>Ga0208695_1000258_pt1 | contig 66865 bp, 100 predicted proteins | sample AD_UKC111_MetaG_FD_184449 | JGI IMG/M metagenome (GOLD analysis project Ga0208695, IMG submission 184449) | Active sludge microbial communities of municipal wastewater-treating anaerobic digesters from Hong Kong - AD_UKC111_MetaG (SPAdes)... | ecosystem: Engineered > Bioreactor > Anaerobic >... | reverse complement strand
AGGTCCTATTTCACCTTGCGGTCCGGTAGCACCAGTAGGTCCTTGACTTCCGGTAGGTCCTTGACTTCCGGTAGCTCCAGGAAAACCATCTGCTCCTGCTGGACCAGTTGGTCCCGTTGCACCTTGTGGTCCTTGTGAAAATGTTCCACCTCCTAAGTCAAGAAGATTTCCAAATCCATCATAATATAAGCCACCAACTATTTGAACTAATCTTCCAAATGTTCCACTTACCGTTGCACCAAATAGTGAATTAGACATCTATTAATTTATAATTTTTGAACTTCTCGCTTTTTGAGTTTACTCTATATCGTATTGTTTTGTTTTTTATACCAAGTATTTTTTCTGCTTCTGCGTAAGAATTATATATGATACCATCAATTTCAATTTTTTTACCACCTAATAACATTTCAGCAATTTTTATCTTGGTCTCTTCACTACAAGAAAAGTCTGATTTATTTGGTTTCTTACCAAGATGCGCTTGTCTATTCTTTTCTTTAGATTCGTCACTATGTTTTCTACCCTTAAATCCAGACTCTTTATTAAGTCTATGCTTATTTCCTTTACTAGATTCACTTATTCTATATTTTGCTTCAGTAGTATGTTTATATCCCTCTGCAAAATTATTTCCTACAACTCCTTTATGTCCTAGTGCATTTTTATTATTCATACTTTTCCAATACTTATTTCTATTTAAATTTATCATATGCCCTACCATAAGAATTAGGTTTTTCTTTTTTAGAAAATCCACCTATACCTATATAAAAAACTTCATTTTTATCCAATCTAATATGTCTATATAAATAACCCATTATCTATATATTAAGATATTAAGATTCCCTAAGAGTTAATCTAGTAAAAAATAATAATTTACATGATTGGATAATCAGATAATTTTATATATAATAATAAAAGAGTTTGTATATACATGAAATATAAAAAGTATCTTAAATGGGAAGAGGTTGATTCTTTATGGGAAGAAACAAATTACTTATGGGAAGAAATAGCTATTCTTATTGAGATAGAAGAAGCGGTTCGTCGAGGTGGTGGTGATTACGCTGCTTATGTAGAAGGTAATCCGTGGGCTAAGATTAGAAAAGAGTTTGGTGAAGAAAAGACAAAAAGAGTCATTAAGCTTTATTGTAACTATAAAGGAATTGAATATGATAAATCGATTGAAATAAATGAGAGTAAAATTAAAGTTACTGCTAATGAGTTTGAGAGATTTGTAAAAAGTAGTATAAGAGAATCAATAAGTATAAAAGTGAATTTTTAATTTTAATATATACTAAAACAAAATAATATAAATTATGGAAGATGTTTTTAATTTTGACGAGTTTTTAAGCGGTAAGTTTTCTAAACCAATCGTTAAAGAATCAGTTGAAGAAGAAAAAGTACCAACAGAAGTAACTAATTTTCAAGCTCCTGCTACTGAAAAAGAATTACCTCAAAAAAACGAATTTACTCCTAAACAACCTGAGTATAAGGGACCAGAAGAAGTTGTAGGAACTCATATTGAAGAGTTTGTTCCAGCTCCTATTCACGCTCCTATTCATAATGAGTCTGCGGATGATAATTATTATAAACTTTATAAAGATATAAATGAAGAATTCATTTGTGATATTGCAATTGAAGGTTCTTCACCAGAAGAAACTTATGCAAGAATTATTGTTGAGTCTGATGAATGGTCTTTAATGTTTCCAGGAGAAATCAGAAATGGTAAATGTATTGTTCCAATTAAGAAATTAGGAATCTTAAAAGAAGGTGAGATTGGAACTATTAAACTTGAAGTTGTTGCTGAGGGTAATTTATTTATTCCTTGGGAAGATCAGTTCAAGGTAAAACTTTCTAAGAAAGTAACCGTTTCTCTTAATGAGAATAAACACACTCAAAGAAAACCACTTGTAAATAACAAAGTCGGTGTTAAAGTAAATGTTAGATAAAAAATTAATAGATAATGAAACACTTAAATAAATTTAATGAGTCATTGGATAATGAAAGATTCTTTTTTGATCAAGATTGTTCAAGTCATTGGTATATGGTTCCGGATAAATTAAGAGAGGAGTGGAACAGATTAAATACTATAGTGAGCAATAACGAAGAAGATTATGAATCAATTGAAGAATTTGATAGTAAGTTTGGTCAATATTCATTAGGTGGAGGTATTACACATATCACATTTGAGAACCCAATAAAATAAAACTAAAAAAAGAGAACTAAAAGTTCTCTTTTTTAATACTTAGCAGTTCCTTTTACAAGATCATAAATGTGTTTAGCAATTTGTAGCGGCCAAACCAAAGGTCCCATTATTGCAAGTAATACATGTCTAACCATTAAAGGTCTTTTTAATTTAATTAAATAAAACCAAATCATATAAACCGATACTAATACACCGATTAAATAGTAAATGTCAAAATTTGTCATAGTATAATATATTTAAAGATTAAAGTCCATATTAAAGCTGTTATCAAAAGCATTGTAGACCACACAATTGCTTTCGTCCAATTTCTTTTAGTTTTCATAATTAGTAATTATTATTTCTCTTGTTTCTTTATCACCTTTTCTTGATACTTTGTTATAATCATATACAGAATTAAATCAGTCAGCAGAGTTGGAAAAATATTATATAGAATCATATAAAGCTAATGGATATAATATCTTAAATAAAAAACGTGGTGGTGAAGTTGGTAAAATAGACAAAACTATATGGACTTATGACAAATGTAAGGAAGAATCGCTTAAACATAAGAGTAAAACTGAATTTCATGATAAAAAGGGGATTGCTTACAGAATATCAGTTTCAAATGGTTGGATTGATGATTTTTACAAATCAGTATCAAGGAAACTAAATATAGATTATAATATCTGTAAAGAAGAATCGCTTAAATATAAAAATAGAAGTGAATTTAGCAGAAGAAGTAGAACTATTTATAATTATTGCAGTAAGAATGGTTGGTTAGATGAATTTTATAAAAAATAGACCAGATGGTCTATTTTTTATAAAATATTAAAGTGTTTTCTCAATACTTCGAAAGAATTTTCTCTATTTTTAGCAAAATATTTTGAATTTCCGCTATTCCTTATTATACCTAAACTACTCAATAGACGAATAAAATCTGTTACATCTCTTGGTAATAAAAAAATAGAATTTACTTTACATAAATCAATAATTGCTTTTCCTGATGGAAGTTTTTGATTTATTTTTGTATCTTCTGTAAAGATAACATTTAATATTTGATCATACAACAACCATTTCTGATAATTTGGATCTTTTTCAATTTGATCTCTAAACTCTCTATATGATCTAAACTTGTAATACTCACTAAAATAGACACCCGCAAGAATTGTTAGCTCAATCAAAGTTGATAAGATAACAAACATCAAAGAGTTTTTACTATTATCTTCTTTTTTATTTACTGATTCTGCTCCAACAGATTTTGCATGCTCATCTAATTTAGATTTAAGCTCAGTTTGCTTATCTTTTATTTTTTGATCTAGCTCAGCTTTTTGTTTACTTAAATCAGCAATTGTAGCTTTTTGATCTCTTGATAGCTTTTGAGTAACTGCTAAACTTTGTAAGTTAGTAAGCATTTCATCTTTTGACTTGAAAGAATCTTCCAATCCTTTAATATCATCTGTGTAAATATTAGTAATACTATCATTATAAATTTTGATAGTTTCTTTACTCTCTGCTTCAATTGTATCACTTTTAGATGAAAACTCAGCAGCACCTTTAATAGAAGCATAAAAAGATAAACTGATAATTAAAATACTTAAAAAGAAAAGAGGAAGAACTTCTTTCTTTAATCCTTTAAGTTTTAGGTAAGTAATACTAAAACGATCAAAGATATTTCTTTTTAGTATTTCTAAACCAGATAGAATAATAATTGATGTTAATCCTGCAATAAACAAATTAGTAGTCATCGCACCTGTAATAATTTTAGATAACATAAAGTATGCTAAAAATATAGATGCTATATGACCAAAGTAGGATAATAGTGTTAGTACTATATTGATAGTTTTGTAGTTGTAATTAAAGTTTTGATTATTAATTTTTTCTTCAAGCTTTTTATATTCATCATATTTCATATTGTAATTTATGTTTTTTTATTTCTCTGTTTATTTTACTACAAAGAGGTTGTAAATTTGTATAATGATTTACATTTATTATATCCTCTTCCGTTCTAACAGAAGATACTGGTATTATATGATCTATATCCCAACCATAATTAAACTCACCATTATACAAACCATAATTGTCCCAGTTCATCCACGGCTCGAATTTACTTTCTATGTGTAAGATAAATTGCTCATATGAACAACCTAGTATGTTGTAAGTATTAGATTCTTTTTTATAACCCATTCTTTTTATAGAACTATCTTATATTATTAGATAATCTGAATAGAGGATCATTATCTCTTTTATTCTTATTTCTTATTCTATTATATTCATTTATTTTTTCTCTATTTTTCTTACTATTTTCAGAATTTTTTTTATTACACTCTATTCTATTATCTTCATAGTATTTCTTTGATTTTTGTATAATCTTTTCTTTATTTTTTAGATAGTGTTGCTTTTTATAATCTTTTAGTCTTTCTTTATTTTGTTCTTGATACTCTTTATAGTATAAATCAAAATATTTTTTATAGTTCTCACTATTTCTATATTCTCTTCTTTTTTGCTTTATACATTCCTTACACTTACTCTGTGGTCTACCAGACTGCTTATAGAAGTTATTAATATCATTTTCTTTATTACAATTTGAGCATACTTTAGTTTCCATAAATAATTATTTTTTATTATATATTAATTATTTGTCCGTCCCTTTTTCTTTTTTCGTAAAATATACTTACTTTCGTTTGATTTACACTTTCTATTACAATAAAGTTTATTCAATCTTCCTTCTATAACTTTATTACAATTTCTATATTTACAAACTCTTATCTCCATCTTCTTTTAATATTTTACCAGAAAATCTTTCTTTCCACGTTAGTTTTCTACTCTTCAATAAGTCAATTGAGTTTTGTTTATTAGCTAAATCAACTTGAAGATTTAGTATCTGATTTTCTTTATCTGATAACATATCTTTAGTGTGAGCAAGTTCACCTTCTAAAGCTAATTTTTCTCGGTTAGAAATACCTTGAAAATGTCTATGAAAATAGCGCCACTTTGTTAAGAGATATTTTAACTCTGTTGGAGAGTAATTATCCTCAAAGTCACTAGTCATTAAGAAATTTAGAATATCTTCATCATCCAATTCATTAATTCTCATTAGTGTAATCCTATTTTTTTATAACCGCTAGGTTTATTTTTCTTTATTATATCAACTAATCTTGTTTTAGTTTTATATTTCTTATTAAACTCTAAGTGTTTACTTAAATCATTTGCTTCTTCTAAGCTTAGATAATCAAAATAAACAACACCCTGTAATGAATTACAATCTAATAAGGTGTGATCAATTTCTTCTTCTGAATCCACATTAAATATAGTAATAATATTTACTGGATTAGAATCTGATGTTACTCCATCAACCATCTGTAAAAGATTATTTACATATATATTAGATTTTGTAAACATCTCATTAAAGATCATTTCACAATCATCGAGAACAATAATTGGCTTATTAAACTTTCTAATAAATGTCTTAAACTCAGGATTACTAATTGTTGCATCTAACATATTATTTGCTATGTAAATAATATTTCTATCAATACACTCACTTAAATAATAAATTAAAGTTGATTTACCAGTACCTCTTGTTCCGTGTAAAACACTTAAACCTTTACTACTTTTCTTAATTTTCTTAATCAAAGACTTTATAGACTTAAAAGTGTCTTCATTATAATAAAAGTCAACATCTTCTAACTCTGGTCTACTTATTGGCTCTAAGTCTAAGCCTTGTTGAGAAATTGAAATTGTATGTAAGTTATGTCTTACATCATCTTCTTCACTTAAATCTACGATACATTCATTTAATTTGTTAGAAATTTTATTTACTAACTCAGCATCTTCATTAACATTCTTGAAAAAGAAGCTTACTTCGTGTATCATTGATTCCTCACTATCCTTATCTAAAATAATGTAAGATAAGTAAATAGTATCGCTAACTTTTACAAAATACTTTTCGTTGATTATATCATATTCTTCTGCAGGTATTACCTCAGAAGAAAGACTAATTTCTTTTTTATATTCATCTAATATTTCTAAAAACTCGTCTTTTAGATAAGAGTTAAATACTTTTATTTTATTTGGTCTATCACCAAATTTATTCCAACAATAAAGAAAATCGTTATCTTCACCTTCGTTGTTTATGTTTATTGATAAATTGGTAGATTTTTTTTCTAATTTCATAAAAATTGATTTTTTTTCTTTATATATAGTAATAACTAAACTTAAAACTAACTATTAAATTATGAGCAAACAAGAATTAGAATCTATTCTGTTGGTAAATATGTATTTTACTTATTGCAGATTAAAAAGACCTACTTGTGCAAAAACTGATTTGTTAAGAAAATACTTAATGAAAAAAATAGACGAAGCTTTAGTTAAAAGAGAGGTTAAACCCTTACTTTCAAATAAAGCTTTAGATATTTTTAACTTACTACTATTTTTAGTAGTTTCTTAATTTTCTTCTGTTTTTTTTGCTCTTGTTTTCTTAGGCTTCTCAGTCTCAGTAACTTCCACCGCTGGTGTGTCGATAACAGGACCGTCTATAATAGGAGCATCAAATGTTGTATTCATAAGAGGTCCATCGATTAAAGGTCCATTCATAAGAGGTCCATCAATAACTGGTCCGTTCATAACTGGTCCGTTAGTATTAAAAGCTCCTCTTTCTTGCTCTTGTTTAATTAAATTCATAATAAACTCTCTGTGAGCTTTTTCATTTTTCGCTTTTTGTTGTTTCATCTCAACTCTTCTAGCATTCACTTTTTGCTTGTGATTCTTTCTATTTCTTGATTTCGGCATAGTTTATGTAATTTTTTATTTATATAAATACAAACTAAATAAGTTTTCACTTAAAATGTAAAATCAAATGCTAAATCTGAATTTTCATCAATAAACTTATCTAATTCTTCTTTATCTAAGAAGGTTTTTGTCTTACCATCTGGTAGTTTAACTTCATATATAAATGATTGTAGTATTGTATTATCTAACCCACCACTCATAGATGCTCCTTTCGGTTCAATTCTATTAACAACACTCATAACATCTTCTGGACTTGTGCTACCGGATGAGTTAGCATCATTTGAACCATTTGATAATCCTTTAACATGTGGTGGTTTTATTAAAGCTTCAATACCAAATAAAGACCATATAAAATCAATAACACCATTTATAAACTTTTTCAACATATCAAAAATTATAGTTAATCTAAGTGGTTGCATACCTTTAAGTAGATTTTTATATTGATCTACTGTATAGGTTGGTAAAGTTGGAACAGGATCAGCACTAATGTATTTACTCAAATCTGCCTTTCCACCAGAATTAGCTTGATATTTACCTTTAGCCGCCGCCGCAATAGCAGCGTAAGGTATTAAAGTAATTGGTTGATAACTAACACTAAACATCTTAAATATATCATCTGCTTTGAAGAATTGCATTATCCATTGAAAGCTTAAAAACTCTTTCATCTTAGAAGCTAATGTTAAAGGATTTGTTAAACTTGTAAAAAAGCTTAGTAACCAATTTAATATCTTTAATACTAGCTTTAATGGGAAAGTAACAATACTAAGAATAGCTTTTAATAACGGTTGTATATTCTTAGATAAGAAATTATTTTTCTGATTTAACTCATTTATTTTATCATCAATCGCTGTGTTGTTTGGAAAGTTTTTCTTAGCTATGTCTAATTTTACTTTAGCTTTATCTAAACTATCTTGCGTTCCATTCTGTAATAATTCATCAACCTCTACTAAGGTTCTATTTAATTCTTCTGTAACATAAATAAAGTTATATTTACTTTGATTTTCTAAAACAAAGTTTTGTAAATAATCATTATCAATATATTTAACAGAACCATCTTCAAACTTTATCTGCACTTTATTAACATCTTCATTGAAGTTTATAGTTTTATTAGCAAATGGTGTTTTAGCAGGAATCTGCGGAATATTTACCTTTGTTAAATCTGTCTTCTCATTACTAATAGCAGTGTTTGCAGGTTGATTTACATTAACCGCTTGCTTTGGTCTATTATCAATAAAGTATTGAACATTCTTAAAGACGTTATTGCTATCTGGAAAAATTAGTTTAAGAGGTGGTTTATTAGGAACATCCGCCATATTACTAGCCATACCAAACTTTAATCCACCTAAGAATGGAATGTTAGCACCACCATCTAAAACAAAAATACTTTGTAAGCTTTTCTCATCTAAATAAACATAGTTAGAAAGTATAGAATCTTTATAAAAGTCTCTTAGTTTTTTAACAAGAACCTTCTTTTTATTAACAATTTGTTTTAGTTTATTTACTTTTTCTTCTGCTTTAGCTTGAATGTCTTTTGAGTTTTTCTTAGCTTGTTCTAATTCTATATCTGTTCTAGCTTCTGCTACAAGTTTATTAGAAGTTGCGTAAGCACTAGCTCTTGTTTCATTGATAGTCTTTTCAATATTTTCAATTCCTTGTGTTTGACTTCCAATTTGATCTTTAAGCTGTGCTGCCTTTTGAAAAGTATTTATAGCTTCTTCTGATAAGAACTCAAAGTTTTTTTTAAGCTTATCTGCTAAAATATCAGTTACAAACTTAGGCGGATTCGTATAAAGATTTATTGTCTTAACAATCTTAGGAACTAATTTAACTCCTATATCAATCAACAACCTTGTGAAAACACCGGTTGCTCCAATTGCATGCGGTAATCTATACCAACCACCTCCACCACCACGACCACGTCCAGAGTTTAATCTTTTACCATTATCATCTGTCTCAAACTCATTCTCAGTTTTAAGAACACCCTCAACAATATAGTAAGTCTCTTGATCTAAGTCTGTTAAAGCATATCTCTTGATTCTAGTTATATTTTGTGGATCTGTTGGAGAACCATGTCCATACCAATCAGGGTCTTTTACAAATAGATCAGCAGTAGTTAGAAAATTATTAGTAATTTGTGAAGGATCTATTATGCTTGATCTAACATATCTATCATCTAACTTTAATCGCCAAATAGGAATAGTTTTATCTGTAACATCTATTCTATCATTTTCATAGTTTATTGTAAAAGTTCTTTCTACTCCAAATGTAGGTAAGTTTAAGCCAGTATTTGGACCAGTAAATGTTTGATTTATGTAAAACCATTTTGTTATTTTACCATCTTCAACAAGAACACTTGTTCCATCTCCCAATCTTACTTCACCATTTCTAACAAAGTTATTAGCTGTTGATGTATAATACCAAACACCATCTCGCTTAGTAACACTATAATAATCTGGTTCTTGTAGCTTAACAGAAAATGAACCAAACACACCAGGAATCTGTATTTTTAGTGGTTCTCTTTCAACTTTCCAACTAAAGTTATTAGAAGTTGATAATCTTGTTGGTGCTAAGTCAGACCACACTTTTATTTCATACTCGTTATTGTTAAGTATTTTACCTGTTCCACTTTCATAATTCCAGTTTTCGTATATAAACTCATTTATGTTTTCATAGACTATATCATCTTGATTGTTTTTAGATATGCTTAAACTAAATGTAGCACCGTTTGAGAAGACAAACTTTATTTTATTCTTCACGAATTGTTTTATACTTGCATTAAGCTCTGGTTTATCTTTAGCTTCGCTGTATTCGATGTTTGTAACCGGATCGACTCTGATTATCTTTAGATCATAATCTGCTTCTGGATCGACCCAAATCAAGCCAGCTTTTTCTCCTTTCTGAGTTGCTAATTTAATTAAGTTTTCATCTTTAGCAGCTTCTGGAACAAAGATTTGATATGGTTTATAAGATTTCTTCATAGCATCAGGAAACTTATCTTTATAAACCGATGACTTTAGATGACCCCAAGAGAAAGTTAGTTCAACTTGAGGTCTTATATCAAGCTGATTTGTTAGCTCAGACTTTCTTTTTACTTTTTCTTGATTATCTACAACAAAGTTATTTAAGCCTATATCAATTATATCACTATAATAATTTTTATACTGAGTTGATTCAGTAGCATCAAAACTTTGTATTACTGGATCCTTAGGAATAGCAATTTCTTTAGTAATTATATTTCTTTCATTTGGTTTATATCTTCTTATAGACCAACCAGAACCCGGACTTTTTTTACTAACTCTTGTTTCTCTTCCTAATATTGTATTCTTTTCCCATATAAAGTTAGGTGTACCAAAACTAGGCCACTCAATTACACCGTCAGGTAGTTTCCATTTCGGTGATCTTAAAATCCAATCTGCTTTCTTAAAAGGTGTAGTAACATCTACTCTATTATTACCTTGTAGTCCTATTGTAGTTAAGAACTCATTTGGATCAAGAGGTACTCCTTTAGAATCATAGATACCAAATATAAGTGACTTTGGTTTATAATTTTGATAAGGATCATTATCTTCTAGATTTGGTGCAGGTACATCTGGTAATTGATTATCAGCAGGAAGATTTACATAAGTATAATTATATTCTACATTAGGATCAAAAGTTCCTGTTGAATAGACGGTTGAAATTACTTGCCAACGTGAAGAGGTGAGATCAGTTCCACTTTGATTATCTGTCTGTGTTTTAATACTTAAATCAACATTATTAGGATTTGTATTGTTTGGATTTGTTTGTATTTCATCTTTTCTTCTAATTGCTTCTAGCTTTTGTAAAGAAGCTTTTGTTTCAGCAGCTTTTTTATATCCAATTGCCTTTGGTCTTGAACTCCCAGCACCAGCATTACCAACTGGTCTTCTTGATTTAACGGTTAGAGGATCGCCAAAGAATGGCATAACTCTTGCGATTACATCTTCTGCTTTAGCAACTGAACCGATAGCGATACCAACAATTTCAATAAAAGGTTTTTGTGTCTCAAAAATAGATTGTAATGTAGTTTTCTCAAATGCTTTGAAGCCAGTCATATTAAACTCATCAGGAATTTTTATTTCTGACTTAGGAAAAACAAACTTGTTACCTTTTTTGTATTTGTTGATGTCTTCAATTTCTATTTTATTTATTTTAGCAAATTGTCTAAAAACTTTCTCATCTTTCTGTGCGATAGGTGAATTAAAGTTTTTGGCTAACATATTTTTTATGAATCCATCACTAATTCCTAAGTCACCTTCTGCAAACTTTTGTATGTAATCTGTGTTAGGTAGCACTAAACCCGTTGATGAGTTTAGACCTAATGATTTAGATATTTCACTAGCTGGTCCGAAAAAAGCTAATGATACGTTATAATTTCCTGTTCCTAAAGGTCCATAATATGGATACTTACTCGATAATCCCATAAGTTATATATTCAAGGAAAAGGTATTCCTAAAATAATATATACTTTAATGAAACACTTAAAAAGATTTAATGAGAGATTAGGGATTCTATCCGGTTTAGAAGAGCAGGTAGAAGAATATATGAAAGAAATTGAGAAGAAGCCGATCTCAAGAGCTTTTAAGTTTGTATATAGATGTGATTTAGGAAATTATAATTTTAAGCTAATTATAGACCCTAAATTAGATTGTGATGGTTATTTTACAGGAAATACTAATAACACAGACTTAGAAATCTATCTAAAAGATAGGACTAATGATGTTACTTTGTTTCACGAGTTGAAACATTTAGACTTTCACATAAGAAAAAAAGGTAAAACTAGAACACCTTATACTAAGTCAGAATTTGCGATAAGGCAAGATGGTAAAAATGTAAAAGTTAGTAAAAGAACTTTAGATACATTAAAAATGATATTTTACATCTATGATGAAAATGAATTTCAGTCAAGATTTCACGGATTTTATAAAAATTTTGATAATTTAATGTCAGAATTATTTTTGCATCAACTTCTAAAAGGTAAAAAAATAACAACAGAGTTAGTAAAGCATATCTTCTATAATGAAAAGTGGGATGCAGACACATCGTTTAGTTGGTATACACCTGACGAAGGTTATGATTTTAAGTTTGAAAAGTTTGTACCAAAAGATGAGTTAAGATTAATATTTTACTATATTATTATGGAACAAAAAAGAAAAACTTTCTCCAATATTTATTTAGATGTTTTAAGTTATATTGCTTACGGAATAAAAAAAGATATAAAAACTTTCTTCAAGATATTTACAGCAAAAGAAAAGCAAGAAATTGAAAAATATATTACTTATTTTGAGAAAGACATCAATAGAAAGATTAAAAAGTATAAAAGAAGAATGTCAAGAATTGTTACATTAGCTTGTGAAAAATATGTTAAATGATTTAGATTAGAAATTAAGGACATATCCTATATCAGAAACACCATCATATTTCTTTTTGAAACCTATTTTCTTGTAAAATTCATGTGCACCCAAGTTCTTCTTATCAACATCGAGATAAATTCTATTTTTACCTTTTGATTTTAGATACTCTTTTAGTTTTTCAAAAAGAAGCTTACCATATCCTTTACCATCTTTTCTACTTTTAACATCATATATTTTAACAAAATTACCATCCTTATCATCAAATAGTTCTTCTCTACCAGTATAGATAGAGAATGCTTTCCTTCCATCATCTGTAAATTTATTTGGAGATAACCTTGGATATGTTATTATACAAGAACTAACTATCTTACCATTTATCCTTGTTGTAAAATATTCATGTGAAAAAGAAAGGGTTCTGTGTGTTTTTGGATGTGTATAACTATACCTTGTTCTAGCATCAAATGTAGAATTATTAAAATATTCATATAGTTTTAATATCATAATTTACTCTTCTACATTATTTGATTTTTTAGTTGCAATCATATAGTTAAAGTTATTAGATAGATTAAACTTATAACTAGCAGTTAATCTACCTGACATCTCATGCGAAAACTTAATAGTAATAGTCATATCTAATAATTTTTTATCGTCTAACTCTAAAATTAACTTAACCTTAAAGTCATTGCTTTCCTCTTGTTCTGATACTGCAAAATTAACGTGATAATCAAACTTAATATTCATATCATCATAATTCTTACGGAAGAAATCTCTCTCAGGTAAAAGATTAAATATATTACCATTGCTTCCTAAAAAGTATAATGGTCTTTCTTCACAACCCAATTTATCAATAAATGACTTAAATAATTTCATTTTAACTGCACCACCAGCGAGTTTGAATCCATCTTCTAACTTTTTAATATCATTAGCAAAGTTAGATTTCAATGATGTTGTAAATAGGTTTTCTAGGATTCTTGAGTTTAGGATAACAATTTTTGCTTCCATCCATTCAGCATAAACTCTTTCTGGATCCATAAAGCAATTTTCTCTATGCTTCCAAACTTCTGTTAATAAGTCTGATAACTTTAATATGTTTTTATCAAAGTCTTTTATAAACTCTCCTAAGTATTTATATTTATAGTCAGAATGTCTAATATCAAAATACTCAAAGTAACCAATACTTTCAATTCTTTTAGGATCAATAAACTTCTCAATATGAAGTTGTATGTTCTTATTAGCATTTTCGTAAAGTATTCTAATCCACTCTTGCGTTAGTTTATCCCATTTAGGTAAATACTCTTGCTTATATAAAAGTTCTAAGTCTTGACCTAAAAGATTTTCAGCAAATGTATTAAATGATGCTGACTTCTTAGATAGTAAGTTTTTATTTAAGAAGAATGAATATTGTTTACCTCCATCTAATTCAATCACAATATCTTCTTGATGCTCATCATCTTTATTAGGACCTAACCAATAAATAGCTGAAATCATATCTGATTCCAACTTTTGATCTGGTAGCAATTTATCAATAATATTTCTTGCTGTAATTCTTGCGTTTACTAAGACATTCCAATCTTTCTCAATATCGAATTTAACTTCGTCAAATAAACCATTTATTTTAGAAACTTCATCATCTTCTACACATTCTTTATCTACAAACTTTCCTAATTTTAATCTATTTTTAGATATTAGTAAGTTTTTTAAGTCTGTTAGAAATATTTGTGAATTTTCTGAGTAACGTGCTTTAAGACCTCGATCTAAAATATTATCCAAGAATTCATTGTTAAGTAAAACCATACTAATACAGATCTCACTTATTAAGTTTTTATTAGAATATGTCTTTGATTCCTTAAATAATTCAAATTTTCTTAACCATTTCATATTCATATATATTATTTTTCAAAAATCTCTTTTTTAAGATTTATTTTTTTTATATATAGTTTATGAAATATTTGAAACTATTTGAAGGTCGAAATAAATACGATGATATAGAAAAAGTTAGAGCCTTCTTTAAGGAATTAGTTGGTGATGAATATGAAGTTTTAGATAAATCAAATGATAAAACTAAAATCAAGATCAAGCACAATATATGTGGTAATGTATATGAACCTAGAATATCATCATTTATAAATGATGGTAGAAGATGTTCGGTTTGCAGTAAACCACATACTAGAAATACTATAGATAGTTTAATAAAAAGATGTAAAGATATAAACGTGGATGACTATAGTATAATAGACACAAGTGAGTATGTTAATAATAAGTCAAAGATAACCGTTAAACATAATATTTGTGGTTACGTATTTAATCCAAGAATTGATAATTTTTTTAATAAAAAATCTGGTTGTCCAAAATGTGCTAGTAATATAAGACTAACTATTGAAGAGATAAAAGATAAATTTTATGAAATACATCCAACCGGTTATAAATTAGAGTTAGAGGAACAACCAAAAAACGGTAGGAGTCTTATAAAAGTTATACATGATTGTGGTAATAGCTGGTTTGCTACATTATCAAATTTATTATATAATAAAACTGGTTGTCCTTTTTGTAAAATGAGTAAAGGAGAAAAGCTAATCAAGAAATATCTAGATGATAATAAAATATTATATAGATCAGAATTTAGGTTTACGGATCTAAAAAATAGTAGACCTTTACCATTTGACTTCTATTTACCAGATTATAATATGTGTATAGAGTATGATGGTATACAACACTTCATACCAATTGAATACTTTGGAGGTGAGAAGTCACTAATATATAATCAAATGATTGATAAAAAGAAATCTGATTATTGTTCTGAAAAGGGTATAAAATTGGTTAGATTAACATATTTAGATATTAAAAAAATAAGACAATTATTAGATGAGGTATTTAATGAATTATAAATTATATAAAGAGTCAATAACTATTGATTTTGAGATTAATAATATTACTGATTTAGTAGAGTCACTAACAATATGGAGTGATGCTCTATTATCTGCTATTTCAGCAGAGGAGGTAGATATGTTTGATACATTTAATTTACCAGCAGAGGACTTCAAGGATAAATTAAATTTAGATGCGTTAGAAAGTAATGTCGAGTTTATTAACTCACTATCTTCTATTGCTCTTAAAAAGTCTGTTTTGGAAAATTCTGATACTTATCAAACCTTCTTAAATAAACCTTGTAAGTTTATGTTTATTTATGGTATAAATAGAAATGAATTAGAAAATCCTGATTATTTATTATTTCAATCTTGGAATGAAACATTAGATAAGTGGGAAGATGTTAAATGTTATAGAGTTTTAGGAGATATAAAAAGATTCTATGATAAATTATCATCAAGAACAATTGAACTTGTAGATGGTGATCAAAACTATATCTATACAACTAATAATGGAAATGAGTGGGTATTACAAAATTCTGATAAAGAGAATGATATTTACAAAAAAGTTTTCAGAAAAGAAGAATTTCAAGACTTTATAAAGGAAAGAAAAATCAAAGTTAATATAATTTAATGGCTCAAGTAAATTTTAATTATAGAGTAGATATGTCAGCAATAGCGACACCTAGTGATCCCGCTGGTTATATTATTGCTTATGATTTAGATGGTGTTCTAAAGCAAAAAGATTACAATGGTAATGTTACTCTTGTCGGTGGTTCTTCTACTCCACTAGGAAAAATCATGTTGCGTGATGCTGATCAAACTTTGTTTACAGATTTAGCTGGCGCAAAAGAATATATACAACAATTTACAGCAGCAGAAATTACCGAAGAAAGTTTTGATACTGATTTAAACGCCTATTTTTTTACAGTTCCTGCTGGAACTTCTTTTGATTTATTATCTGGGTTCTGCGGAAATGAAACTGGCGCACAAGAAATACAATTTATTGATGAATTTGGTTTGGTAGTTTATATGCTTTCTTCAGCTTTTCAAAGAAACACAAAAGACAATGTCGTTAAAAACACATTTTTCGATGGAGCTTCTTGTTTTGAAGCGTGTTCAGGAAACAACAAGCTAACAAATGTTCAGGTTGTAGGCAATTATTTTTTTAAAGGATGTCAAGGAAATAACATTTTTATAAATTTAGATATTACCTCAAATGATGCTTTTGATAGTTCAACAGGAAGTAACAAATTTTATAGAATATTATCAAACGGAGATTATTCTTTTTCTGGAATTTTAGGCAATAATGAATTTTATAATTGTGAGTTTGCAAACTTTAATTTTGCAAATTCAACAGGTGTAAATATTTTTTACGGAAGCACACTTTTTCAATCATCTTGCTTTTATACTTCACTATCAGATAATTTCTTTTACGGAAATGTAACTGCTGACAGAGATTTCTTTAATCAGGCGCAAGGTGGAAACAACTATTTCTACAAAGATTTGACCGTTGGAAATTCGGCGTTTAACAATGCTAAATCAAACAATTTTATCAATAAAATAGTTTCGGCTGGAAACAATCTTTTTAGAGTAGCTGCACCAAAAAATAAAAATGAAATAGTTGAGCTTGTTTCTTGCGGAGACAATGCTTTTAGAGATTATGTTGGAAGTATCTATTTTTCAATTTTAGGTGAAGATAACACGCAAAACTTACCTGCTAACATTTTTACAGTCACTACCGAATGTTGCGTTAATTTTAATTTCTTGTTAAACGCATATAACGATGGTGATTATGTTCAAATGGTTGCCAATATTAATTTGAACCCTGCTCAACACTTAATAAACTTATTCTAATGAAAAAGTTAAAAAAAATATACATCTTAAAAAACGCTGGCATTTGCATTGTTCCAAGTAAGTAGTACTACTAAGGGATTTCTACCACCAAGAATGACTAATACACAAGGAACTAATATATCAAGTCCTGTTATTGGTCTTATGGTCTATTGTACCGATGCAACAGAAGGTCTTTATATCTATAAATCAACTGGTTGGACTTTTATAGCTTAACATAATCTCATTTTGATATATTGAAGAAGTATTTCATTTTTCTCTTTATCATCTTCTATGTTTAACCATCTCCAAGAAAAGGTATTCTCTAAAAAAGATATTTTGGTTTTTAGATCTTTTATTCTACTTTCTATAAGTTCAATTTCATTATCTTCAATATCATATTCAATATTAAGTTCATTACATATTTTGAATATGCCAATTTTATCATCCATATCATAATAAGTGGTTGCTTGAATATAGTAATCATTTAATGATTTTTGCTCAGTTACGTCAGGATGAGTAACTTTTACAATATCACGATAAAGTTTTTTTACTTTAGCTGACTTAGTTACCGATATTATTTCCTCATCAGGAATTGAACAATTATCTATTTCTTGTTCAATGTTTCTTTGTATGTTTCTGTTTATTTGTTCATTTACTTTATTATCATAAATGTTTTTTAAGTCAGGATGATCTTCTAAGAATAGATTTATTTTATTGATAAACTCAGAATCTGCTTCACATACAATCTCATTTCTCCATTCATAATCTGATTCTACCCATTCTAATTCTTTAAGTAGTTTTTTGGTTTGTAGATACTTTATTCGATTCATATGCATTATATATTTATAAGTTAAGTTTTAGTTTTTATTTTTTTATATATACTTTATGATTTTAACTAAAAGTGTTTTTGTAAAGATGAATGGTAAACATATATCTAAGTATAGAAGTAAAGGATATATTTGTAAAGTAGGTGAAGTTATTGAAGTATCAATAGTTGATTTACCCTTTGAGTCAAATTTATTTATTGATGTTAAGTGTGACGTTTGTGGAACCGAAAAAAAGTTAAAGTATCAGGTGTATAATAAAAATTTTTTTAATAATTATTATTATGCATGTTCTATATTATGTGGTATGGATAAATTTAGAAATAATAATTTAATTAAATATGGAGTTGATAACTATTCAAAAACTAAAGAGTGTCGTATAAAAACAGAAAAAACATGCCTATTGAAGTATAATGAACTTGTTCCATCAAGAAATAAAGATGTTATGAGTAAAATAAAAGAAACAAGAATTAAAAAAGGTCTTCAAACCCCAGTTGGAAGTGAAGATGATTTTACTATTTATAAAAAGATAGTAAGAAAATTAACTCAATTAAATAAAAAGAAACTAATTGAAAGTTGGAGTGGTTATGATTATTATGACAATGAATATATTAGAGAAAACTTTGAATTGAATTCAAATAGTAGGTTATATCCAACTATAGATCATAAAATCTCAGTTTTTAATGGATTTTATGATAATATATTACCACAAGTTATTGCGGGATTAGACAATTTATGTATTACCAAAAGAAGTATAAATTCATCAAAACAAATAAATAACACATGGAAAATTTGAGTATTATAGAGTTATATCAAATTAAGAGCTGTCTAATTAAAGAGTCAATGACTAATGAGCCAATTTGGGAAGAATTATTATTAGGATAAAAAGATTGGAGGAAAAAATTTTTAATGAATCTGATACATCCGCAACCGGAGGACCATTTATTGGTGGCGGTGGTATGTCTGGTAACCCAGTTGACTTAGGTAAAACACCATTAGGTCCTAAATGGGCTTCTAGCTCAACTAACGATAAAGGTTATATTATTGTTCCTTATAATCCGAGCGGCGCTGATAGAATGATGCAAAGGATTCCAGTTATGGGTAAAGATCACGGAGCAAGAACTGGTAAAAAGTCGAGAGAAAAACGTCTTGATATAAAAGCTTTGAGGGCAGAATTAGCTAAAAGAAAAGACTTTGAAAGAAAAGATGGTGAGAAAAAAGTTATGAGCTTTGATAACTTTACAAAAGATGAATTTAGTAAAATCAAAAGATAGATATGAAATATATTAAATCATTTTTAGAAAAAAATAGTATTAACGAAGGTAAGTCTAATAACAAAGAAGAACTAGAAATACTTGATTTGATGGATGGTATATTTGTATATTTAAGAGATGATGAGTTTATTGTAGATATTGATATGCGTCAATATAGACATATTGAAGTTCTTATAACAAAAGAAAACGGAGATTCATTTACTACAACTGAATTGGAAGATAATATATTAATGATGGTTGAACTTATTAAAAATAAATGGGAAGATTGTGAGGTTTTGTATAAGTATTCTTTGAAAAAGAAAAGAACTATTAAAAGTAGAAACCAGCTAAAGGTTTTTAATACTTATATTCTTTCTGAGGAACAATCAAATATATTTCCAAAAGATAATGATGTTAAAGACATTAAAATAATTATAGATGGAAATAATCTGATGTTATTAAAAAAATAAACAAACTAAGATTTAGATAGTATAATTAAAAAATAATATTTAATTTATGTCCAAAAAAACAGAAAAATGTCTAATTTTAGGACCTTCTGGTTCAGGCAAGGATCATCTTTTAAGAAAATTATCTGAAATGGGAATGAAACCAGGACTAAAATGGACTACAAGACCTATCAGAAAATATGAGAAGCAAGGAGTAACTTATAACTTTGTTGAAAAAGAATTATTTTTAGAAGCGATTGATCAAAAAAAGTTTTTATCTTATCAAAAATTTGATGTAACACCAGATAACTCTGATCCAGAAACTTGGTATTACGGAATCAATATTGATGATTTTTTTAACTCCGAAGTATTTATTATGACACCTGGTGAGTTCAAAGAACTACATCCAGAGTTAAGAAAAAAATGTTTTGTTGTTTACTTAGATATAAGTAGAGAAATTAGAGAAAGAAGAATTAAAGGTAGAAACGACAAAAATGATTCAGTTCAAAGAAGATTAGATGCTGATGATATAGATTTTGCAGACTTATCTGATTATGATCTAAGAATTACAGACCACGAGTTTGATCCTAAAGATGTATATGAATTTATTTATTAAAAATCCACATATAGTGGATTTTTTTAATATTCACTTTCCCAAATTGATACTACATTATAACCTAATTCTTTAAGTCTTTTTTCTTTTTCTATGGTTTTTTGTAATAAATAGCCAAATGTTTTACCGCATATCGGGTTAATATCATCTTTTTTATATTTATAATATTTTTTCACCTTCCTTGACCATTTATAGTAAAAATTTACTTTATTTTTCTATAATACCATTAAATTTTAATCCTTTGAGTTGACCATTTATTGAATTACATATAAACTCTGATGAATTTATTATACTATCTAAAACTGATAAGAATATATTTAATATAGAATAAACTTTTAGATAATTTTTTTCACTATCATAAAAAGATGATGAGCATATACCTTCAATTAAATTAATAGTTAAAAGTATATTATCATTATTTTTAATCTTCATCTTCTCTACTATAATAGCAGGTATACCCACTTCAGTTATTTCTTTTTCATAGTCATGAACGGTTTGATTTATTAAATTAAGAAAAGCTTCGAGTATCTGCGGCTCATCCATAGTCTCAAATTGTTTTGATTTAATAAACACATCAATATTATCTTTATAGCATTTTAGAAAGATTATTAAATATTTTCTGAATACTGCAGTTCTATAATCTGTTGAAAACTGAATTGTTGGTATTTTTGAGTACATCCAGAAATCAATATAGTTAAAAATATCATGATGCTCAATATCAGATGAGCTTACTTTTTTAACATCTGTTTCAGAAACTTTATTTCTAATGAATTTATCAATAAAAAAGTCGGACAACTTGCCTAACTTTTCTGACATCCACTCACTTTTTATTATATTATAAACTATAAAAATTAAAAAAGCAGAAAATAAACCAGTTATTCCGTTTTTCTCTACTAAGTCCATAATATCCTTAAAATCTATACTCATCTTATTATAATTGCTTTGTTTAGTATATATAAAGATTCTAAACTAAATTATTGAAAATACAGGGTTTTTTTGATTTTTTAAGCATAGATAAAATAAAAAAATAATATATAAATAAAATTAATTATTTATATGAATCTAAGAGAAAATATTAATAAGATACACTTTAATTTAAGCAATCAGTTTGATGATGTTAAAATTGAGGAAAAATCAAACATAGAGTTAGGAAGCTATGTTGAAATGACTATAAATGAGTCTGAAAAGCAAGTTAAGCTTGTTGTTACTAAAAAAAGTTTAGAAAGCTCTAGATTTGATTGGAAGTATTTATCTAACCCACTTAATGAAAGCTCTACACAAGTAGAAAGAACGTCAAATTTAGATGATTTTACTGCTGATATTAAAGATATTTTTGATAGAAATAGATTTGATCAAGATTATTTACAACAAATAAAAAATAACGAGTAATAAATGTTAAATTTTACCGCTATATCATTCTCAAACATTAAGTTTGAGATAGAACAATACTTAAAAAGTGAATATAACAAAGCTAACATTTTGTTTAGTGCTGCCAGCCCCTACGGTCAGATTTTATCTGTTGTTGAGAACTTGCACCAATTATCTTTTATGTATCTAAAAAATACAATTGATAAACTAGATTTAAGCTTAGTTAATTCAATAAATGAAAGAGTTATTAGAAACGCAGCAATCTTAGCAGGACACAATCCTGGTCGTGCTATATCAGCAACAGGAACATTAAAGTTTACTCTTAAATCGTCTGCTGATATTACTGCTGATATTCCTGGTGGTAGAATTACATTAGTTAATAAAACTCAGTTAAAAAACAAAACAAACTCATTAGATTACTCTCTTAATTTAGGAACAGAGACAATTACTCACGTGATAACTCCTAACTATCAATTTTTTGTACCAATTATACAAGGAAAATGGGAAACTAAAAACTTTACCGGCTCTGGTGCACCTTTACAAACTTATAATGTAAAAGAATTAGGTCGTAAAGATATTGAAAACTTTAATGTTGAAGTTTCAGTAAATGGAGTTTTAATGTCACTTAAAAAACATATTTATGATATGTTACCAGGTGAAAATTCTTGTGTAGCAAGAACTGGTTATGATGGTGGTATTGATATTATTTTTGGTAATGAAGGATTTGGATATATTCCATTAATTGGTTCTAACATAGAAGTTAGATATTTACTAACAGATGGTTCAGCGGGTAATATTTTTAGAAGAACATCAAATGATTTCACATTTGTAGGAGATATGTTAGCAGTAGATGGTGAAACGGTCAATGTTGATAAAGCATTTAATGTTGAGATTTATACTGATATTAATTTTGGAGCTGATAAAGAATCTTTATTATTTACAAAAAGTATATTACCTATTGCAAGTCCAAATTACGTTTTGGCTTTACCACAACAATATGCTTATGCTATAAAAAGATTAGGTGTTTTCTCACACGTTAATGCTTATGAAAGAACTGGAACTATTTTTATTGTAGCTACTCCTAACATTAGATTATTTAAGAATCAAAATGCAGATTATTTTACAATTGATATTAGAGCATTTGAGTTAGATAATTATGAGAAATCAAAAGTAGATAAGTATTTAAGAACATCTGGAAATATACAGCTAACAAGAAGATATAAGATTGTTTCACCAGTTTTATCATATTACATAGTTAATGTTTTCGTTATAAGTTATTCTGATGCAACTGATGACTCGGTAAATGCACAAATATTAGATAAAATATCTGAATACTTTTTAAGCTTATCCAGAACAGATAGAGTTCCTAAGTTAGATATTATTAGAGAATTATCAACTATAAATGATATACACTCGGTTGATATACAATTTATATCTAAAAAGAATGAAGATTATCATAATGAAAACATGATGATGGCTCAAAATAAATTAAATAAGTATTCATCAAGCTTTAACACAGATATATCAACTGCAACTTTAGTTCCAGGTTATGATCCGTATAGTGTTGTTGGTCTAGATCCTGTTTTAGGAGATATTATATTTGAACCAAATGAAATACCAGTTATTAGAGGTGGTTGGTATGACCGCAACGGGATTTATTACACAGATTCGGTTGATGGTAATAGAATGCGTTCAGTAAACATTATTAAGAAAGGAACAATCGACTCAAAAAATAAGCCAAATACATAATGTTATTAAGTGATACTATTTTAGTAAAATGTAAGGGTAATAATAAGTTAAGTTTTTATAAAGAAATGGGATATGATACATCACTCGACTTTTTAGTTGATGTTAAGCATCTATTACCAAGTAGTACCTATATAATTGAAGAAAATTTTAGAAAAAAGAAGGGAGGGAATTTTAAATAATTTTTAATCTTTGTGTCCTTAAATTTTTTATTTAGGGATTTTTTGTTTATATTTGTAGAGTTGAATTAGTAATTAACAATAAAATTTAAAAAATGCATAAAATAAAAGATGATTTAGAGTGGATATTTAAACTATACGCATTGACGTTGGTGTTGCCACTTGCTTTGACAATAATGAATGTTATTTGTTGGTATACTTGGATTAGAAACTAAATTTGGATTTTTGATGAACTTTAAAGTGATTTGGATTGACTACTATTTTACAGGTAGTTTTCTGAATGTAGATGCTTGGAGGGTCGGCTTATTATAAATGTACCAAGTGTGGCTACTTGGCTGATGATAGAGAATTAGATAAGTCAATAAAAATAATGAAAATGATGAAACAAGGTGCTACGCCAGAAATGATTAAAGGTTCAAAGATTATATTTAATTTATTATATATAACGGATGCAAATATACAACGTTTTTAGTAGAAAGTTTCAAATTATTTTTTTTATTTGATAAAAACCTGAATAATTTTTATTACACATAACGGTCGAGTATTAGCGTTGTTGCCATCACAAATGATTAATAACTATAAATTATAAAATTATGACAAAAGTTTCAGAAAACTACCAAGACAATAACGCTAATACTTTGTTATGCGAAGTTTATTTGTGTATTATCGAAACAAAAAAACGTATATTAACTATAATTGAATATACACCTTGTTATGTGTAGTTATTTAATCACTTAAAATTTTAATAAAATGATAAAAACAGAATTTAACGGAAACTTTGGACTGGATGAAATAAAACGTATTCAGTTAAAAAACACAGGACTAAACTCTTTTTATGAGATAAGGTTTGTTAACGATAGACGTAAATTATATGCGTGTAAATTACATTGTTTTTTAACTGATGATGGAAAACCTAAAATTTTAAGTGATTTGAAGGTTGGTGATAAAATATGGGTTGATATTAGTGCGTTTAGTTCAGATAAATCTCTGAAATAATTACACATAACGCTTGGGTGTATATGTAGGTTTTTTTACAATTTTTTTTAATATATACACTAATAAAAAACTTACATATACACCTTGTTATGTGTTAGTAGAAAATTAAATCTTCACAAATGAATAATATTAAAAGTTTTTATAATTATATTAGAGAAAACTCAAATCAATTGATAATGAAGTATATTCGAAATGAAGTAGTTGATGATCATGGTTGGATGGAACCCGGTATGGCAGATTGGGGTATATATTCCGGTGATAATCTGATTTCTGTCTTCTATTTAGATGATGAAAAACCGGAACTCTTTATAAGAGGACTTGAAATAAAGGAGGAATTTAGAGGCAAAGGATATGGTAAAAAAGTTTTAGATTTGATAAGAGATTATGCTAAATCTAAAAAATATAAGTTTCTTACACTAAATTTTTATAAATCAAACAAAATAGCAGAAAAACTTTATAGAAATTATGGCTTTATAGAGGATGAATACCAATCAGAAAATTCACCTGTTATCAATTTAAGAATGAAGATTTAATTTTTATTACACATAACGATATTCAGATATATTTAGGTTTTCATTTTTAATATATACTAAAAATAATATGCGCAATATGAAAAATAAACACGTAGAAAGTTTCGGACAATTCAATGAAAACTTGAATATATCTGATGTTAGAAGTGGTGATTTTATCAATTTACAATTTGAAGTTGTGGAATATAATAATATAGAGAAAGGAGACTTTTTTATTGATGGTGATACTATACATTGCTGTAGTAGAGTAAATAGTGATATTGTTATAGACACTGAGGGGCTCTGGCATAATCCTAATTCAATAAAAAAGATAGTAGGTCAGAAATTGATAAAATAATTACTTATAACGGTCGGGTGTATGAAACGTAGCCAAACCGCTGAACTTTAGAATTATGTACTGACTTAACTTGGCTATGTTTTATACACCTTGTTATACACAGTACGGTTTATTAAGGAAGAATGTTGATTTGAAACACGAATAAAAACTTTTTAAAAATGTGCGGTGGAAAATTTAATTTCAAATATTTATATATAAAGATAAAATTATGAGTAAGGAAATGAGAAAATACATAGACACATTCAAAGGAAGAATGTTAAATGAAAACGTTGAAGGTGTAAATCAACAAAAATCAATTCAACATATCATAAACAATGAAATAGTTGATAGATTTGATACGGGTAATGTTTCAATTACAACTGCTATTGAAGCAGTTAAAATAGCATATCAAGAAATTATTGATATGATTGAAATGAATTTTGATACTGGTTATACTGAACTTGGTGGCGGGTTATCTGATGCTCAGAGAATTATAAACAGAATTGAAGATTTCAAAAAAAGAGCGAAGGAAAATTTTTAAAAAGTTTTTTACACAGAACTATAATTGGAACACGAATGTAGTATTGTGTATAACGGTTGGGTGTATATAGGTTTTTTAATTTTAAACTTTAATATATACTAACTGAACTAAATAAAAAACTTACATATACACCTTGTTATGGGTTAGTAAAAAAATTAGAAAAAACAAAATTATGAAACAAAAAATTAGAAAAAACAAAATTATGAAACACATCAAAAAATTTAATGAAACATTAGAAAATAATTCATTTGAAAAGGAATTTAATAGAATAGGAATTAAATATAATGGTGATCCAAAGTCTTTATACCTAATTATATATACTGGTTATGATGATTTCCTAAGTCATGACATTTATCATAGAGTTGATACTAAAGAAGAAGGAGTGAAACTATATAAGAAAAAAGAAAAAAAGTCATCTATTATAAATGGTGGTAATATTTATAATTACAAAGAAGTTTTTGATATGTATAAATGGATAGATGATGTTCTAAATAATAATAAAAATATAAGTAAATGGATAGAAGAAGAAAATAAGATGTTGAATAAGTTTGGTTTTGAGGTTTATGAAATTTAATTATAACGTTTACAGATATGTTTAGTTTTTCTGTTTAATATATAGATAAAAGTAATTCAAGAATATGAAAAGTAAATCACACATAGAAGGTTTTTTAGAACTTACTTGATAAGCTTTCAAAAATTCAAAACATTAAACACAAAACTATTCTAACTTTGGCTTATTCGACAGGAATGAGAGTATCTGAAGTTTGTGATTTAAAAATAGAAGATATTGATAGTAAAAGGATGTTAATTCATATTAGAAACGGTAAAGGAAGAAAAGATAGAATTGTACCTTTAACACAAACAGTTCTTGATTTATTACGTCAGCATCATAAGTTAGAAAAACCTACTATTTATGTTTTTAACGGGCAAAATAAAGGTGATAAATACACATCAAGAAGTTGTAATCAAATTGTAAAAAAGTATTTAGGTAAAGATTATCACTTCCATCTCTTGCGTCATTCTAATGCGACAGCAATGTTAGAGGCAGGAACAGATTTAAGATATATACAATCACATTTAGGTCACAGCTCAAGCAGAACAACCGAAATATATACACACGTATCAACAACAAAAATTCAAAAATTAAATGTACCAATTTAGTTGTGTATTTAAAAATAATTTTATTTGTCAATTGACAGCTCCCACACCTAAAGGTAGTGAGATTTACTTCTACTTTATCAAATGAAATCGCTTCATTTGCCATTCTTTTTTGACTGAAGACTGATTACTTTTTTAATTTTTTCACCTTTTTAGAATATGATTTTTAATATATATTTTAAAAATAAAATGAAAAATGTTATATAAAAGGAAACAATTACCAGAGTTATATTATCTCCGTCACTTTAATGATACAACTGGTGATCACATAGATTATGAGAATAAGATACTTAATAAGTCTTTATCGCCTTATATGTATCAAAATAACATAATGAATGGTTTTTTAACAAGGTTACAACCTTTAGTATCTTTATTATTTGATCAGATGAATATACTTAAAAACTTTAGAAATTATCTGGTAGATAAAGATTGGTATAAATAAAAAATATAATATATGAGTAAGATTAATAATTTTAATAATTTTCTAAATGAGAGTAAGAGAGAAAAAATATTCTTAAACGGTTACGAAATGTGGTTAGATAGAGATAAATTAATGCTATATGATAAAGAATATTCTCAAAATGGAATTCCTTTTGATATAGCAGGTGAAGGAGATGGAATTTATATATTCTCTAATCATTTAACAAGTGATGAGAAAAGACAATTAGTTAATTATATCAAATATAATTAAAAAATAGAAAAAACCATTTATAATATATAATATATAATATACTAAAACATATAGTAAATAAAATGGCAGACAATAATAAAATTGTAGGATTTAAGAAATTCTCGGATATGAAATCAAGTTCTTCTAAAATAGAAGAAGTAGATGCCTCATTACCTGAAAAACCTGAAACGGATTCAGATAGACCGATGATTCCTAATTTATCGGAACCTACAAAGAAAGTAGAAAAACCAATTTCTCAGAAAAACATTCAACCAGCAGAGCATAAAGATTTTGAGCAAGATGAAGAGAATGATGAGTATCCAGAAGGTTTATCTAAAAACGAATCTGCAGTTAAAACTTACGGTAAAGTAGCTAAGATGCCAAAGGGAGTATTGGCATCTAAAGGATTTAACTTCTTAGAATCAGTTAAAATATCTAAGAAGTCTATATGGTATATTATGGTTGAGAAAGATCAAGAATTACAATTAGTTAAATATAACTATAAAGAGGGTGTAGACCTAAATAAATTTGTCACTGAATTAAAATCATATTACATTAATAGATATAAAGATAATAAAGTTGTATGTGAGGCAGTCTCTAAAATTGCTATTGATGGTAATGATAAATATTCTATGATAAAAAATATACCAACTATTGATATCGAGGGTAGAAAAATTATTACTAAAATCACTGAAGATCTTATAAAATTGCTATCTAAGTAAATGTTAGTCTATATTGCAAAAAATATAGTAAATAATAAGGTTTATATTGGAATAACTAAGAGAAATCTTGAAAAAAGAGTTTATGAACACTTATATTCTTCTAATATTCCAAATAAATACCTAACAATTAGATTCTATAATTCCATAAGAAAATATGGTAAGGATAATATTAAATGGGATATTCTATGTGAGTGTAATTCGGTAGAAGAACTTCTTAAAAAAGAAGAATATTTCATAAATTTATATGACTCAACAAATCCTGATAAGGGATATAATATGTTAAAATCCTCAACTTTTTTAGACTACAAGCACATTAAAGAGTTTAAGGATAATAAAAAACATATTTATATTGGTTCATATCCCACAGAGGAAGATGCTGCAAGGGCATATGATGATTATATAGATCTACATAAAATAAATAAGAGTAAAAATTTTACAAATGAATCTTTGATTTATTTAATGTATTTTGACAATTATCAAAAAAGTAGTTTTATACTTTAATATATAAAATAAAATTATTAAGTAAATAATGAAGAATTTGAAAAAGTTTAATGAAATATTCCTTCAAGGTGGAAATTATGAAAATGGTGATCAACACTCTTATACAGAGGTTGATAGTTTAGATAAGAAATACTCATTCACAAAGGAACAACTTTATGGCTTTGTTTGCAACTTTGTAGGTGCAGCAGGTTTTTCTATTAAAGACATAGAAACAGCATTAGATACATTTGATTTTGATTTTGATTATTCTACTCACAATGAAGGTAAAGCTTTTAAGGCATCAAGAAATCCTTTTGGTGATAAAACTAAAGAAGATAAAAAAGATCAGTTAAGAAAAGCTGTTGAAGATCATATCAAAGATAAAGGTTGTAAAACTAAAAAAGTTGGTGATGATTTTGAAATTCATACTGACGGTGAGCATGTTGCTCAAGTTATGTTCCGTAATGATAAAGTTACCGTTAAAAAACAAGGTAATAAGTTTGGAAAAGATTTTGAATACAATCAATTAGGTAAAATTAAATCAGAAATAACTGATATAATAAAATAGCAGGTTCAAAGCCACACCAGAGATAGCATCTCTGGTCAGACACCACTTATTTTTTAAGTGGTGTTTCTTTTTTTATTGGTTTTTTATGTTCCTTCCATAACATTATTTTAGTGCAAAATATATAAATAATGACGAATAATTTTTGTATTCGCACTAAAAAATAATAAAAAACCGTGAATAAGGAAGAAATTTTAGGTTTAGTTAGACACGCATTAACATTTGTTGGTGGTGTTTTAGTAACTAAAGGTTTGTTAGAAGCTGGTTTAATGCAAGATGCAATTGGTGCTGTAATGACATTAACTGGTGTTGTCTTATCTGTATTAAATAAAAGAAAATAATAAGTAAGAAAAGGAAACACCACTTGAAAAAGTGGTGTTTCTTTTTTTTTTATATATAAGAATATGGATAAATTGAAAAGACTTTATAATTATCTTAAAAAGAATAATAAAAAGAAAATTCTTTTTTTAACAACATCTAATAGATGGTCAGGTGATAAAGAGTTGCCAAAACCTTCTATTATAGCAGATGAGTTGGTTAAGAAGTTAGGAACAGGAACTATAATAAATGTTTCTAAACTAAAAATATTTCCTTGTGAAGGAAATGTTTCAACTAAAAGAGGAAATACTTGTGGTCTTAAAGAAGCTATGTTAAAAGATAAAGGTAAAAATCCTACTGGAAATATTAGATGCTGGACCTGTTAATAATAAAAGTGATGAGCTATATAAAGTAGCGAATGCTATATTTGAAGCTGACATAATTATATTCTTTGGTTCAGTTAGATGGGGTAAAATGAATTCTATTTATGATATTTTTGAAATTGAAGCAAAGGCTAGTGAGTTTGATGAAAGTGAATTTAATAAGTGGTTACAAAAGCGTTCCTATTCTAGAAGAGAAATATATATGTTGATGCATAAATTAGCATTTGATGGTCATATCGAAGATGGGTTATATCTTATTGAAGTTTGGTAATAAAAAAAATCACTCAAACGAGTGATTTTTTTTATACTTTCTTTTGTTGAAGCTTTTGAAGCTCAAGTTCAAATGATATTTTTCTCTTCTCAATATCTCTATCAATCATTTCGTTCCATCTATCTGTAACATCAATTACAACTAAAGAGTGTTGTGAAGGTTCAAACTTAATATCATAAGTCCATCTTCTATTTTCATCATGAAAGCCGTGAGTTGATCTTATTGTTCTACCAGCTTTTAATCTACTAACTTTAGTAGCTTCTCTTTGAGCACCTCTTAAAGTTTTATAAGCTTTGATTTTATAATCAATATTCTTTTGTAGCTTACCATTTTTATTATAGAAGTATTCATAGGTAACATCAGTATTAGTCTCTTCTTCACCTAAAAGCTGATCGATTAGATTATCTCTAAGTTCAGCTTTATTAACATAAACGATTGTGTATAATCTTCCCATATAATTTATATATAAAAAATTTTAAAAGTTTTGTGTTTCGTCAATTTTCCATTTTTTCATAATTAATATATAAAATAAAAATAAAATTATATGTATAAAACTTGCAGTAGATGTAATATAACAAAAGCGATAGAATTTTTTGCTAAGAGAAAAAAATCAAAGGATGGTTACTATGGTGTTTGTAGAGATTGTAGAAATGATGATGTGAAAAAATCAAAAAGTAAAAAAGTTTATAGTATGGAAGAAATTCTTTTAGAGAAAGAAAGAAAAAAATTATACTATATTAATAATAAAGATAGAATCTTATTAAAGTCAAAAGAATATAGAGATAATAACAAAGAATCTGCTAGAATTTATAAAAATAAATATTATTATGAAAATAGAGAAAAATTAATAGAATACTCTTGTAAATATCATACAAATAGAATCAAAAATGATGAATTGTATAAGTTTAAGTGTAGTATATCTAACTTGATAAAAAATTCTCTAAAATACAAAGGTTATAAAAAAAACTCAAAAACTGAAGAAATTTTAGGATTAAATATTTTAGAATTTTTCAAATATATTGAATCAAAATTTGAACCATGGATGACCTGGGAAAATTATGGTAATTTTGATGGGAATATCGGTAAATTTTATAATCATTCGTGGACAATTGATCATATAATACCCGTACATACTGCAAAAAATGAGGAAGAAATATTAAAACTAAATCATTACACCAATCTTCAACCTTTATGTGGTAAAATAAACATGTATATAAAAAGAGGAAGATTAGACTTCAAATAAAAAAATCTCTAATTAGAGATTTTTTTATTTGAAGAATTGTGCATTCATCTGAATTTTATTTAGATCATCTTGTGTAAAAGAATTAGGATTATTATTAACTGCTTTTAGTATTTCATTATAAGCTTCACGTGCTTCTTGCATCTTTCCACAATAAAAACTAGCTGCTGCATGTGCTTCTGCAAAGCGCCATATATAAATTGGTTCATCAACGAATAATAGTTTTTTAGGATAAGGATTTTTACCGTGAAAAGTTTCATAAGCAAACTTTGTGTAAAGATAAGCTAAATGCCATTCTCCCATTTGTAAATAATAATCAATGATTAGTTTGATTGACTCACCTCTTGTTGGTTCAAAAGCATAAGCTTTTAAGCATTGTTGCATTGTTAAGTTCCAAGGCTCTTCTAATGACTTCATAATTGAAGCAATTCTGTAATGAGCATAGTAGATCTCTTCAGCATAACCGTCAGTTCTTTCGGTTCTTTCTTTGTAATACTTCATTGATCTTCTTAATCTTTCCTCATTTTCTTCTCTATTATCAGGAATAGAAGCTGAATCGTGATAAGATTGCGCTGTATAAAAAACCCATCTTGGATCTTGGCGATTTTCATTGATATAAGCTTCTAATTTATGTGCGTGTGATAAGTATTTTTCTGATACTTTTCCTTGCCAAGAAGCACCATCCATACTTACATTAACTTGAATACCTGCTGCTAATCCAGAGGTTATATTTTGGTCGTCACACACGATGAACTCGTGAATGGGGCCATAAAAACGAAAAGGCTTACTTACCCTAAAAAACGTATTTCTAGTATATTTCATTTGACCTATACGTGTATTAATCATATATAAATCAGCAGTAAATTGATTTTTATTGAATGACGGATCGATTACTAATTGCTCGTCACAATCAAACCAATATCCGTGAACTTCGTCAGCATTCCAACCAAGTTCTTTTACTACATCTCTTAGTTTTTCCATTGCCCAAGTTCGGCTTTTCTCAAAGTCATCAAATGGTCTTTCAAAAACATAAGTTGGTATATTATTTTCTTCTCCGAACTTGCGAATTAAATCTTGTGTTCCATCGGTAGAACCGGTATCATTTACTACGATTAAGTCAGTAATAGTTTTACAACTATTTAACATTCGCTCAATTACGTGGCTTTCGTTTTTACATATAAAGTTTAAGGCTAATTTACCCATTATTATAAATTATTTTTTATTTATATAAATAAGAGATAATAAGTTTTTTTATTTAATATATAGTTTAAATAAAAAATGAATATTATGAAATACTTAAAGAGATTTGATGAGGTTTTGAAAATAAATGAATTTTTCTTTTTACCAAATCAAAATGCGCCAAAAGAAAATGACTTTGAATCAGAAGAAGACGAGTTCTGTCAAAATTGCGATTGCATACCTTGTCAGTGTAATACAGATGAGTGTAAAGAGTGTAATTGCAATCCTTGTGAATGTGAAGGTATGAATGAGGGTCTGGACGATCATTTTAGAAAAATGAGAGTTAACTCTTATTTAAGGATCGCAAGAGATAAGTATAAAGGAAAATCTGCTGATGAGATTATTGATATTATCAACAAAGGCAATCCAGGTTTAAGATTTATGGATGATCAAGAGAAAGAATTATTCAGACAAGAATGGGATAAAGAAAATAAAAAAGGAACTTTCAAATACTTTATAGCTTTATCAAATGATGAATTAAAAGACTATCAAAAAAACTTTACACATCATGGTTTTGATAATCCGGCAGAGCATAACCCAGAGTATGTTGCTTGGAAAAAAGCTTGTGAAATAAAGAAAGTTTTTGTTGAAAAGAAAAAATACAAAAGAGAAATTAAAGATAATAATTTTTCAAGAAGAAAAATTTACTAAAAAAGAGAGCTAAGAAGCTCTCTTTTTTATCCTAAAATGTTTCGGCATTATTAAAAGTTTTCAAGGAACGGAATCAATTTTTATATATAGTATAAAAAAGATTATATATGAGAACTTGTAGTAAATGTAGTGAAGAAAAAGAATTAAATGAATTTAGTATTAGAATAACTTCAAAAGATGGTTATAATAGAAAATGTAAAAAATGTGTCACTGAAACTAAATGGTTATGGGCACAAAAAAACAAAGATAAAGTAAAAAAATCAAGAGAGAATAGGAAAGATAGTATTAAAGAAAGTAAGAAAAAATGGTATGATGCAAATCCAGACTATAATAAAAATTATAAGCGAAAGTATAATAGATCTAAAAGACTTATGGAAAGAATGAATAATGACAATATATTAAAATGTAGGATTAAAATTTCTAAATCTATTGGTTATCATATAAAGGAATATGTAAATAACGGTAGATATTATGATAAAGCCTTAACTACTATAGAAATTCTAGGTTGCTCTATTGAAGAATTTAAGTTGTATATTGAAAGTAAATTTGAATCTTGGATGAATTGGGATAATTATGGTAAATATAATGGAGAATTTAATTATGGTTGGGATTTCGATCATATTATACCTATTTGTTCTGCGAATACAATAGATATGGTTTATGAATTAAATCATTATACCAACTTTCAACCATTATGTAGTAAAATAAATAGAGATATAAAAAGAGATAAAATTAATTTTGATATATCAAAATTTACATTTTAATTATGTTTTAAGAATAAAATCAGGTGATTAGTTCCAGGTGCTGAGTCATAAGGTAAAATAGCTCTAGCTAATTCACCTACTTCTTCTGCAAGTTTTAGTCCTTTCTGTGAAAGTGTTTTCTTATCTTTAATTGATAAGTCTTTTATAAAATCGTTTAAGTAGTTATTCATTTAATATTTCTATTAGTTTAAGGTGTCTTAATAGTTTTACATTATTATCTTTTTTAGCGTGAAAAGATAATGACTTGAAAATTGATTTTTTATAATCTTTCATATCATAATATGTCGAGTCTATACCATAACTGATACTTATCTTAAATAAGTGGTTATGAAATAAATCAAAGTCTATAACAATTCTAGGTAGTCCATTTGCTATAAATGCATAGTCACAACAAAGATTATTATATCTTTTTTTATCATAATAGTCAGGATCTATTTTATAATCAAATGTAGATAAATAATCATAAATTATCTTAAAATTAGTTGATATAGTTCTTTTATAAGTTCTATCTTCTGAAATTCGTCCATCTACATAAGTAGTTGTTCTTACATTACATTTATCAAACTTTGAGAATAAAATTTCGTCAGACTCCGCAGACTCTGTGCGTTCTCTCATATCTTTTATTCCTAACTTTTCATATATTTCCGCCCAAGTAAGTAACTTATTTTCCATGTTCTAATAATTGATAGTTTATTGCTATTTTTGTTAAATCTACAAAATGTTTTCTCGCATTATCTTTTTTAAGATTCTCAATAAACCATAACTTCTCAGCTAAGACTGATGAAAAGCTTGCTAATCGAATACCATCTTCTTCAATGAAGTCTGTTAAATTATCTTTAATAATCAAATGCACATCAACACTACCGTATCTGGTTTCACCATCACCATAAGAATCATAAGAAGTCCAGACTTGCTTTTTAACAGAGATAATTTTATCTGTTAAGTTCCAGTAAATACCAAACTTCTCAGCAATTTTATACATCATTTCTTCTGTAATCAAAAAGTCAAAATCATCTGCTTTACGTCTAAATAGTTGATTACCATCAATGGTAAAACAGCGAAGTGCTCTTGAGCCCGTTAAAACACCACCGATCTCGGTAACATATTTAATCAGTTTCCAGTTTTTCTTAAATCGCTGAAATACACCATATCTTTGAGATATATCATATTTTACTTTATAATCTTTGGTTAGCAAACCAAGATTTATATCTCTGACATGTGATTTTATTGTTGTAATTTCTTCAGGTCTCATTCTAATAGTTTAGCTCGTTAATACTTTCTTTACAGATAATTTTATTTAATGAGTTTGCTAATAAATCAGCACAAGTAATAACACTCATTCTTGGTTTATCTAAACCAGGATAATCTATATTATATTTGTTTATTTTATCATAAACACTTACAATAGAGTCACTAACAATCAACTCAGTTAAGCTAGAGTTTTTAATGTTTTCTAATGCACTACCTGATAATACAGGGTGTGTTAGAATACCTCTAACTGATTTAGCACCGCTTTGCATAATCAAATCAGATGCTTTACAAATTGTTCCCATAGTGTCACCTAAGTCGTCAATGATAATTACGTTTTTACCTTCTACTGGATTTAACAAAGTCATAGAAGCAACTTCATTTGGTTTAGTTCTTTTCTTATCAATAACTGCAAAGGTTGAGTCAGGAAAATACTTAGCTAAACCTAATGTTCTTTTAGTTGCTCCGTGGTCTGGTGCAACAAAGCAAAGATCATCTAAGTTTAGAGATCTGATATAATCGATAAAAATACGATTAGATAAAAGGTGTATAACAGGAACATTATAAAAACCTTGAATACTATTGTTGTGTAGGTCTATTGTAATAACATTAGATACACCAGCACTGGTAATAATGTCTGCTAAAAGTTTAGCTGAAATACTTTGTCTGATATGATCATTTTTATCAGAACGTGAGTAAGGTAGATAAGGAGCAATTAAAGATACTGATGAACAACCAGAACGCTTAGCAGCATCGATTGTTAGCAAAAGTTTCATTATATCATCAGATGAATGACCATCCATCATAATATAAACATCTTCTTGACGAACACTTTTTGTAAAAACCGGGCAGAATTCTCCGTCTGAGAATTTATTAATGATTAGCTGATTATCAATTTCTTCATCTTGAAATAAGTTGATAACTTTTTTAGCTAATTTAGATTTGTTTAAGGAATAAATTTTCATATATGTTTTTAATTTTTTAGAAGCATATCTATTACTACGTTACGATAGTTTTGAATAGTAGGGTTAAATCTACTATATTTTTTTATATCAGTGATAAAATGTCGCAACTTAGGTTTAGAATCTTTATCTTTATTTTGATATTTGTGTTTTTTCCATAAAAATAAAAAGTCGAATTGTTCTCGTTTTGGAAGAGCATCAAACCATGCAAGGTTTTTACCCATCTTATTTCGCAAACATTTCAACTCTTTTTGGTATCTTACCTTTTTATCATTCATAACACAAAGTTATGAAATTATTTTCTAAATTAAAATTATTTAGGAAAAAATTCATCTAACCAACCATTATTTAGACTACTCATGTATGCACCTCTATACTTAGAAGAGAAGTCTTTTCTACCTTTACATAATTTAGCAAACTCAAAACAATTACTCTTATCCCAAAATCCATTTGCTCTTTTTATATATTTTAGGTGACTTAAAAGTTCTCTCCAACCATTTTTATAAATAGCAGATAAGCAATTTATATTCTGTTTACTAAACTCGTCAAATGTTTCATACTTAAGAGCCTCCTCTTTACAAACATCATATGTCCATATTCTACTTATACCACCTAAAGATCCTGTCTTATTCCTATTTAATATATTCCATCCATCAGCAACATATTTTTTAAGTATCTCACCTTCTAAAATTGATGCTTCTTTAGCATCAATATATTCAGTTAATTTTTTCCTAATAGGATATTTTCCTGTTGTTTGTATATGTTTTTTGACAGCATCATTTACGTCATTTAATCTCTTTACCCATCTACCCTCAAAGTTAAAAGTTAACCCAACATATACATAATTATTATCAAATTCATACGCATAAACACATCTTTTCTTAAGATTTCCTAAAACTTCCATATGACTACATATTTCATCTAACCAACCATTTTGTCTAGCGATCTCATATGCAAACCCTTTTTGATCAAAAAACTCTTTTCTTGTTTTACAAGAAGATGCCAGATCTTTACATCTTTCATATGTCCAGTAACCAGTTGGCTTCATCTTCTCTTCCATATGTAAAAGTAATTCAGGCCAGAACTTTATGCATTTTTTGTATGCAGCGGAAGCATTTTTCTTAAACTCCATTCTAGTTTTGTATTTCAAAGCCTCTTCTCTACAAGAGTCATAATCCCATTTTACTATTCTCATATAATATATATAAAAATAGAATATCTTATTATCATTTTAATAATTTATTTAATCTAAACTCTCTCATTTCTTGTAATGAAAACTCAATATACTCAGAGGAGGAAAGAGATTTGTTATATCCTTTATTTTGTATTATATATCGACCTAAATCAACGGTTACAATACAATCAGGATCAAGCAAATTAAGTTTTATAAAATTATTATTTCTATCCCAAACAATTTCATATTTACCAATTTTTTTTGTTTGTAACATATTAGAAACTTGTTCGTTAGTATATAATTCTAATCCATTCAACTTACGTCGAGTATTTAATTTATCTTTTAACTTTTTTACAAAGTAGCTATTTTTTATATTCATTTATAATTGATTTAAGATCTGCTGGTGAGTAATTTACAGATTTTAAGACCTTATCATCTTCTTTTCTATAAACTAGCCATTTACCATTATTTTCTTTGTAATAACCTTCTGTACCATCTTTCTGCATATAATGTTCTAAGGTTGCTTGTGCTTCTTGTTCTGAATTACAAGCTTTTGACATATTGCTTCGTTGAACTTCATTAAATAAATCAACAAAACTTTCTCCTAGTCCAAACTCTAAAACTGCACCAGATAAAACATATTGAAGATCTGCAAGTGCATCAGCAATTTCTACTAAATCATTATTTTCAATTGCTTCTACTAATTCTTTTAGTTCTTCTTGTAAAAGATCAACACGCAATTTACAACGTTGTTGTGAAGGAATTTGAGGTGTATCTAAAATTGGAGCATTAAAAGTTCTATGAAATTCTGCTACTTGATTAAGTGAATCTATTTTCTGCATATTATTCTTTTTGTTTTTATATACAAAAATGATTTATAGTTTACAAAAAATAATATATACTAAAAACAATAAGTAAATAATGAAATATCTAAAAACCTATGAATCATATAGAAATACTGAACCAGTAAATGAAGAATTAATTGGTAAATTATTTGATTTCTTAAAAAATATGTGGGGTAGAGCATTGGAAGATCTTAAAAAACTAGGTCAAAACCCAACAATGGAACAATTAGATAAATGGTTAGAAGAAAATACTTTTAATAGAAATAGTAATAACTATTTATTTAAGTCAATTATGGATGAGTTTAAGAAAGAAGCTACTACTAATACTGAAAGATGTTTAGATTTGGTTGGTAGTATCTTAGATCCAGTAACTGGTCAATTAGGTGAACAAGGCTTACAACCTTTCTATGATGGTTTATTAAAGGTTTTTGGTAAAAACTTAGCACCAATTGAAACTATTAAATATTATTTTATAACTTGTAGAAATCGTGCTATTAAAGATTATAAGTATGCTGGTGGTCCAGATGCGGGTAAAGTAGATCAAGATAAAATCAATAAAGATATAAACGATAAAACACACCTACCTGACTTTAAGAACCTATTAAAAGGTGCAAATGGTGATGAAAAGAAAATGAAGGATATTACAATTAAATGGGTTGAAGGAACTTTAATTCCAAGAATAATAAAATATATTCAAGAAATCAAAAAAGAAGATATTGATGAATACTTAAAATCTAAAAATATAAAAACTGAAGTAGCTACTGAATATAAAGTAGGTGATACCGTTATTTATAAAAGAAGAGATTTTAATCAAACTGCATGGGATGCTATTTCAGATGATGAGAAAAAGAAAACTAATGAAGGTAAAGTAAAAGATTTAGTTGATAAAGAACAGATTGGTATCTTAAAAATTACTAAAATTGAAGGTAATAATGTTACTTTCAAGGGTACACAAGGCGACATTAACAAAACATTAGATGATATTTTAATAAAAGTAGATGGTGCTGTTGAAGGACAAGAAGATTTAGTAAATACATTAAAAGATATAAAAACTAAAAATCCAGAAGCTATTCAGAAAATAGGTGATGTTTCTAAGTTGTATGAAGATCCACAAGTAAACAAAACAAAAATTGAAGAGATTGAAAAAATTATTTCAACTTAATGATATATTTAAGAAGATTTAACGAGAGTATAGAAAATATAGATTATATATGTCAAAAATATGACATAGAGAATTATACTATTAATGAAGATGAATCTATTGATGTTAATGGTGATGTTAATTTTTTTAATAAAAATTTAACAAAATTGCAGTTGAAGTTTAGAAATGTTAGTGGTAGTTTTAATTGTTCATCTAATCAATTAACATCATTAGAAGGAGCTCCTCAATCAGTTGGTGGTAATTTTGTTTGTTCATTTAATCAATTGACATCATTGGATGGAGCTCCTCAATCAGTTGGTGGTTATTTTAATTGTGATAATAATCAATTGACAACATTAGAAGGTTGTCCTCAATCAGTTGGTGGTTATTTTAGTTGTCGTAATAATCAATTAACAACATTAGAAGGCTGTCCTCAATCAGTTGGTGGTTATTTTAGTTGTCGTAATAATAAATTATTTAATCTTGAATTTGTTCCATCTTGTCAATTTATTTATTGTAATAGTAATCCAATACATAGGTGGTGGTCTAAAATAAATGATATTAATAAATTAGATGCTTTTATAGATTTAGGTATTGATTGTAGAGACCCAGATTTTATGAATAAGGAAAAAATAGATTTATTAAAAGAATGAGCAAAAATATTATAAATATTTTAAAGAAAATAGATAAAATAGCACTAAAAGGAAAAGATTCTTTTTTAGAATATTATACTTTAGTTGATGATTTATCTAAGAGTGGTGATTATGATAATTTATTACAATGTCTTTATACTCATTATGAGATAGATATTAATAAGTTACCAACCATTGACTCTGTTAAGAAAAATACTTGGAATAAAATATTATTAATGACTCAAAGTTTAATGTCAAAAAGAATCAAAAATTTATATGACTCTAAACAAGTTTATCAAACTGGTTATGATATATGGAGTTCAGATCCTAATTTTATATCTATTGATTTATCTAATCCTCTAACTGCAACTTATTCAGCAGCAACCGCTTCAGCAGGTATAACAATAACTAGATCTAATAACACATTAAATCTTAATATTACTAATAATAACATTTATGATATAACTCTATATAAAACTAATTGGACAGACGGACAACCATCTGATCTAAATAAGTTTCAAGTTATAACAGGAATAACTCAATCAACTTATAAATTAGAGATTCCTACAACACAAGATACTGAATGGTTAATTTCCACAAAGGAAAGACCTAACTATAAAGTTCTAAATTATAGCTTGTCAGTAAGCACTAATAAATACTTAGGACAAATAATAGAAGATGGTATCTATACAGATGAAACTAAATACTACATTAAAAATAGAGAGTATGCAAGAATTACTAAAACAAGGAAAACTTTCTTAGAAGTTAAGAAAGTTGGTGCTACTCAATCTGTATTTATAACAGATGATAATCTTAAATTATCAGAAGATAATAATTTATACAATAGATACGTTAAAGCAGTAAATATCTTACTTTCGTAAATTTATATATAAATAAAAATAAAATTGATATGTTAAAAAGATTTAATGAATTAAATAGCACTACATACTTATCTGCAGCAGATAAGGCTAGTAAATATGGTCAAGAAAATAGATCACGAGTATTAACAAAATATGTATTTAGTGAATTTATAGGTAAAAGTATAAACAATTCACCTATTAAAAATATATTATATGGTGGTAATAATAAAAAGACTCTATTTATATACCTAAGTGAAGGACCATCAATTATTTATTCTATAACAGAGGATTTATTACTCGAAGATGTATCTGTTAAAGATAGAAAGAGTGCTGTAATATTATCAAAGATTATCTTAAAATCAAATCCTGATAGTAAGTATAAAAATGTCAATAATATAAAAATTGAAAGTTATTAATTAACTCTTTTCTAAAAATTCTTTTTCTTCTTTACTCAAAGAAGAATAACCAAATGTTGATAATTTATCAAGAATACTATTAAGATCTAATCTAATTTCATTTTTACTAATAAATTCACTGATTAGTTTAGTGATTACTGCTTTTTCATCTAATTTATTATCATTTACAATTTGTAGGAATCTAACATACACATCCTCTTCAATCTTTGATTTTAGTGGTTCATATTTTTTAAGATCTTCTCTTATTAATTTTTCAATATACTTAGATCTATTAGTATTACCAATTTCATCTAAATATTCATCCATCATAGAAACTATGTCCTTATTTATTGTAAATCCTGTATTTACTTTGCTTTCTTCTTTCATTTTGAATTATTATTTGCAATTTCCTAATCAAAATCGTTTGGTTAATTTTATTATATTAAATTTTTTATTATAAGTTTTCTACAATAATATCTTCTATTATATTAAAGTTATAATATGGTATTCTAATAAGTTTTATTTTATTTTCTAAACAATAATTATTTTTAATTAAATCTCTTTTTTTATCTTCCTCAAATCTTTCAATACCACCAAAATAATCAACAGGATTAAAATGTTGCTGTCCATCATATTCAATGCATAAATTATGTTCAGGTATATAAAAGTCAAAAATTAAATTTTCTTTATATTTACACTCATTAAATTTATATTGTTTTAGATATTTTATATTTAATTTATCTAGAATATCAACTATCTTATTTTCACCTTTAGATAATTTACAAGAAGGACACCCTTGTCCATTAAGATGACAATTTGGTTTTTGCTTAAAATTACCATGTTTTTTACAAGTAATTATTACAGATTTTTGAGAATGTTTATAATCCACTATTGAGTAGTCATATTTATCACCGTGTATTTTTATAGATCTATCCACAAATATATCTTTATTCAATTTACTACCAGAGCAATATGGACACCCTTGTCCATTTAGATGTGAATTTGGAGTTATCTCAATTATTTCATCGTGTTTATTACATATTATTTTAATTTTTGATATAGCATTTTTATATAGTGATTTAGAATAATCATACTTATTACCATGTATTTTAATAGATTTCTCAATAAAATTCTCTAATTTGCTAAGTTTAGATAAAGATAAGTTTCTATAACCACATTTTGGACATCCTTGATTACCATTAATATGATGACTTGGCGTTTTCTGAAAAACACCATGCTCTTTACATATTATATCAACTTTTATTCTACTATTTATATAAATAACCTCTGAGTAATCATATTTATCATCATATTTTAATTTAGCTTTATCTATAAAAGTTTTTCTAAGTTCATTATTTTTCATAAGATCATACTTTTAATTTTTTTATTTTTACCATTATTCAACAAGTCTTGATATATTAATCTTTCAATATATTTTGACTTGTTTTTGTATTTACTATTAATTATTTCTAATAGATCTTTATCAACATATAAAGATATTCTTTCTTTTGTCTTCATTAATATTTTTTATTTTTATATATAAAATTAAAATTACCAAAAATGTAATTTTTTGATAATTTATTAAAAACCTTTTTCTAATATTTCTATATAACAATAAAAATATTTTTATGAAAATTAAGGTTGTAAATTTTGAGATACTAAGTCGTTATTATAAAAACTATCAAGATGGTGTATCAAAGATTAATGATGTAAAGAAAAGTTTTATCGAAAAGTTAGATCCGTTCAAAAGACAAATGGAAGATTTAATTACTAAAGCAAACTCTGGTGTTGAAATGACAAAAGAGCAAGAAGCTAAATTTCAAGAATTACAAAATCAAGCAGTTGAAATAGATGAAGAATACAAATTCACTATGCGTAAAATGAACGATGAATTATCAAAAGCTATTTATTCAGAATTATCTCAATTTATTTCTGATTGGTCTGATAAAAATGATATTGATATGGTAATCGGTTCACAAGAGGTTGTAACACTTAAACCAGAACACGATGTAACTTCTGATATTATAGAGATTGTTAAACAAAACAATTTATATGTAGAATAAAAAAGAGCAACTTATGTTGCTCTTTTTTTATTATGTTCCTTCATACCACCCATCATCTTTAACTCTTTCATCTAAATCTTCTTCTACTAAGTATTTAAGTAAATCTTCAATTTTATTAAATGTTTTTATTACTCTATATCCACTATGTAATAGAATTTCACTCTCACTCTTGTAAATAACGGTTTTTCTATAATCTTCACTATAACTAAATAATACTTGGAATGTTATAAAATCCCCATATTCTTCATTATTAGATTTTTTCAATTTATCACCTAAAAACTTTATATCTCTTACTGCTATTTTAGCTTGTTCAGCATCATAAGCATCTTCATCATCATTCATGCATCCAATAGTAACAATACTAAATATTTTTTGACCGGTAGTTGAATCATAAGTCATAGAAGGAAAAACACCTGCTAATTGATTATAGTATTTTTGTTGTATCTCATATTGTTTATCTGAACGTGGATCTCCTTGGAATATAAACTCTAATTGTTTTTCATCAAAGTCATATATACTTGCAGGAAGTGTTTTAGAGTATTCAGTGTTTTCTCTATCTTTTCTATCTTTTTGTATATTTACAATAGTTAGTATTTCTTCTTGTAACTCACTAACTTGTAATCTTAGAAAGCTTAATCTATCTTCTAAATCTTCATCATCCATAGCGGCAAGAAACTTAGTATTACTTTCGTTAAATTTTTTTAAATATATCATTCTAATAATAAATTTATTTTTTCTTGATTCATAAAATCTGGATCCCTTGAATCTATACCTAAATCAATAAAAGCATCTAATTTACTAATATCAATTTTAGACCACCATTTATGTATTGGATTATCAAAACAACTTAAAGATTGACAAGATGGAGCAAAATCAAGATTAACTAGTTGATTATTATCACAAATAAAAATACCACCAACCGATTGCGGAGCTCCTTCTAATGTTGTTAATTGATTATTATAACAACCAAAATTACCACCGACTGATTTTGGAGCACCTTCTATAGTAGTTAATTGATTATAAGAACAATAAAAATCACCATCAACTGATTTTGGAGCACCTTCTAATGTGGTTAATTTATTATGTGAACAATCAAAAGAACCAGTTACATTTCTAAATTTTAGTGGTAATTTAGTTAATCCTCTACCAGATAAATCAACATTACCATTAACATCGATAGATCCATCATCATTAATAGTATAATTTTTTATACCATATTTTTGACATATAGATTTAATATATTCTTTACTTTCGTTGAATTTTCTTAAATACTTCATAAAAGTATATATTAAATTAAATACTCAGAAATGTCTAAATCTAATGTTCTATTGATAACATCAATCGGAGTTTTATATTCCTCAAAAGCACTATCAGTAAGTAGTATAAGAGTTGCTCTAACTATTTTTATATTTTCGTATTTTGTTCCTTGCAGCATCTTTCTAAAAAGCTTACCATATAAAGATAGTTGAACATAATAGTGACCTAATGCGGTATTTGGTAGATCTTGATAAGGCTCATACATTCTATCAGTCCACTTTGTTTCTAAAAAGTTTTTTGGCTTATTTGTATTATGTGTTACTATCATACTTTTAGTACATAAAAATGTGCTTGTTGGACTGTCAACCTCAATACACTTTGTCGGTACCGATTCCACCATTTTGACTGATTTTATACTTCTATATGTTCTCTTATCTTTCTGTAAATTTACAATTATATTTTTATTTCTACTTAAAAATGGGTTAAAGTCGGTAGTCACAAACTCTATATTGTAACATTTTATTATTTTATTATTTATTTTCTTATTAGATGTTATAATAGTAGTTTTTATACCCAAAGATGAAAGTAATTCAATAGAAAGGTCTACTTGATATTTTTTTGTAGTTGAGATACTGAACCTTTTTCTTTTTGAGTTATAATAACCATCAGCATCCATTAACCCCCTTAAAATATCTAATCTTTGTTCATATGAGCTTAATAAAAACACATCTAATAATCTTTTATTTTTAAGCAATGATAATTCTCTTAGTTTAGTACGCAATCCTAATACTGTTCTACTTTGTGCTTTACCAGATCCACCATTAGAGATGTCATTACCTAATACATACCCTCTATTCTCTATTTCTTTCCATACCAATTCATTTGCTTGTGTTATAACACCACAATCACTATGTCCATCTCCTAACCAAACACCATATACATAAGGATCAATTGGTAGATTAGCTTTTTTTATATTTAATGGTTTTGTATTTTCAATTTTCAATATTTTATATGACTTTCTAGTATCTAAATTGTTATAATAGTCGTATATTTCTTGTGTTGTCATTACTTTCTCTTTCTTATTACCATTATGTACTGTAAAAACTAACCATCTATGCTCAAAATCAGATATTATTTCCTCCTTATTATCAAAACATATTTTTAGGCAATTTTTATTTTTTATATTTGATATATGTTTAATATTCACCATATTACCATCCTTATCAAACACCATGTCATTAGTTGTTAATGTTCCCATTGTTTTCCAACCATTGTTAGTTAAAATATCAGTATCTAATGGTAAACCTTTCCAATCGGTAATTACAATACCTAATTCTGTTTTTTCTTTATTACAAACAATCCAGATTTTATCAGCTTGACCAGTATAACCTAAATCTGGATCACCCATTACAACCTCAGTATCAATTAAAACAGCACCATTTCTAATCATTTTCTCATAGAAGTCTTGACCATTTCTAATCATGTGATCTGATGTTATTGTTTGCTCAAAATCGCAATCAAACTCAGGCTCTCTAACTTCTTTATCTAAGTTAAATCTTTCAACAATACCTTTTTCTAAAAAATAGTGAACACGACTTCCTAAATTATTTGCATAGTTACCCATTCTAATCCACTCTTTCTTTAGTTTTTTCTGAACTTCAACATCACCTTTTGCTTTTCTTAATGAAGCTTCCTCTGTTGGAAAAGGTCGATAAAACTTTTTTAACACACTTGATACAGATAACCAGTTACTTTTATTTACACCTTCAACATTATTCATAAAGTATTTATGATTATCTTCAATAAAGTAAAGGTTTAATTCTTTTCTTCTTTCGTCTAATATATTTCTTATATCATTAGCTATTTCATATAAATCCATCATCTAATTTATATTCAATTATGAAAAGTAAGTTTATAAAAAAAGACCCTAAAAGGGTCTTTATATTAAAAAGGTAAATCTTCTTGTGTCTCTGTTTGTGATTCAGGTGTTGGATCTTGAAGCTCAGCTTCGTCTCTTACTACCTGATCATCCCATCTTCCGTCTGCTCTTAACCATCTACCGAGTCCACCTCTACCAGCAGCTCTTTCCATTGCTTCTTCATACATACGTATAAGATCACGAGTATTTCTTCCTTGAATAGCAGTTATTACTGGTTCATTTACAGGTTGCTCTTGTGTTACTTCTGATGCAACTTCTGTTACATTTTCTAATGTTGGTGCTGCAACTTCTGATTCTAAAGGTGTTTGAGTCACTTCTGGTGAAATTTCTTCTACAACTCTGGTTCTACGAGGTCTATAATCAAACGGACTATCAAAATCCAATGGACGCCAATCCGCAAAGTAGTCAGAAGCTTTAGATTTAACACCCATCTTCTTCATCATAGCGTCTCTTTCTTTCTTACGTTGCTCTATCAACTCTTTAATCTTAGGATTATTTCTTGAGTCATTTTCCTCATTAAAGATATGATCGTCTAAGTATTCGTTGTAAACAGAATCTTGGTTTAAGATATAACAATCGTTATAGTTAGAGTAAACAGCATTTTGTCTACCAGTCCAATAACCAGCATATTGAATCCAAGCCGCATCATTACGGTATCTCATTACTCGATCAATTTGATCGAATACTAAGTAGTCACCAGGATGTTTACCACCATCAGAAGCAGTTAAAGTTCTGAATGATGAAAAGTCAACATCTTCTGGGATATAGTTGTATAACTTACCTTTATCTAAGTCAATAAACTTAAACGTATCCATATAAGGATAGTAGTGTTGCTTGATATTTGGTAAAGTGAACTCAATCTTCATTTCTTTTTTACCAGTTCCTACTTGCTCAAAGAATAAAGTGTTAAACCAGTTTTGTTCTGATTTGTAAAAGTAACCATTCTCGGTTGCCCATTGCTTAAAGTAAAAAGAAAGTTCTTCATCATTTTGCGTATAAATACGGTCCATGATTTTATAACCATCGAAATCCCACAAAAGAGCACGACCAATTAGTCTATCTTTATCGTTAAGCATTACTAACATAGTAACATTGTCTTGGTTCTCAATGTAAAGATCCAAGTAACGTTGACAATGCTCATGTTTCATACATGAAGCGCCTAGTGTTCCACGATCAGAACTAGCATAGCTTTGGTAGTAGTAATATGTTTTAATATCACTTCCCTTAACAATATTAAACGTAAAAGGTGGTTTCTTAGATTGTGTTCTAAGTAAGGTAGAAAACTTCTCGACTTCCTTAGCAGGAATATCCTTGAAAAGTTTAGAGATAAATGAACCAGGTTTAGCCATATAGCGTTTGCTGGATGACCAGTATTCTGTTTCATCAAGTGCGTCAATTCTATCTTTTGATAGATATGATAATTTGGATTTGTCTTGTTTAGACAAGGAAATATAGTTTACGTAGTCGTCAACCAATACTTCTCTTGGGTGTCTTGGTCTTAAAAGTAATTTTGCAACCAAAGATTCTCCTTCAATAGCTTTAAGGATTTCAGCTAACTCTCTGGAGATATAAATATCAACCGTTTTTCTTTCGTATGACATATGTTTTCGTGTATTAATAATGCAAAGATAGTAATTAATAATTGATATACAAATAAAAAGTAAAGTTTATTTTTAATATATACTTTATGATTTATTTAAGACTTTTTGAGGAATATAACACTGAGTTGACATTAGAAGAAATCTTAATGTCTATTATCTCCTTATATGATGATGGGTTTTCAATCTATTTCTTTGATGCAAATGGAAAATTAACCAAAGCAGAAAATGTAGGTGATACTGAATTTGCTTTTTATTCTGATAAGGTTAATAAAAGAAATCATAACTTCAAGATAAGAGTTTTTAATGATAGTTTATCTTATGATGATGTTACTAAAATCATGGATGAAATGCATAAAATAATTAGTCTTCTAAAAAAACAAGGTTGGTTTTTATTTGATGTTCATTTAGATGATAGCACTAAAAATCCAACTAAGGAAATCAAATTTAGAAAGATTGACTTTGAGTTTAGAAAGAATATAGAAGTATTAAAAACAGATAAATCTATACAAAGCTTCTTTGGTAATACTTTAGCAGAAGCTCAAAGAAAGATTTCTAATATATGCTCTGATCATTATGTAGATATTTCATCTGATTCAGTTACCTTTTATGATAATTCAATTGAGATTGATGATTATGATGTTTTAGATACTAGTGAAGATAATATAGATGCTGTTTGTGATGTATTAGGTGCTGATTCGTGGGAATATAAAAATGGTAGAAATACAATAGCATTTATCTACGAATAAATCTTACTTGAAATCATCAATGTATTTTCTTATTAAAAATTCTATAAATCTTGATTTTTTATAAAATTTATTTTTTATAACTTCTTCTATCTTCTTATTAAGTTCTGGATCAATAGATATTGATAATTTAACTTTTTTCTCTTCTTCTGGTATTTTATTATTCATATAAAATTATATAATTTTAATAAAAAAAGTTATCTAATAATTAAAAAAAAATCAAAAAGTTAGTAGGAAAGTAGTATTTTTAATATATATATATATATATATATATAAATAAATAAATTATGTAATATGTTAGTATGTAATAATTGTAATAGAACCGAAGATATTGTTAAAGTTGTTAAAAAAACATCAATTTGTATTAGCTGTGGTAAAAAAATCTGGAGAGTAAAAAATAAAGAGACTATAAAAGAAAAGAATAAGGAATACTATAAGGTGAATAGAGAAACTATATTGCTTAATAAAAAGATTTATTATGGAGAAAATAAAGAAGATATTATAGGGTATAGAAAGGAATACTATTTTGAAAACAAAGAAATAATTATCGATAAAGTAAAAAAGTATAACAAAAACAATGAATCAATCAAAGACTACAAGAAAGTTTATAATAGAAAATATTATGAAGAAAATAAAGAAGTTATAAAAGAATATAGTAGAGATTACAACAAAGAATATTACAAAAATAATAAGGAAAGTATAAAAGAGTATAAAAGAAAATATTATGAGAGTAATAAAAGAAGACTATATGATAATCATAGATATAGATTATCCAACGATCCGATTTATAAACTATCACATACAATAAGAAATTCTATAAGAAGTATATTCAGATATAATTCAATTATAAAGAAAAGTAAAACAATAGAGATTTTAGGGTGTTCTTTTGAAGAATTCAAACTATATCTAGAAAGTAAGTTTGAACCTTGGATGAATTGGGAGAATAAAGGTTTATACAATGGCGAATTTAATTATGGTTGGGATATAGATCATATTATACCTTTAGCTTCTGCTGAAACTGAGGAAGATATACTTAGACTGAACCACTATACAAATTTACAACCTCTTTGTAGTAAGGTTAACCGAGATATTAAAAGAGATATATTTTAACTATATAATAACCTTTCATATTTTTTCTCATTTGTTAAATCAACTAACAATTCAACTTCACTAAATGTTGTTTTTATTTTAATAAATATATTTTTGAGAAAATCATTTTTATTATTAGATAATAATTCATCTAATATTAAGTCTCGTTGTTCTTCCTTAGATATTCCTTCATTACCAATCAATATAAATAATTCTACTTTCCACGGAATTCTTTTCTTAACAAAAGAATCAATAGATTGTTTATAAACATTAGGTTGTCTTAATTGTCCCTTAAAAGTAAATAAGGCAAAAATAACAACTCTTATAATATATTTATGATAAACCTCATTCATAACTAGCTTCATAATGTATATATAAAAAAGTCCACCCGGAGGTGGACTTTTTTATTTCTTTGCTTTCATTTCTTCAATACGATCTCGAACTTTTGCTGCTATCTCGTATTCCTCATTTAATACAGCATGCTCTAACATTTTTTCTAGATTTTCTATTGATGTTGCTAACTCCTCTATAGTTTCTTCTTGGTCTTCAATCTCATTTTCTAAATCATCGTCAATTTTCGAGCCATCATCGTTAATTAAAACCCCTGCCATATTTAAGACTTCCTGTGAAGCATAAATAGGACAATCATAAAGTAAAGATAAGATTACAGCATCACCAACAGATGATTCAATTTCTACATCATCAACTTGATCTGTTGTAACTAATTTAGTATAGAATACACCTTCAGCTAATTGGTAAATAAAAACCTCTTGTAAATCAAGACCATAAGAATCTGTTAAACTCTTAAATAGATCATGTGTTAGTGGTTTATTAGATTTAATTCCTTCAATCTCAAGAGCTATTCTTTGAGCTTCTTGTGGTTTAATGATAATAGGTAATTTTACTTTACCTTTCATTTCAGAAAGAACTAAAACATAAGAACCAACTTGACTTTGACTATATGATAATCCTAATACTTTTAATTTTTTACGCTTCATTATATTTTTATTATATTATTTATTTTAGTATCTCTATTTTGCTGAATTGATAGTTTTATATTAGCAACATTTTTTCCAAATTTACACCCATTAGATTCATATACATAATAAAACTTTTCAAAATCTACTTCTTCATTTAGTAGATATTCAAGAGTATCTATTGGAAATTCGGGATTTACTTCTAATTCAAAATAACCAAATCTTTCTTTTTCATATCCACCATTATCTCTACCAGAGTATGAGTCTAAGTATTTAATGTAGTATTTTTTATCTTTAGTTATTAACTTACCTTTCTTCATATTATTTATTGTTTAGAATTGAAGAAAGTTTGAAATGTCTTTGATAATCTTTTTTACAAGCATCATGTTTCTTTATTAGATTCACCATTTCTGCATTAGATTTAATTTCTATTTTTTCTTCTATGTTTTCCTTTGATGAAAGAATTGATGGTAAAGATAAATATTTATATTTTTCAATTGGTTTCTCAATTGATTTTAAGAAATAAACTTTATCATCTTCTTGTAAAATACCAAAAACTCGGTCAGACGAAACATATATATATGAAACATAATTCCACATATTATGCGTCCAACCGAACTTTTGTAAAAATAGAGTATTAAATTGAAACATCTTTTATTTCTTTACAATTATCAAAATGCCATCTTTTAGCATTACCTTTATCAACCATTTTACTACAATGAGGACACTCGATTTTTTCCATTTCTTTACCTTTGTTCCATGCTTCTTGTAGTCCAGTTTTACCTTTGTTCCAAGGCTCAACTCCTTTTGAGTGATGTTCATGTGTCTTCCACCTTTCTTTTAAGGTTCTCGATCTCTTCTCTTTTTCTTCTTCTGTCATTGGTCCTAATTCTAATCCTTTATTCCACGGGGTTACACATCTATAAATCTTCAAAGGATGTTTATCATCATTAGCATATCTATTTTTTGCAGATATACTCATAGTTATTAGACTATTTTCTGAATATATATCTTGCTTATCTTTATTCCAAGGTATGCAACCTAAATTACCTATTGCAATAATTTCACCACTATCATATTTTCTTTTAAGTGTTTCAGAAATCTTCTTTTTAGATTCCTCAGATAATATACCTGCTGATTGTCCTCCAGTCTTTAGATTATAGTTAGATTTATCTCTAACCCATTCATCATCAACATAAACTTTTTCTTTCTCTAAGAGTTCTTCATATGAACTACAAAATTCTAAAATCTCTCTCTTGAAATTTTGTTTCCCATATTTTTTTACTGATTTTTCGAGTGCTAAACCACTACCAAGGTATCCATCTTCTAAATTAGATGTTTTATGAATACCTCGGTATTTTTTACCGTTTATTAGGTTTGTGGTTTCATATAATATATAATAATTTTCCATATTATATATATTAAAATTTTCTCCTCCCCTGCTGATAAATTATCCTTTTAGCAAAAGGTCGGCGGCACTTGTACTTGCAAATCCCATTGGTTTAGCCCATACTCTAAATCCTAAACCTCTTAACCAAGGCACATAGCTTTTATAAGCTACGAAAGATCTATTTCTGTGTCCTTTATCATATTGAGAACTCTCAAATGGGTTGAAGTCAACGTGTAGGTCAACAACTTTCATATCAAGTTTCTCTGCATCGGTTAAGATTAGGTTTTTAACAACATTTTCTTCATTGTGCAGTTCAACATGAGCATACTCACCTTCTGACTTTAGTAAGTGGTATTTATATCTTTTTTTTTCTAAGTCAGAAATCTCCCTAGTAAAACCAGCTTCAACTAAAGCATCATTAATATAAGTTCCTACATCATGAACATATTGAGCTTCTTTGTAAAGTCTTTCTTGTGTTTCTCTAATTTTAGGACAAGATTCTCTAAAGAATACAACGTGTGCTCCTCTTCTGATTTCGTTATTATAAACCATAATAGTTACAGCATAGATAGTTCTTCTACGCACTTGAATAGAGTCACAACCAACAGAAATTATAGATCCTGGTTCTTTCTCAAGAACGTCTTTAAGGTATTTGATTACGTCTGGGATGTATTCTCCTCCAAACTTTTTGAATTTATTTTTATACATCGCTTATTACTTTTTTTATAATTTTCAATATAGATTTTTGCACTATTTCAGGTGGAAATACAATAAAGCTTCCATCTTCACAAGTAAGATCGAAGTTTCCATTTTTATAGAACTCTCTCGCCATTATAACAAGATTTTTATAATCTTCTTCACTTATAACAGCTTTTCTACCTAAAAATTCACCAAAATCATTAATAACTACTAGTTGTATTTCTAACATAATAGTTATATATTCTTTTTTTTAATTTGTTTATATAAAAAAAGGGTATCAAAAGATACCCCCTTTTTATTACTTAGCACTACCTGGTTTGTTAATACGCTTGATATTAACTAGCAAGTCACGGAACTCTAACAAAAGTCGTTTGATTTTGTCAGTTGTAACCTCAGGGATATTATCCAAGACGAAAAGCAAGTATGCTGTCTTTTCATCATCCCCTACGTTTTTCAAGAACTTAACGCAGTTATCGATTTGAGCATTGGTCAACGAGTTGATGTCAATCTCTTTCAAATTTTGGATAAGCTCTGAGTTCTTATCACGATTATATTTTTTCAAATCGTTTTTCACTTTGTCATAGTTGTTAAGGACATCCCAAATGCTAACATTCATCATATCCTCGCAGTATTGAAGGAACTTCATCGCTGAATTACCAACATATCCTGCTGCAACTTCTCTTAACAAAGGTAAGAATTCTCTTGGTGAAGAGTCCATACCGTAGTTTGCTACGATAAACTCAGACATCATCGTCCAAGAACGAGGGGTAGCGTAGCCTTTAGCGTTATCGCTTTGTTTGTACATATGTTCTGGGTGTGCTGTAAGATAACTTACAAGCATAGGATGTACATTTTCTTTTGCGAAATCCTGAACCCAGTCATTAAAGTCAAGAGTGTGATCAATATGCACTAAACGGTTGTTCAATGCAGAGTCAAACTCTTCAACGTCTGTTCCATCTTCGTCACCTAAGTTACCAGACGACATCATAAGAACATTGTCATTAAATTTGAAGTCAGTACCGATTTGACGCTCAAGCAAAATCTGTAATGCCGCATTACGAACTTGTTGAGAAGCACGGTTCAACTCTTCAAAGTGGATGATAGTAGGCTGTTTGTTAGCTTCAATCGCCCAACGAGGAACAACGAAGTCCAAACATTTTACTTTTTTACCGTCAACGTCCACTTCTGATACGTTAGGGTACAATCCTACGTCAGTTTCGTCAACCATTGACAAACGAATATCCATATATCGGAAGTCCATTTTGTTTGCAATCGAACGACCGATTGCTGACTTAGCAATACCTGGTTTTGATGTGATGTTTAACACACCATATTTAGCCCACATAATGGCGAAATACTTTCTTTCTTTTGCTGTAAGGTTGTTTAATTTTTCAACCATTTCTGCCGGCATTAATTTTGAATTCTTTTCAGTCATATTTGAAATGTTTTATTTTGTTCTACAAAAATAATATAATTTTTCTATTAAAAAAATATTTTTAGATTTTTTTTCTCAAAACTTTACCTAACTCTAAATCATTAGGTGTTTGTTTTATTAGTTCAGCTAAACTACCATCGATATTTAGCTTTCTTGCTTCACGACCAAACTCCATATCATTTGGATATTTGTCTTTAAGCTCTTTCAGTTTGTAACATTCACAAAGTTTCATATTATAGTTTAGTGAAATATTCATTAAAGTTTTCTCTAAACAAAGATTTTCTTTTTAGAGTACCAATACCATCATCTGAAACAATCCAAACTAAATCTTTGATATTAGCAATATAATTTGCTAGTTCTTCACTAACAGAAGCTATTTCAGTATCCTCATACTGCTTTTTCAACTCGATAGTATAAACATAGTAGTTATAACCTTGTTTATACTTATCAGTATCTTTAATACAAGTATAAAGTTGGTAAGAACCATCTTCGATACCTTTCTCAATAGAAGCATTTTCTTCTAGCTTCATATTATCATGATAATCTTTCAATTGAGCACGATATTCCGCAAGACGTTCTTTAACTTCAGGATCATTAAAATCCAAGTCAGAGTCCAATAAATCATCGATCAGTTGTTTTTTCTTCTCGAAGTTTTGAGCATCTTTGAATTTTTCTTCAAATGCGTCAAGAGTATAGTTACTATACTCTTGACTATTATTTTTATCAATCATATTATCCTTTGATTACTTCTACGTTTTTAAGAGCAACTACTGGACGAGTTACTTCCATCATATCAGCTACTTGACCATATTTTGTAAACATGTCGATAGTACCTTTAGCAACAGAGTAAGAGTTAGTAGCTTTGATAATTTTTTCTTTATCACGCTCAGAAATCTCAGCACACTCTTCGATTAAACGAGAGATAACCTCACCGTATTTCTCAATCATATCGTTGTCAAAAGAGAAAACGGTTTTCTCTTCAACGATAGCATCGCCATAAGCTTCACGCAACTCTTCAGCACGCTCTTCGTTAATAGTGATATACTTATCAGTTGGCACAAACATAAATTGTGCAGTGTCGTCTAAGTCATTCACACTTTCTACCATCACAGATCCTGGATTACGACCCATATCTTCGTAAAGCTCAGCCCATTTTTCTTTACCTAAGTCACGTAACTCGTCTGAAATCATGTCAGCTTTTGCTTTGTCACGTTTCATATTGTCTTGTAACACAGAAAGTTTTTGGATTTTATCAAAAACATCCACCGCTTGATCTGTATCTTGAATACGGATACGGATTTTATCATCTTTTTTAGCTGTTTTAGCTGGTGCTTGTTTCTTAGCTTTTGCAAATAGTGATGCCATATTGAATATATTTTTTAGTGTTAGTGTTTTTATTTCTTCTACAAAGATAAGGAACTTTTTTAATTCTACAAACTTTTTTAGAAATTATTTTTCTTTTTGTGTAAGAGATAGTGTTCCTCTCATTTGTTTTACAAAGATACGAATTATTTCTAATATAACAATAAAGGACGCTCATATTACAATCATTAAAGAATAAATTTGCATAGAAATCAAAGAGAACGCAAGATATACTTGGATGTTCTGAGGAGTTGAGGAGTTTAAGATTTATTTAGAGAGTATGTTTGATGAAAATATGAATTGGGAAAATCAGGGAACTTATTGGTATTTAGATCGTATAATACCTATATCTTCTGCTAATACAAAAGAAGAAGTTTATAAATTAAATCACTATATAATTTTAAGCCTCTTTATTATTGGTTAGAAAATATAAAAAAACAATAAAATAAATGAGTAAAAAAGAAAATATCTACTTAGATCCATTATATAAATGGACAGGTGGTAAAAGAAAAGAAATTAAAATATTTAGCGCTTATTATCCAGAATTTGTTAAGAATTCTAATGATTATAAGTTTGTAGAACCTTTCTTTGGAGGTGGTGCTGTTTATTGGAGTCTAAATGCCAAGGAGAATGTTATAAATGATATAGATGTTGAATTAATAAATTTTATCGAACAAGTTAAAATTAACCATAATGAAATAAAAAATGCTATTGAAGAACTATCAAATAATATAAAATCTATATCTAATTTAGAGAAATTAAAATCTTTAACAATAGCAGATGCTAAATTAAAAAGAGGAGCTTATTATTATGAATGGAGAAATAAAGATAGAAATGGTGGATTAAATCTATTATCACCACTTGATAGGGCAATTAGATTTTATGTTGTAAATCAACTAGCATTTAATGGAATGAGAAGATTTAATTCTAAAGGTGAATTTAATATACCATATGGTAATTATAAGAATATAAATATTAATTTATCCGATAAACATATTGAATTACTTAATAGAACAAAAATATATAATAAGTCTTATAAAGATATTATGTTAGATAATGATACCGAAAATACATTTATTTATTTAGACCCTCCATATACAAGAGAATTTAAGGAATATTCACATGATAATATCTTTGGTCAAGAACAACAGATAGAATTAGCAAACATATTCAAGTCCATGAGAAATGCTAAGGTTATGATTATCATAAATAAAGACGAATTCACAACAAGTTTATATGATGGTTATATAAGAAGTGTATATGATCTAAAATACTCAACAAATATTAAAAATAGATACGATAATTCAGTTCAACATTTACTTATAACAAATTACTAAATAAAAAAGAGACATTCGTCTCTTTTTTATTTTTTCCCAGAATATGGTGTTATGCTTTCAAAAGATCCAATGTTGCTAAAGAGATAAGTAAGTATTATAAAATCGTTTAGATTTTAGACCCTATTCAATACACTATAAACTCCATTATTCTCTTCATCACCTGATAAAAGATCATAATAATGATGAATTAACCAAGTTCCACTTTCAACTTTAGCTAAGATGAAATCTCTACGGTCTAACTCAACACATTTATCTGCTTTTAATTTAGGCAATTCTTCACCGTGTTTTTCTAATACCGATTTATCAGCACACATCCAGCGCCAAACATCTAAGCAAATATTTCCTAAGTAGATATATTCACCTTCATGTGCTGAATAGTATAAGCTATTCTCGAATTCCTCACCATCACCGATTATAATTTGCTTACCATCTGTTCGTTTCCATACATCAACCGTCATATTACCCATTTGTCCATATCCAACATTTAGTTCAGCTAAATGATTAGCTAATTTGATTCTACCTAAAAGCGAATTTATACTAAAATCACCAGGTGAGTAAATCTCTTTTTGTCTAAAAAAGTTAGCAAATACTAAATCACCAGTTGGAACTTCAATCTTAGTTTCTATATTATCTCTTACTTTTAATTCTGAAAACTCACAATTTGGAATTTCAGCTATCTTTATAGTATTATCTCTATCTTCATCTATCTGAAAAAATGTTGACATTCCTACAAAAGCTATTTCGCTATCAGACTTTACAACGGCTCTTAGACGCTCACCACAACCATCACATTGTGGTTCTGGTAAGTTAGCTAAGAAAGCATTAACCATTTGACCTGGTTCAAATATAGTGGTTTCTAATATAGAATTAATTTTTTGATAAATCTCTTCCTTAGAAGGATCTTTTTTTATTTGCTCTTCTTGAAACTTAGCTTTTTGTTCTAGTGCTTCTTTAAGACCAGAAAAGTATTGATTGAACTGATCTTCATCATTCCAATTTGTTGCCGAGTGACCACATTTATCTATTTTAATTTTACCTGCTAATCCTTTTTCTGATAGCTGGTATATTGTTAAACCTTTTTGTTCTGACTCGAATATTCTTTTTAGGTGTTTCATTTACATTTATAAGTTTTATTATATATTAAAGTAGAATATCTAATACTTTATCTACTTCTACAAATCCTACTAAAGGATTTACTTTTACTACTTTATAATCTGGTATAATCGATACTATATCTTTTACTTGATCATCGATAACAACAAATTTAGAGTAGTGATTATCTTGCAACCATTGTCTAATTTCTAGACCTCTATTTCCAATTGGAATAAAATAATCATTATCGATGTAATCAGATGATGTTTTAGCTATTACTTCACCTTCTACCCCTCTTTGCTTAAAAGCTTTTTTAAGTTGCTCTAATGATAGTTTTAATCTCCAAGATGAAGTAACTACGATTTTAGCTCTTGTTAGGAATATGACTTCATTTAGATTATCTACAGCTTTTTTGCTGAATAGTCGATTTGTCCCACGTCTAACCGGCTCGTTAAGTTCATTAGACCAAGCTAAATCACTTTCGTGCGTTCGTAAAACACCATCTATGTCTAAAAATATTATATTCATATTAAAAACCATATTTTACAAAGATACAAAAAAAGAGATATAAATCTCCTTTTTTATTAATATTCTTCATCAAAGTCATTATCAACCCATCTATCATCTTCATCCCACTCATCGCTATAGTCAATCTCTTCAAATACATCATTGCTGTCGAAAAGATCTAATAAATCATCAATTTCAGTTTCATCTAAATCAATATCTTCTATTTTTAGAATATCTCCATTTAACTCATAGTCGATTTTTCCTTCTTTTTTTAATGATTTTAGTGTGTTTAATACTTGTGTTCTGTCAATACATTCGTCCATGTTATACCATTGTGCTATTTCCATAATAATTAAAATTTTTTATTTATATTTTTACCTTTGCTCTTTGTAGTAAAATAAATAGAGATATTAAAAAGAATAGCTTACTTTAGTTTTTTAGCAATTTCAGTTTCTGATAATCTTGGTAAATCTTCGTTAGCTGAGTAACAAGTTACTATCCAAAACTTATCATCTAAATAAGCAACATCCATAAACATACCATCAACCTTTACTTTTATAAAAGTTTCCTCTATTTTTAGTGGAATTACTTCCGAATTTGGATCTAAATTATAGTTTTCTATTTTCTTAATAAAGTTCCAGTTTTCCCTTTTATAAAACTCTTGAGCTAAAAGTTGTAAAAATTTTGAACTTTTTTTCATTACTTCATTTTTTCTTACACCAAAAACATCACGTGGTGAAAATCCTAAAGTAACATGAAAATCATGAGTGTTTAACTCATATCTACAACGAACAGCTTCTAATTTATCACTATCACATACTATAAAATAAGCTCTATTCTCATTTTTAACTGCTGTTCCTACTCCTTTCATTTTCAAATCATCTATCTCATACTTAAAAATATTATCTAGTGAATTGACAAATTTATCTATTCCCATCTCTTTTGATAATCTATTATAATCAGCAACATTTACTACCGTTATATGATAGTCCCCATTATCTCTTCTTTGTTGATTCTCTGTATATTTATTGAAATTATCCTCACCTATTTCTTCTTTTAAGAAGTTTAGATAAGGTTGAGCTACTTCATTAGGTATTTTAATTCCTATGTAGTTATTGCCAATTACGTCCTTAAGATGTGTTATATAATATGTCATAGTTAGAGTATATATTCTTTTTTATAATTTGTTTAATTAATTTTTTACAAAAATATACAAAAATATACAAAAATGACTTTTTTATTTAATATATAATATATGAAAGCGAAAGAAATAATGGAAAAGTATAATATTACTAGAAATACTCTAAGTAATTGGGTTAAGAAAGGATGGATTAAAGTTGAAAAAACTCCATCAGGTAGGTATATCTATATTGATAAAAAATAGAGAAGTTATGAAAGTATGTATTAGTTGTAATGTTACTAAGGATGTATTAGATTTTAAGAAGGATAAAAGAAGATCTGATGGTTTCACAAACACTTGTAAATCTTGTATGAATAAAAAAGGTTTAGAATATTATTATCGAACGAAAGACGATAGGAAAGATAGTATAAATGAAAATAGAAGAAAAAGCTACCAAATTAATAAAGATATTGAAAATCAAAGATCACACGAATATAAAAAAAATAATTCTGATAAGATAAAGGAATATAATAAAGAATATCAACTAAAAAATAAAGAATTTATTGCGGAAAAGCATAAGGAATATTACGAGAATAACAAGCAAAAAATAAATGCTTATACAAAAATATATATTAATAATAGATTGAATAGTGATTATTTTTTTAGATTAAGACACTATATGAGAAATATGATAAGAAAATCATTCAAAAGAAATGGATATTCTAAAAATTCAAAGACACAAGAAATCTTAGGATGTTCTTTTGAAGAGTTTAAGTTATATTTAGAATCAATGTTTGAACCTTGGATGAATTGGGATAATCATGGTTTATATAATGGTGAGTTAAACTATGGTTGGGATATTGATCATATTATACCTCTATCTTCTGCTAAAACTGAAGAGGATATTATAGAATTAAATCACTATAAAAACTTAAAACCACTCTGCTCATACTTAAACAGAGTGGTTAAAAGAGATTTTTACTAAAAGTATTTTAGACCTGTTAGTTTTTCTATTATTTTATCTCTTTTTTATTTCTTAAATTCGTTAGCATGTTTATCAACCCAAAGTATAAAGTCATGAGCATATAAGTATTTACTTCCATCTTTTCCCTTTTTCTGATCTTCATCCGTACCATATGCTTTATCACTATCTTTCATTTGCTTATGCATTTCTAATAAAAAGTTTACTAACTTTCTTTTATCCTCTGATGCAGGCATATGACTACATCTTAGTGTATTTATTTTTCTTTCATCAATCCAAAGCTTGAATAGTTGATTACCGGATAAATCATTGATATATAAATCTGTTGCATTAGAAAATATTTCTTTACCTGTTTTGTTATCTGGGTGCGTAGAACCAAGTGGCTTAGGTGCTCTTACTTTCATTTTAATTCCTAGCTTAGGAATTTCATATTCAATATAAGTTTTGCCAACCTCAAATCCTTGCTTAACTAAATCCTCGTTAAATTTTTTAGTATCCTCCGCATATTTTGGATTATTTACATATATTTCAATTGTAATTTTACCTTTATTATTGTAATAATCATAATAAAATAAAACTAATTTAATTTCTTTGATTAGTTTAAGTCTATCTAAAGAAGCTACTAAATCTTCATAGATTTGTGTTCCTCTTAAAACATCAGGATCTATCGAGTTAGTTTTAGGATAACTTGAGTCAAGTAGTATGTCAATATAATAATTATTATCAGCATACTCACTTGTTGCTGTATCATTTAATCTAAGTCTATAACTATTATCAGTAGAATTTTGTTGACCTTCTAGTCTATCTAAATCATCTGTTAATGATAAGAAACATTCTTCTATCCTTTCTAATAGTTCATATTTATCAAATGCTTCTTTATATTCAAATCCCTCTACACCTAATTTTCCAAGTATTTTTTTAGCATACTCTACATTTTTACTAGGATAAGGATTATCAGTCTCTTCTTTTTCATGAGCTAATATATCTTTACAAACTTCAATAGCACCATCAATATAAGACTGATCTATTTTATTTATACCTTTTCTTCTTTGAGATTCTTTATCAGCGATATACCAAATTGTAGAAGATGTTGAAATAGGATAATAAGGTTTATATTTTTTATCTTCTTTATCATCTTCATCTTCATCATCTTCATCTTTGCCTTTAAGAAGAGTATTCATTATCATATTTAGTTTTTTACCTGCTAACATACCTTGTTTAGCAACGTCATATATCTTATTTCTTTTAAGCATATCATACATAAACTTATAATCTTTCATATGACGTTCATCTTCTATTTTTTTAATATATTCTTTTGACTTATCTAAAGTCATTTTAACCGTTTCTTTAGCTAAAATAGAATCAACTAATTCTTGTATATCTTCTCTAAACTTAGCATTTTCCCAATCACCATAAGAATCTTTGTCTTGACCTGCTCCACCTGATGAATTAATAATAAATCCATCTGGACTCATAGAATAACCAGTTCCAATAGTGCATAGTAAATTATTTAATACTGCCTTTCTATTAGGATAATGACTACTATAACGATAATCTTCGTCAGTAAGAACTTCAACCCAATCTTCTAATGTTTTATTAGGTTTTAGCATTTTTTTATCTAATTCTGATAATGGTCTTCCGTTTTTAACTACTTCATAAAATTCTTTATATGATGGCGAGTCGTTTCCTCTTGTAACATGCATAGCCCAAGCATCATAGATAAGATTTTCATTATGCTCATTATTTGGATTACACATTTCTATTTTATACTTAGGATTATCTTCACAATCATAGATTTCATTAGATGCTCGAATTATACCTTCACTACCCCAGCACATTCTACCAGCATACCATAAAAAGTTATACATATAACCTAACTTAGCTAATTGAGGTAGATTTGCATCTTGACATAAGTAATCTTGATTATCTCTGATACACTCTAAGATAGGATCAATTACATCTTGCTCAAAGCTATAATTTTTATCTGCTACAAAAGCTTCGTATGTTTTAAGTATCTTTCTCATTAATTTTATTTTAATTTTCTATTTTTATTAATCTAATTTTATTACTTCCCATCTTTGACTCTTAGATAAATTCAATAGAAATTCTCTTTCTTTTTTACTTAATTCTTCATCAAATAAACTTCCTTCTTTATATGATTTAACTAATTTATTCATTTGTATCATGGAGTGTACATCAAGTAATCTATCTAATCCTTTTACCCATTGGTATACATCACCTTTAGTAAATACCGGTGTAAATGCAGCTTCAAATTCAACATCAACTATTACTCTATCATCAACAATTCTATATGTTAAAGATTTTCTAAATGTTTCATCTATTTCGGTACTTTTTTGATTTTGCCACTTTGCGACTGGGTATTGATCATATTCATCTTGCATTTTTTTATTCCAATCACTTTGATATTCTAAGTAATATTCATCATTTAGAACATTCAACACATTCTCTACTTGTTCATTTGTTAAACCATTTTTGTTGATCTCAGAGTGTATTTTTATTTTCCAAGGCTTATCTTTTGTTGCATTTATCATATTATTATATTAATTTTTTGAATTTCTCAATTTCTAACCTTCTAATCTCTAAGCCTAATTCTCTACCTGAAAATCCTTTAGCCATAAGTTCTTTAGAATCAACACTTGGTCTGTATTCTAAAAACTTAATCATAACAGGATCATCAATAGAACTAACTTTATACCACTCTAAAATAGTTTCATCTTTGATAGCACACTGAACTTTTTTCTTGTAAAAGTCTGGTGCGTTATCAGGTGTTAAATCTTTTAATGATAGTAAGAAAACAGCTTTGTTTGCTACATCACCTTCAATTTTATATTCTTGAACTAATTTAGTTTCTAATCTATTTAATGGCTCATTTCTAAATAGGTTAGCAATCACAACAACAAAGTCATTTGATTTAACTAATTTAGTATTTATGTTAGAACCTGGAAACACTTGATCCCACATATCAAACTTAGTAAAGAAGTTTAAGTAGTAGTTAAAGTCTTTTGCTTGCTTCCATGACTTACAGATCTCTTCCCAAACTCTTTCTTGTGATATACGTTTAATTTCACCAGTCTCAGGATCAATGTTTTCTAATTGTTTTCTTTTCTTAATAGCATCTTCTGTTTCTTTGTGTAATGGATGCTCGTATCTTGAAGCAAATCTGAAGGATCTCAAAATTCTTAGAGAATCCTCATCAAATCTCTCAATTGGATCACCAACCATACGAGTAATACCACTTTTAAGATCTTCGATACCACCAACTAAGTCAACTATTTCCCTTTTATCTAAATCATAAAATAGCGCATTAAATGTTAAATCTCTTCGTTTAACATCATCTTCGATAGTTACTCCTAGTTTAACCTCTGGGTTTCTTCCTTTTGATATATCTTCTCTAAAAGTTGCAATCTCCATACCCATAGGTTGATCGTTAGTATAAACAACAACAACTCCAAACGCTTTTCCTTGTAAGTTTGTTCTATATTTTCTACCTAAAATAGAAAGCACTTCATCTGGAAGAGCATCGGTTGCTAAGTCAAAGTCTTTTGGTTTATCTCCTGTTAAAAAGTCACGAACAGAACCACCTACTAAGTATAATTTCTTACCACTTTTCTTGAATAGTTCGTTTAGTTCTTTAACAGATTGTGGGATAATATCCCACATATCTTTTTCTTTCATAGATTCTAAAAATTGAGTATAGTTTACTAATAATTTCACAAAGATAATATTATTTTTTAACTTCTATATAATTTATTAGGAGTTAGTTTCTTAAAATAGTCTAAAATATCATATATTGAAGCACCGGTATCAGATGAAAACCCTTTATTTATATAAATCTCTGAATTTATTTCGCTATATAATGTTTTGTATCTTGTAACTGATTGACCATCAATCATAGTAGATCCTGGATAATCACTTTCTTCATCAAATATTTTAGTTAAAAGTAATTTTAATCTACCAGCACTTGGTCTATCTACTAAATAAACACTATAATCACCATTATTGTAACCAAAATCATAACTTTCATATAAGTTATGTGAACCATCATCTTGAATTTCATACTTAAATTGAAAATACATACCTGTAAATATAAACTTGTTATATGTTCTCATAAGTAAGTCATAATCTTCTTCATCAGTTGGTATAAGAGAAACAAATATTGTTATTTCAGTTATATCATCTGGTTGTTCATGATTATTGCTATATAGTGGATCGTAATCTAAATGAAGATAAATATAGAAATTAGTTTCAATCACAGAATCATCTTTTTTATTCTTTATCTTAGCTTTAATTTTACCATATTTACTAAACTTATCAACTAAATCTTTCCAAAGCTTGCTTTTTTCCTTTAACTCTACTTTCTTAGACCAATCTTCTATTTCAGATGAACGTCTTTTATGACCAAGTATATTAAGTCTTTCTGCTGCTCTTTTATAAACATCAGACTTTAGTTCTTCATTAAATTTAACTAAGTATTTCATAATTTGTATATATTATTTTTTATATATAGAATTATGAGATATGTAAAATTATACGAAGATTTTAAGAAGAATAATGTTGAAGGTAATTTAATCAACGAAGAAGATATTATTAAATGTATTAAATCTGGCGGTATTATTTATGCAACTATTGTAAAAGACTTTGTTGATAATGATCCTAAAAAACCTCTAAAACCAGTAAGTATAGATGAAGATGGTTTAGTAACCGTAGAGTTTGAGGGTAAAGAATATGAAGTAAAACTTAAAAATATAGAAACAATAGAATACTAAAAAAGAGCTTATAATAAGCTCTTTATTTTTAGGTCTCTAACTATAATTCTTATATCATCAACTTCAATATTATCGTAAGTATCTATAAACATTTTTAAGTCACTCCCATTTTTTACTGGTAAAAATAAGTCTTTATCATTATCGTTACAATAATCAATTAGTTCTGTAATCTTACCTGGTATACCAGCAAATATACTATGTGGATGATAAACTATAATTGAACTTTGTTCAATTTTATCTAAATCAACAAGGGTAAAATCTTTAACTTGATAACTTTTATCTTTTATTATAGATTTAACTAACTTATATTTATTAAGTATTAAACAAGATACACCTAAGTCAACGTGTAGTTTAGATATTATATCTAACTCTTCGTTACTCCAGTTATTAAATTCCATATGAGGTGCTAGTTTGTATATCATTATATAAGAAACTTTATTATCTTTTGTTTTATACTTACTTGTTTTATTCCTTCGTTCATTCTTTTAGTATGAACAAAATTAGATAAACCCCATAGTTTATTACCAAAGTCGTCAAATCTTTCTGACATATTTATATCATCAACAGCAACCCAATTGGTAACTTCAGGATGCTCGCTTAACCATAGAGTAATTTCATGAGATCTTGTTTGCTCATATTCACTCTTATCAAATGGGTCCCAATAGTAGTCACAATCAGCAGGTAAAGATACTGGTGTATAGTCAATAGGAGATTTGATAACTCCATACTTTCTATATAAATCTTGCATTTCTTCTAATGTGCAATCAAATCTCCAATCAGAAGAAACAACTATTTCAGCATCAGTTTCTGCTAATATTTGATTTAAGACTTTAACCGCACCAGGATTAAAGTTATCAAATCTATATTCAACATCTATTTCATTAGCATCATAGTCACCATATATAAACTTATCTGGGTT
>Ga0208695_1000256_pt1 | contig 66956 bp, 56 predicted proteins | sample AD_UKC111_MetaG_FD_184449 | JGI IMG/M metagenome (GOLD analysis project Ga0208695, IMG submission 184449) | Active sludge microbial communities of municipal wastewater-treating anaerobic digesters from Hong Kong - AD_UKC111_MetaG (SPAdes)... | ecosystem: Engineered > Bioreactor > Anaerobic >... | reverse complement strand
CTCTCAGCCTATCAAGTAGTCCAGGTCTAAATCCTCCTGCTCGATTCCTCGGCACCCTTATCTGTTCAAGAGATAAACCCTCTATTACCCCATGCTTTATATACCGATAGCCATTCCTGTATTCCTTAACCTCTTTCCCATCTACTGACCTTGTTACGTATGACCCTATCTTTCCCCCTATAAACTCCTCAAAAGCTTCCTCAATATATACTTCCAGAGCCCTATGAACCATCGCCTTTATCGGATCCTCATACTGCCTTACAATCTCTTCATAACGACTTGACAAAAAATCTTTCTTGAAATTATAATCACTTTGATTATACTTTGATTGTGGCATTGTGCTCCTCCTTTAATAAATATTTTTGGTTGAATCTTTATTTTCTGGTAGGAGTACAATGCCTACTTTTTCAAGCACCTTTTACACACTTTATGGGACAGAACCTTAACTTTTTCCTTTGCTACTTCAATAATAGGCTTCAATGTTTGATAGTAATTTGAATTCTTCTCAACTTGTTCAAAAATTTTGATAACCATTTCATAATTTTCTTTTTTAAATTCTTCATTTATTCTATTATTAAAAAATAAATTTTTATCTTGATTATAGATAATTAAATCAGCAGAATACTTTTTTATCAATGATTCTTTAGTCTGTTTTTCAAAATCATTTTTGGGATTAATTTCATTTAACTTGATAATGGCTTCTTCAATTTTTGTATTTTCGTAAAGCTCATTTGCAATATTAATTTTATTTTCAGGCACCATGCTTCCTGCGAATAAAATTAAAACAATGCTTATTATTATTTTTGCGAAAGCTGGATGCAATTTAATTTTTTTATATTGTTCAGATAACTTTTTGTCAATGGGCGGAAATAGAATTAGACCAAGTAGTATCATTGTTAGACCGGTAAAGATAGTTTCAATCATACCCACAATTCCAAATACAAGGAAAAAGATACTACTGGCCCATTGAATGATAGAAAATATTTTTTGAATAGATGTTTTTTTACTTGAATCAGTTTCCATTTAATTCTCCTTCAAAATCAAATTATCAATTTTAAGAAACAAATTATTAGCCGCCACGGATGGCGGCATTTTTTTTAAAATTTAAGCGGTATTGCATATAACGTTCCCGGCGTATGCGACGTTTTCACCGCAGCGCAGCGGAGGTGAAAATGTGCCGAAGGCCAAGCGAACGCAGTGAGCGCCGCGCATTACGCCGTGTTAAGTGAAGCGGCCAACATTAGCATTCAATTTATTCCAGCCGTAGCCAAGGATGGCGTAGGCTGGAGTGTGAGATATAATTTACAATTTTTTTAATATTGGCAGAGCTGATTCTATTATTTCATGAATTCTCGTATATTTAATGTTTGAATCCATAATTTCTTTAATCCAATTATTAATTGAATCATAGTCTTTACCAGTATTACCAAGTTCTGTTTCAATTCTGACTAATAATTTAGCTAACGAATAAGCCACCCCCAATCTTAAATCTGTCAATTCACCAGATGTATAGGCATTTTGATTAACGTCAGTATCTGCTAATCTTAATGGATCTCCATGGCGACCAACATTATTAAAAACATTTCGAATAAAACCTTCATAGCGCATATTATGTTCTGGGTTCATTTTATTTCCCCTTTTCAAAAATTCTATTATCATTGGGATAAACAAATTCAATATAATCTACCTTTAGAATTCTTAATTGCCTGTAAAAACCTGCGCGTGTTAAAAAAGTTTTGCTTCCTGACCATTTACCACATATTTTACTCCAGCGAACAGGATTCAATGCCATTGAATCATTTTTTGATTCCTGAAGATGTTCTTTTAACAATTTGGCATAACTTGGAGATGAGAATATTGCTGCAAATTCAGAATCTTCTGGAAATATTGTCGCCTCATTTCCTTTAAGAATATAATAATCAAAACCTCCTTCAAAGCATTCTGAATTATTATATTTTGAGCGTATTGAATCTCCGTATTTCAAATAGTATTCATTTGCTTTTTCTATTTCTTTATGCTTCTTATCAATAACAGTTTTATTCTTCATATAATAGGCAAGTTGTTTACAATTATCCTCAAGAATAAATAAATATTGATTCTCAATATTTACAACATTATATGCAGGGTAATGATAATACATTCCATTGAAACTTTTACCTGTTTCTTCAGGAACTAGTGCGATTACCTTAGCATTTTTTCCAATTAAACTTTCATCATTATTTAATGATTTTGTAAGTCTTTCTTCGTAATATTTACTATCTTGATTTGCATATTTACACACCCGATAATTATGAAATACATTTTTTACTACAGGTACGGTAATCTGTTCGGTCTCTTTGAGAAATATAGTTTCCCTGGGTAAATCATTTCTATCTCTTATTATTTTTCCTGAACAATTAAACAATACAAAACAGAATAATAGAATAATTAATTTTTTCATAAGATAGCTCCAGTTGATAACATTTTATAATCATTTACAATCAGCAATTTGATTATTTGCAGATTGAAAGCATTCGTCCTCAGCAATTTTATAATCTTCATTGGTTATTTTACTCTTCTTTAAATTATAGTCAGCAATATCAAGACAGTGTCGAAGTTGTAGCATTACTTTAAATGCGCATTCTTTATTTTGAAAATTTTTTCCTTTAACTTCTTTTTCAAACCAACTATCAACTTTTTTCTGATCGAATGCAAATAGTTGCAAAATGAAGATTGAAATTACTGATACTATTGCTAAAAATATTTTGAAATTTTTTTGATACATTGTGGCCTCCTTTGGCACGTTAAATATATTCCCAACTTGGCGGGCACGGACGCCCGCCCAAAATTTTTGTTGGCCGTTTCACTTAACGTTTTGCTTATGCGAAGTCGCGGCTGTCTTTTCGCCGCGATTTGGCGCAGCCCGAACGACCGGCAGGGAGTGAAGCGCATAAGCTTTGTTATACGATGCAGCCACATCACTGTATATTTATTCGCTTTGAGGCAAGGATGCCGAAAAAGCTGAAAAAAATAAACGCCTCTCTTTTTATAGAGAAGCGTTTTGAATTACCTATAACTTTAACCAATTCTTCATATTAACTTTACCATTCTGAAAATATATTTCACAAGCTTCAATGGTGTTTGTCATTATTGAAGTATCTTGAAAATGCCACATATCAGTTTTACCAAAACCTGGCATTTCTGATTCACTAGTACTATCTGGATCACCCAAAATTTCTTTTACTTGAGCTTGCGTCATACCATTCTTTATTTTATTATAGTTTTCTTTAGAAAATTTACCTGTAGTTGCTTCTACTTTTACTTCAGCGGTAGCGGTTTGATTTTGAGCATTTGTTGCCGATGATGATGTTTTGTTTTCATCACCGCCGATAATTCCAATAATAATTAATGTAACTACTACATTAAGAAAATATGACATTCCTTTTTTTACATCATCTGATTTATAAATTAAATAAAATCCATAAAAGGGAATCAGATATTTCCAATTAAAGCCTTTCTTTACTTGTTCTGACATAATTTTCTCCTTCTGCTCAATTGTAGTTTGCGTTGTCTGAATAACTTGATTATTCGACAGCACTGAAGATGTAGCTAATAGGATTTGTTCGATATTCTTTCGATTTTTGCCCATATCAAAAGCACCACCGAACATAACACCAGTTTTTGGCGAAGACGTAATTTGAATTTTTGTCCGTTCTTCGGAAATTGATGTTAATTGAATAGGAATGTTTTCTCCCCAACTGAATAAACTCATTCCAGCTTTTACAGTTATTCTTCCTAACAGTTTATCAGAAGTTTCAATTTTCATTCCTTTAATACTTGGAATTGCAATAGATAAAGCATCAAACACTTTATCTTTGCTAAACGGTAATTCACTTTCGCCGTTATGATCTAATAATGCCACATATACCTCCTAAAACGTTAAATTTATTTCCACTAATTCCCGGCATGGACGCCGGGTCATTAATTTTGTGGCTGTTTCGTATAACGTTCCCGGCGTATGCGACGTTTTCACCGTAGCGATAGCGAAGGTGAAAATGTGCCGGAGCGCCCGTCTTCATATTTTGGGCGCGGAGGCCGAGGAGCGCAGCGACGAAGCGCATGACGCCGTGTTGTACGCAGTGCCGGGCTTCAAGCAACCAGCTGGCGAGTGCACGGACGCACGAGCCAGTTGTTCTGGTTAAATTGTCTTATTTAATTTTTTCTTAACCCATTTCCATTTTTTATACGCATGATCCATGCAAAACTCGTATGCTTGACTTGTTCTAAGGAATGAATAATTACCTTCATTTATTTTTTCATCATATTTTCCAGAGTTTATTAATTCTGAAAGCAAATGACGACATTTCGTTGTAGCAATATTTGATAAATAAGAAGTAAATTGAGCCGGAAGATTCATGTTTGTACCATATTCTTCTGCGGTTTCTTCCAGGTTATCATCATTTAAAATACCCTGGCACATTAATGCCCAGAGAAGATAACGTGCTCTTGGAGCATATGCATACTTGTTGACGCCCTTTTCAATGATGTCATTAATAAGTTTTCTTAATCTGAATTGTACCTTGTAACATAAAACAATATGACGGCTGTCACATTTTATACGGCTTTCATTGAATACTTGAGAATAAGAATTATCGTCTTCGAAAACTTGGCGAAGATTTGCAAGACGTTGTATATTGCCATCTGAAACAAGAAAAGTTTGAGTCAGTTTTATTAATTCTATCGCTTTTGCTTCGGTAATGCCTTCTTCTTCCATATCAATACTTTGGAATGCATTTTCTTGACGCTCATAATAAATACCAACATCTTCTTTTAGCTTGTCCTGCAATTGAAGTTGAATTAAGTCGTTTGCATGTAGATTCCACGGTTCAACAGGGTTTTGGCGGTTATTATTAATTGTAACTGTTGTAACGAAATCTTGTGAGGAATTAGAAATGATTTTACACAGCACATACAAATCTTCAAGTAATGATTTATTTTGCTTTAATTGTGGATTGTCAGAATTGCTTTCCATAAACTTGGAAAAAGTGGTAACGGTTTGTGCTCCATTCAGTAACCGAGGTGCTATAATCCTATAACGACCGTCAATATGCTCAATGTGTTCGGCATAAAGCGTTATACCATTATGATTAAATGCAAAAACAAGCGGTGATTCTTTTTGGTCTATTAAAATTGATTTCAATGATTTTGATATGGCTCGATTAACAGCTTCATATTCACCAAGGCCATAACGGATATTTCTTTCAAAGAAACGAACACCCATATCAGCAAATATTGTATTTAATGAAGTTAAATTGATAAGTCCTATATGCATTGTCTCGTTATTTTCCCCTTTATAAGAAATAACATCTTTCATCGGAAAATCATATATATGGGTTTTCCTTTGATCAACGATAGAACCTACTTTACCACTAAATGACCTATACTCAACGATAAATGTAATTTCTCGATTTTTAAAAAATTCATCAATATAATATTTTTTATTTTCAAGATCTTCACGTAATTTATCTAATACCTGGCTCCTTTCTGCTTCTGTCGGATCACCTAAGAAAATAAATCTAAAGCATACTTGCTCAATTATTGCCCTATTTGTTATAAGTGAGCTTCGCATCTGATTGATTATTTGATTTTTATTGGAATCAGTATTTGGGGCAACAAATACAACTTCAAGACCTGCATCTATGAGTCGTTGTAGAGAATCTTTGAATTGAGTATAAGAGTTCGTATATTTGAATTGGTAAATATAGAAATTCTTTGTTTCTTTGTCAAAATGGAAACCATCAATGCCATAATCATTTCCGCCAAAGGCTATCTGATTAATGGCTTTTTCTCTAGGTAATTCAAATTCATTTTCTAAATATACAAGTCCAAAATAATCATTTCTTACACCCCCGCAGATGCTTTTTAGGTCAGAAAATAATTGGTCAATTTGTTTATCTAAGCTTTTCATGTAATACTCCTAAAAATCTTTCGCCGGCCAGGACGGCCGGCGTCCCGAACCAGTTAGCCCGGCATTGCGTACAACGTTTTGCTTATGCGACGTCGCGCGGCCTTTTGCGCGATGTGGCGTAGCCCGAACGAGCGACAGCGAGTGAAGCGCATAAGCTTTGTTATGCGATGCGGCAATACCACACCAAATTTATTTTGCTTTGAGGCATGGACGCCGAAAAGCAGGGGAAAATAACCCTAAATTATTAAAAATAATTTGAATTTTGAAACAATAATAAGTATTTTTCAACTAATTATTGTGGGAGGACAATAAAATGAAAAAAAATAATTTTATTTTTTTAACAAGTGTCTTAGTCTTTCTTTCAGTTGCAAGCTTTTCCTATGCTCAAATGGGCATGATGTGGGGAGGTAGTGATGGATGGGGCAGAGGTGGTGCATACTGTGGTATGTATAACACAACAACCATTGAAACAATTTCCGGCGAAGTTATAAATATTGATAAATTCGCACCATATAAAGGAATGAGCCAAGGTGTACGAATCACGGTTAAAACCGATAAAGAAACTGTAAGTGTTCATCTTGGACCATTATGGTATCTTGAAAAGCAGGATTTCAAGCTTGAAGCAAAAGATAAAATTACTGTTAAAGGTTCAGTCATAAACTTCAATGGTCAAAAAGCTATAATGGCAACTGAAGTGAAGAAAGGTGACTCAACATTAAGACTCTGGGACGATAGAGGGTATCCTCTTTGGAGTGGTTGTTGCGGATGGTAATTTTAGTATAATTATTATATCTCTGACAGGTGTAATATTAAAAACATTAACACCTGTCATAAAATTGTTATTTAGTCATCTTCTTCGAGTAGTTCATATCCTTCTTTAAAAAGAAATGCTACTATGATTAGCCCAGTTATAGGATCTGCCTGCCAGAAGCCAAAGAAATAATTTGCGCCTAACCCGATGAATAATGCGAATGATAAAAACACACAAACCATAGTCTCTTTAGAATCAGCTATAAGGGCACGGCTTTCTATAGCTTTACCAACTTTAAATTTTTTATAAGCAAGAATTGGCATGACTATTAAAGAAACAATTGAAATTATAATACCGGGTAATGAAACATCCGGCATCTCATGAAAATATAGTTTTTTAACTGATTCATAGAGTACATACACTCCAAGAACGAAGAAAGTAATTGCAACAAACCTAACAGCTTGTTTTTCGATTTTCTCTTCTTCTTCCTTTGAAAGTTTTTTGTGTTGTCCGAGTCTCCATATTAATACAAAACCCGATAAAGATTCAACTATACTATCAAGACCAAAACCTACAAGTGCAATGCTTCCTGCAATATATCCGAAAATAATTGATGCTAGGGCTTCCAGAATATTATAGCCAACCGTAAAGTATTCAAGAAGCAATCCCTTTTTAACTAATTCATCCATAATAATTACCTCATAATTGTTGATAAAAACATTTATTCTGTTATATGCTTCAATCCCTGTTTAAAGACCTGTTCCACATGCTCATCATCAAGTGAATAATAAACAATTTGACCCTCTTTTCTGAATTTGACCAGTCGGGTTTGTTTTAGTATTCTTAATTGGTGTGAAATTGCTGAATCAGTCATATCAAATAAAGCAGCAATATCACAAACACACATTTCTGATTTTGATAGTGCTATGAGAATCTTTACTCTTGTTTCATCGCCAAGTGTTTTAAAAAATGATGATAGTTCGTAAAGAATTTCATTAGCAGGAATTGCTCTTTGTACTTTTTCGATAATATCCTTATGGATAACCTTAGTACTGCACATATCAGTTTTTTGTTTTTTCATGATGACAGTATTTGAGTATATGAGCAATTATTCAAGTAATTTTTTATTTTTTTTACAAAAAACCGGCCATGGATGGCCGGTTTAAAGTTTATTGCCGTTTCGCATAACGTTTTGCTTATGCGAAGTCGCGGCTGTCTTTTCGCCGCGATTTGGCGCAGCCCGAACGACCGGCAGGGAGTGAAGCGCATAAGCTTTGTTATACGATGCAGCCACATCACTGTATATTTATTCGCTTTGAGGCAAGGATGCCGAAAAAGCTGAAAAAAATAAACGCCTCTCTTTTTATAGAGAAGCGTTTTGAATTACCTATAACTTTAACCAATTCTTCATATTAACTTTACCATTCTGAAAATATATTTCACAAGCTTCAATGGTGTTTGTCATTATTGAAGTATCTTGAAAATGCCACATATCAGTTTTACCAAAACCTGGCATTTCTGATTCACTAGTACTATCTGGATCACCCAAAATTTCTTTTACTTGAGCTTGCGTCATACCATTCTTTATTTTATTATAGTTTTCTTTAGAAAATTTACCTGTAGTTGCTTCTACTTTTACTTCAGCGGTAGCGGTTTGATTTTGAGCATTTGTTGCCGATGATGATGTTTTGTTTTCATCACCGCCGATAATTCCAATAATAATTAATGTAACTACTACATTAAGAAAATATGACATTCCTTTTTTTACATCATCTGATTTATAAATTAAATAAAATCCATAAAAGGGAATCAGATATTTCCAATTAAAGCCTTTCTTTACTTGTTCTGACATAATTTTCTCCTTCTGCTCAATTGTAGTTTGCGTTGTCTGAATAACTTGATTATTCGACAGCACTGAAGATGTAGCTAATAGGATTTGTTCGATATTCTTTCGATTTTTGCCCATATCAAAAGCACCACCGAACATAACACCAGTTTTTGGCGAAGACGTAATTTGAATTTTTGTCCGTTCTTCGGAAATTGATGTTAATTGAATAGGAATGTTTTCTCCCCAACTGAATAAACTCATTCCAGCTTTTACAGTTATTCTTCCTAACAGTTTATCAGAAGTTTCAATTTTCATTCCTTTAATACTTGGAATTGCAATAGATAAAGCATCAAACACTTTATCTTTGCTAAACGGTAATTCACTTTCGCCGTTATGATCTAATAATGCCACATATACCTCCTAAAACGTTAAATTTATTTCCACTAATTCCCGGCATGGACGCCGGGTCATTAATTTTGTGGCTGTTTCGTATAACGTCTTGCTTATGCGAAGTCGCGGCAGCCTCACCGCCGCGATTTGGCGTAGCCCGAACGACCGCCAGGGAGTGAAGCGCATAAGCTTTGTTATATGAAGTGGCGTTTTTATCATAATGGATAATTAATAGGAAACTTTTTAAAACAATCAATACATAATGGCTTTACAGAAGCTGTTTTATACTCTTTTCCACACGCATGGCAATACTTTTCTTCATGAGTGAATTTTTTATCCTTATACCAAGTTTCCCAACAATCATAGCAAAATGGATTTAGATTGTTAAATTTAGTTTTCTTCTTGCATCTAATGCAATAGCCAGGAAAGCCATAAAATAGTAAAAAATTTCGCCATAATTTTGCAGGCTCAACTTCAGAATAAGCAATTTGATATCCAAGTATTTGTGAATAAAAAACTTTATGAGTTAAGAGATCATCTATTGGAATTAAACTGATGATATCATCCCTATACTCCTGATCTGAAATTAGTAATACCATAAATAATACTTTTGTTTCATGATTCAGTTTTTTAAATCTATGAAATTGATCTTCGGAACAGAGATCAAATAATTGCAGATACTTATTTGATTCTTCAAACTCTAATGATTTTTTTTCATCTTTTTTTAAAAGTATTTCGTATTCTTTCAAAAAGTCTTCTGTTTTGGAAATCAGATTAGTTATATCTCTTGCTTTACATTCAATATAAAATTCTTTATTTGTATACTTACATAAAAACTTATAATCAGGATTTAATGATGATTTAATAAAATCTTTCTTGTTTTGTTTATAATTATGAGTTTTTTCTAATACATCATAATATTCAGAAACGAAAAATTCTTCTCGAACTTCTTCTTCCCATTCTTCTCCAAATTTAAATTTGCTATTTTTAATCCTTTCATTTTTTAGTTTCTTCAATGTTTTCATCAATTCATCTAACATAATAATTACCTGACTTATTGATTTTATGTAAAGAAAATAGTTACCTATGTCACGGGCATTCAAAACGCCGTTTCGCATAACGTTTCGCGGCTATGCGAAGTTGCCCATAACGAAGCGCAGGGCAATTTGGGTGAAGGCGGTATCTCGCCCGAACCGCATAGCCGCTGTTGTGCGATGGGCAGAGCGCCTATTCTACTTTCATTTTTCATATTTTAACCCCGCCACCTTATTCCCACCGTAGCATGTGTGAAGTGCGGGGACGATTTTTCATAACTCAAGTTCCTTTTTTGTGAGCTCTTTCAATTGTCTGTCAAGTTCTTTCCAATCCGGCAAAAAAGCATTCATATAACTTTTCCAAAGAGGACCGTGATTGGCTGCCCTAAAGTGCAACAGCTCATGAACAATCACATATTCCCCTAATTTTCTATCCATTTTTAAAAGCTCATCATTGAAGTTCAGATGACCGTTTGGGGAACAGGATGCCCATTTATTTTTCATAGGACGTAAATAAATTGAGACAACTTTGATTTCCAGCTGAGAAGCCCAGGCCAAAACAGCATTTTTAAAATCGGATTTATCTGTCCAAGCTGTCATTGTATTCGCCTTGATTTAGATAATATTGAAAAAATGTGTTCAACAAGAGCCGTGACTTTATCAAGATCGTCAATTGATTTGTATATTTGTATGGTCACTTTGTTTCTTGCTTCGCGCATCGATTTTTCGCTGGAATACCAGTCAGCATATTCTTCCAGGATATTTTTTATTTCCTTTCCGGCTTCTATTGAGTCTTTAACTCCGGCTGATTCCAGTTCTTTGTGCAAATAAAAGGTCAGGCTGTCTAATTTCAGTTTTTCCTGCTCTTTTTTTCGCTCTTTGTTTTTCTTGATTTCGTTTAAAAGTTCCTGGAGCGCCTCATTGGTTGCCGATTGACGGCTTTCATAATTTTCCTGTATCTGTTTGGCTCGTTCCGCCATTGCGATCAGAAAAGGATCACCGCTCTGTTCTTCGGCAGTTTTTTCGATGCTTTTTATCAGGTTAATAACCTTGATATTGTCGCCGCCTTCTTTTTGTTTGATAATTTCAATTGTTTTTTCGTTAATCTCGATAATCTCATTTACGGGTTGCAGCCCATACACTTCAACGTTTTCTTTTACCAAGTCGCTTGTCTTTTTCGTAAATTCTTTATCTACATACACTTGTTTTGTATAGGCGTTACGAATCATCTGGTACATTGCCGCAAATGATTTGTAAGCATCAATATAGGGCCTGAGAAAAGCATCGGGAGAAATAATCTCATAAAGCATTTCGCATTCCTTATATTCCTTAAAAAACTCCTTACGCCTGTCTTTGTCCCGGAAATGTTCTATAATATTATCAACATCCTTATCGTTGAAGTTATGGGTGATCAGTCTCAAATAATCTGGCACCTTGGTTTCCATTTTTTCTTTAAACAAGGTCTTTAAAAGATCGAGGTCTTTAACAATCGCGTTGATTTCATCGCTATCAAAAGACAAGGCTTTCTCCAGTTTCTCAAATATCCCGATAAAATCCAGCACAAAACCATGGGGCTTCACCATTTCCAATTCTTCGTTCTCATACGGGCGGTTAACTCTAGCGATTGTTTGCAGCAGGGTGTGATCGCGCATGGGTTTATCTAGATACATGGCATAGAGGATAGGCGCGTCAAATCCGGTTAATAGTTTCTCGGTTACAATAAGAATTTTGGGGAATTCACCGTATTGGGTGAATGCTTTTCTAATTTGCCGTTCTTTTTTTTCATCCAGATGAAATTCTTTTAAGAGTGCTGAATCATTGTTGTTGCCGGTATAAACAACAACCGAATACTCAGCTGGCAAATATTTATCCAGAGCCTTTTTGTAATAGGCACATGCTTCGCGGTCAACACCCACCAGAAACGCTTTATACCCTAATGGTTCAACATTTTTTGCATAATGCTCGGCAACAAAGCGGGCAATTTTATCAATACGATCTTTTGATTTGAGAAAATTTTTAAGGTTAACGGCTTTGTCCAGTATCTTATTTAATTCTTCTATGTCGGATATACCTTGAGCTTCTGCGAGAGAAAGAAACTCTTTGTCCAATTGTTCATAGGGCACCCGCATCTCATTGGGCGCAAGATTGTAATAGAGCGGCAGTGTAGTGCCGTCGGCAATGCTTTCGGAGATAGAATATTTATGCAAGTAGCCCTTTTCATCGTCCATGCCAAAGGTTTTGAAAGTTCCTTTTCCGTAAGCGGTTTTGTCAACCGGAGTGCCGGTAAAACCGATATAGGTTGCATTAGGGAGTCCTGCCATAAGGTAATTACCCAGATCTCCGCCTGTTGTTCGGTGTGCTTCATCAATGAGGACAAAAATATTGCTGCGGGTAATTACAGCAGCCGGCATATCCCTGAACTTATGAATCATGGTAACAATAATGCCGCGATAATCGCTCTTTAAGAGGTCATTTAACCTTGCAATTGTATAGGCGTGTTCCACATTATTGATACCGAGAGACAGTAAATTCTTGATCATTTGATCTTCCAACTCATTACGGTCAATCAAAAGCAGGATAGTAGGCTTTTCAAGTTTCGGCGCCTTAAAAAGCATTTCGGCAGCTTTTATCATCGTGTAAGTTTTACCGGAACCTTGGGTGTGCCAAATCAGTCCCCGTTTCTTAACAGGATCATGCGAACGTTCCATTATTTTTTCAACAGCCTGCACCTGATGCTGTCTGAGAATAAACTTATTGAGTTCTTCGTCCTTCTCTGCAAAGAGGATAAAACTTTTGATAAACGCCAGAACCTGTGGGATGGAGCAAAAGGTCTTTATCTTTTCTTCAAGGTTTCCTGCGGTGCCGGCTTTCCAATTAAAAATATTGCGACGGACCGTATTCCAGGTAACGCCGTAATAAAAACCGATGGCTTCGGTTGCCGTAAATATTTGCTCGGGAACAAAAAATTCCGGTGTTTCAATGTGGTAGCGCCGTATTTGATCAATTCCAAGAGCAATGGCTTCATCTTTAGTAGCATTTTTGCATTCTATGACCAGGACCGGAATGCCGTTAATCAGAAAGACAATATCTTCCCTGTTGCCGTAACGGCCATTAAACCAATAAAATTCTTCTGTAACTTCGAAGACATTGTTTTCTGGATTTTCGTAATCAATGAGTATCAGATTGAGGTCGCGGTTTTGCTCCTTGCAGTAATATGTGCCTTCGTTGCGGAGGTATTTCAAAAATTCCCGATTACCGTAAATATCAGGTTTTAGAGCAGTAAATGTCTTGATGAGAGATGACTGGGTTTCGGAATATTTAGGATTAAATTCTTTTACCTTTTGATAGAGCAAATCTTCAAAATAGAGCGAGGCTGTGCGGCATCGTTCCTGGATATTGTCTGAGTCATCATTAAACCCGCGCCTTCTTTCCGCTTCGGCTCGGTCAATATAGGTCCAGCCAATTTCCTTTGCATATTGCAGGATGCGGGATTGGACGGTTTTATGTTCGGTGGGCGTGGGCATTATCGGATCCTCGCTCTTGTTTGGATACTTGCTTTAATCTGATTATATAAATCAATTTCTTTTTTATGTTCGAATATAACAGAAAGACAATAATCAGTTTGAATATTTTCATCGAGCAACCATTTATTATAATTGATTAATACTAAAGAAACAGGGGAAGCAAGTCTGTTTTTAGGTTCGCGTTTAAATTCTTTCCATGCTTTTTGATGACAGCCAACATTTCTTTTTCTTATGCCAGGAAAAAGATCGATTTCAAATTTTTTCAGTTCTTCTGGAACTTCTCCTCCTTCGTTTTCAGAAGAAATTTGGCCATATTTATTGATAAGCACCTGAGGATTCACGGAATGGAAAAGATGAAATTCCATTCTGTTGCCCAGATAACTATCGCCACGAGATGAGCGTGTCTCAGGGGTAAAAGACAGGGTAACAATGATTCTCTTATTTCCAGCCTCATTAAAAAAGATATCTGGAAGCTGAAGTGAATATACTTTAACTTTATTCAGTTGCAACTTACCTTCATCAAATAAAATTACTCTGTTATCAAAAGAGTATAAGGCTTTATCTAAAGTAGGCAGGCCAAAGCCACAGACATTTAAGTGAACATCAAGTGCTTTTCCTTGGTTTGCTTTATAAAAATCATCATCAGGGATAAATGGATAGTCTGCCCCGCAAAGAAGCATATTTATAATGAAATTGGCTGTTCGTTGTGGATATTTATTTGCAATTTGCCCGGCAATATGTGCAATCTTTGGGGATGCGAAACTTGTGCCATAATCAAACTTTATTAGATCATTGGTTGTTTGATTATTCAATAACGCAAGTTTTCCACCGATATCTTCAGAAATTAGGCCGTGATTATTGTATAAAATAAGGTTGCCGCCATACTCTACTAGCTCTGGCTTTATCATTCCATTAATGCCTGGACCTGTTCTTGTAAAAGGAGATGGTTGTTGGGCTTCAGCAATATTTGTTTTTATCTGTTCTTCACCATATCGCTCTTGTTGTACTCTTATAGCAGGAGCAATTGAACCAACGGTTAGGGCAAGAGCCGAAGTTGCAGGATTGATTATTTTAAATTCAGGGTTATCAATTAAATATTTTGGATAATTGTTTTTTATTTCATCAATAGAATTATAGACATTAAGGGGATGTTGATTCCCGGCTGAAACGATAAACACAACATTAGGAAATGTGTAGGCAAGTTCATCGATCAGTGCGGCAAGCGGTAATTGACGGGAATAGGATTTATGCCAGACTTCATCGCTATTGCCTAGAGAAATATTCACTACACGAATTTGATAATTTGGATTTGATAAAAAACTTTCTATTGCTTTTTTTAATTGATTCTCAACCAATTTTTCGGGGTCATAAACTGCATATATCTCGCCGTTTATTGAATTTGTTTCGGCATACATTACTTTTGCAGAAAATATCCAGTTTGAAGGAGTAAACGCGTTATCTTCAATACACTTTTCTATATCGCCATAAGCTGCACACCCAGCAACCGCTGTTCCATGACCCACAGTATCTTGAGTTGCCGATTCACCAGTTTGAAAATTTTCTTCACCGCCAATACAATTCTCAAGAAGCGGATGGCTTGAAACAATACCAGAATCAATAATCAGTATTCCTGCAGCATTTTCATCGGGAGTATTTCTTGTAATATTAGAAATATCAATACTTTTTAAGTCAAAAGAATTAAAAACTGGTGTAGAGGGACGATCTGCTCTTGCGATTTCTTTTAGTTCAATGATTTCATCAAAAACAGACCTGGTTAGTTTTACTCGCAGAAGAACAAAAGACTTTGTAATTAATTGATCTGTAATACGAAATTGATTTTGCTCTGGATAAGCTTCTTTTAATTCATTTATAAAATTTTTATTTTTCTCTTCATCTATCATTCTCCATAATTCAAGGTCGATAAACTCAGGAGTATTACCTAATGGTTGATTTTTAAGTTTTTCTCCCATCTTTTCTTCTTTCGGAATATCACGGATTGTTTCAATGGCATTAAAAAAATCATATTTTGGACCTTCTTCAGAACCATAAGTAGCAAGTTTTCTTTTAAACTCCCTTAAAGTTTCATCATCGCTAAATACTACCCAATATCCTTTTTTATTTTCAGCTGAAGAAAGGACATAAATTCCCATGGAACCCAGAGTTTGTTCGATTGTATTAAAATCAACGCTTTGATTGATTTCTATTTCAAAAATCAAAGAAGGGTGAATGATACCTGAATATTTTGATTTAACAGAGTTAAATGAAGTTATAACTTCATCTGCTTTATGTCCTATTTCTTGTGAAAAATGGCTCTTTTGTCTTCCAGCAGGTAACTTGTAGCCGCCTCCACCTCTGCGAACTTGCCTTTGTACTTCTCCCTCAAAAGGAGTAAGAGGCAAATGGTCATACTTGTTCATCATTTACCTCCTTATTATTTTATTCTTTAGTTTTTCTCTCATTAGGAATTTTTCGACCGCAGTATTCAAATCCACTTCTGTGATGTTATTTCTGGCGTCGATAATTGACAATTTCATTGCCTCTTCTGCAATCATTTTAATATCAGCAGGCGACAAACCTTCCGACTTTTCTACAATTGTATTTAAGTTAATATTTGAATCTCTTTTTAAAGGCTTTAAATACTGTTCAAATAATTTGAATCGTGTTTCAGCGTCAGGAAGTTCATAAAAAAGAACGTCATCAAAGCGTCTCCAAATTGCTGGGTCAAGAAGATGTTGATGATTTGTTGCTGCAAAAATTATGCTTGCTCCGCTAAAATTATCCAACATCTGCAGAAAATTATTAACAACCCTTTTTATTTCTCCGTGTTCGTGAGCGTCATCCCGATTCTTCCCAATAATATCAAATTCATCAAAAAGAACTATCCAGGTGCCTTGTTCAATGTAATCAAAGACCTTACGAAGATTTGACGCAGTTTCTCCCAAATAGGATGAAATTATGGAATCGAAACGGATATACACAAGAGGAATGTTTAGTAAAGAGCTGACAATTCGGGCGGTATAGGTTTTACCTGTACCGGGCTTCCCACATAAAAGAATCTTTTTTTTGTAGGTAAGATTATAGGTTGCTAATATATCTGCATCTTTAAATTCTCTAATTAGTTGGTCTAACTGACTTTTTACACTGTCGCCAATAATAAGGTTTTCAAGACTATCATTATATTGTTTTATTTCTAAAAGTGGAAAACCTTTTTCACTATCTCTCGGTATGGGTATGTCATTTTTAAAACGCCTTTCGGAAAATGTGGCTATATTCCCGTTGCGGTCAAACAATATCTTTTCTAGTTCTTTAGCAACCTGAGTATGCTTCATTCTTTTTTCACGCTCTATATACTCGCGGGCGGCAGCAATAAAAGCTTCTTTATCATTACTATTGAATGATAGCAGTAATTGTTTGATAAGGTCATTTGTTGTCATTTTATCACCTCCTTTAACTCCACCTCATTTACCCGTATCTTCGCCGTCATCAATTCGTGCAGCAAAGTACGAAAAAGTTCTTCCAATTTTTGTTTTTTAGTGGTGTGATGTTCGATTTTTTGGTCTATGTTGGAGAGGATATCAGCAATGGCTTGCTGTTCAAATATAGATGGTTTAGGAATTTGAAAAGATTTTAATCTTGTAGCACTAATATTAGCCTGACTCACACCTCTCGATGCTAACCCTTTAAGTCGACTTTGTGTGATTTCCCAATTAATGTAAAAATTTAAGAAGTACGGGTTAAGTAAATTAGGATTAGTCTTTAATCTTATCAAATACGATGCAAAAACAAATTCACTATCTAAATTAAAAATCGATGCTTTACCTACAAGCTCTAGACTATTTGTTCTGTTAAATAGTATATCTCCTTTATCTAATCTAAACTTGTAAAATGTTGTTTCGTCTATAATAACAAATTGTAAATCACTTGGAGTAATATATCCATTTGTTAAATTATTCATACGCAAAATTGGATACTTCCCCTCTTCGCTTCCTTTCAGAGAAAGTCCATATTGTGTTGATGTTAACATATTGCTATCCCCCAACCTCATCACCTCCCAGCTTTCCGGTATGGGTCCAATCTCTGTCATCTTTTGTTTTTCGCCCCGTGTGCCTTCGGTAAAGAGCTTGTGCATCATTGCTTTTTTGAGTTCTCTGGTGCGTTCTATGAGTTTATTCTCGGTTTCAATGGCTTTCTGCACCGTGGAAAGAATAGCGGCGATTTTGCGTTGTTCAGGGAGAGGAGGCTTTGGCACTAAAGTATTTTTAATAATTGTCTGGCTAATATTAGGTTGTGCTCCTCCATATCTTTGTTTTAATAATTCAACTCTTGCAACCACAAAATAATATCTAATGAATTCCGGTACAAATATTTCAAAATTTGGAAGAATTGCGCATATAGCTTGATTAGTAGTTGCTTCTTTTTTCAAAATTGCTGTTTTGCCAACAGTAGCGCCATACATAGCGATTAAAACCGTATCTTTTGGAAATATTTTTGCTGAAGAATTTTTAATAGCATCATCAGTAATTTTTTCTTCAGTGTCTAATATTATATTGTCTTCAAGTTCTCCGGATTTTACCCATAGATTATTACCATTATAGTATTCTTTTATTTTTCTTGAGGGTGTTCCACCACTTGTAATTTTCATTAAATCTCCCAATCTCACCACTTCCCACTCCTGTGGCAGTGGTCCAAGTTCGGTCATTTTGTAGCCCGTAGCAATCTCAGTATTCTTTTGTTCTTCCATATCACAAACCTCTTAATCAAAAATCCGCAATCCGCAATCCAAAATCATCCAATCTTCCTCACAATTTCATCAATAGACTCATAAAGTGTTCGGGCTTCCTCTTCCAACTCCTTTATCTCCTCCCATATCTCCCCAATTGGACGGTATTCTTCCTCCTCGCTGATATGAATATACCGGCTCGGTGATATATTGTAGTCATTTTTGGCAATCTCTTCTTTTGTTACAATTTTACTAAACTTATCAATCTCTTTCCATTCCAGAAAGGCGGAAACGATTTTTTCTATTCCTTCATCGGTGATATAATTTTTTGGGTCGCCCTTGGCAAACTCCTTGGAGGCATTGACCAGAAAAAGCTTGTTTTTCCGCCCGGCTGGTTTTGCTTTATTAAGAAAAATGATAATCCCCGGCGCCGAAGTGTTATAGAATAGGTTTTCAGGCAGATACAAAACGCCTTCTATATAATCGTTCTCGACAAACCATTTGCGGACTTCTTTTTCTTTATTGGTGTTTGCATTCCCGGATCCGCGGCTTGCCGCTCCGGTGTCAAGCACTACTGCGGCTTTTCCGTTACTATTAAGGCTTGCCAGAATATGCTGCATCCAGCCCCAGTCTGCCTTGCTGCCTGGGTATCCTGCGCCGCTTGGGAATCGCCCGAAGACATCCGCGTCATAGTCCTTTTCTTCAAACATTGTTTGATTCCACATGGGATTAGCAACTACGCGGTCAAAAGTCATTAAACGGTTGTTCTCGCGGAATTTTGGATTGCGGAAGGTATCGCCGATTTCTATCTGGCCCTCCATATCATGGATAATCATATTCATATTGGCCATTGCCCAAGTCTGAGGAATGTATTCCTGCCCGTAAAGCTTAAGGGGCTGAAATTTTTTTATCCCCCTTGCTTCCATTTTCTCATTCAAAGCAAGTTCGCATTTGATAAGAAGTCCTGCCGAACCACAGCAAGGGTCATATATCCGCATGCCAGGCTCAGGATCCATGATTTTTGCCATGATTAAACCGACTTCTTTGGGAGTATAGAATTCTCCGGCACTCTGGCCGCCGCCTTCCGCAAATTTGCGAATAAGGTATTCATAACTACGGCCAATGATGTCCGGTTCAACATCATTTAGCCCAAGTCTTTTTTGACTTATTTTTTCAATCAGATTGGACAGGCGGTCATCATCAATATCCCGCACCCCGTGAGTGGTGGCATTAAAATCTATCCGGTCGATAATGCCTGAAAGTTTGGGGTTTTCTTTGGCAATGTCCCGCAAATGAGTTGTGAGTATTTCTCCGATTTTGTCTGTGAGTTTACGAATTACAGACCATATGGGTTCTTCTATATTATTGGGTCTGAAGGGAATATAGAAGCGGACCAGGTTTTTATCACGCTCTACCAATTTAAAAGCTTTTGCTCTTGAGCCAACCTCTTTAGCGATTCTATCGATTTCATCGTCAAAGACATCACAAAGCCGTTTGACAAAAATCAATGGTAAAATAAAATCTTTATACTTCGGGGCATCCTGAGCACCGCGTATACTACAAGCAGCATCCCATATCCATGCTTCCATTGATTTGTTTTCAACTTCTTTAGCCATTCTATGCTCCTATTCGCTTTATGACGATTTTATTTTATAAAATTAAAATTTTTCTTTTTCCTCTCGCTCCAGATTAAGTTGGTGCACTTATGGGCAGTGGTTAAGAGATATCCCTGCATTTTATTTTTTAAAAAATTTTTGGCGCTTTGCCTTTCGCACAACGTTTCGCGGCTATGCGCCGTTTTGATGGCGTATAGCCGCTGTTAGGCGAAGTCAATTAATCTTTTTTCCATTCAATGTGCCCGTTGATATTGAACTTTTCGTATGTTTTCAGAATCTCTTCACAAAATTCTTTAGTTTCAGTGTCGCCAATTCTTTGCGCTGTTTCCCAAAGTCTTATGAACATTTTTTTACCACTTTCTGTTTGATTGTAATTTTTCTTTCTAAAGTTGCATATTGAACAAAGTGTCTGTCCATTTTCTAATGTTGCTTTGCCGCCCTTGTCTTTTGGTAGTATATGGTCAACATGTAACTCATATCCTTCTAATGCACTTCTGCCACAAATTACACATTTATAGCCATCTCTTTTTAGTATTTGTTCTTTTAAGTCGGGTGTAAAATCTTCTAATTCCTTTTCAGTAACAAATTTTGGGTCATATTTATAAATTCCTTTTCTTACTTTAATTAAAAATCCCTGTTGATGTAAATTTCTAATTGCTCTCCATGTGTCTCTTGGTTTTTTATTATAAAGCTTTTTATATTGTTCTTCGACCCAATCAACAACCGGTCCGTGAGGCAATTCCTCATCTGGATGTTTCTTGAAATATTCAATTATTAAATCAGTAATGCTTTTTTTACCCTTTTCCATAAATTTATCTTCCTAAAACAACATTCCTGTTTCATTTAAAATTCTTTGTTTTGATAACTCACAGTATTTTAAATCTATTTCCAGTCCCACAGAATATCTATTTGTATTATTAGAAGCAATCAAGGTAGTCCCGCTTCCAGCGAAAGGGTCAAAAATAATATCATCGACAAAACTAAATAATTTAATACATCTATAAGGTAATTCTAAAGGAAAAGGAGCTGGGTGTCCTATTCTTTTTTTGCTTTCTCCATTAAAAGTCCATAGTCCATTTGTCCATTCCATGAATTCTTTTTTTGTAATATCAGATATTTTTGAACCGTTGTTTTTTTTCCATTCTCCTTTGTAAAGAACTACTATCAGTTCAACGGGAGCGATGACATATGGAGCAGTAGCCGACAACCATGACCCCCATGCCGTCCTTCTTGAAATATTCCCTTCATTCCATATGATTGTAGAATGATACTTCCATCCCACTTTTTGTGCAATTGTAGTTAAATCAGCACCTACACTTTTTTGTCCACCTTTATTCTTATCCAAAGGAATATTTAAACAAAACCTTCCTTGATTTTTAGTCCATTTAAAACAGTTTCTTATCCATATTTCAGAAAATTTAAGGTATTCATCATAGGTTAAATCATCGTTATGTGAATTGTATTTTATATCTACATTGTAAGGAGGAGAGGTTATAATCAAATCAAAATATTCTTTATCGAAAAAATCCTCCTGCAGGACATCACCATTTAATAAAAGTGATTTTTTATGATTTAATATTATTTTATTGGTATTTTTAAAGTTATGAAATAAAAGTTCAAAGTTTTTTGAATTATTTTCAATCATTTTAGATAACTGCTTTTTTGTTTCTATTTCTTTTGCTATCATTTTCTTAACCTTCAATAATGAATTTCATTTTAAATTGATTTCGCCTAACGGTCCGCGACTATATGAAGTTTTTGCGGAACGCAGTGGAGCAAAAATTTGGGTTGAGTGAAGCGAAACCATATAGCCGCTGTTATATGTCGTTGCTATTTTTCTTTACGTTTCAGGGTCGCTTGCCAAGAATTAACCAACTCATTTCCATTATATAGAGCTCCATAAGCTTTACATATATCATTATCACGAATGATTACTTCAAAGCCATTCATATCACTGTTTTCAATACGGAATTTTGAAAAAATAATATTTCTATCTATTGAGAATATTCCTTTTTGAATGCCTAAGCTGGGATTCTCAGATAAAAATGTATAGTTAGTCTCTGTATTTTTAATAATTGAATAAAAATTTGTAATCTTTAAGCCATTTAGCATCACCCAACTTCTATTTTCAATTTTATTATCATTAATGATAATTTGCGATTCTCCTGTTGCATTCGATATTTTTCCATCAGGAGTAACAAATTCAGAGAAAGATTCCCATAAAGCCATGTCTGATAAAAAATGCATAAAAAATAGCCCCCTTATGCTTATTAGTTTAATTTAATTAAATAACAATGACATATAACGGTCCGCGACTATATGAAGTTTTTGCGGAACGCAGTGGAGCAAAAATTTGGGTTGAGTGAAGCGAAACCATATAGCCGCTGTTATATGTCGTTGCTATTTTTCTTTACGTTTCAGGGTCGCTTGCCAAGAATTAACCAACTCATTTCCATTATATAGAGCTCCATAAGCTTTACATATATCATTATCACGAATGATTACTTCAAAGCCATTCATATCACTGTTTTCAATACGGAATTTTGAAAAAATAATATTTCTATCTATTGAGAATATTCCTTTTTGAATGCCTAAGCTGGGATTCTCAGATAAAAATGTATAGTTAGTCTCTGTATTTTTAATAATTGAATAAAAATTTGTAATCTTTAAGCCATTTAGCATCACCCAACTTCTATTTTCAATTTTATTATCATTAATGATAATTTGCGATTCTCCTGTTGCATTCGATATTTTTCCATCAGGAGTAACAAATTCAGAGAAAGATTCCCATAAAGCCATGTCTGATAAAAAATGCATAAAAAATAGCCCCCTTATGCTTATTAGTTTAATTTAATTAAATAACAATGACACATAACGCTTTGGTTATGCGACGTCGCGGCAGTCTTTTCGCCGCGATGTGGCGTAGCCCGAGCGACCGCCAGGGAGTGAAGCGCATAACCTTTGTTATATGAAGTCGCATCGGCAGAGTTGCAAAACTTTATCGCATACATGCATATTATAAAATAATTTTCTTACATTATTTTATTACATAAATATGTGACAAGAAAAATGAAATTAACATAATTAAACAAAATAATAAAAATAACAATAATAAACCTTTGAAAACTATTTTTAATAATATTTTAAAACTTTTTTTATTCATGTTTACCACCTTTTTCATATTTATTTTTAACTATAAAAAATCTTTTTTTAAATTGAAAATATAAAATCAACTTTTTTAAAAACTATACGTACGGGCTTTCACTTATACATATAAAATTTTGCTTATTCGCCACGTACTTTATAAAAAATCCTCAGCAAATAAATACTTTCTTCTACAAGATTACATCTTTGAAATTACGAAAGAGAAATAAATACTTTTTTTATTTTATATTATTCATCAATCTGTACATCTGTATCATCATTTTCTGATTCATTGGTTGATGAGTCCGGCTCAACAGTTTCATTTTCTGATTCATTGGTTGATGAATCCGAGTCAACAGTTTCGTTTTCTGATTTAGGCATTAGTTTACTTAAATCTTCAAGATCAAGAACCTGATCTATCATCATACCCCAAAAAGCACCATTAACTTCGCCTATCTTTTTTGAATTCATTTCATTCAATCCATCATTATCAATACTATCGTTGACAGAGAAATTCATATGTTCTCCTGAACTATATTTAATAAAAACGGATTTAATATAATTTAATTCTTGTTCTTTGTTATAAAGAAATTTTGCAATCATTCTGATAATAGGCTTATTATTTACCTTTATGTCTACTACCATTATAATTAAACCATCTTCAAAACTATACTTTTCAAGATTAGCTACAGTCTTTTCTGTTCCATTCTGAATATTTTTGAATTTCACTTTTCTGAAAATTATATCAGGTGTAATATTCTGATAGTTAATTAGGTAACTTGAAAAAGCAATAGGTGCAGACCAAAAACCTTCGGGAATTTTTTTGTTTGTTGTGTTAGCCATAGATAGAAAAACAACCAAGAAAAGTATTGTAATACATAATTTTTTTTTCATTTATCACCTCTTTAATTTAAAATATTAAGTAAAGTATTTAAAAAATAATCAATGATGCGATTTCATATAACGTTTTTCTTATGCGACGTCGCGGCTGCCTTTCGCCGCGATGTGGCGTAGCCCGAACGACCGCCAGGGAGTGAAGCGCATAAGATTTGTTAGGCGCAGTTGTTATGTGTCAGTAGAAATATCGTCCCATTCCTCATCCATATATTTTATTAACCAATTTAAAGAATAATGACGTTCATATACAATACCATTATCTAATTTACCCGGCATTGGTGTATTTTTTAATCTTGCTTCTGTTGTTGCCCAATGAATTCGAAAAATAAGATCTGCTTGATCAAGAATTTCTTTTTTTGATCTTAATTTTGCTTCTTGAATAAACTTATCTCGACCACGATTAACTATAGTTTCTACGGAAAATTTTACATCACAAATTTCAGTAGGCATATCCATTTTTTCGACATAACCTAAACTCCATAATAAAACCCATAATGATTCATACCGCCATGTAAACTTTGCTTTTGTGGCATGATCAAGGTTTTGTGTTTCAAATAGTTTCATTTCATCAGGAGAAAATTTATCTTTTACTTTAAATTCAATTATTTTCTTTTCAAGAATACTTTTTTCCAGTCCTTCTGCATATGCTGCTACTAATGCTAAACAAATAGCTCTATCGCAAATTTCCTCTTTGGTTCGTAAAGTAATTGTTTTTTCCGCTTCTATTACAGGTAAATGTTCAATATATGGAATTTCATATTTTTTTAGAATCTTTATTGATTTACTCTTTCGTGCATCTTGTTCTGATTTAAATAACATACAACCTCCTAAAAGGATAAGTAATAATAAAACATAATGTTTTACAAATGTTTTCATTTTAACCTCAAAGTTTATAACAATTGCGCCTAACGTTTCCAGGGTATGCGACGTCGCGCCCGCCTTTGGGGCGCGATGTGGCGAAGCCCGAGGAGCGATAGCGACGAAGCGCATACCCTGTGTTATATGAAGCGGCACGGCATGCCACAGAAAGTCACGCGAATACATGGACGTATGAGCGTGTTGCGCAAGAAAGTTTATTTAACCTATTTTTTCAACTTGTTCGTTTACTTGTTTTCTAAATTCTAATGGGTTAGCTATTTTGTGAAATGGTTGCGGTGTACCACCACTTCCAGATACTACAATAGAACCATAGCCGAACATCCTGCCAATAATTGGCTGATTTACAGTTATGCTTTCAACTTTTTTTAATACAGTATCTAATGAGTTTCTTTTAATAATTCCCACTTTAATAATAACTCGTTTATTAGTTACTGCAAATTCTGAAGTTGATACATTTAAATATGCAATAATTAAGCCAATAACCCCTAAACCTGTGACGATACCACCAAGAGTACCGTTTGCTGCAAATAAAATGAGACCGAGAATAAGCAATAACGCGGGACTAATAAAAATAACCCAATGAAGTTTTGCTTTATATACAACTTGTTCACCGGTCATTAAATTTTGATCTACATAGCTCATAATATCCTCCAAGATATTTTAATTTGAATAAATTTGTTGAGTAAGGGCATACATCTCCCTAAATAATTGTTTTTGAAACTTAGCCGCCACGGATGGCGGCGCTCTTCCGTTAAGTTTGCCGTGCTGTTTCATATAACTTATACATATACGCAATGCGTATATCCTCCCATTCTGGTGTTATATACGTACTATTGCATATATACCTCCAAATTTGGAGTATATACGAAGTATTTCGTATATACCTACCTTTGCATGAACTCATGTATTTTCCTCCAGTATAGTGTCCAGTGGGTTTTTTATATTTGTGAGACTCGTCTTACTTACATGGGTGTAAATCTCCGTAGTCTTACTGCTTTTATGTCCGAGTATTTCCTGTATATACCTCAAATCCACACCACTTTCAAGCAGATGGGTTGCAAAACTGTGTCTTAAAGTATGAACGGTAACATTTTTGTCTATCCCTGCTTTCCTGCATGCCTGTTTGAAAATTACCTGAACAGTTCTTACTGTTATATTCCGTCCCGGCTTCGCTCCCTCAAAAAGCCATTCTCTTGGCTTGCACTGCTCATAATACTTTCTTAAAATTTTCAAAGCAGCTTGAGAGAGAACTGTATATCTGTCCTTCCGGCCTTTGCTGCCTTTAATATGAATTAGTCCTCTCTCTGAATCAATATCCTCAGGCTTTAGTTTTACCCCCTCTCCAACTCTTAAACCTGCTGAATATATGAGCATTAATATTGCCTTGTGTTTAATGTTGGAAGGTGCATTTAAAATTTTATGAACCTCTTCTCTACTCAAAACTACAGGCAATTTTTTATCCCTCTTCGGGCGCTTGACTTCATAGATAAACTTTTTCCTTAAAACCTCGCCATAGTAAAATTTCAAAGCGTTTATAACAATATTCAAAGTGGAAGTAGCCACTTTCTTTTGCTCTACTAAATAATAAAGATATTTTTTAATGTCCTCATTTTTTATTTCATCAGGTTTCCTATCTATAAATAACAGAAAATCCATGTTGTGTTTAATATAGGCTCTAATTGTTCTTCTGGAATATTTCCTTATTAAAAGTTCACTCTGTAAAGCCATGAGATAAAAGTAAGGTTCAATAACAATATTTTCACCAAAAAGAGTCTGTAATTTTGATATTAAGTCTCCATCATAGGGCACTTCCCAGCATTTCTCTTCTGGATTCCATCTTCTTCCTGAAATTGTCTTTACCTTATTTATCAATTCCTGATTATAAGGAACACGAATTTTCACCTTGTTATCCTTTCCAAATTCTATTTTCACGGAGTTAATTTTACCTCCCCTTGCCATTTTATCTGCCTATGCGTTGCATGCAGACGGTAAAGACTATATTTTCCCATTTTTAAACCTGCTGCAAAAGCTGGTATTATATGAACGTCTTTTGGGTAATTATTTTCCCAAAACCTTCCATCACAGGTTCAACTCTTTTTTAACCTGCCAAAGTTTATCATCATTTTGCACAACTATTTAGCAGAAGAAATCAAAAAAGTCAATTCCATTTTCAAAAATTTATTTCCTTTTCGGAGCGGGCGTGGGTAAGTCTCATCGCCGATCCAGAATAGGAAAAAGAGAGAGTTTTGCTCTCCTTGCCTTCTTATTGTTACAGGAAATCAGCATGATACTTATACATTCCGTTGGTACAAAGGATACCTGCGTGTCTCGCTTCAGGCAAATAGAACCAAACGCCATGCTAAATTAAGTTGGTACGTCCTCCGAAAAAGTAAACAGGAGGAAAAAAATGTCAACGAAAAAAGAACGGCGGCAATTCAGTCCAGAAGAAAAGGTCGAGGCAATACGGCAGGTGCTGGCAAGGGTAAAAACAGTAAGCGAAGTATGCGATAATTTAGGAACGCATCCTAACGTATATTATCGATAGCAGAAAGAATTTTTAGATGCAGTATATGATCATTTTAAATTTCAGAAACGAGGAAGGAAAAACTCTCGCCATGCCAAAGCGATAGAGAAATATGAGGAAGAAATCCACCGACTAAACGCGGTGGTTGCTGAACTGGTAAAAGAGAATGTAGAATTAAAAAAAAAGCATGGAATCTTGTAAAGGGCGGCCATTGCGGCATCGAGCAGAGAAAAGAAATTATGGCAGATATGGAGATAACGGAGAAGCGCACGGGTTGGAGCAAAAGGAAGGTGTATTCTCTCTATGGGGTGACCAAAAGCACGGTGCATCGCTGGCAAAAGGAAATGGATAATCCGCCGGCAAAGCGCCCGGGACAGAATCCCTATGAGATTTTAGAAGAGGAAATTCAGGCGGTGATTGAGTATCGCACATCGAGCGATGAACGAAAGGTAATGAGCCACAAGAAGCTGACCTATATGATGATAGATGAAGACATTGTGTACCTTTCGGCGTCATCAGTCTATAGAATATTGAAAAATCATCGCCTTTTGGGGGGCCCTCATACAAGGAAAAAGGCGATGCGAGCAATGAGTATAGCGAAAAACCAACGCATGTGCATCATCACTGGCATGTGGATATTGCGTATGTGAAGATATGTGGCGAATTCTTTTATCTGATCGCAATTCTCGATGGCTTTTTGCGGTATCTATTGGGATGGAAGCTTTGGCTGGATATGACGAAGCAGAGTGTGACGTTGTTCGTACAAAAGGTGTGCGATGAATATCCTGATGCAAGACCGAAGATAATTCATGACAATGGTGCGCAATTTATAAGCCATGACTTTAAAAATCTGTTGCGAGAAAATGGGTGCATGGATATTCCTACACGGGTAAAGCATCCCGAGACCAACGGGAAAATTGAGCGCTTCATTGGTCTGATGCGCCAGGAAGCGCTTCGGCCGAATTCGCCGGTATCGCTTTCGTCTGCGGAAAAAGTGATTAACGGCTATGTGGAGTATTATGACAATACACGACTACATTCTGCGATAGGATATGTAAGGCCAATTGATGTATTTAGTGGGAAGCAGGAAGAAATAGTGCAGTCACGAAAAAGAAAGCTTTCGGAGGCAAAGAAAAAACGTATTGAAATTAACAGAAGTCGACGGATGAAAACCACGGAGGCGCAACCCGCTTAATTTCGAGGAGATTTTGTCCCGTTTTGCCTGAAGCGAGACAGTTTGGCACAAGGTGATATTATAAATAACATACCATTTTACTTTATTGACTCTACTGGAAAAGAAAAAAAGCGGAAGTGTATGGGTATGATGATTTCAAATACATGTGATGCAGAGAATAGAGAATATATTATATTCTGTCCATGCTTTACTGTAGATGAATTTAAAGAATTAAAAATCGATAATATTGTAAGCAATACATATTATAATTTATTTTATTTGCCTATAAAACCATCTATTGAGGACAATATTGTTGTTAACTTTAGCATTACAACATCCATTTCAAGGGAACGAATTTTAGAAAACATTGATAAAAATATTATTAACAAATGTTTTTCGCTAAATCAGTTTGGCTATTACTATTTTATAGCAAAATTAACAATTCATTTTATGCGTCCCGAAGATATTCAAGTACAAAGTTCACGAACACCATCCCTGACAAGATAATATTCTATTATTATATCAGTTAATAACATTAAGACCCTTCAGATAAATTTGTGTTGTTGAAATATTCTTATGGTTTAAATAATTCATAGTAGCATATATATCATGCGTTTCTTTGTTTTTTAAAAATCATAATAAATTCATAATCTATCTCTATTAATCCATTTGGAGGATATGGATAAGACCCCATAATAGTTGCTCCACCAGTTGTATTCATGGTAGTTTTTTCTGCCAGATAATAGAGCCCATGTAATCAAAGCCAATCCTCTCACATTGAGATATAACCTCAGCATGAAGAGGAATTATTTTATAGCGACCATAAATTATAGAACGAGCAAATTGATCGCCAATATTGATACATAGCCTTCTACCTGGGAGCAAGACACGATAACATTCCGTCCATACTCGATAAAGACCCCTAAGGTATTCATGCAAAGTTTGTCCATAACCAATTTGACCAGCAACACCATAATCTTTTATATTCCAATAAGGAGGTGATGTAACTACCAGACCAATAGATTCGTCAGAAACTTCTGACATATTTCTACTATCACCTATTATTATTTTAATATCCATCTAACGCCCTATTATAATTGCAATACAATATAACTTAAATACAGATTCATAGTTTTATTTTACTCCTAAATGGCGATGTCAAATCTTTTTCCTTTCACAGAGAAAATTAAACAAAATGTTTGACTTATCCATAAAAATATATAACAACAAGATATATAAAGGGGGTATCTATGAAAAAAAACAAAACTTCCAACGAAAGATGGTATATTCAGGAACTCACATGTCCTGAACTTCTTCACAGAAATGCCTTACAATTTGGCGACAGAAGATTTCAATGGTGGCGTTTAAACAAAAGAGAGACAGCCTCAAACACATACGCAGAGGTATGGCAACTTGTTAAGGAGTTATCCTCTGGACTTATCTCCTTAGGTTTTGAAAAAGGGGACAGAGGGGCAATAATATGCCACACAGCTCCGCAATGGGTCTGGGCTGACTATGCAATTTTATGTGCAGGAGGAATAACTGTTTGCCTTTATCCAACTCTTTCAGAAAAAGAGATTAAATTCATTCTTCAAGATTCAGGCTCAAAGGTAATATTTGTTCAAGATGAAGTACTGCTTCAGAAGGTTCTTAATGTAAAACATGAAACCCCTGTAGAAAAAATCATTGTGATGAATGAATCAACCTCTGATGAATCAAAGTCAGTCACAAACTTTGCCCAAATACGAAAATCCGGGATAAAACTACTTGCAGAGGATCGCCATATATTTGAAAAGAGATGGAGATCCGTTGAAATGACAGATCTCATGACTATAGTTTATACATCAGGAACAACAGGCATGCCAAAGGGTGCAATGCATACACATCAGAGCTTCAATGCTGCATGCTGCAGAGATATGAGACAGGTTCCTGTTTATGGAGACGATGAAGTGTGTATGGCTTTTCTGCCTCTGGCTCACACATACGAAAGAGAGTGCGGCCACGGCATAGCAATGATGACTGCATCAACAATTGCCTATTCTTCTCCTGTTACAATAGTTGAGGATCTGCAAATATTTAAGCCCACAATCTTTATGTCTGTCCCCAGGATATATGAGAGAATATATATGGCCATGAGAGAGCAAACATCAAAATCTCCTATAAAGAAAAAAATATTTGAAGCTGCCATAAATACAGGACTTCAGGTCGTCCATGCCAGAAGTGACGAAAAGGGATTTATAGACATGAGAGAGGGGATTGATTTTACAGAAAATCTTGGACCATGGCTTAAATTCAAATACAGATTATTTGACAGGCTTGTCTATTCAAAGGTGCGCCACCTCCTTGGAGGAAGATACCGCTTTGCCTTTTCTGCAGCCGGAAGCCTTCCAGCAGATCTGTGTAAAACCTACATGGCTATGGGTATAAGAATCTTTGAAGGCTATGGAGCAACAGAAACCTGGAACACAATAAACTTAAACTGGGACTACAAGGTTCTGCCAGGCTCTGTGGGTCCACTGTGTATTGGGGTTGAAGGCAGAATTGCAGAAGATGGTGAGTGGCAGGTTCGTGGAGAAAACATATTTCTTGGTTACTGGAATAATCCTGATGCTACAAATGAGGCATTCACAGAAGATGGATTTTATAAAACAGGAGATATAGTAGAAGAAGTTGCAGATGGATATATAAGAATTGTTGACAGAAAAAAAGGGCTAATGGTTCTTGATACAGGTAAAAATGTTCCTTCCAATAAAATCGAAAGCTTATTTTCTTTAAGCAAATGGATAGATACAGTTGTTCCTGTTGGCAGTGAAAGAAAATATGTAACAGCTCTGGTTATTCCAAACTTTGATGCCTTCATTGAACTTTTTGAAAAAGAAAAAATAGATTATGATAAATCAAAGTTAATTAAGATAACAGAGCCAGCTCCTATGTGCATTGCCGTTGGAGATGACTTTATTCAAAAAGACATTCTCCGTAAAATGATTGACGCTGATATTCAAGCTGCTAATAAAGAACTGGAAGAATATGAGACAATAAAAAAATATACAATACTCACCAAAAGGCTTACTGTTAATGATGGCGAGATGACTCCTACATTAAAAGTAAAAAGAAAGGTGGTTTTGGACAAATATGCTGACTTAATAGACAAGATGTATAATTGATGACAGAAAAGCTCAATATAATTTACGAAGACAACCATATAATAGTTGTAGAAAAACAAGCAGGGATCCTCACTCAGGGCGATTACTCAGGTGAGATTTCCCTGCTTGATCTTGTTAAGTCTTACATAAAAAAACAATATAATAAACCAGGTGAGGCTTTTGCAGGACTTGTTCATAGGCTTGATAAAAGCGTCTCAGGGGTGCTTGTCTTTGCGCGCACATCAAAGGCTGCAGCAAGATTACAAAAGGAATTCCAGAGGGGAGATATAAAAAAATTCTATATTGCAATCACAGAAACCAGAGAAAATATGCCAAACCAAAGGGGATGGATTACCCTGAGCAATCATATCCTTAGAGTTGGGGACAAAACCATTGTAGAGACCAAGGAAAGTCCTCATACAGAAAAAGCTCTGCTGCAATACAAAATAATTAAAAGCAATAAAGAATTTTCTCTCTTGCTTATAAATTTAATAACAGGGAAAAAACATCAGATAAGGGCTCAGCTTGCCAGCGCAGGATTTCCAATTGTTGGCGATAAAAAATATGGTTCCACTATTTCTGAAAAAAGTGGTATATGCCTGCACGCTATTTTTCTCTCACTTTTACATCCTACAAAAAAAGAAAGAATTAGCTTTTACTGCCCCCCACCTGGTATTTTTAAAAAATTTTTAGATATAGATAATCTCACCCCTGAAGAAGAGATAAAAAAGCATATTGAAGAAATTTTAGAAGCAAAATAATTTTATGCAAGTTTGTCTATCTTAAATCCTTTTAATGAAGAAGGCTCTGGATTTTTAAAAATCTTTTTATCCACTGCTCTTTCCTTTGTTTCATCAGGGATTGTAGCAGCCTCTTTTAAATTTTTTCTGGCAGTTTCTACCACACCCTTATAAACAAGATTGGATTTATTCACGTTTTCAATCTTCATAACACCTCCCGTTATGAAAAATTATTCATTCTACATTCAAATTTAAAACAAAGTAGGCTGATAGTCATCTTCTTTTTTGGATTTTTTTTCTATTTTCTTGAAATTCAACAAATTTTTTTCAATTCGATCAATAAATCTGCTCTTTGGCAGATTAAGCACTCTTGCCTTAAATTTTCTGCTTTGAACATAGGATAAATAAACATTATCTCTTGCCCGTGTAAGACCAACATAAAAAAGCCTCTCCTCCTCTTTTATGTCACAGGAGTTTTCTCCAAAGAGTTCAAAGGGTATAATCCCATCTTCACAACCAGGAATAAAAATACTCTTAAACTCAAGCCCCTTTGCAGCATGAATTGTCATAAGAGAAACAGCCTCATAATCAGGCAAATAATCATCCTCTCCTTTATGGAAAGTGAGATACCTTGCAAAGTCATCATAATCAGAGATATTTCCAAAAAAGTAGCCTATTCTAAACCTATCAAACACCACCCCTCTTTTTTCCAGCAAATGATTTATCAAATCAACAGGGGGCATAATTTCCATGAGATCCCTTATAGACTTAGATTCCTCGTCATCTCTATCTGCTCCTATTATTATCTTTCTTATCTCTTGAATAACTGAGCTATAAGGCTCATATTCATAAAAAGGCTTTTCTCCCACAACCTTATATGCTATACCATGATTTACAAAAGCCTCAACAATAGAATCAAACATAAAGGAACCTCTGCAAAGCACTGCTATCTCGCCAAAGCTATGATGAGGCTTGCTTCCATCGGAAATACCGCTGTCAAAGGAAAAGCTGCGCACGCCTCCAACAATTCTTTCAATCTCTGAGGCAATCCAATCTGCCTCACTTCTATCAGATGAGAAGCTACTTACAGTCAAGCTGGTACCCTCCTTAGCTGAAGTGAGATATTCACCCTTGCCTAAAACCTGACCTGCACTTTTAAGTATAATATGGCTACACCTAAAACTTCTCTTTAAAGTAAAGATCCTGGCAGAAGAAAAATCTTCTTTGAATCTCTTAAAAAGATCCAAACCAGCACCCCTGAATCCATAAATAGACTGATCTGGATCTCCTATAACAAAAATATCACCCTCAAGAGGGACAAGGAGAGTTATAAAATCATACTGCAATGGACTTAAATCCTGAAACTCATCTACAAGTATATGGCTAAATATAGATCTTAAAGTTGAAGCAAAATTACTATCCTCCTTTGCAAGCTCAACTATAAGAAATATCAGATCATCAATATCTATGAGATTTCTGCTTTTTAGAAATTCACTGTAATAGCTAAAATGCTGCAAATTAACCTGAGAAATTAAACCTTGCTTAAAGAGGGAAGCTTCACGAATAAAAGCCTTTATCTGAGACTTTTCCATATTAAAAGCCTTCTGTGCAAATGCTAAGGATTCCTCTTCAGTTATAATTGTAAAATTTTCTCTCAAGCCAAAGAGTTTGTAATTTTCTCTAATAATTTTATATCCAAGGGAATGTATTGTTGAAACATAAACCGTGGAGTCTTTTAACTCTGCCTGAATCCTCTCTTTAAGCTCAAGGGCTGCTCTATTGGAAAAAGTAATTGCACAAATAGCAGAGGGATTTATTCCCCCCTCAATAAGGGCTTTAATCTTTTGCACCATCAAAAAAGTTTTCCCTGTGCCAGGCCCTGCAACAACAAGAGATGTCCCACTATAATTTAGCACAGCTCCTTGCTCTGCCGAAAGTCCTGTAAAAACAAAAGAGGATTCTTCAGAGTCTGTTTTATCCTCTGAAATAATCTCTCTAAATTGACGCAAGGAAAAATCAAAACCATCTTTAGAGGCAATGACTCTATCTGTTTTATTAGCATTATCACTAAAGAGAGAAAAGTATTTAAAAGAATCGATCTCCCCTTCAGAAAATACTCTAACAGTTCCAAACTCACCATCAAATCCACCTTTAAGATGAACCTCACCACTCCTGAGTCTTCGGATCCCCTCTGCTGTAAGCTCACCAGCTTTTGACGATATATCCCTAAGGTCGCAATCAAGCAGAATATGAAACTCAGAGCCCAGGAGATTTATAAGCCTGAAATACTCATTCATCACTGCTTTAGAGGAACTACTTTTTTGTTTTAAAATTTCAGCTAATAGATCTGGCATTTGAGTAATGGAATAAAAATCTTTTTTAACATAATCAGGGGCATCATCTCTATCACAAAGCTCTGCAACCCTGTAAAGCACCCCCTTTGTTACTGGCTTCCCACAGACAGGGCATATTCCTTTATGCCTGGCTGTTTCAAGAGGAGTCCATACAACAGAACAATTCCTGTGGCCATCAAGGTGATATTTCCCTTCTTCAGGGAAAAATTCTATTGTGCCAAGAAATCCTTTATCAAATTTAAGTGCACTGTAAATTTCATCATAACTTAAAGTTGTATCAAAAATATTTGCCTCTCTGCCAAGCTTTTCTGGAGAATGAGCGTCAGAATTGGACACAAGCCGAAATTTATCAAGGAAGCTACATCTCCAATTCATCGGAGGATCAGAAGAAAGACCTGTTTCAACGGCAAAAATCTCATCGGCGAGATCTCCATAACAATGTGAGATAGAATCAAAACCAGATTTTGAACCTAAAACAGAAAACCATGGAGTCCATATATGGGCAGGTATAACGAAAGCCCTTTTGCCAGAGTTCAGAACAATTTCCAGCAGATCCCGCGAGTCAAGGCCAAGTATTGGTCTGCCATCGGATGTAATATTGCCAATATCTGCAAGTCTTGATTGAACCTTAAGCAAAGAGTCCATATCAGGAAAGACACAGATATTATGAACCTTCCGAACAAGGCCGTCCTTTTTATATATACTGCTAATCTCTCCTGTGAGCATAAAATAAACCTCATGGGGAATAAAATCCCCCTTGAGAGCTCTGGACTCAGGCAGTTTATATTCATCCTTAAGGACGAAAAGCCCATTATCTGCCGGGTAAAGTTTTTGAGAAAGCTCCTGTTGCCATCCAGGATGAATACAGTCCCCTGTCCCAATGACATTTATACCCTTAAGCCTTGCCCAATATTCAAGGTGTTCAGGAGTGAGTTTACTGCTTGTAGCCATAGAAAAATGAGAGTGAATATGAAAATCAGCTATAAATTTCAAAAAAGACCCCTTTGCACACAAAATTTTATCTTGACAATAAAAGCTAAAATTAATATATGGAAACCTCAATTGGCGCTGTACCCAAGTGGTAAGGGAGAGGTCTGCAAAACCTTTATTCAGCGGTTCGAATCCGCTCGGCGCCTATTTTTTTATTACCCTGCTTCTATCAAAGGCCCGGGTGGTGGAATTGGTAGACACAAGGGACTTAAAATCCCTTGGACCTTTGGTCCGTGCGGGTTCAATTCCCGCCCCGGGCACCACTTAAAATATCATAATCCCTTTACTAATTCAACCAGAAGCCTTACTCCATATCCAGTTGCATTTTTTGGTCTATAGCCTCTTGCTTTCGAATACCATGCAGTGCCAGCAATATCAACATGAGTCCATGGAGTTTTCTCAATAAAATTCTTAAGGAACACAGCGCCACTTATTGTCCCTGCATTTTTCTCAGAGGACATATTACTTAAATCAGCTACATCTGACTTCATTCTATCTTCATAATCTTCAAAGAAAGGAAGCCTCCATAGCTTTTCACCTGTCAAGCTGGCTGCTTCTTCAATAGATTTAGCAAGGCTCTCATCTGTAGATAAATAAGCAGCAACAGTCTCTCCAAAGGTGACAACGCAGGCTCCTGTCAAGGTTGCAAGGTCAACTATGAATTTTGGCTTCAGTTCCTTTTCCATGTAAGAAAGAGCATCTGCCAGAATAAGACGACCTTCTGCATCTGTATTTCCTATCTCAACAGTCTTCCCGTTATAGGCTCTATAGATATCGCCAGGCCTGTATGCATTGCTGCTTAACATATTCTCTGTAAGAGGAATTACACCATAGAGATTTTTCTTTATTTTAAGTTCAGCGATAGTTTTCATTGCACACAAAACAGCAGCAGCTCCTGCCATATCAGATCGCATTGTTTCCATAGAGCCAGAGGGCTTGAGATTCATGCCACCTGAGTCAAAAGTTATTCCCTTACCCACAAGCCCGATAAAATCCTTTGAGGTGCTATCACCTTTATACTCAAGAACAACAACCCTTGGTTCAACCATACTGCCTCTGTTTACAGCCAAAAGCAGACCCATACCTTTTTTTTCTATATCCTTTTTAGTCAAAACCCTGCACTTCACATTAGACTTAGCAAAAATACTCTTTGCTAAATCAGCAAACTTAACAGGATTAACCTCATCTGTAATATCATTGACAAGATCCCTGCAAAGCCATGTATTCTTTGCAATTATAAAAACCTCCGCAAGTATAGACTCAAGACTTTTAAATGCTCCAACAAAGTCAATTGCAGATAAAGGCTTTTCCTTTTCATCCATTGATTTATATTTCACAAAATTATAATTGGCAAGCAAAGCGCCCTCTGCACAATATCGAAAGAGATCCCCTCTTTCAAAGCCTTCCACCTCAGGAGAAATGATAGAAACTGAGTCAAACTTTTTACTCATACAAAATTTTACTGCAGAAGCAGCGGCATTGCGAATAGACTCAGGAGTAAGCTTTGATGGATCTCCCAGCCCACAAATAACTACTGCTGAAGAATTCTTAGGAGTGACAAAAAGAAGATCACCACTTCCAGCCTTAAAGAGATCAATATTTACATCCTGTATGTAGTTATAAAAAGGTAAAACCGAGAGAGCTTTATTATCACTCTTGATCTTATCATCAATAAATACAATCTTTGGATTATATTTAGAATTTTCAACAGAGAGAGTAAAAGTTATATCCATATATACCTCACTACATTTATATTTAACTAAAAACTAAATTGCAGCAACAATATTTAAATCAAGAAAAAAACATAATTTAAAAAATTTAAGGAGACATAAAAACAGCTACAAAAAAGAGAAATTAAAAACCATATGCGCTAAGATATAGCAAAAAAATAAAAAGCCTACCGTAAACAAAATGGTAAAACAGTACCTCTTTGTTTCTATAAAATTTTCACAATTAAATCTAACAGGTAATTGTTTTTGCAATTTAAAAATCACATAAAAACCAATAAAGGATAGGGTTATAATGCTTAGTATTCAAAAAAAATTTAATCATTTTTTGATTTAAAAACTTATTGATATTGACATTTTTTTTTAAATAATTATAAAGTGCTATGTGTGTGTAGTTTCATATCAGAAACTGGAATTTGTCCAAATTGTCCCAGTGGACTTCCAGTAAAAAAAAGATTTTTTAAGTTTCCTTAAAAAAATAAACAAGATTGTTTATCAACAGACTTTCACAGGAGGTTTTTATGGTTAGAAGGATCGAAAAAGTAGCCGTTATAGGCTCTGGTATCATGGGTGGTGGTATAGCTGCTCTCTGCGCCAGTGCAGGCGTACGAACTCTTCTACTGGACATCGTTCCCTTCAATCTTACAGATGAGGAGAAAAACGATCGTGCAGCAAGGAACAGAATAGTTCAGGCTGGACTTGATGCGCAGCTTAAAGCAAAACCTGCAGCATTCATGGACAAAAAACACGACCTCGCTCTTATTGAGCTCGGCAACCTCACAGACGATTTCGACAAGCTTGCTGATTGCGACATCATTTTTGAAGTTGTTATTGAAGATCTCAAAATTAAACAGGATCTTTTTGCAAGACTTGAAAAAGTCAGAAAACCAGGCTCAATAATCGCTTCTAACACATCCGGTCTTCCAATTGCAAAAATGGCAGAAGGAAGAAGCGAAGATTTCAAAAAGCATTTCCTTATTACACACTTCTTCAACCCAGTACGTTACATGAAGATTCTTGAGTGCGTTGCAGGAAAAGAAACTTCTAAAGAAGTATGCGACTTCGTTTCTAAATGGGGAGAGCAGGTTCTTGGTAAAGGTATTGTATGGGGTAAAGATACTCCTAACTTTATCGGTAACAGAATTGGTGTTGAGCTTATATGCGAAGCTTTCGTTCTTATCGAAAAAGGTCTTGCTTCAATACCAGAAGCTGATGCAATGTTCTCTAAGCCAATGGGTATGCCTGGCACAGCTATCTTTGGTCTCGCTGACTTCGTTGGAAACGACACAATCGATCACATTGCAAAGAACTCTTATGAACTTCTCGTAAATGATGAGTACAGAGAGATCTACAAAGTTCCATCATTCTTCAACAAGATGATCGAAAAGAAGATGTATGGTAACAAAACAAAAGAAACAGGTGGTTTCTACCTTTCAGGAAAAGGTCCTGATGGAAAGAAATTCAAAAAAGTTATCGACATCAAGACTCTGGAGCACGTTGATTTCGACAGCAAAGCTACATATCCAATAGTTGAAGCTGCTAAAGAACTTCCAACAACTGCAGAAAGACAGAAATATCTCTTTAAAAACAACGAATTTGCAAGAAGACTCATCTCTTCAATGTGTGTATATTCAGCAAACAGAATTCCTGAAATCACAGACACAATCGTTGACCTTGACAACGCTATGAAGTGGGGTTATGCTTGGGAATTCGGTCCATTCGAAATCTGGGACAACCTTGGACTTAAAGATTCTCTACCAGAAATTGAAAAAGCTGGCTTCCAAATCCCAGCTAATGTTAAGAGAATGGTTGAGAAAGGTGCAGCAACATTCTATAGAATCCAAAATGGTATTAAACAATACTGGGATTTTGCAACAGACAGCTACAAAGACATTCCTTACAGTCCAAATATGATCTTCCTTGCTAACATCAAGGCAGACAAATCTAAAGTTGTTCTTGGAAACGAATCTTGCTCACTGGTTGACATAGGTGACGGAGTATTCTGCTTCGAATTCCATACAAAGATGAATGCACTCAACGACAAAGTAATCTCAATGGTTCCACAAGTTGTTGATTTCATCAAGAAAAATGGTGCTGGTCTTGTTGTTGGTAACGAAGCTGGCGGTATGCCACCTGCATTCAGTGCTGGCGGAGACCTCAAATACATGCTGTCACTTGCTAAGAAAGGCGACTTTGCTGGTATTGACAACTTCATTAAAGATGTTCACGCTGGAATGCAGTCAATGAAATATGCTCCATTCCCAGTGGTTGCAGCTCCATTTGGACTTGCTCTTGGTGGTGGTTGCGAAGTTTGTCTCTGGGCAGATAAAATTGTTGCTCACAACGAACTTTACATGGCTCTTGTTGAAGTAGGTGCTGGTCTTGTTCCTGCTGGCGGTGGCTGTGTTCAAATGTGGAAGAGATTGAACGAATCTTCAATTGTTCCTCATACTGATATGCTTGCAGTATTCCTCCAGGCATTCCAGACAATAGCTATGCCAATGCCTTCAAGCTCAGCTCAAGAAGCAAGAAAGAAAGGTTTCTTGAGACCTCAAGACAAGATAGTTTTCAACAGAGACTATCTCATTGGTGAAGCTAAGAAAGAAGTTCTCAGAATGTTTGAGGACGGATATGTTGCACCAGCTAAGATGCCAATTAAAGTTATGGGTCACTATGCAATGGGTGCAGTTGACGCTAATATTCCAGATATGTTAGCTGGATTTAAGATTGCTCCTCACATCTCTACAGTTGTAAGAAGAGTAGCATACATCATATCTGGTGGCACAGCTCTTCCAGGTTCTGAAATTTCAGAAGACTACATGCTCTCACTTGAAAGAGAAATGTTTGTAGATTGCTGGAAGACTGAAGGTTCTCAGAGAATGGCTGAGCACATGGCTACTAAAGGTAAGCCTCTGTTCATCTAATTCTTAATTTACTTTGCAATAATCCTGACCTCTAATTTTAGAGGTCAGGTTAAAATTTTAGGAGGTTTTAAAATATATGAGAGAAGCATATATTGTTGAAGCAGTAAGAACTCCAGGATGTAAGAGAGGAAAAGGTCTCCTTGCTCAAACAAGGCCTGAAGACCTTCTTAAAACTGCTCTTGCTGGTGTAGTAGAAAGAGCTGGAATTCCAAAGGAAGCAGTTGAAGACGTAATGACTGGTTGCTCTTTCCCAGAGGCTGAACAGGGAATCAACATTGGCCGTATAGCAACACTTATGGCTGGTTTCCCAGTTACTTCTTGCGGTGCTACAGTTAACAGATTCTGTTCTTCAGGTCTTGAAGCTATAGCAATTTCTACAATGAAAATTATGGCTGGTTCTCACCATGTAACAATCGGTGCTGGTATTGAGTCCATGTCTATAGTTCCAATGGGAGGAAACCTTCCAAGGCCTCACCCAGAATGGTCAAAGGTAGACCCAACTGTTTACATGTCAATGGGTATAACAGCTGAGAACGTTGCAAGAAGATATAATGTAACAAGAGAAGACCAGGACTATTTTGCTTACCATTCACATCTTAAAGCTGCTGATGCTCAGAAGAATGGATATTTTAAAGAAATAGTTCCTGTTGAAGCTTATAAATTTGACCCACAGCCAGACGGCTCATACAAAAAAGTAACATACAAAGTTGACTATGATGATGGCGTAATAGCTCAGCCAGATCGTGAAAAAATGGGCAAACTGAAAGGTGCATTCTCTGCATCTATGCCAAATGTTCCAAACTCTGGTTCAGTTACAGCTGCTAACTCTTCACAGACAACTGACGGTGCTGCTGCAACTCTTATCATGAGCAAAGAGGCTTGTGAAAAATATGGCATTAAGCCAAAGGTTAAGCTCCTTGGCTACACAGTTGCTGGTTGCAAACCTGATGAAATGGGTATTGGACCTGCTGTTGCTATTCCAAAGCTTCTTAAGCAGCTTGGCATGACAATGGATCAAATTGTTAAAGACGGCGTTATAGAACTTAACGAAGCTTTCGCTTCACAGTCCATCTACTGTGCTCGTGAACTTGGAATTGGAGATCCTAAGTACTTTGAATTTGGCAGCAAAGACCTTATTATTAACCCAACAGGTGGAGCTATAGCTCTTGGTCACCCACTGGGATGCTCTGGTGCTAAGATATTCGCTACACTTGTAATGAATATGCAAAGACTTGGCAAAAAATATGGTCTTGAGTCTATGTGTATTGGTGGCGGTATGGGTGCTGCTGCTCTATTTGAACTCTGCGACTAATTTTTTGTTCAGATAAATTTGAAAAGCCGCTTCCAATGGAGCGGCTTTTTTTATGTCTCTTTTTTAACTGAAAAAATTTATAAAAATGTCGATAATTAGACTGAGTCTTTTAAAAATTTGTTGTAGCGAGGTGCTTATGAACAGACCAAAGGAAAACAAATGGAAAGCTGAACAGCTAAAGATATTTAAGGAGTATATAAAATCCTTTGCACCGGATTCTCCTGAATACAACAGAATTCATAGAGCTATTTTGACACTGGAAAATAAAATTTGACACTTCTGTTTCCTCTTAAAAATCAAAAAAATGTTGAATTACCAGCTAAATGAGTTAAAATAGCCCACTGAGAGGTTATAATGAACGAAAGGCCTTCATGGGATAGCTACTTCATGAAAATTGCAGAAGATGTTGCCACACGCTCCACCTGTCTGAGACGGCAAGTTGGTGCTGTCATTGTAAAGGACAAACGAATACTTACTACTGGATATAATGGTGCACCATCAGGGATAAGCCATTGCACAGAAGAGACATGCTTAAGGACAAAATTCAATGTCCCAAGTGGCCAGAGACATGAACTCTGTAGAGGCCTCCATGCTGAGCAAAATGCAATAATTCAGGCTGCATATTATGGAGTTTCTGTCAAAGGAGGAAAAATTTATGTTACTCACCAACCATGCTCTATATGCACAAAAATGCTAATAAACAGTGGAATTGAGGTTTTTATTTATAGGCACCCATACTCTGATCCCTTAGCTGATGAGATGGCAAATGAGGCAAATATTAAAAGGATAATTCTGGAATGAGATATATAAAATTCTTTGCTTCTATAAGTCTTTCCATAATGCTTGCCATACCCCTCCCTGCTATTTCAAAGGAGGATGAACAATTCCTGAAAGCTCAAAAATACTTTTTCCAGAAAAAGTTTGAAATGGCAGAATTGCTTTTGCAGGAGGTAATAAAGTCAAATCCAGAAAATGCTCTTGCATACTCATACCTCGGTGATATTTACTTAAAAAAGCAATTGTATGATGGCGCACTTAACTTATACAAAAAAGCCGTTGATCTTGACCCTGGCAACGCCCTCAATCATTTTAGAATGGGACAGGTTTATTATTTTAAAAAAATGGGGCATGAGGCTTTAGAAAGCTATCATAAGGCTTTAGAGCTTGACAGTAAACTGAAAATTACCTATTACCAGATTGGACTCACATACCTGATGCTACTGCGAGATAAAGAAAAAACAGTAGAAAACTGGGAAATATACATAAAAGAGGTTCCAGAGGATCCACAATATGAAAGCATAAAGCGTGTTATTGCGCTCCTTAAGGATCCTGATTTCAAGATCCCACCTGCAGATAGCGAGATATCCATAGAGGAGGCTCTTCTACTGGGAGGTGCTACACTTGATAAAAAAGAAAGAGAAACTGAAAATCGCAAAGCTGAGCATGAGTCTAAAAAATCAAAAAAGACTTTAGAAGACATTTATATAGATGATGATCTTTAATTTCATGGAGGATCTATGTATTACTACAACGACAACAGAGTAAAAATCGCTGCCATAGCTGCTGGTGCTCTGGTAATTGCAGCTTTAATATTTTTTTTGTTTATCAAAAAAGATCCAGCCTCTGAGATTAAGGATCTTAGATTAAAGCAAATTTCTCTCTATGAGGAAATACTTGCAACTGATAGCAACAATATTGACATTATGCTAAAAATTGCTGAACTATACAAATCCTTAGGTGACTATGATAAGGCCATTGACTATTACAAAAAAATACTTACCATTGATCCAGAAAACTACAATGCTCTCAATGGACTTGGCCACACCTATGCTCTTAAGGGGGATTATGATAACGCAATTAAGATCTTTGAGCTTGCAAAAAAAAGCAGACCTGACAGGCCTATTGCATACAACAAACTTGGAAATGTTTACGACTCAAAATTAGAAGAGGAAAAGGCACTCTCGGAATACAAACAAGCCCAAAAAGTAGCACCAAGAGATCAGGAAAGCTACAAAAATATGGCAAACCAGAAGCTAAGGAAAGGAGATGTAAAAAGTGCCCTTGATATTATTGAAGAAGGTATAAAAAATAATCCCGGAGATGCTGAGGGATATTATAATTTAGGAACAGTATATCTCCACAACAAAAGATACAAAGATGCCAAAGAAAAATTCACAAAGGCAATAGGAATAAACTCAAAAGTTGGGAAATACTTTAAAGCTCTTGGAGATGCAGAACTTGGCCTTGGCAACATTGACAATGCAATTGCTGCATATAAAAAAGCCAATGAACTTGATGCAAGCGATGCCTACTCTGCAGAAAAACTTGGAGATATATATGCAGAGCGAAAGGAACTAGAAAAAGCGCTTGATTACTATAAAAAGGCTCTTCAATACAACAGCAAAGATGAGACTCTCAAAGATAAATACACTGCCATTTATGATGAGCTTGAAAAGAGAAAAAAATCTGTTGCAATAACTACGGCAAAAGAACCAGATAATAAAGAAAAAGAGCTATCACTGCCCATTGAAGAAAAAGGAAAATCCATAACAGACACTTCATTGGACACAACCTCTGAAAAAACTTACAAAGCAGCAAATAATAATGTATCAGCTGATGCCATCAAATGGAGGGAAATAGGGGATAATCATAGGAATAAGAAAGAGTATGATGATGCTGTGAAGGCATATAAAAAGGCTACTGAACTTGATAAAAACGATGACTACTCTTACTATTGGCTCGGCAGGCTTTATTTTCATAGGCAAATGTATAGTGAAGCAAAGGAGGCATTCCAGAAAGCTGTTTCTATAAATCCAAAAAATCCAGATGCCCACTACAGAATAGGGCTCATACAGTATATGGAGAATAACTTTAAGGGCTCAATCCAATCATTTAACAAGGCCATTTCTTATGATCCTGAACACTCAAAGGCCTACTATGCAAGGGGTCTGTCCTATCTCAAGGTTAATGATAAGGGAGGAGCTGTAAGTGATTTTAAAAAGGCCACGTCCCTTGATCCTAAGATGGATCGTGCTTATTTTAATCTTGGAGAGCTATATCTTGACTCAAAAAATTACAGTGAAGCTCTTACAAATTTTTCTAAGGATCTTGAGCTTAGGCCTAACAATACAGAAACCAATTTTAAACTGGGCGAAACTTATCATGAGATGAAAAATTATAGCAATGCTGCCACATTTTATAACAAGGCTATTGAACTGGATAGAAATCACTATCAGGCTTACTTTAACTTAGGTCTTATAAAACAAGCTCAAAAAAATCACAGTGAAGCTATACCTTTATTTGAAAGAGCTGCTCAAATTAAGGGTGGAGATGCTGCCTCTTATTACGAAATAGGAAAAGCCTATGAGGGTCTCAATGATGACATGAGAGCTATTGAATACTACGAAAAGGCTATTGAAGCAAATCCATCTTACACAAATGCTTATATCAACTTAGGGAGGCTCTACTCTGAAAAAAAACTCAACGAGAAGGCTCTTGCTACATTTAGAAGGGCTGTGGAAACCTCTCCCCGTTCCTATGATGCACACTATAATCTTGCAAATGCCTACAGAGAAATGAAAATATACGATAAAGCTATTGAAGAATACAATACTGCGGCAGAGCTAAATCCAGTGGAATACAAAACATATTTTGCCCTTGGAATAGCCTACAGGGATCAGGAGAGTTATGAGAAGGCTGCAAGCTCTCTGGAAAAATCTCTGCAGATAAAAAAAGATTTTGTTGACGCCCACGAAGAACTTGGAATGATATATTACAGGAACTTGAAAAATAATCAAAAGGCTATTTTTCATTTTGAAAGAGTGCTTGCACTGAATCCAAATCACAAAGATGCTGATAAAATAAGATCAATTCTCAACATTTTAAAGGGAAACTAAATGAGACTTAAGAATATATCTTTTCTTCTTCTGCTATTCTCATGCTCAACAACTCAATTGCCTGATAATTTACAAAATGATTTCAAAACATCAGGTGCACTGGGGGATAATTGCTTTCAGGCAGTGATAAAATATCATCCTGATAAAAACGCTCAAAGCCTGCATGATAGAAGATTAAGTGCATTTATAAAAGCAAAAGAAAATCTATTAACAGAGGCTGAAAATCAGATAATAAATTTCTACATCAATACAAAGAATTCTGATGGGAATTATAGTAAGCAGTTAAAGGATTTTGCAGAGGATATCTCAAAGAGCGGTAAAATTGAACAGGAGTTTTATCTCCCAGATGATTCAGTTGTACTCATTTATAGAATTTATAAAGATGGGATAAAAGAAAAAATACTTTCATTTTAAACCGATTTGTTTTGCTGATTTGATTTTTTGATTTAATATTCCGATAATCTTTACAGAAAAATTCTTTATTTTATAAAATATTTTAGATAAAAAGAGGAAATCATGATAAAAAAACTTTCCACAAGCACACTCTTTGCCTTATTTTTAATTATCCTCCTATCACCATCATGTTCCAAAGAGCAACAGAAGATTGATAAAAAATCGCAACAACTCTCTCACACAGAATTAACTGAGCTATATAAAAAAACAGGGTGGATCTCAGATAACACATACAGAACAGGAATTTATATCATAACCAATGAAGAATTCAATTCCAACAGTAAAGATACAATAAAAGAAAAAATTGCAATAGAAGCAGAAAAACATCTACATAGAGAACTCAATCCATCCTTTAACAGAAATATCTCTGCAAGGATTAAGGTTTTGATGGCCAATAATGGAAAAATAATATATGCTGGCGAAAGCTCTATGCAAAGTCATGTTTACATCTACGAAATAGAAAAAAATAATCTAAAAAAAGAATTCGATGATATAAAAAACATGAAGTAAAGAGGTCTTTTTATGAAAAAAGTTTATATATTACTACTTTTTATCATCTTTTTATCCCCTGCCTTTGGTGAAAATCTTAATCATGAACAAAATAGTGATATTATAAAAATTCTAAACTACTGCAGTGGGCAGACACGAGAAGAGGCAATTCATATAATAAACTACATTGATGATACCTATGGCAAGCTATATGAAAATCTCACAAACAATGGAAAATTTACAATTTACTTTGGACCAGCTCACGGTAAAGATGAATCCGGGCAATGGCGTGGAATAACTACAAACCGTATTGGGATAAGTGGCCTCCCGGAAGAATATTATTCCATGATATATTCAAGAAAACTATACTCTCTGCTAAAAGGAAATAAATTCATTGAGGTTGCAGCAGCACCTTACTACAAAGATGTTCTGGAAGGCAAAAGCGACTCTTACCATTATATGAAGTTTACAGATGTAGCCAAAAATGCCTATGAAGCAAAGGCCTTCATGGTTGTTGAAATGCACATGAATAATGTATCTGTTTTTGAAAAAGCAGATGGGTTGGTAAATATGCCGGGGATTCACATGGTAAGAGATTCTTCTGGGAAAAAGCTTTTAAAAAATATAACTGGAATATACTCTGGCTTTTTAACACTCTACAATAAATATGATGCAAGCGGGTTTTCCCAGCAATATGCCTTAAATATTCGCAATGCCCTTGTTGCAAAGGGTTATAGTGCCAATGGATGGGAATATGGTGCTGTTGGAGACGATAGATTCTCTTATTACCTGCTGTTTCCAGTATCTGTAATTTATGAATGTGGATTTATCTCCCATCCTGTGGAGGAGAAAATGCTAAGAGACCCATATTATATGGATGGAATGGTTTCAACTCAATATGAAATGCTTCTAAAGACAATTAAAGATATTTACGGTATAGATATATCTGGAGAAAATGTTCTTGGCAATCCTAAAGACATATCTGAAAAGGTGGAACTTTTAAAACTTGCAAGGCTCATTATACACTTTATTCAAAGTGGTGATGTTGATGCAGCAACAGAAAGCTACAGAGCTATGAAAAAAATTCATAACTCCGCATCAAAGGAATACATAAGTTATTATGGAAATATAATTGAACGGGTTAACAGATCCGAAAGCCTCTATAAAAAAGGTATAGCTTTAAGCAAAAACAAAAATGCCAAAAAAAGAAGCAAAGCGCGACAATATTTTGTTCGGGCAAGAGATTGTCTCAATAGAAATGTAATGTATCAGACATTAAAAGAAAAATATAGTTATGCCATCTATGGAGAAAGAAAAAATGAGAATGCTATTGCAGAAAGAAGAACTCAAAGAAATATATCCTATTCTTCTAAAGGAGTGTCTGCTTTTTCTGCCACACCATCCTCTATTACAAAGCCATTTGTAATTTCCCTGAGTCATGGAGAGACCCTTGAACATGCAGTTGCGGAGGCTCTGGATGCTGATCAAAATATAATTGAAAAACTTGTCTCTGAAATGGAAAACTACAAAAAGGTAAAAGTTGTGAAAGTAAAAAAATATTCAGCCAGAAAAAAGAAAGCTATATGGACATGGGAAAAAATTCGAGAAGATTTTGAGTTTACACCTGGACTTTATGTTGTATCTCTTGACAAAAAACTTAATGTTATTAAAGCAGAAAAAGTATCTGCTGTATACCTTGATCCGCACAGATACCAGAATCAACAATATTTGAAGAATTCATACTTTGCAGCAACAGAGAAAGAAAAAGATCTATAATAAAGGCAAATGGTCAGGTAAGCCCTACAACTTTTTTGGCGATTATCTGAGTGCAAAATACAATTGCCGTGTTTTAAAGCTTCCAATTGATGCCGGGCTTTCCTGTCCCAACAGAGATGGAACTATTGGCACAGGGGGATGTATTTTCTGTGGAGAGGATGGTTCTGCCTCCCCTACTGCTCGTCTCTCATATACAATTACAGATCAAATGACAGATGCACGCAATACCTTCAAGAGAGGCAATATCCCCACCAAATACATTGCCTACTTCCAGGCCTGGACCAATACATACGGGGATATACAGCGACTTAAAAAACTATATGATGAAGCTGTTTCTTTCCCAGATGTTATTGGTCTGATGATCGGAACAAGGCCAGATTGTATAAACAAAGATGTTGTTGAGCTAATATCCTCATACAAAAAAGAAAATTTTGAATTGTGGATTGAGCTTGGCATGCAAAGCATTCATGACAAAAGCCTGAGATTCTTACGCCGCGGTCATTCTCACTCTCAAACGCTTGAGGCTATAAATATCATAAATCAATACAGCATACCTCAATGTCTTCACCTCATCATTGGAATACCTGGAGAGACATGGGAGGATATGATGGAAACAGCTCTTTCCATATCAAGACTACCGGTCCAGGGAGTAAAGATCCATCATCTCCATATAATCAAAAATACAGCCCTGGAGGTAATAGACAAAAAAGAACCTTTACAATTAATGACCTTAAAAGAATATGTCTCTGTTGTCTGCGACTTTATTGAAAGACTGAGGCCTGATATTCTTATTCACAGGCTGATGGGAGACAGGCCTGCGGATTCCCTCATAAAACCAAAATGGGGGCTGCACAAGGGAACTGTAATCAAGGCTATAGAGGATGAATTTGAGAAAAGAGTAACATACCAGGGATTTTTTTACAATAGTGAGGAATTTTAAAATGAAAATAGCTGTGGCAATGAGTGGAGGAGTAGACTCTGCAGTAACTGCTGCTCTACTAAAAGAAGAAGGTCATGAGATTATTGGTATAACTGCAAGATTTTTGCCCTACAATGACATAAACGACCAGATATACAAAGCAAATGTAAATGATGCTAAGGCAATAGCAGAAAAACTCGGCTTTAAACATATTGAGGTAGATCTGGTAGATGATTTTTATCAAAATGTAATATCTCCCTTTTGCAGTGAATATCTAAGAGGCAAAACCCCAAATCCATGTATAATCTGCAACAGATACATGAAGTTTGGTAAATTGCTTGATATTGCAAAAAATATGAATTGCCACCTAATTGCCACAGGACATTATGCCATAAAAAAAAATAACAATGAAAGATTCTATATATCTGCATCACCAGATGTAAAGAGAGATCAGTCTTATTTTTTATATATGATCTCACAGGAACAACTCAGATACACTATATTTCCCATAGGTTCCTATAGTAAAAATGAAATAAGAGAGATTGCTATACAAAAAAATATCCCTGTGAAAAATAAACCTGACAGTCAGGAAATATGCTTTATCCCGGATAACGATTATATCTCATTTATAGAAAAAAACACCTCAAACCTTCCTCCTCAGGGGCAGATAGTAGATATCTCAGGGAAAATAATAGGACATCACAATGGGATCTACAGATATACTATAGGTCAAAGAAGAGGCATGGGAATATCATCACCTGTTCCTCTATATGTAAAAGAGATTGACCCAGAAAAAAACCGAATAATTGCAAGCACAAAAGAAGAGCTTAATGTTTTTGGACTTGAAACAGCAAATGCCTTTGATATGAAGATGATAATAAGTGGAAAAATAAAAGCAAAGATAAAATGTCGCTCAACCCAAAGCCCCTTCTATGGAACCATAGAAAGGCACAATAACAGATTTCTTGTTCAATTTGATGAGCCTCAGTCAGGCATTTCCCCGGGGCAGAGTGCAGTTTTTTATGATGAGGGAAATGATGTCTTAGGAGGAGGAGTTATAGAAAAAACATTTTAACGCTCTTTTTTTTCTTCTGAGTGAGGATGGCACAGATCATATACCTCTTTAAGGCGCGCCTTTGTTGTATGAGTGTAAACCTGAGTTGTGGAGATGCTTTTGTGTCCAAGCAATTCCTGAACAGCTCTTATATCTGCACCGCGATTTAGCATCTCAGTTGCAAAGCTATGGCGCAATGTATGAGGAGTAAGTTTGGAGGAAAGAGAAGCATCCTTTGCGCGCTTTTCTATAATGCCAAAGATTCCCCTGACAGACAATGGTTTGCCATACTTATTTACAAAGATATTACCCTGACAATTGCCAAAGAGCTCCTCTCTTGCCTTAATATAATCTCTAAAGAAAGCAACTGACTCATCTGTAAGAAAGACCATCCTCTCGTAACCACCTTTGCCATAAACCTTAAGTTTTTTTTGTTCCAGATCAATATCCTTAAGCATAGAGCCTGCTATTTCCGAGATTCTACATCCAGTGGAATAAAAAAATGAAATAATGGCCTTATCCCTTATATCAAAAAAATCCTTCACCTCAAAAGAAAGAAGTCTGTTATACTCCTCAAAATGAAGGAATTTTGGCAGTCTCATCCCTTTCTTAGGATAAGTGAGTTTCAATGATGGATTGGAACTTATGAGTTCACGCCTATGTAAAAAAGAAAAAAAAGTTTTTATTGAGGCAACCTTCCGTTCAATTGAAGACTTCTTCATCCCCCTGTCAAAGCAAAACTCCAGAAAACTTCGCAGATCACCTGTAGTAATTGTGTTAATATCCGGCTCGCCATCAATCAATGAAAGATCAAGCTCAAAGTATCCCTTAAAAGCATCTGGAACATTACCACAAAAAAAATCATATAGTTGGAAGAGATCCTTCTGGTAAGAAGAAATTGTATTTTCTGAACAATTTTTTTCATTCTGAAGATAGTCTACAAAGCGATCAACTGCCCAGTTCATTCCTCGTCTGCCTCTGCACTGTTTTCAATCCCTGGAGCCTCGTCAAGAAGCTCTATTTTGAAATTGCAGCTTTGATTAAGGCAAATGAGTTCCTCCCCCCTGCCTTTGATTTTGCGGACAAAGAGGAGCTTTCCACAGTTAGGGCAACCTCTCTCAGATGGGGTTTCCCTTGTGAGAAAATCACAGGAGGGATAATTGCTGCATCCATAAAAAGCTCCCTTACCACCTGAGCTTCTTTTAACAACATCACCATCACACTTTGGACATTTACCAAGTGGTAAAGATTTAGCATTGCGACACTCAGGAAAACCAGAGCATGCCAGGAAGAATCCAAAGCGCCCCAATTTTTTTATCATAGGTCTGCCACATTTGTCGCATATATAATCAGTCTCCTCGTCAAGAACACCTTTAATCTCCTCGATATTGCTCTCTGCTCTATCTACAAGTTCCTTAAAAGGCTTATAGAATTCCTCAAGCATCTGAACCCAGTTAATCTCTGATGACTCTACTTTATCAAGCTTATTCTCCATCTCCGCGGTAAAATCCACAGAGACAAGAGAGGAAAAATTTGATGTCATAATTCCATTTACAATTTTGCCAAGCAAGGTAGGCACAAGTTGCTTTCCTGAGCGAACAATATAATACCGCTTGAGCAGGGTATCAATTGTTGGAGCATAAGTGGAAGGCCTGCCGATCCCGGATTCTTCAAGAAACTTTACTAAAGAAGCATCATTAAATCGCGGAGGTGGAGTTGTAAAGTGCTGCTCATATTTTAGATTCACTATATCCACCATATCCCCTTCTTTCAGCGGAGGGATTGTATTCTTCTCAGACTTATCTGGCTTTTCCACAATAGTAAATCCAGGGAATAAAACCTTGTTACCTGTTGCCTTAAACAAATAATCAGAGGCCTCTAAATTTACGGTAAGGGTTTCTGTAATCTCCGGGGTCATCTGACATGCAACAAAGCGCTTCCAGATGAGTTCATATAGTCTATATTGATCCCGTGTAAGATCATTCTTTATTGACTCTGGAGTGCGAGAAACATCTGTTGGCCTGATTGCCTCATGGGCATCCTGTGCACTTTTTTTTGCTCGATAAATGTTTGGCGAATCCGGTAAAAATTCAGGAGCAAAATTTTTTGATATATAATCTCTTGCCATTGCAATAGCATTATCAGAAAGCCTTGTGGAATCAGTTCTCATATATGTTATGAGCCCTACAGGGCCAAGACCTGTTATATCTATACCCTCATATAGCTGCTGAGCAACAAGCATTGTCTTTTTTGATGTAAAGCCAAGTCTGTTTGCAGCATCCTGCTGTAGTTTACTGGTTATGTAAGGAGCTGGGGCTTTACGCTTTCGTTCCTGTTTTTTTATCTCTGTAACAACAAATTGCTTACCATCAAGAGCTTTAACAACTTTCATCGTCTCTTCTTCATTGACAAGCTTAATCTTTTCATTCTTATAATGAGTCAAAGAGGCAGTAAATTTTTTTCCTTTAGATGAGCACTGAGCATCTATTGTCCAGTATTCCTGAGGGATAAATCTCTCAATTTCCTCTTCCCGGTCGCATATAACCTTCAAGGCAGCTGATTGAACTCGCCCTGCAGATAATCCTCTTTTAACTTTTTTCCAGAGAATTGGACTTAAAAAATAACCAACAATCCTATCTAAGATACGCCTTGCCTGCTGAGCATTTACCAGATTGATATTTATATCCCTTGGATGAGCAACTGCATCTTTTACAGCCTTCTCTGTAATCTCATTAAATTCAATTCGCTTGATATTGCTATTTTTTGAAGAGAGGACATTGGAAAGATGCCATGAAATAGCCTCACCTTCTCTGTCAGGGTCAGTGGCAAGCAACACAGTGGAAACATTTGCAGCCTGTTTTTTAAGATCTGAAAGAATCTTTGACTTGCCCCTTATGGTTATATATTCTGGCTTAAATCCATTTTCAATATCAATGGCAAGTCTTGACTTTGGTAAATCTATTATATGCCCAACGGAAGATGATATTATATAGTCCTTACCAAGATATTTATTAATAGTCTTTGCTTTTGAAGGAGACTCTACTATTACAAGAGTTTCTGCTTTACTTTTTGCCATTTCTTCTCCAGGGAACAGATCAAAATATAAATTTTTGAAATCCAAAATAAAAATAAGTTAAAAAAATTTTAACTTAACTAATATATTGTACCTCCAGACATTAGCTATAGCCAAAAATATTTGTCAAATAATTCTTTAAAACACCACAAGAGTTAAAAACTCTTTTTACGGAATATTCTATTGCCTTTTCTTAAAATAATCCCTTCAATCTCCAGAGAAACAATAGCCCTTGTAACCTCATCAGTGCCAAGGGAAAAGGAGCGAATAAAATCATCTATATCAAAATCGCCCTTTGATAGATGAGATAAAATTAGACCCTCAACTTTAGAGTATTTACTCAAATCTACTGAATTTAAGAAGTCCCCATTTTCAGACTCAGCACAAACAGTTTCTTTTGCTGTTACAGAATCAAAAGAACAAGAATCTCCAGAGCTATTTGAATAAGACCTTAAAATCTCCATGATATCATCAAAATCTGATACAAGTGCAGCGCCCTCTTTAATAAGCTCAAGGCAGCCACTGTAGCCTTTATCAAAGGCATTGCCTGGACAAACAAGAAGCTCTCTATTTTGCTCAATAGCATATCTTGCTGTCATCATGGCACCACTATCTAATGGAGCCTTAACCACGATTGTTGCCACAGATAGGCCGCTTATTATTCTGTTTCTCTGAGCAAAGCACCATTTCTGACCAGCCACAATCCCTGGGGGATATTCAGACACAAGGCAGGAGCTTTGTGAAATTGAAATCATATGATAGAGATCTCTATTCCTTTGTGGATAAGTGGTATCAATGCCACCAGGCAACACTCCAACAGTAACTCCCTCTGCCTTTAAAGCTCCCAGATGAGCAAACCTGTCAATACCATAAGCCATCCCACTTACAATTCCATAGCCAGCCTTTGCAACTCCATAGGCTATTTTAAAAGCAATTGACTCACTTACTTTATCAGAATTCCTTGTGCCAACAATAGAAACCATTGGTAACTGGAGGTTTGCTCCCTGTAGGTAAAGCACTAAGGGAGGTTTATGAATTTCCTTTAAAAGAAGTGGATAGTTTTTATCAGAGAAGGTAATTATTTTAAAATTTTTCTTTTTACAGGTTTGGTATATCTCAGAAGCAGCAGACCATGGTTCACAGCCATAAGAGGCTGCAATATACTCAGGCACAGTAAGAGAATCAATATCAAGGGTATTACAAATTTCTTTTGGAGGCAGATGCACTCTTTCATATAAGCCAAGTTTAGAAGGAGAAGAGAGAATTGATAAAAAAATCCAGTAAAGCGTATCATCCATAAATGCACCTCAAAAATATTATTTATAAGGTAAACGCAAAAATTTTATAGATTTTAAAAAATTTTTATCCAGATAAGCTAATTTTTATTAAATTAAATAAAGCGTTTGAAAATTCTAAAGGTGAAATGTAAAGGAAATGAATCACGAAGATAAATTAAATCAGCTCATTAAACTCAGTTCAGATATAAATACAGTGCAGGATATAGATATTCTCCTTGAGAGAATTTTATTTGAGGCAAGGAAAATCGCAGATGCAGATGCAGGGACCATTTACATCAAAGAAACTGATCACCTAATTTTTACTCATGCTCAAAATGACACTCTGCAAAGACGATTACAACCAGGTAAAAAACTCATATACTCAAATTTTAGATTGCCAATAAATGAAAAATCTCTCTCTGGATATGCAGCTTCCACTGGTAAAACAATTATAGAACAGGATGTATATAACATAAAATCCAGGCCTTACTCATTTGATCCAACATACGATAAAAAGGCATCATATAAAACAACCTCTGTTATGACAGTCCCTCTTAAAAATGAAAGTGGCAAAATTCTTGGAGTCATGCAAATTATAAATCCACTTACAAATTCTGGAGACATCAGATCCTTTAACGATGAAGACATACTCTACATAAATCACTTTGCTGGCATAGCAAGCATGGTAGTTCAAAAAGCTCAAATGACCAGGGCATTGATTCTGAGGATGATTCAAATGGCAGAGCTGCGGGATCCAAAAGAGACAGGTGCCCATGTAAACAGAGTTGCCTCTTATTCCGTAGAGATATATGAAGCATGGGCAAAACATCACAAAATAGATGAAAAAGAAATAGAAAAAAATCGTGACATTTTACGAATGGCTGCGATGCTACACGATATAGGTAAGGTTGCAATATCTGATTTAATACTAAAAAAACCAGCAAGGTTTACCCATGAAGAATTTGAAATAATGAAATCACACACTTACCATGGGGCAAAGATATTTATTGAGGCACAAACTAATGTGGATGAGGCTGCTCGAGATGTGGCTTTAACTCACCATGAAAACTGGGATGGGACAGGATATCCTGGGAAGATTGATCTATTTACAGGAAAGCCTCTAAATGGAAAAATTGAGCCTCTGGCTGGAGAGGAGATCCCTCTATTTGGAAGAATAACTGCACTTGCAGATGTCTATGATGCACTATCTTCAAAACGAGTATATAAAGATCCATGGGAAGAAAAGGAGGTATTTAAAGAAATAAAAGAATTATCAGGGAAAAAATTTGACCCTGAGCTTGTTGAAATTTTCTTTGAATTAACAGACATCATCAAGAACATAAGAGAAAAATATCCAGAAAGCTAATCCTTAAGTTCATTGAATATTATGGCAAATCTGTTGAGTTCACTTTCAAAGGCTTCAATAATCTCAGGATCAAATTGCTCACCAGATCGAGATAGAATATATTTAGCAGCATCTTCATGGGACCATGGTTCCTTGTATGGCCTCTTGCTCCTTAAGGCGTCATATACATCAACAACTGTAGTAATACGAGCAGACAATGGTATGTCTTTTCCTCTAAGCCCCTGGGGGTATCCTTTTCCATTATACCATTCATGATGGCTGAGCGTTATGGCGGCAACCATATCCATTTCCCTTTTGCCTTTAACTATATTGTAGCCCAGTATTGTATGGCTCTTCATTATTTCAAACTCCTCTGGTGTGAGTTTTCTCTCTGCAAGCAAAATAGAATCACTGATTCCGACCTTTCCAATATCATGTAATGGTGCAAAGACCTCTATGTCTTCACAATACTTCTCTGGCATACCAAGTTTGTTTGCTAAAATTCTGGCCAGAAGTCCTACCCTTCTCATGTGATTTCCTGTTTCATTATCTCTAAGCTCAGCAAGGGCAGCTATTGTCTGGTAGAGCTCAACTTTACTTTTATATTCTTTTTTTATTGTTGTTGTTATGTCTACAGGGAGTCCAATAAAACTTTCAGGATTTCCTCTGGAATCATAAATGGCATTAATAATTAGCTTAACCCATAAAAAAGATCCATCTTTCTTTTTATTTATAACAGTTCCATGCCATGTCCCAACTGAAGGATTTTTTATAGCTGCCCACATTCCTTTAAATATTTTATCATAGGCTTCTTTTGTATAGCCAAAGTTACTGTAGACCTCAAACCCAGGATTTAAAACACGGGGATTCTTACCAATTAATTCATCAAGCTCAAAGCCATACATTTTTATAAAAGCTCTATTGACCTTGATTATATTACCATTTGCGTCTGTGAGCAATACTGGCTGATCTACAGACTGAATTGCAGTAAAATAAAGTTCCAGTTCCCTTTCCCTATTCTTCCGCTCTGTTATATCATATAAAACCCCAATAATACCAGAAGGAGCCCCCTTAGAATCCTTAAAGAGCGTTTTATATAATATGACATGGTGCTCTTTAGATGCATAATCAATCATCACAGTTTCATAAACCTGCCTCCCACCGTTTCGAAGCAGTTCCTCATCCATTTTATTGTAAATTATGGCTTTATCCTCTGGGTGAATGTCAAAAACGCTTTTGCCTTTAAAGTAATTCTCATCCATTCCATAAAAATCCTCAAAGGCCCTGTTTACCCCCAGATAGAGCAATGAAGAATCCTTGTAAAAAACAGGCACAGGCAAGAGATCAAGCAGTGTCTTATTAAAATTTTCAAAACTGGAAAGCTTTTCATCAGCTAACTTTTGAGCTGTTATATCTTTGCAAAAGGCCATAAATGTGCCATCTGGCAAAGCCACAGCATCAAGTAAAATCCATACTCTTGAGTTGTCACTTCTAAGGAGAGCTATCTCCCTTCTATCTTTTCCACAGGTTTTTAAATTTTCAAAGCTCCTTATAGCATCATCTGCAAATTCAGGGGCAGTTACATCTGGAATTCTTTTTCTGAGGAGATCTTCCCGAGAATATTTTAAAAGTTCACAGGCAGCTTTATTTGCAAATATATAATTGCCCTCTCTATCTGCAATAAAAATTGCAGCAGGAGCAAGGTCAACATACTGATGGATTTTTGTTAAAAAATTTTTTTCTTCTGTAATATCAACAAAGCTCAAACACAGTATAGAATCTCCATGGGGCAATACCTCAACTCTATAGAATTTACCTCTTTTACTTGCATTATATTCAACAGAACCTTTGCTTTTAGTTGTAATTACATTTTTGCATACAGATAGAAAATTTTCCTTCTCTGTAAAAATATCTCCTTGAATATCACCAAAGCTTTTGCCAACAACAGAGCCGTTGCACACAACCAAATCTTCAAAAGCGTGATTAGTATCAATAAAAAGGCAATCCACAGGCAAATTACTGTCATCAAGTATAACCTTTAAAAGTGCATAAGGAACAGGTGAATCTTTAAATATTTTTTCATAATCAATATTCATGAGCTCTCTCTTTTTTTTATGTATTGAACTTTATTTCTGCCGGTTTCTTTTGCTCTATAGAGCATGTCGTCTGCTTCCCTTATAAAATCATCAACGCTACAGCCCTTTATAAATGTTGAAACTCCTATGCTTATTGTTATATTTTTACCATTGCTAAAGATATGCCTCTCTACAGCAACTCTTAGCTTTTCTGCAATAGCAACAGCAGAAGTCAAATCTGTTTCTGGCAGCAGAAGCATAAATTCCTCTCCGCCCCATCTTGCAAAGACATCTGTTGCTCTAATTGAAGATCTTATAAGCTCTCCCAATTCTTTGAGAATTAAATCTCCTTCCCCATGGCCATACATATCATTTATATTTTTAAAATGATCTATATCAAATATAAGTATGGACACATTACAAACATATCTCTCTGCTCTGAGCTTTTCATCCTCAATCTCTTGCAATATTTTTCTTCTATTGTATAAACCTGTAAGGGGATCTGTTATAGAAAGAACTTCTAATTGAGCATTCATGTCCATAAGCTGCTGATTTTTTTTATAAAGCTCTGCATCAGTGATACTCTGTATCGCCCTTGCAAGTCTTCCTATTTCATTATCTGGATATTGAATCTCTTTTTCTTTTTTTGTAGAATCAATTAAATAACTCTCAAGCTCTACAAGAGGTGCTACTACGTTTTTTATTAAGGTATTACTTGTTATAATTCCCAATATCACAGCTGCAGAAAGGACAACCGAAAGCATGAGAATTATTTTAAAAATTATCGGTAGAAGAATCTCATTCTTATTTACTACTGTTATTAAAATCCATCCCAGTTCATCAATCCTATGATAATATGCTATCTTGCTTACTCCATCAATAGTGCTATAATGAAAGCTTCCTTCCTTTTCTTTAAAATCAGGCATTGGAAATATAACTTCGCTTAAATTATGATTTAAGAATCTATTTTCATGGTGCAGTATAACTATGTTATTTCTATTTATAACATAGCTATATGAAGTTTTTAAACTGGAATCGCTCACGCGAATTTGCTCAGCCAGATGCTGTAAAGATGCATCAACAGCAAGCACTCCTATGATCTTGCCATTATTATCTGTTATTGTTTTTCCAAGAGATACAAGCCATGATTTATCTTTTATTTCCTGATATGGTATACCATCTGAAACATAGGGATGAGACTCCAGAGCTTTAATATACCATGGACGCTCTGTAGGATTAAATCCAGCAGGTGGAGTGTAATCGTTTATAAAAAGGCTTTTATCTTCATAGCCTGAATAAACATAATTTATATTGGGGATTATCTTTTTGACAATTCTATAAAATTCAAGAATCCCCTGCTTTTCTGATGTTGTTATCTTTGTTCCTTTTTTTATGTCCGAATGCTCTGATAAAACTTCAACTGTATTTTTAAGGGGCATAAAATACCAGAGCATATAATTTCTCATTGCAAAATTTCTCTGCCTGATTATAGCAAAGGCACTATCTATACCTGATTTGTAAATTAAAACAGAAACAAATATTGAAAAAACAACAAGCAGCGTGCCTGATATTAAAAAAATACTCCTAAAAATAGTATTCCTTAAGCTATTAACTCCCACAATTAAACTCTCTTAATTTAAAAATATCAATACCTCAACAAAACTTCAACTTTAAAAGATATTGAATATTTTTAGATAGGTCAAATAAAAAGTTTTCTCTCAGGTCAAAGAGTTTTTATCATAGCTCATATTTCTGATATATAGAAGTATATCTATAAAAACCATAGTAAAATTTATAATGTAGAGAACAATAACCCCATCACACAAAAAATAAATCTTGTGCAAAATTCCAGAAATATAGCCCATAAGAACAATTATGAGAAAAAAAAGAGATTTACCATTGTTTGTTTTTGATGTCCAGCTCTTTAAAATAGAGACAGGCCATGCCAGGCCAAAGCATATTAACATTATTATTTCAAAGATACTCATAACAATCTCCTTAATTAGCCAGAAAGACACAGAGAGCACCAAAGGCAATAAAAATTTTTTAAAGCTATCTACTTCGAAGAATTTTTTTCTTTTCTTTGACCTTATGTATAAATGCTGGGATAAATACAAAAATATCATCTTCAACTATATAATCAGCAATTGAGGAAATAGCTGCATATCTGTCTTTATTTACAGACACAATACACCGTGAATTCTTCATACCTGAAAGATGCTGACTTGAACCAGAAATACCAAGGCTAAAATAAAGAGCAGGGGAAACTGTTTTACCTGTAACCCCAACCTGATATTTATATGGAAGCCATCTATTGTCACAAACAGGACGGGAGGCAGCAATAGATGAGTTATCAAAGAGCAGAGCAAGTTCCTGTGCTAATTCAATATTTTCTGGAGACCCAATCCCTCTACCAACTGCAATTAAAACATTCGCCTCAGATAATCTGGAAAAGCTCTGTGCTTTTTCCACAGAAATTACGCTGCAGAGATCTTCACATTCAACAGGCGACTTTTTAATTAAGTTATACTTAGCCCCATTTAAATTGTTACAAGGCTCACTATGGGAGCATAACCATGTAATAATACAGTTAAGTTTGCAAAGAATTCTTTCTGTAAATCCTCCAAAAACTTCTCTCTCTAAAACAAGAGTCTCATCATCAAAATAAAAATCATTTATAGCCGTAAAGCATTCCATAGAAAATTGTGCAGCTAAAAAAGCTGCAGCGCCACAATTTGTAATTGAATGAGGCAATATTACAACATCAAAGTTTTTCTCACCAAGGGAAGAGATGTTCTGCGCAAGTATATAGGGATTATTCCAAGGGAGACTATCATCCTCAATGACAGAAACATCCCCATAAAAATCCAGATGGGAATTATCTAAATACTTAGAAACATTACTACCGCAAAACAAAAGCTGTAAGTTAACTCTGTTTTTAAATTTATTTTTAATCTCATAAAAATTTAGATTTCCATGAAGCAATTGCCCATCTTCTACATTAAAAACAATAAGGACTTCCAAAAATTTCTGTCTCAAAGCAAACCTCTTTTATGCAATTCATTGTATAAATATTCACACCTTTCATCCAGAGAACCTTCAATTAAGATTCCTTTGACAGCTTTTTTTCGCTTATATTCATAACTAAGTGACTTATCTTTTTTCTGATCTAACTTAACAACAAAAGCTTCTTTACCTCTGGCATTAAGCTTGCCTGTAAGAGTTGGATAACGTATTTCACGGCCACCACTTTGCATAGTCACAAGACATGGCAATTTAATTGAATATGTTACAGCAATACCATCCTCAAGCTCACACCTGACCAGAAGTCTTTTATCATTTACAAGTTCACAACTTACCGCAGCCACTGCAAAGGGAAAAGAAAAGAATCCCGCAAGGGCAGGTCCAAAGGAAGAGGACATAAAATCTTCAGCCATGGCACCTGTAAAGATAATGTCATACCCCCTATCTTTAAAATGACTATAGACCAATTTAGCACAGACCACAGGAGTCAGCTCTTCTTGTGATTCTATCAAAGTTAAGGAATCAGCACCTCTCTCCAGAGCCTTTTTAAGCAGCCCAACAGAATTAGAGTATCCAAAAGTCACAACATCAATGGCCGTATCCGGGAATTTATCTTTTATAACCAGAGCCTCCTCAAGAGCATATTCATCAAATCTATTGATCCTCAGTGGAAGATCATAATCTGGAAATGCATTATCCTTTCCATCATATATAACCTTCATACATACCAAGATTTTCATTTAACAAACACCACTTTTTTAAACAATATATTTTAATGTTAAGTCCATGATCTTTATATGAAATAAAATTCTCTCAGTTAACCTCTCTCTCAAGAAAGGGATTTTGTTTGAAAATCCTATTTATTAAACTAAAAGATATATTAGTAATTATTAGTATATCTCATAACAAATAAAAAGTTGTGCTCTGTCAAGAAAAAAATAACGAACGTTCGTTTTTATATTGACATTTCTAAATCACATTGTATGATGACTTTAAAATTGCAAAGGAGGATCTATGGACTTTAAAATATCTGAAAAAATGCAAGCCACCCTTGAACTGGTAGATGAATTTGTAGACAAAGAGCTGCTCCCTCTGGAGCAGGACTATCTTACACTGGATTTTAAAGATCTTTTGCCTACCCTTGCAAAGAAAAGAGAAATGGTAAAAAAAATGGAGCTATGGGGACCAAACATTCCAAAGGAACTCGGAGGGATGGGACTTTCCATGGTTGATCACGGTCTTTTTTCTGAAAGATTAGGCCGCACTCCTCTGGGGCATTATGTCTTTGGATGTCAGGCTCCAGATGCAGGAAATATAGAAATACTTCATCTTCATGGAAATGAGGAGCAAAAGAAAAAATACCTCAAGCCCCTTGCCAGAGGTGAAATTCGCAGCTGCTTTGGGATGACAGAGGTTGATATGCCGGGTTCAAATCCTGTGATGATGGAGACTACTGCCATCAAGGATGGAGATGATTATATAATAAATGGCCACAAATGGTATACAACAGGTGCCGATGGATCTGCCTTTTGCATTGTTATGGCTGTGACAGATCCTGACGCTCCACCACACTTACGCTCAAGCATGATTATTGTGCCAACAGACACTCCGGGATTTAATCTTATAAGGAATATCCCTGTAATGGGCCACAGTGGCAGTGACTACGCAAGTCATGGTGAAATAATTTTCCAATCATGCCGCGTTCCACAAAAAAATCTTCTTGGTAAAGAAGGTATGGGCTTTGCCATGGCACAGGAGAGATTAGGACCAGGAAGAATTCATCACTGCATGAGATGGCTCGGGATATGCAACAGAGCCTTTGATCTCCTTTGCCAGAGAGCAAATACAAGAGTAATTTCACCTGATGGGAAACCCCTTGCCTCAAAGCAAATAGTTCAGGAGTGGATTGCAGACTCCGCAGCGGAAATCCAGGCTGCACGCCTTATGACTCTTTATGCTGCATGGAGAATTGACACTGTTGGGCCAAAGGCCGCCCGCGATGATGTTGGCACAATTAAATATGTTGTAGCCAATACAATGCAGAGAGTTATTGATAGAGCCCTTCAGGTCCACGGCGGACTTGGTATGACAGATGACACTATACTTGCCTATTTTTACAGACACGAAAGAGCTGCACGCATTTATGACGGTGCTGATGAGGTACATAAATCAACTGTAGCAAGAAGAATTTTGGAGAAGTATAAATGAAACTCAATTTTGAAAAATTTAAAAAAGATTTTTCCCTTTCCCTTGAGGATATTTCACGGGAATATTTTATCCGAAATAAAGATAACATGTCCATTAAGAAAGAAAGCACAGCAATAAAAAATCTTGCCACAATCATTCAGACTACTCTTTCCATAAGCAACGACAGAGGATTTCAGGCAATGAGTCTCAGGGATTTGAGCAAAGAATCTGGTTTAAGCCTTGGTGCCCTCTACTCTTATTTTTCAAGCAAAGAGGAGCTTTTCAGAATCATTCACAACATTGGCATGGACACCATAACTAATGTTCTGGTTCAAAATATAGCTCATTGCAATACTCTTGAGGAAAAATTAAGGCATGGGATAAAAATACACTTATACTTAAGTGAATTGATGGGTGACTGGTTTTACTTCCTTTACATGGAGACTAAAAATCTTAGCAAAGAAGAACGGAAGCTATCTCTCCAGGCAGAGCTTTATACAGAAAACATCTTTGCAGAAATAATCCAGGAAGGCATTAAGAAAAAAATCTTCCAAACAAAAAATGCACTTCTGATTTCATCGGCCATAAAAGCATTGCTTCAGGATTGGTATCTAAAGCGCTGGAAATACCTTTCACGTAAAATCACAGTAGAGGAGTATGCTGAATTTGTGATAGAGTTTGTAGAAGCAAATCTACTTAAAAATAAAAAATAAATTACAGGAGGTCTTATGCATGATTCACTCTTAATTGATGAGCCTTCCAAAATTAGACAAGGTGAGGAAATTAATACAGAAGATCTCATTGAATATCTAAAAAAACACATAAGCCCTGCCATAAGTCAAATTGAGATTAAGCAGTTCCCCAGTGGATTTTCTAATCTCACATACCTTATAAAACTCAATGGAAAAGAATACATATTAAGGCGACCCCCCTTTGGCAAAAAAGCAAAAACAGCCCATGACATGAAAAGGGAGTATACAATTCTTTCTGCCATTCATCCACTTTTCCAATACTCTCCTGAGCCAGTGCTATACTGTGATGATGAGACCATAATTGGTGCACAATTTTATATAATGGAAAGAATTAAGGGAATAATTCTGCGCAAAGATCTGCCTTCTGGAGTTGTTCTATCAAGAAAGGAAGCAAGAAAATTAAGTGAAAATTTGATCTCTATACTTGCAACTCTGCACTCCATTAAATATGAAGAAACTCCTCTGAAGGATATTGCCCATCCTAAGGGATATGTCACCCGTCAAATCGAGGGATGGAGCAATAGATATAGAGATGCGAAAACACCTGATGCTCCTGACTTTGAAGAGATTATGCAATGGCTTGCGGAAAAAAATCCAGGGGACTCTCAATACATATCTCTCATTCATAATGATTATAAATTTGACAATGCAGTTTTAAAAGAAGATAATATTACTGAGATTATAGGAATTTTAGACTGGGAGATGGCAACAATCGGGGATCCATTTATGGATATAGGATCCTCTCTTGCTTACTGGATCGAAAAAAAGGATCCTCCACAGCTACAGGCCATAAGACAGATGCCTACTCATATTGATGGAATGCTCACACGCAGAGAGCAATTTGATCTTTACTGCAGGCTAACTAATAGAGAATCAAACAACTTTGATTTCTATTATTGCTTTGGCTTGTTTCGCCTTGCAGTGATTGCTCAACAAATTTACTATAGATTTTTTCATGGGCAAACCTCTGACCTAAGATTTAAACCTCTTGTCTCTTATGTTAAGATTCTTGAAAATACTGCACTTGACCTAATTAAAAAATCAGATATATAGGAGGACATATGAAACTACAGGACATAAAAAAAATTCTTCTTATAGGTGCAGGGACAATGGGCCAGCAAATAAGCATTCCCTGTGCACAACGTGGGTATGATGTTGTATTATATGATATAAAACCTGAGATGTTGGAGAAAGCAAAAATTAGAATTAAAGGACTTATGGATAACCTTGTTCAATGGGGAAAAATGAACGCTGAAGAAGTTGAGCCAGTATACAACCGTATAAGCTACTGTTCAGATAAAGTAGAAGCTGCAAAAGATGTAGATCTCCTTATTGAATCTGTCCCTGAGGACCCAGAACTGAAGGGTCAGATTTTTGCTGAATTTAATAAACTCTGCCCGGAGCGCACAATATTTACAACAAACACATCGACCCTTTTACCTTCAAAACTGGCTCATCACACTGGGAGGTCTGATAAATTCCTTGCATTTCATTTTCACGACATAACCCTTACAAACATTGTTGATGTTATGCCTCATCCTGGAACTTCTCCAGAGACGATCTTATTGGTTAAAGAATTTGCAGAGGCAATTGGCCAATGGCCGATTGTTATGAAAAAGGAAAGCGGAGGTTACCTATTCAATAGAATGCTCACCTCTCTCTTCTATGCAGCTCAAAGTCTTGCTGCAAATGAAGTTGCCACTCCAGAGGATATTGACCGTGCATGGATGGGAGTAACCCACATGCTCATTGGTCCCTTTGGCATGATGGACAATATTGGCATTGATACTATATGGAAGATATCAGACTTCTGGGCAAAAAAACAAAAGGATCCACAGGGAATAAAAAACACAGAATTCCTCAAATCCTATGTCGACAGAGGCGCCACAGGAAGAAAAGCAGGCAAAGGATTTTATACATATCCAAACCCTGATTTTGCAAAACCAGATTTTCTTTCATCAAAAAAACAATAAAGAGGATAATTATGAAGATAGATTTTAATCTTACAGGAAAAATTGCAGTTGTAACAGGAGCAAGCAGAGGCATTGGTGAGGCCATTGCAGAGACCTTCGCAGATCATGGAGCTACTGTTATAATCACAAGCAGAAAACTTGAAAACCTAAAAGAGATAGAGGAAAAGATAAAAGCAAGTGGTAAAAATGCTGAGGCAATTGCATGTCACAATGGCAATTTATCTGATATAGAAAATCTCTTCAAACACATTGAATCAAAATATAAAAAAATTGATATCCTTGTAAACAACGCTGCAACTAACTTTTATTTTGGTGATGTATTAAATGCTCCTGAGGCTGCATGGGATAAAACCATGGATGTAAATTTAAAGGGATATTTTTTTATGAGCCAATTTGCTGCAAAGCTGATGCAGAAAAAAGGAAGAGGCTCTATTATAAATATTTCTTCAATCAATGGGATACGGCCTGCACCAATGCAGGGGATATACTCAATTACAAAAGCTGGAGTTATAGCTATGACTAAATCCTTTGCAAAGGAGCTTGCCCAATTCAATATACGAGTCAATGCAATACTCCCTGGGCTTACTGATACAAAATTTTCATCTGTCATGGTTAAAAACGAAGAGCTTATGGATAAAATTTTACTGCCTCAAATTCCACTTCACAGAGTTGCAAAACCAGAAGAGATGTGTGGAGCTGCCCTTTACCTTGCCTCCGATGCTTCTTCATTTACTACAGGAGCAACCATTGTAGTTGATGGAGGCGCTTTAGCATAAGATTTGATTCATTTTTTATATTTCCCTTGAGGTGACTTTAGCTCACCTCTTTTTTTATGCCCATATCGGACGCTCAAAAAAGAGAGGGCTACCATCACGATAGCCCTCTCTCACTTTTGAGGTGTATTTTTTTACTTACATTTCTGCTAATCTTTTATACTTATTGTATCTCCACTTAGCATCTTCCTCTGCAGCCTTAAAGAGAGTTTCTGCTTTGTCAGGGAATTCCTTCTGCAATGAGGTATATCTTACCTCTCCCATCAAAAACT
>Ga0208695_1000255_pt1 | contig 67447 bp, 101 predicted proteins | sample AD_UKC111_MetaG_FD_184449 | JGI IMG/M metagenome (GOLD analysis project Ga0208695, IMG submission 184449) | Active sludge microbial communities of municipal wastewater-treating anaerobic digesters from Hong Kong - AD_UKC111_MetaG (SPAdes)... | ecosystem: Engineered > Bioreactor > Anaerobic >... | reverse complement strand
TTGATATGTTCGATAAGCCCATAGGTTCTGGATATGTTTTTAGAACACTTAATGATGTAAGAAAAGAACTTAAAAAAAATTATTAGGTAAAAAATGAACAAAAAATAATGACAAAAGAAAAAAAAATATTACTTAGTTATTTATTAAAATAGTATAAAACAGAAAAAATACTTACAGAATCAATATTTACTAGTATGATAGATATGGCATATTCTAAAACTAAACTATTAAAATTACCATATGCTAAAATGGAAAGGGGTAAAAATTAGTTTGATTAGAAAAAAATCATATTAGATAAAAATAAAAATTGGTATATTTTTATAAAAAGAAATGATGTTTAGTATCATTTATTTTATAAAGATAAATAGTTATATAAAAATAAAAATATTGATAAAGTTTTAAATTTTTATTTGAAAAGGGCTTTAAAATATTAGGAGAAAAATTAAAACGACAAAAGAAAAAAAAATATTATTCAATATTTACTTAAATAGTATAAATAGTAGTATAAACAATTACTTAAATAGTTTTAGAGAACAAATTAGGGATAGTAGGTAATAAATAATATTTGTAAAAAAATTATTAACAAAATAAGACATAATAATAAAACTCTTATAGGGGCATATGCTTAGGTTATGTAGGATTAGAATTTATATAGAATAGGGCATAATGTTGTAAAAGAAAGATTTACTATTCAAAATATTTTAAAGAATTATAACATAAAAATACTAGATGATGTTATTGGAACTGATTTTAGAAAATATTTCAAATAATATAAAATATATAAATTAAAGAGAAAAAATATTATGATGACAAAACTTAAACAATTATTAATGGAAAAAGATGATACTTTAAATATTAATGACCCCTATCTTGTTGTAAAATTTGGTGGATCTGTAGGATAGATTAAATCATAGAAAGGCAAAGGTTATAAATATTATGTTAGTGGAAAGGGATGGGGGCATTATTCAAGCAACTTTTTAGGATTTAGAAGAGGCAAAGGAATATGCTAAAAACCGAAATTCATTATTAAGTCGAGGATAGAAAGGTTATTACAAAATAAGATATAATGTTGTTCCTAATAATCCAAAAAAATGGGTAAAAATGTAATTTATATCCAAGAGGAAATTAAAAAAATGACAAAATAGAAATAACTATTTATTAAAATAGTATGAACAATCATTAAAAATAAGAAAAATATTAAATGAATAGAAAAAAATTTTTTATGGTTTAAACATGATACATGATGCTATTCAATATACAGAAAATAATAAAAATAATATTTATCTTATGAAAATACATGATGGATCAATAATAAACAAACCTAGATATTTTTGGGTTCAAAATGGTGTAATATGGATTAGTACAATATTAACTAATCCAAATTATGATATGAGTAAAAATCCAATACGATTATCTATAATAATGTCATGGTTTGATAAATCACCAATATAGAGAAAATCTTATACTATTACTCTTATAAAACAAAAATAAGGAAAAAATTTAATATGATAAAATAGAAAAAAATATTACTTGGTTATTTATTAGAATAGTATAAACAATAGCTTAATTAGACAATTATTCCTAAACCGGGAAATAAAATTACTATAGATATGAAAATAATTTATGACCACGCAAAAAAGCAAGGAGTAAATGGATCACATTGGTTATCTCTTGTTAAAAAATCATTAAAAAGAAGTGGAGATAACACTTTACTTGTAAATAATATTAATGGAGATGAAGTTTATGTCAGTGGAACCAAAGCTGAAGCAATAATGGATGGATTAGTAGCAATACCATTAAAAGCAGTTAAATTTATTATAAAATAGTCAAAAAACTCAAAAATATCTCAAAAAATAAATTTAAAGTAGTAGAAAGATAGACCATTGTGGAAAATTGCTAGATAGATTAAGGCTGATTGGGATCCAGTTCATTATACAGCAAAACCATATGTTGATGCAATGTTACGTTTAAATAGTATTAAAGATATGTATATAAATGATCCAGCTTCATAGATTGTAGCTTATTTTTTAGCAAATGCATCACAATGGAGGGGTGAAAAAGCAAAAGAAATAAAACTTGAACTTAATAATATGTTAAAAAGATACCGTCAAAGAAAATAATTATAAAGAAAATTTAATTATGATAAAACTTAAAAGTTTAATTACTGAATATAATTTTAAAATGACAAAAATAGATATACAAGGTAACATTACTTTATTATATGATTTAAATTCATAGTAGTTATTATTGTTGTTAAAAAAGAAAATAAATAAAACATTTTTAAATAAATTTGGATTTTAGATTGTTAATAAAATTTAGTTTATTGATTAGCCTAATAAAAATAAATTTCGAATAAATATATATTGTGAAAAAAAGGAATGGGATCCATCTTATAAAGAAAGAGTTGAAAATGCGGCAGAAAAACTTTTTAAATATATAAATTAGTTAGAAATAAAAAGTGGATTAGCAAAAGATTAGAAAAAACATGTTAGTAGAGCCGAAGAATTAGCATTTGTAGTACAAAAATATAGAAATAGATGGTAATAAATCAAAAATTATATTTGAAAATAATATAAATATATGGAGAATAATAAATGAAAAATTTTTGGATAACATTGGTTTCAATTTTAATTTTATTAATTAGTGGAATTGTTATAGGGTGGTTTTGGTGTAAATCTAGAATTAAACCAATAATTATAGAAAAACCTGGTGAAACTGTTACGATTACTTAGTGGAAAACAAATACTGTCATTGTTTAGAAACCTATTGATAATATTGTTACGCAAATAATTTATAAAGATAAACCTATATATGTTTATACTTTAATTGATACCACAATAACAAATTTGTATTAGTATAAAGATTTTTTTAAAGAGAACGAAATAGAAACCAAAGATTTTATATCTTTTAATATAGAAACTAAAGATTAGATAAAAACATATACTGATACATTATTTAATAAATCATATTTAATGCATTCTTAGAATTTAAGAGTACGAAATTTTGTTTACAAGCCGGCACCAATAGAAATAAAACCTAAATAGTTAACAAGTGTTTTTCAAATGTATGGAAATGTTATGCTAATTATAACAGATGATGAATCAAATAATATAATCAATAATAAATATACATTTACACCATATGTGGGTGTTTCTGGAATTATAGCCGAACGATATAAATTAGATATTGGGGTTTCATTAAATTCATTTTATGGCGGAATTGGTATTAAATTTTTGGATTGGAAATAATGAAAGAAAAAAAAATATTACTTAATAAATTATTAAAATAGAGTGATACTAATTTTCTTGATTGTTCTTCTTATAAAGAAGCAATAGCTATTTTAAAAAATGGTATAAAAGCAAAATATTTTTTAATTAATGGTAATCCATTAACTATATCTATTATGATAAATAATACTAAATAGTCTTTTATAGATGAAAATGTTATTTTTTTAACTCTTACCGAAGATGGTTGGATTCATAAACTTCCTAATAAATATAGTAAAATAAATAAAAGATTAAATAGTAAAGAAAATATTAAACAAGTACATACAATTAAATAGGCAATAATTGTTATAAACAATTATATAAATAAAATATAAATGGAAAAAATAAAAAAAATGATAAAAGAAAGAAAAATATTATTAACAAAATTACTTAAATAGGATAAAAATATTAATCTTTATAATTATTCTAAGGTAAAAAAGTTTTTTGATTAGATAATAAGACAATTAAGAATTAAATTTAAAAATTTAAATGATGATTAATTATAGGCATTTGGTACAGCAATGTATTATTTTTTTGAAGTATATAAAGGTAAACAAAAATGATAAAATAGAAAAAAATATTACTTAATTATTTATTAAAATAGTATCAACAATCATTAAAAGAGTTTTCTAAATTTGATGATGATATCGCAATTGATCTTAAAAGATTAAAATATGTATTTAATAATTATGGTATGAATAAAATACAAAAAATTATTAATCAATATGGAAATCTTTGGAACATTAAAGAAATTATGTTTGTAAATTCTAAAAATTTTAAAATAGATAATACTATGCTTAATAATATTCCAATAAAAGGAAAATGGTTTTCTCTTGTAAATGTAAAAAATAAAAATATAATCGAAAGTATTCCTCAAGAATGTTGTAGAAAAGTGCTTACAATTAAAATACCGTAGTATTAATTTTATTTAAATTTTAGATGTATTAATAATATAATTAAATTTAAACAAAATATTTTTTTAAAAGAATTAATAATTATTATTATATAATATATAATGATTATATTAAAAATTAAATAATTTATATTTAAGGAGAGAAAATATAACATAACAAAAGAAAGAAAAATATTGCTTAAAAATTTACTTAAATAGTATAAATAGTCATTACAATAGAGTGATTATCCAAAATTAAAAAAATATGAAAAATAGTATAAAGATAGAGGTTATTGGGGACTTATTATTTCAATAAATAAAATAGCACATGCACTTGATTAGATGAAATATTGGTTTCCAAAAATAAAAGAAGAAAATCCAGCTTTTTTTAATGATGTACATCAAACATTAATTGATTTAATTAATAATACAATAAATAAATATACATAATGGAGGTATTTTTTGTCTTAGAATAAAATAAAATATACATTTGAAAATATTAAAAATATTATTGATTCTGGTAATGAAGAATTAATTTAGTTTGAAAAAAAGCAATACTTAATAAAACAACCTAATAATTTTAATGAATATAAAAATAGATTAGAATTAGATGAAAATGGTGAAATATATTTAAAAAATAAAAGTGGTAATTTATATCATTTTAAAAGAGAATAGTATGGTTTAATGCCAAATTGGTGTCCAAAATGTGGAAGAATTATGGGGAAAAAACCCCTAGATCAAAAATATTGGAATATACATAAGATGTGTATGGATTGTTCCATTAAATATTAGAATGAATTAAAAATTACTGGTTATTGGCCGTAGTATGTTTTTTCTTTTGTAAGAGATAAACTTGTAGCATATTGTGATCAAGCTATAGAATTTTATGAATAGATAAAAAATCAAACAAAAAGAGAGGTTGTTATAAATGATCAGGGCGATACAGAAGAATGGGCATTAGATAATTATGAATAGTTTGAATCTATTGCAAATAAACTTATTCAAGAAATAAAACAATATAAGGAATAGGCATTACTTTATTTTTAGGAACAAATATTAAATGCAAAAAAACAAAGACAAGAAAAAGAAAATATAGCAAAAAATACTTAAAAAAAAATAGTTACAATTTTCTAGAAATAAATATAATAGCCGAAAATTTTTTTTAGCAATTACAATTTTAATAATGGGATTTATTCTCATGATTTTTAAATTTTATAATGTAAATTTTATTTAGTTTTTTAAAGAATGGTGTTGGTTAGCTCTTGGTATATTTACAGTATATACTGGTGGTAATATTGGATAGAAATTTAGTAAAAAAAATCATAATACCAATATTCAAAACAATAAATAGTTATAGCAAGATCCAGAATATAATCATCAAAATGAAGATGGTGCATAATTAATATGAATTAGAAAGAATAGATAAAATAGGCAATAGCAATATAGTTTAAAAAATGTGCAATTGATCCTATATATTTTCTAAAAACATATGGGTGGATATCACATCCCCAAAAGGGAAAAATAAAATTTAAATTATTTTAGTTTCAATAGAAAGTATTAAATGATTTTATTAATCACTCTTGGAATATTATTTTAAAATCACGGCAAATGGGTATATCTACATTATGTGCTGGATATATTCTTTGGTTTATTACATTTAATGCTGATAAAACTGTTTTAGTAATTGCAAATAAACAAAGTGTTGCAATGGGTATGATTCAAAAAATTAAATTAATGTATGATAAATTACCACAATGGATGAAAGAATAGCTTATTACAAATAATAAACAATCATTATAGTTTGCAAATGGTTCTTCAGTTAAGGCTTCTTCTGCAAATGAAAATGCAGGTGTTTCATAGGCATTATCATTATTAGTATTTGATGAAGCTGCAGTATTAAGAGAAAATTTAGCTCACCAGATATGGACGTCGGCCCAGCCTGCACTTTCTGTGGGAGGAAATTGTATTATGTTATCAACTCCAAGAGGATGTGTAATTGGTGAAACAAAAATAATTTTACGAAATAAAAAAACTGGTGAAATTATAGAAAAAACAATATAGGAATTGTATAATGAAACGTACGTTTGAATGTGAAATATGCAAAAAAATTGTTGGAAATTTAATGTATCATATAAAAAATGAACATAATATAGAAGTATAGAATTATTATAATATATATTGTAAAAAATCATAGCATTAGGGATATTGTAAAATTTGTGGAAAGAAAACAAATTTTATTTCTATAACAAAGGGATATAGAATTGTTTGTTCAAAATAGTGTAAAAAATTAAAATTAACTAAAGATAGAAAAATAGTAATGAATCATAAATATGGAACTGATAATATACATTTAATTCCATAGATACAAGAAAAAATTACAAATACTTTTATTAAAAATTATGGAGTTGATAATCCCCTTAAATCTCCATAGATTAGAAAAAAATTAAAATAGACTAATAAAAAAAAATATGGATGTGAAAGTCCTCTTGGTAATAAAGAAATACACAAAAAAATTTTAAAAACTTCAATTGAAAAATATGGTGGAATAGGATATCAAGTTGAATAGTTACGGCAAAGGGGCCTAAAGAACACTAAAATATCTAAAAAATAGATATGGGAAAAAATTAAAAATACATCAGTTAAAAAATATGGAGGTATTGGTTTTGCATCTCAACAATTAAAAGAAAAACAAATTAATACTATGATAAAAAAATATGGGGTTAGACATAATAGTTACTTAAGAAATAATGCATTTCAATATAATCATTTTAAATAGTATATAACAAAATTTAAAGATGTTATTCATTATCAATCAAAATTATAGTTACTATTTATAACAAAATGTGAAGCCAAAAATAAAAGAATATTAGATGGAGATACTATACCATATTAGTTAGATGGTAAATAGCATTTATATTATAGTGATTTTAAGGTTTTAGAAGAAGAAAATAAATGGAGATTATATTAGATTAAAGCTAAACATCCTTGGTTTTATTAAGAATTAAATACGGGAATACTTAAGGCAAAAATTTTAGCAGCACAATAGTATAGTAAAAAAATGGGATATTTAAAATTTAAATTATTATTCGAGGGAAATATCAATGATTTATGAGGTATTAACTCCCAATGGATGGAGTAATTTTAGTGGAATAAGAAAGTTACAAAAAAATAAACTTGTAACAATAGTTACTATTAATAATTAGTTAACTTGTACATTAGATCATAAATTAAAATTAATAACAGGTTAGTTTATAACAGCATAGTAGTTAAATATTGGAGATACCCTTTACAATAATTAGATAATTACAAATATAATTTTATTATAGAAAAAAGAAGAATATGTTTATGATTTAATAAATGTTGAATTAGGTAATTAGTATTATACGAATAATTTAGTAAGTCATAATTGTGGAAATACGTTCCACAAATTATGGACAGAAGCTGAATAGGGCATTAATAAGTTTAATACTATAAAATTACCTTGGTATTTACATCCAGAACGAGATCAAAAATGGAGAGATTAGCAAACTAAGGAACTCGGATAGAAATAGAGTGCTAGAGAATATGATTGTAATTTTATAACTTCTGGTGATCAATTACTTCCATCATAGATTTTAGAATATATATAGAAAAATACTATTTGTTAGCCTATTGAAAAATTACATCATAATTAGTTATGGATTTTTAAATATGTAGAACTTGAAAAAACATATATACTTTCTGCAGATGTAGCAAGAGGTGATGGTGGAGATTTTTCTGCATTTCATGTTATTTGTGTTGAAGATAATTAGCAAGTTGCAGAATATAAAGGAAAAATAACTACACAAGATTTTGGAGATTTAATTGTAAAAGTTGCTAATTTATATAATGAAGCATTTGTTGTTGTTGAAAATTTAAGTATTGGATGGGCTGTTCTTCAAGAAATTATTAATCAAAATTATAAAAATGTTTATTATCATAAAAAAGATTATAAATATATTGATCCAGAACTTCATTCAAGAATAAAATCAAATAAAAATTCTGATAAACAAAAAGATATTATTGGTTTTTCAACCTCTTCAAGAACAAGACCATTAATTATTTAGAAAACATTTTTGGTATTATAGAATAAATAGTTCATAATTAGATCTATAAGAACACTAAATGAATTACAAACATTTATATGGTTAAATGGTAAACCTCAAGCAATGAAAGGTTATAATGATGATCTTATTATGTCTTTATGTATTGGTGTTTGGGTAAGATTTACTTCATATATAATACAAAAGGAAGCAAGAAAATTTACAAAAGCAAAAATAAGTGCAATAAGTAGTGGATTAAATAATAGAATGAAATATGAACAAAGTATAAATTCTGGATTTTTTAATACTTCTGAAACAAATATACAACAAGGAATTGTTATGATAGGTAATGAAAAAATTAATTTACAAGATTTTTATTTTAATAAAACAAATAAAGATAAAAAATAAATATAAATAATATATTATATATATAAAATTACTAATTTGTTAAATAACAAAATATATACTAATAATTATAAAATAAATAATTTATAATAAATAAAAAAAATGTTTAAAAAACTTAATCAATAAATATGGTTTTATAATTATATAAAAAAAACAAAACAAGGAAAATAGGTATAATTTATGGATATTTTTACTGCTTTAAAAAAAATATTTTCAACTGGATTAATTGTTAATGATGTACAAAATCAAAAAATAAGAGTTATTGATACTCAAAGATCACAAGCATATTCAAGAAGAAATACATTTTTTGATAAGTTACAAAGAAATCAAATGCAAAATGGTTCTATGGTTCAAAATTATTCTCTTAATAGATTATCATTATATCGTGATTATGATATGATGGATTGTGATGCTTTAATGTCATCTGCTCTTGATATTTATGTTTTTGAATCATTAACAAAAGATGAATATGGTTAGATATTAAAAATTACAGCAGATAGTGAGTAGATAGTTAATATATTAAAATAGTTATTTTATGAAAGATTAAATTGTTAGTTTAATTTTACTGTATGGTTTAGAAATTTTGTTAAATATGGTGATTTTTTTCTTGCATTAAGAATTGATGATGAACATGGAATTATAGGGTGCCAACCAATATCTCCATATGATATTGAAAGAGTATAGAATGAAGATTATGATAATCCTGATACTTATTATTTTAGAATGTTAGCTGGAGGATATTAGTTAATTGATAATTATAATATTGCTCATTTTAGATTATTAAATGATACAAATTTTCTTCCATATGGAAGATCAACATTAGAACCTGCAAGAAGAATTTGGAAAAATTTTTCATTAATGGTTGATGCCATGATGATTCAAAGAATTATGAGAGCACCTGAAAGAAGAGTTTTTAGGATTGATGTTGGTGATATTCCAATTGATGAAGTTGGTCCTTTTATGTAGGATGTTATAAAGAAAATGAAAAAAGTTCCATATAGAGATCCAGCTACTGGATAGATAAATCTTAAATATAATATGCAAAATTTATTAGAAGATTTTTTTATTCCAGTTAGAGGTAATCAAGATGGTTCGACAATAGAAACATTAGCTGGTATGGAAAATAGTTTTACTGATGATATTGCTTTTATTAAATCATATATGATGGCTGCATTAAAAATTCCTAAAGCATTTTTAACCTTTGAATAGGGAATTTAGGCTAAATGTTTTTCGCCATATACAAAAATCAAATTATTAGATGGAAGAGTTTTAAATTTATTATAGTTATCAAAAATTTATGATTAGAATCCTAATATTAAATTAGAAACTTTATGTTATGATTTTTAGTTAAATAAATTTGTGCCGACAACTATAAAATGGTGTTCAAAAACAAGACTTAATGCCTAGATGGTAAGAGTACATTTAGATAATAAAACATATGTAGATGTAACTCCAGATCATAAATTTATATTAAAAGATCTTTCATTAAAAATGGCTAAAGATTTAACACCCAATGATTCATTATTAAGATATGATACTATATATGATAAAGGAGGATATTAGTTAATATATCAAAATAATATTAATAAATATTAGTATATACATAAGGTTGTTGATAGATTTGTTAATGGTGAAATAATTAACAATGGATATAATTAGAATGGTAAATTTATTAGAAATAATGTAATTATTGTTCATCATAAAGATTTTAATAAAAATAATAATTCTACATCTAATTTAGTAAGAATGTCATTTAAAGAACATGGAATATTACACTCTAAATTGGTATATAATTTTAAAAGATCAGAAGCAATTGAAAAAAGGATTATTGCTCTTAAATCTAAGGAAGTTAGAAATAAAATTAGTAATTCTCTTAAAACAAGTAAAAAGGCAATAAATGCTCGTAAAAAATTAATAGAAAAAAATAGATCACCAGAAGGTAAAAAACATAATTCAGAAATTATGAAAAAACATATTTTAGAAAATGAATCATTAAAATATGTATTGGTAAATTCTTGGAAAGCTTTATCTTCATAGTAGAGAAGTAATATTATAAAAAAAAGTTGGAGCAATTCTTCCTTAAATAGACATTAGATGGTTAGAAATATTGGAAATACTAATTTTAATAAAATAATAAATGGTTATCGTCCTTGTTATTATGCAATTAAAAATAAATATCAAAATGATGATTATTATTATTGGGCAAAGGGTAAAAATAGTACTGTTTGGGTTGAAAGACCATCAATTGAATATATAGAAAATTTTACAAAAAATATTAAATATAATCCTAAATTTTAGTAGTTTGTTAGATAGATTGGATTTAAAACACCTAAAATAATAAAATAGGTTATATTAGAAAAATATAATTCAACATAGCAATTTTTAAATAAATATTTTGGGTTTAAAATTGGAAGAAAAAAGGATATTCCAGAAGAAACATTTATCGATTTAATTTAGCATAGTTAGTCTTTAAAAGAATTATAGAATAACAAAATGTATCCATTGGGTAAAAAAGCAATTAATAGATTAACAAAATAGTTTAATTTAACAAATTAGTTTATTAAATAGCATCTTGGAACCAAATATAATCATAAAGTTATTTATGTATAGTATTTAAATTAGAAAATGGATACCTATAACTTATAGGTTGAACATAAAGATCATAATATATTATTATATGATAATGGAATTGTGGTTAAACAATCTACATTGTCACAATTAGATATCGTTTTTGCAAGATATATTGAAAATTTACAAGCAATATTTGTTAATTAGTTATATAGAATTGCATTAATACATTTGTTTGTATTGGGATATACAGATTTTAATGAGGTTAATTTTAAATTATAGTTAAATAATCCGTCAAATGTAAAAAAACTTCAATAGTTATAGTTATGGGAAAGAAAATTATAGATTGGAAAAAAAATGTAGTAGAGTATGCACTTTGATTTATCTTTTATCTATAAAAATATTTATGATAAATCATCAGAAGAAGTATTTAAAATACAAAAAGGAATTATTAAAGATAGATAGTTTATGGCAAAATTAGAACAAATTGGTGAAAGTAATTAGTAGCAAAATTAGTAGGAACAATAGCCCTAGTATGAATCCTCCAATGAAACACCAAGTGAATATGAATAGTTAAAAGATGTAACAGATATGACATATGAATAGTAGCCATTAACAAATAAATTTAAGGGAAATTCACCATTGAATTTAGATTAATAAATTCAATTATATAAGGAACAAAAAATTATGTTAGAGAAAATTAAACATAACAAAATTAAAAATACCGGAATTATTTATTAGATTTTGGTAAAAAAAATGATTGATTAGGCAATTAATCATCAAAAACCTATTGCTTATCAAATTTTTAATAAATTTTTCAATAAATAGAAAGCAATGGGAAAATAGTTAGAAATTTATAATATTTTAACCGAAACAAGATATGAAAATTAGCAAAAAGCAAATATTTTATTTGAAGAATCATTGCAACAAAGAAAAAAAATAAATTAGTCACAATTATAGAAATAGAAATATTTATGTGTTAAATAGCTTAAAAATAATTATGACATTAAAAATTTATTTAATACAAAAATAGATAATTATAAAATATATGCAAGTATATATAAAGTTTTTGAATCATTAAAAAAATAGCAATATAATCCTCTTAATATTGTTTAGGCAAAATATCATATTATATAGTTTATGCTTAAACCTATGAGATAGCAAATTATTGATTAGGATTTATAGCTTTTCAAAAAACAATCAAAAGAAGTTAAAGAAAAGGCTCTTCAAGTATTTATTTAGAAATTTAATCAAAAATATAGTATTCTTAATACAAAGCAAAAACAAATTTTAAAAAAATATGCATATTCTATGACAGATACAACATAGCTTAATGAATATATTAATACATAGCTTGATTCATTAAAAGAATTAATTTCAACAAAATCATTAAATGATTAGATGAAAAATAAAATCAATATAATTATTGAAAATATTGAAAAAATAAAGCATCTTAAAAATATTGAAGATAAAATTTATACATTAATGAATTTATATTAGATACAAAAGATATTAATAAAATGAATACAACAGCAAATTTTTAGATATTTCCAACTCCTTATGCATTTGGTCCAAAAAGTAAAAGATTTAGAGATTTGATGTTAAGAGATGGAAAAAAAATAATATCATAGCAATTTTTAGATTTGGATCCATTAGCAAAGGCAAAATTAAATCAAAATGTATTAGAAATAATTTTTAATGTAAAAATTAATGGTATAGATTTGATTAATTTAAAATTAAAAAAATGTATTAAAGACGCATTTAAATTAATTGATATGGGAAATGATAAAATTCAATCAATTAAAACTTCAATATTATAGAACATAGATGGAGATTATTATAATTGACAACAGAAATTATTATTAAATTGATAATTGAAGCATCAGCAGTATTAATTCCTTCTTTTATAACTATTCTAACATTATTAAAAAAGAAATTTTATAAACATACAATAGATATAATATCATAGAAAATATAGATTATGGCAATTTCAAATGAAAAAAACCTAAAAAAAATACAAGAACAATTAAATATTCATAATCAAGTAATAACATCTTATATGGAAATTAAATAGGCTGGACAAAAAATAAGATAGATAACTAAACATGCATTAGAAGTTATTGATAATGAAGAAGTTAAAAAAATATTAACTAAATTTACTGAATAGTTAGTTATTTATGTAAGATAGATTTTAGATATAGGATTTTAGAATGCTAGTAAAGAATAGTTAATATCTAAATTATAGTTAGCAATTGATAATACTAGTAATTATGGGCAAGCACTTATGACAAAATAGGCTTTTTTAAAATGGAAAAAAATAATTAAACCCTCTTTTAATAAATATAAAAAAGATATATTATAGGTATTTTCTGATAAAATTAATAATAAAAATAATAGATTTTTAATAAAGTCTCTAGACATTTCACATACTATTATAAAATAGTTTGTTCTTTATTATGCAAGTTTAAAAGATTTAAAGGAAAATTAGTAAAATGGAAAATCTTTCTTTATATTCTAAAATACTAGAAATTATAATTTTAGTTTTTCCTAGTTTAGTAACATTATTAATATTAATTAATAGAAAATTTTATGTAAAAAATTTGAATTAGCTAAAAGATCGTTTTAATATTTTTGAATAGAAAACTTAGAAAAATATAAAAATAATATTAGAAAAGGTGGAACAACAATAGCAGACATTAAATAAATTATTACAAAATAAAACTGTAGCAGAAAAACTTAGATAGATTACAAAATATGCTATATAGTATTGTTGTGATAATAATATGAGTAAAATTTTAACTAATTCAACATAGCATATTATAGATTTCGCTAATTCTATAATAGATTAGGGATTTGGTAATCAAACAAAATAGCAATTAATATCTAGGTTTGAATTATCAAGAGATAATTCTTTATCTTATCTTAAATTATTTGTTTCTAAATAGAATTATGATATGTGGGTTGAAATGCAAAAACCAATAAGTCAAGGATATATTAATACTTTAATTGAAATATATGATGATACAATTAATGATAAGAATACTAGATTTTTAGTAAAAACTGAAGATTGGTTACAAACATTAACAAGAGAATTTATAACATTTGTTTCAATAATTAAACAACAAGGATAGGTATTATGCAATCAATAAAACAATATTTACAGAAACTTTTACAATTTATAAATAAAAATCGAGATAAACAATTACATTTTTTTTATATTTTCTTTTTTACTAGAATATATACTTTATTATTGGTTAATCAAACTTAGTTTTTTATTATTAGTACTTCATTTATAATAATGATTGGAATTTCTATATTTAAATAGTTTATAGATTTAAAAATTATAAATAAAAAATTTGATTATAAAGATATTTTAGCTGGAATGTTAGGTTGGTTAATTTCAATGTTTTTAACAATTATACAAATAAAAATATATAAATAAAATTATTAGGAGAATAATATTATAAAATGAAAAAGGATGGAAGACAACTTTTGGTTTAGACATTTCCATTAAATATACCATCTAAGGAAATTATTAAATAGTCTATTAAGTAGAATAATGGAACATTATTTCTTACTGGACGATTACAATATGCAAATTTAGAAAATGGCAATGGAAGAATATATCCATTTGCAATACTTGATAGATAGGTAAAAAAATATCAATAGAAAATTAAAAATGGAACAAGTTTGGGTGAAAGAGACCATCCAGATTCAGATCAAATTTCATTATAGAATGCCGCAATTTTAGTAAAATAGCTTCATTGGAATGGAAATTAGCTTATAGGAACTATTATGCTTCTTTCAAATGATGTTGGAAGAAATATGAAAGCTTTAGTTTAGGATGGTGTTTCTCTTTCTATTTCAAGTAGAGGAATAGGTTCCCTAAAAAGAACAGATAGGGGAGATTAGGTTCAAGATGACTTTGAATTAATTGGTTGGGATTTAGTTGTATAGCCAAGTACAACAGGAGCAACATTTTATAATAATAAAGTAAAATAGAATATTGATTCTAAATTATAGAAAGTTATTGAAAATAAATAGAAAAAAGAAATAAATCAACAAAAATAGATTAAAAAATTAAAAAGATTGCTTACCAAATAGTAGAAACTTAATTATTTATTTGATTAGATTAATAAAATTTTAAAATAAGGAAGAAACTCTAAAAATGATAGATAAAACAAAATTGATTATTAGTGACCTTAAAAAGATAAGAAAGATTTTCAAAGAACAATTAATTAGATAGTTCGAAAAAGATAAAGTAAAAATTACAAATAAAGATACTGGTCAATCATATGAGGTGACAAAATCCTATTATGATAAACATAAAGACAAATATGATGTACCAAATAAAACTCTAAATAAAACCATACAAACTAGTAAAAGTAAGCAAGTATCTAAAGATAAAAAAACTTTTACAGATTGGGATCAAGAGGAAAAAACTCAAAAATAGATACAAAAAGAAAAATAGAGAATACAATCTAATATTAAAAATCTTGCAAATATATTTAATCCCCAATAGTATGAAGAAGAAAATGAATTACCTTATTTTAAAGAATAGCTTAAAGATTTAGAAAAAATAACAAAAAAATCTTTAGCTAATATGATACAAAAAAATAAAAATTTTAATAGTAGTGATGCATCAGTTATTGTTGATCATTTATAGATTCTTTTGTTACTGAAGATAATGATAAAGAAACTAATAAACAAAATGAGCAAGAAATAATCAAAAAATATGGTAATATGAAAGGTTTTGATTAGCTTATTAAATCTGTATATAATCAAAATGGTGTAAATAGAATATTAAAACAAAGAGACGAATTTTTTAAAGATAAAAAATCATAGCCAATACAAAAACAAACAACTTCCATTTAGAAAAAACCAAGTACATAAAGGGCCATAATAAAAGATCAATGGTTAAAACAAAAACAAAAAGCATTATAGAACGAAAAAATAAAACAAAAAAAACAAGAAGTAAAAAATGATATTAGTTATGGATTTAAATATGCTTTTGATCCAGATGAAGAATATGAATATGGTGAATATGAAGAAGCTAAAAATTTTATAAAAACCTCTGGAAAACATTTATATAATTTATTATTAACTAATGATGATCTTGATTACACAGATGTTGCTAATATGTTAAATTATGTAATAGCAGATGATAGCGAATCATTAATACAATAGTATGGTGATAAAGAGGGATTTGATTAGTTAATTAAATCATATTATTCTGCATCATATTCAGATAAACTTTTAAAACAAAGGGATAAATATTTTAGGGATAAATCATAAAAATGAAAAATAATATTTCAAAATTAATGATTAGTATTCTTCAATAGTGGCAATATAGAGGTCAACTTAGAGAAGATGGAGATTAGAGTTTATTTACTAAATAGAATATAAATGATATTGCAAAACAAATTTAGAAACAAATTAAAGCAAAATATGTTAAATGTAAATCTGATCCATCATACGGAAAATATCGTTCAAATATAACAATATTTATTAGTTTAGAGTATAAATCATAGTGGGAAAATGGTATTTATCAAAATTCAAAATATTTAACATTTATTTTATATAGTGATGGAGAATTAATACAAATAAATAAAGATTATAGAATTAAACAAAATTTTAGAAAAAGTAGGGTTATAACTATTAATGATGCAATAAAAAGAATTAATAAATATATAGAGATAATACAACAATGAAAAAATGTTTTATTAATTTATTTAATAAAAACAAACAAAATAATTATAAATTAAAATAGGAGATAATATAGATGACAAATTATGAGATAATAGATGTTCCTAATTTTAAAAATTATATTCAACAAGAAGTAAGTAAAAACAAAATAGTTATTCATGGAACAGCTGGGGGAACATATACTGGAGCATTACAAACATTTATTTCTGGTGCAAAGGGTGTTTCTACTCATTTTATTATAAGTGAAGATGCAAAAATCTATAGATTATTTCCATAGAAATATTTTTCATATCATGCTGGAAGTAATTTTAGGACAATTAGTCAAACTTCTTTTGGAATTGAAATTGTTAATTGGTTATTATTAAAAAAAGTTAATAATAAATATTATACATGGACAAATAAAATTATTGATCCTTCAAGAGTTAAAACTACAGAAGAGTGGAGGGGGGTAAAATATTGGCATACAATTACTTTATAGCAATATAATGCATTACAATTTTTATTAAAATATTTATGTTAGAAATATAATATAAGAAAAAAATTTTTTAGAAATTATAATCCAAATGCAGAATTTAATACAAAATAGTTTACCGGAATTTTACAGCATTCAAGTTTTCATCCCACAAAACTTGATTTTTAGCCAAGTATAATACCTAAAATATCAATATAATGAAAACATAAATGATAAAATTTAATCAATTAATTAAAGAATGTACATTTAATGGAATGACTATTATTGCATATGATAGAGTAAAAAAGCGTGATATTATTAATATTAAATTTTAGAAGAGAAAAACCGGAAATTCAAATAAAATTTATTTGGGACATACATATTTTTATATATTAATAAATAAAAATAATAATAATTATTTATTATATTATAATGATAAACAAATATATTAGAATCATAATATTGATAATGTATTAAATTATTATTTAAATAAAATTAATAAATTAAAATAAATATAAAAAAAATAAAATAATGTAAAAAAAAAATTAATTATAACATATTAAAATTTTTATTTTTTAGGAATTAAATAAATTATAATGAATAATATTAAATTATTATCACTTATCATTGAACAATAGAAAAAAAATAAATTTAATTTTTATCGAAAAACTATTTTAGATAAATATAAAATTGATATTAAAGATTTATCAATGAACGAAATAGATGGTGGTTTAGCTAAAAATATGAAAATTTGGGAAATTACAACAATTCCATTAAAGGAAATAATTAAAGGTATAAATGTATAGTTTGAACATACCCCAGATGCTTCAAAAGCAATTGAAATTGCATTAGATCATTTATATGGAGAAGATAAATTTTATTATACTCATTTAGCACAAATGGAAGCAGATAATAAAAATAAAAAAAATTATTATTAAAATATTAAATTATAAAAATATTAAAAATTAAATTAAAAAATATGATAAATTTATATATTAACTAAAAAATTTTTTAAAATTAATAAAATATTCGCATAATTATTATTAAATTATTAATATTATAAAGGAAGATAAGTGAAACAAAATACTTGTATAAAGAACTCTAAAAAAATTAAACATGGAAAAACGGTTTATGTTGATAATGATAATATTTAGAAAGCAATTAAAAAATTTAGAAGAATTGTTACAGATAATAATATTTTAAATGATTATTACAAAAATAGATATTTTATAAAAAAATCTGATAAAAGAAAAAAAAAATAGAGTTTAAAAAAATTTAAAATTAAATGTTGGATGTAGAAATAGAAAGAATTATTATAGCAAAATAATAATTAAACAAAAAATAATTTACCATTTTAATATGGTAAAATTTTATATAAAACAATATCATTAATTACAAATTTAATATTTGTATCTCATAGGAGAAAACAATAATGGCAATACACAATCTTTTAAGAGAATCAATCTTAGAAGCAAAAAAGCTTAAATAGGTATCAGCTGAAAGTACAAAAGATCGCCTTCTTGAAGAACTTACATCTAATTTAAAAAGAAAAATTCATTAGCAAGATTAGGATTAGAATATCCTACTTGATGACGATGATGATGAAATAACAGAACAAGAATAGGAATTCAATGATGATCTTGATGATTAGATTCAGGAAGCAATTGAAGATCTTCAAAATGATGATGAAATAACAGAACAAGAATAGGAATTCAATGATGATCTTGATGATTAGATTCAGGAAGCAATTGAAGATCTTCAAAATGACGATGAATAGTCTATGGTAAATTAGTAGGATGATCAAGAAATTTAGGATATTATTACAGAACTTGAAGATTAGTAGGAATTAGATTAGCCTATAACAGAAGATGAAGACGAAGAAGATGATTAGGCTTTAATTGAAAGAATTACAAGTATTCTTGAAAGTTAGGATGAAGAATAGGAAGAAACCGTAACTGAAGAATAGGATATTTAGGGAATTTAGTAGATTATTCCCGATGATTAGGTTGTTGAATCCTTTAGAAAAAAGGTTAAACAACTTACTTCAGAAAATAAAAAATACAAAAATTATTTACAAAAAATTAATCAATAGCTTAATGAAGCTAAATGCCTTCAAATGAAAGGTAATTATGCCATTAAGTTATTTAACAAGTTTAATCTTACTAAAAATCAAAAAATGGCAATTATTGAAAATTTTGATAGGGCTAAAAACGAAAGGGAAATTAAACTTGTTTATGCAACTCTTTTTTAGGGTTTAAAAGATATTAATACTAAGAAACGTATTAGAGGAACAAGACCTGTTGTATCTTCAAAAATTAAATCAACTAAATCTAGAGTAAGATAGAACAGAGATATTATAGATGATGATTATCAATCAATTTCTGAAATTTTTAGAAGAAAGGTTGGTATTCTTGACTAAATTTAAGGAGATAATTAAATAATGAGATTTACAGAAGCGATTACAAGAGTTGTCCAAGAAAATCCCGCTTTTGGTACCCGTTTGTAGCAGGCATAGAGACTTGCAAAAAAGTGGTAGAAGTTGGGTCTTATGGATAATCTCGAAGCATCAAAAAATACATTAATGCGTACAAATGTCGCTATTATGCTTTAGAATCAAGCAAAACAAATTATTCGTTAGGCTAGTTATACATCAAATTCACAATTTCAAGAATAGTGGGTTGGTGTTGCAATGCCATTAGTTCGTAGATTTATGCATAAATTAGCGGCAAAGGATTTTGTAACAATTCAAGCAATGTCACAACCTGCAGGATTGGTGTTCTTTCTTGATCACCAATTTGGTTCAACAAGAAAAGGTGGATTATTTACAAAGGGTGAATCAATTTATGGTTCAACATTTACTGGTAACAGTGGATAGTTTTCATATGTAATGAATACTGATCTTACAGCTGGTCTTTATGGTGCTGGTAAATTTGGATATTCATTAAATGAAATTACTACTGTTTCTGCTGTAGTTGCAACATCGGGTTCAACTGAAATTAATCTTGGAAGATATAATAATGATACTCAATTTAGTGAATCATATGCCGCAAAAATTGCTGATGGTCGTATTAAAAACTTAGCAATTACCGGATTAAATCAACCTGATTATAATGGAATTCAAGCATTTTACGTATATACGAATGTAACATCAACAACTGCATCAAATTATATTGTTAATGTATTTCAACAATATACAAGACTTAATGGTACAACTGTTGAATTTTTAGTAGAAACCGGTGGAAGTGGTTCTTGGACTGGTAATGTAACATGTTCATATCATAGACAACCTCTTACATATGATCGTGGTGATTTTGAATATCGCGGAGCTGATTCGTATAATGCAGATGCAAATGGTAATATTCAAATTCCAGAAGTTCAATTTAAACTTTCTCAAAAACCTATTGTTCCAGAAACTCGTAAGATGAAAGCCACTTGGACACAATAGCTTATTGATGACTTAAATGCATTTTTGGCTATTGATGGTGAACAAGAAATTTCTAATCAACTTACTGATCAAATTACACTTGAAACTGATCTTGAAATTGTAGCTATGATTGGTAAAGCAGCTATTGATTCTGGTAATGTAGGTTATTTTTCGGTTCGTCCCGGATATGAAATAAGTAATATAAATGAAACAACTGGTACTGTAACATTTGCAGAAAATAGTAAATATGCAATTCAAGATAAGCCATCTTGGTTTAGAAACATTGGTGTACCTATGCAAAAGGTAAGTAATGTTATTCATGCAAAAACAGGTAAAGGTGGAGCTAATTTTGCTATAGTTTCTCCGACACTTGCTACTGTTATTGAAACAATTGAGGGTTTTACTGCAAATACAGATGGAACTCAAGATTGGATCGATGCTGGATTTACTAATATTGGATCTTTTAGAAATAGATATAGAATTTATAAAAATCCATATAGTGTAGCTGATAATATGATGATTATGGGATATCGCGGAACAGGATTTCTTGATTTTGGTGCTGCATATTGTCCATATATTCCACTTATTATGTTACCAAATATTATGTAGCCCACAAATCTTACACCAACCAAAGGTGTTTATACAAGATATGCTAAAACTATGTTACGTAATGATTATTATGGTGCAATATTTGTATAGGGATTAGAAACGATTTAATCATTTGTGAACTAAATGAATAAAAAATAAGTTGGTTGGGGGATAATAAACTCTATTGTCCCCCTTTGTTTTCTAAAAAATAAATATTATAAAGGTAAATAATAAAATGATAAAATAGAAAAAATTATTATTGATAAATCTTTTAAGGGAATATAAGATTTAGAAACAATTAATAAATTAGAAATCTAATTGGACAGTTCTTAAATCAATAAAAATGTATGTTGATAATAAAACAGGTAATTTTTTAAATATGAATGATCCTATAAATGATTTATAGTCCTATAATTCACCAAGATGGAATAAATATTATAATTTACTTTCTTCTGATGAAAAAAATATAATCAAAAAATTAAAAAATCGATATAAATGGAAAATACAAGATTAAAAAAATAAAAAAAAATATTATTTAAATAATTACCTAAAGAACATAAATAATATTAAAATAAGGAATAAGTATAATGATAAAAGAAAAAAAACAATTATTAATAAAGCTTTTAAAATAGTATAAATAATCATTAAAATAGAAACAATATGTAATTTGGGCTCTTGATAAAGATGGTGATGATTATTAGATTGCTACTATAACTGCAAGTAATGATGCTCAAGCTGAAAAATTAGCTCGCGCAATTATTAAAAAAGAAACTGTATTAGGTAAAAATGATTGGTAGGTAAAACCAAAAAGGTGATAAAATAAATATTATAATTTACTTTCTTCTAATGAAAAAAATATTGTTAAAAATAATATAAATAGAGGATACAAAATTGGAAAAATAGAAAAAACAATTACTCATAAATCTTTTAAAATAGTATAAAAAAGAAAGAAAATATTTAAATGAAGCAAGTGTTTCAGATTTTCAAAATCTTTTAAAGAAATTAAAAGAAAAAGGATATAATGCTTAGATGCATCAATGTGATGATATTTTTGAAAAAACGCAAAGGGTTTTGTGTGTAAAGATCTTTATACTATTGAAGAATATATAGATTATGGTAAAGCGGGAAAAATGGTAAATATATCATTTAAAAGAGGAATGAAATTTATTTATATATATGATAGAAGACTTCCTGATGGTATTGCTATTTTTCCATTAAATGATTATGCTAATGGTGGTATTATTGTTGAATCACCCGAAAATTATTTTGATTTTTAATTAAAAATTAAAATATAAATAAATATTTGAGAAATTAAAAAATGACAAAAGAAAAGAAAATATTACTTAAAAAATTACTTAGATAGTATAAACAATCATTAAATGAATCTCTTAAAGAAGGTGATATTGTTTAGATATCAATTAAAAATTTAAATTATTTTTTTAATAAATATGGTATTGAAAAAATAAAAAAAATAATATCAATAAATGGAAACAAGTGGAAAATAGATGAAATATATAATCCTCGATAGGGTTCTTTTGGTGCAGATAAGGTTTTACTTGATGATCTTCCAGGGGGAGATTGGGTAATTATTATAAATTTAAATAATAATAAAATAAAATAGTCTGTACCAGATTAGGCAGTAAAAAAAATTAAAATATAATTAGGAATTAAATAATGCCAATTTCTACTTTTAATGCACCATATTTAGTTGGAACTTCATCTGCATGGGGTGTATTTGATAATGATAGTGATTATATTACAGATTCTGTAAAGGTATATAATTATGTAATTAGATCATTGGGTTTTCCGGTTGTTAATTTATAGTTTGATCCATAGCATATTTTTACAGCATTTGAAGCAGCTATAATGAAATATAGTACTATTGTTAATGAATCAAAAATTGCTGATCATCTTCTTTCTGTTTATGGAAGTTCACCAACACAAGATCTTACAAAAGCAGGAATTATATCTGGTTTATCTAGTGTTTTTTAGATTTCTTCAATGTATGGTCAAGAATCAATTATTAGAAATTCAAAACAAGTTGAAATTTATACTGCATCAATATTAATTACACCAAATATACAAGAATATGATCTTAGAGATTGGATTCCGCGATATACAAATTCAAATGTTCAAATATTATAGATTTATCATTATCCAAAAATGTATAATACTGCAGTTTATGATCCAATGATTAATCCGGGATTTAATATGGCAAGTATTATGAATGAATTTGGAGGTGTATATGCAAATAATGCAAGATTAGTTATTATGCCAGTATTTGAAACATTACTTAAAATGCAAGCATTATAGTTTAGTCAACAAATAAGAAGATCTCATTATGGTTTTGAATTAAGAAAAAATAAACTCATTATTTATCCAAAACCATTATAGTAGACATATATTACTATTGATTATTTATTAAGATCTGATAAATATGAAAATTCAATAAAAGAAGATGTTATTAATAATATTTCAAATTTTCCAATCAAAAATTATATTATGTATTCTGATATAAATATTCCTGGAAGAAATTGGATTCAAAGATTTACTCTTGCATTAGCAAAAGAAATTTTAGGAATGATTAGATCAAAATATGATGCAATACCATATCCATAGGGATAGGCAAGTTTAGATGGTTAGACATTAAGACAATAGGCAACTGCTTAGCAAGATAAACTTGTTTAGTAGCTAAAGTTTATTTTATAGTAGTCTTCTTTACATAGAATGATTGAAAAAAAGAAAGATATGTCTTAGAATATTCAAATAATTAATAGTAAATCACCACTTCCAATTTATATTGGATAATAAGGGAAAAAATAAAAAAAATGACAAAAGAAAAGAAAATATTACTTAAAAAATTACTTAAAGAATATAAACAATCATTATTATAGGGAAAAAAAATTTTACACAATAAATAGTGTAAATTTATTTATTAGTAGAAATATAATGCTATAATTTAGCAATGGGAATATAAACCAACATAGTTAACAATAAAAATACAAAAACAAGAATTTGGATCAAGTAATATTAAAGAAATAATTTCTAATGAAATATAGAAAATGTATAAACAAATGTTAAAAATAATCTTATCATATAAGAAATAGGTAAAACAAGCTTAGTATATTAATAATAATCAAGGTATTAATATTTAGTTTTTTGAATAGGTAAATTCAAATTATAAATTAATATCAATTGCAGAAACTGCAATAGAAAAGGTAATTAAACCAATAATATATTTAGATTATGCTTAATAACATATTAAAATAAAAAAATAATAAATAATAAAGAAGAAAATCAAAAAAAAATGACAAAAGAAAAAAAAATATTACTTAAAAAATTACTTAAATAGTATAAAGCATCAAAGCAATTATCATAGTCAATAATTAAATTATCAGATGGTACATATGAAATTAAACAAATATCATTTTTAAAATTTAAATAGTTATTAAAAAGAAGTAAATATGAGGGTATTGTATTACTTGGTGCTGGTGGAAATTTACAGTAGTGGGTTAATGGTATTACTGATTTATTAAATCAATAGGAAATTAGTAAAGGTGATATTAGAGAGTTATTTAGCGGTTTATATTTATTAAAAACAACAGGTGGTAGAAATGATTTAGCAATGTTATTTAACAAAAATGGACAACATAATATTGGGAAAATGGCAATGTGGAGATTAAGATTTGGTAATTGTTCATGGGCTTCTGATTATATAAATAATTATGCAGATCAGCATGAAATATAATAAAGTAAATTATTCCAATATTGATATTGTAATTGAAAAATTATTAAAATAGATAACTGCTTATACTAAATTAGATTAGTTTGAAAAATTAAATATTCCAGGATATGCTTCTTTATAGTCTTTAATTGCAAAATTTGAAAATGAAATGAATATGTATAAAAAAACATTTAAACAATATCCAAAATTTAAATAGGTTATAAGAAAAACATTACTTAATATTATAGATAAATATTTAGGAGATTAAATAATTGTCATTATTTTTTAAAGAAAGGGATCTTCAACTTTTTAAATCTATTAGTGAATAGCTTGTTTAGAAAGTTATGTAGGTTCAAGTTACTCTTTATAAAATTAATCCATAGTAGATATAGATTAATATTTATGGAGAAGCAAAAAATGGATTAAAAAGTTATCATAGGGGTGTTAATATTTTTTGTTTAATTGAACATAATCCTCATTCATTATAGATGAATGAATCAATTAAACGTACAGATACTACAAGATTTAAATTTCTTATTTCTACACTTAAAGAAGTTAATATATATCCTGAAATTGGTGATGTTATACAATGGCAAGGGGTATTTTGGGAAATAACATTAGTAACTGAATAGCAATTAATTGCTAACAATCAAGAACTTGAATGGTCAAAGGTTTGTTAGACAGTTGTTTTATCAAATTCAAAAACAAAACAATTATTATCAACAATACATTAATATAAAAGGAAATAAAAAAAATGATAAAAGAAAGGAAAATATTACTTAATTATTTATTAAAGTAGTATAAACAATCTTTAAAAGAAGCAATAAAAAGATTTGATTTTTCTACTGGTATATATACCTCAACTTAGCCAGGTGATAAACGTGGTCGAATTTGGAGGGGTACACAACTTAAAAATTATGAATTTAAAATTAATGGAATTACCATACTTAATATTTATAAGGTTTATTCTATTTTAGATTACGATGATAGAGATTTTTCATGGGGTAGTGATGACAAAAGTGAAAATTTATATAAAGTTGTTAAAAGTTTACATCTTCCAGAAGAATTAGAATTTGCATATAAAAAAATTGCCCAAAATATTAATTAGATTATTATTAAATCAATGCGTGGGCAAAGTTATCCCAAAATGGTAAAAAAATAGTTTGCAGATAAATTGTTTAGTAAAATATACGATTATATTCAAGATATAATTAATAAATATGATAAGAGTGAACCTAGTGATATCAAAAATATTAATATATAATAAATAAAATATAAATAAAGGAGATTAAAAAAATGACAAAATAGAAAAAAAAATTATTATAGCAATTACTTAAATAGTTTAACGATGAAATTAAAGATGGTAAAATAATTAAAGAATAGGGAAGTAAAACTGATACAAGTCGTCTTGAAAAATTAGAATAGAAAATGATTAATTATTTACAACTTGCTATGAAATTTGCAATACTTAGAAAAAAAGAAATGATAACATTAACACAAGATACTGTAGATAACTGGACTGGAATGGATATGCCACATTTTATGGATATGCTTCATAAATTATTTATGGCATATAATAATGGTAATTTAGTTAATAAAGCAGGATTAATTCAATATTTTAAACAATAATTATATAAAAGAGAATAAAAAAATGACAAAAGAAAAAAAGATATTACTTAAACAACTATTAAAATAGTATAAATAGTCTTTAAAAGAAGAAGATATAAAGCCTATTATTAAACCTAAATCTCCCGTGGTAAAAAAATATGAAAGAAGTGGTACAAGTAAATATGGTGAAAATCAAACAATTACAGATTATACATATAATGAATTTTATCTTGTATCTTGTATAGAAGAAATGAGTGACAGTGGATGGTCAACAAGTGGTTATGGTTCACCATTTGGTGGACCAGCAAGATATAAAAAATCTTAGCCAGAATATTATGTAGAAATAAACGTGGATTAGATTAAAAAATTAGTTGATTCACTTGGATATCCAGATAATATAAAAAATGTAATTATTAAAAATATAATAAATATTATAAATTATAATACTCATATGTGGTCTACACATTTTTATAGAAAATTTACTTTACCTCTTGCAAAAGATCTTTATAATCGTATTTATAAATATTTATTAACAATATATAACAAATATAATAAAAATACTAATAATTAATATAATAAATTTATAGAGAAAAATTAAAAAAAAATGACAAAAGAAAAGAAAATACTACTTAAAAAATTACTTAAAGAATATAAACTTATAAGTAAAAAGGAAATAAATCTTAATTCTAAATTAATAAAAGATATTGATCTTAATGTAAAAATATATATATTTGATGATGGAATTAATATTTAGCTTTCTCCCAAAAAATCTGGATTAGGAACTTTTTATCCTGAATATAATCGAGCATTTTTAAATATAATTAATTCATCTTCGCTTAAAAGAAATTTAATTGATAAATCTCCAAATGGTCCATTTGTATTTACAGTAGATACTGATATAAATGAATTAATTAAATTAATTAATAAATTAAAAATAGTTCAAGAATAATATCAAAATAAAGAAATAAGGAATTATGATTAGATATAAAATTAGAACGTAGATGCCAATTGAAAGAATTGATGAAACTATTATCAATTATATCAATAATATCATAAAACCTTCGGTTACTATATATGACGGAAGTCAATATCAAGTTCCAGTAATTTTTAATGGAGCTGAAAGATGGGTTCAAGTTAGAAGAAGAACTCACTTAATTGATGAATAGGGTAATGTTGTATATCCAATTATTTCATTAAGTAGAACGTCAATAAAACTTGGTGAATAGTTATTACTTAATAGAAAATGGACATTTGGTTATGGTGATATGATTTAGGTTGCAAATAGATATTCTAGGCAAAGGCCATTTAGAACAAGAGATGGTTTTGGAAATATTAGAAAAAAAACAGAATATTATAGAATAGGATTACCAATATATGTTCAAGGTAGTTATGAATTTCAAATTTATACTGATACTATGTAGTCTATGAATAAATTAATTGAAAGTTTTATTTTATATGCTAATAGATGGTGGATATATGATGATTATCGTGTAAAAATAAATATTAGTGATTTTTCTAATACTATTGAATTAGATGTTGGAAGTGAAAGACTAGTAAAAACATCATTTACTGCAAATTTTGCTTGTACAATACTTCCAGAAACTTATCAACCCATTTAGGTTGCTTAGATTGGTAAACAAATACATCAAGTTGAAATTAATACTACATTTGAAGATTAGTTATCAACATCAAATAGATCATAGGTTTAGTTAATGTCGGTTATTAATAATAATGAAATTGATAATAACAAAAAAATATAATTTAAGAACAATAATGGATAATTATATATATAAATATATTATTAAGGAGATAATTTATGAAGATATCTGAAAAGTATTCAAATGCTATAATTGAAATTACAAATTCTAAAGATGTTTCAATAAAACAACTTGGTACATTACAATTCAATATTATACAAATGAAAAAAGAAAAACAAAAATTAATTGAGATAATAGAAAAACTTAAACAAGACGAATAGATACTAATCAAACAAATATCAGATGAATATGGATAGGGATTTATTGACCCAAATACCTGGGAATTTTTTCCAAAGGAAACATAGTAGGATCAAACTTAGTAGCTTACCCAAAATTAGTAGTATAATTCTGAATCAGTTTAAAGTATCTCAAAGGAGAAAATTAAATAATGAAAGAATATTTAAGCCCCGGAATTTATACATAGGAATATGATAAATCATTTTTATAGAGTTCTCCTGGAATTGGCCCTAGTGCTATATTTATTGGGGGATTTACTAAGGGAAGAGCATTTATTCCTATGCTTATTAAAGATGGAAAAGATTTAATTGACCGTACTGGTGAACCAAATGGTGAATTTTATTCTCAATATGCCGCATTATAGTATTCAAAATATAAGGGTAATTTTTGGGTACAAAGACTATTATGGAATGAAACATTTACTTCTGATGCATTAGTAATTTATGGAACAAGTGGTAGTGATGCATCACTTGGTGATGTATTAGCTGTATTACTTCCAACATCTGGAAATACCATAACTATTGGAACTAGTAATATTACTGCATCAACTTTATCTGGTGGTGTATGGTCCAATTTAAAATTTACATATAGTGGAGTAACATATGATATTGCTGTAACAGATATTGTTTCTAATATTGAAAATAAATTTTCGTCTAATCCATATCAAACAAATGGTGTATTATATCTTTATGATAATTTAACCAATGGAACAACAACAAGCGCTGATTATCCTAATGGATATACTACAATTTCTATAACAAAATCAGCATCATTAATTGATGGAATTGAAAATTATTCAGCAGCAAGAACTCCTTGGATTAAAAATGAACATGGAACAAATTTATTTAGATTTTGGCATTTAAGTGATGGTACATATACAAATAAAGATGTTAAAATTGCTATTGAAAACTTTGTAACACGTTCTGTTGATTATATTAAATTTGATGTTATTGTTAGACAATATAATGATACTGATAAAAAACCAGTAATTCTTGAAGCATTTTATGGTGTAAATCTTAATCCCAAAGATAATAATTATATTAGTAAAAGAATTGGTGATATATATTCAAAATATGATAATAACAGTGGGAAAATTGTACTTTTAGGTAATTTTACAAATGTTTCTAAATATATTAGAGTAGAAGTAAGTGATGATGTTGCTGGAAAAACTGTTCCTGCCTTAGCTGCAATTAATAAAGTACAACAAATTCCAAAATATTATGCTGCTGGAACATCATTTGATATAGATTATCCAGTTGTTACAACAACAACATCTACTATGTTTAATCATCAAGGATATGATACTTCAATTAATGCTATTAAATCTTTATCAATGCCAGTTAAATTAATAAATGGTGAAAATACATCTTCAGAGGTTTCAACTTTTACTAGTGATTTTATTATTCCATTTTATGGTGGATTTGATGGCAAAAATCCTAATACAGGATTTATTACAGATGAATATCATTTAATGGGATTTGATGTATCATCTTCTACAGCCCCTGGTGTTGATTCTTATAAACTTGCATTAAGTATGATTAGAAATACTGATGAATTTGATATAGATGTAATATCAATTGCTGGTATTAATATTGGTTCAAATTCACCAGGAAAAGTTGAAATATTTACATATGCACTTGAATAGGTTTGTGAATATAGGGGAGAATGTATTGTTGTAGCAGATGTAGATGAAACAACTGTATTAAATCCTCAAAGCGTACTTACTAATACAGAAGATTTTGATTCGTCTTATGGAGCAGTATATTTTCCAGCAGTAAAAATTAAAGACCAATTTAATCAATCATTTCCAATTATACCTGTTTCAACTTTAATTCCATCGGTAATTGCATATACATAGCTTGTATCTCAACCTCATTATGCACCAGCTGGTATTAACCGGGGTACTCTTAATGTGTTACAAGCATGTTCTAAACTTAATAAAGAATAGAGAGATAGTTTATATTCAAAACAAATTAATCCAATTGCTACATTAGCTGGTGCTGGAACAGTTGTTTGGGGACAAAAAACTCTTCAAAAAGCGGCTTCAGCTTTAGATAGGTTAAATGTAAGAATATTAATCAATAGAATAAAAAAATGGATTGATAAATATGGAAAACAAGTATTATTTGATAACAATACAGTTACGTTAAGACAAGTGTTTACATTAGGGGTTTAGGCTTATTTAGATTCATTAGTTTTAGCAAATGGATTATATGAATATAGATTTTTAATGGATGATACAAATAATACACCAGATACTATTGATAGAAATCAACTGATTGGTTAGGTATGGTTAAAACCATCAAAAACAATGTAGTTTATTATCATAACCTTTAATATTGTAAAGACCGATACATAGTTATGATTAATTGATTAAGGGAGAATTAAACAATGGCTATAAATACAAGTAATTATTCAGATACAATGCTTGGAGTTCAATATGAAGCTAAATTAAAATATTTATTTATTATGACTATCAAAGGCATTCCCACTTATCTTTGTACAAAAGCTAGTAGGCCAAAATGGAATGCTGCATAGGTTCAATATAATTTTCTTAATATGAAAAGATATACAGCGGGTAAAGTAACATGGGATACTATTAATGTTACTGTGGTTGATGCATTTACTCCTTCTGGAGCACAAGCTGTAATGGCGTGGTTAAGAGCAAAACATGAACCAATGAGTGGTCGTGATGGATATGCATCAAATTATATGCAAAATTGTAAAATTGAAGTACTGGGACCTGGAGGTGATGTTCAATAGAGTTGGACATTATATAATTGTTGGGTAACTGCAGCAGATTTTGGTGATTTAGATATGACTGATTAGAATACTCCAATGTAGATTAACCTTACATTAAGATACGATAAAGCTATCTTATAGTTTTAATTAATAAAAATTAGTTAGAATGTTTAAATATTATTGTATGTTTAGACATTTCTAAATTATAATAAAATTTAAATACCTGCTTATATTTGTTATAAACAGGTATTTTTTTTTATTTATTTGTTTCCTATTCTATATATTGTTTTATTGTTTTAAAATGTTTATATTTCTAACGAGGTTTTTTTAATTTTTCTGTATATCTACTTGCTTCTGGCACAAATGTTTTCTAAAAAAAAGAATCTATCTATATTTTATAAATATATTTTTGATATAACGAAAATACCCATTTACGATTTATTGAAAAATCTGTATGTGAACCAAACGAATTAAATCCCCCTTTAATATCAATGTAGTGCTAATTATTGGAATATTTAAAAATATTTTTTAATATTTTACTTTTCTAAAAAAACTATTTATTAAACTAAACTAAAAAATCAGCTGTATAAATATGAGGTTTTAAAACTACTTTTTCATTAATTATTCCATGTTCAAAAAGCTTAAATGATTCAGGATGATATATAAAATTTATAACTAAATTATTTTCTTTACACTATATTAGCCATTTATAAAAATCAATCTATTCATTACTATCAAAAAAAATTCCATCATATAAAAATATAGATTTTTTTTTCATTGAAATATATTAAATATTTTTTTACATTTTATACATTCAAAAATTGGAATAGGAATAAATATTGCTTTATTTAACTATGGGTTTTCAAATGGTGTCTATTCTTTAATAACAAAAAGTTGTTGAAATTTTACACCTCCACAATTTTCACATTTTATAAATTTTGTTTTTAACTATTTTTGTGTTGGCTATTCTTGTTTTTTGTCTGACTATATAATTTCAATCATATTTTTTTCCTTTATATTAATTCAATTATTTTTTTAGCAAATATTAAACCATTTTTCTAATGAATATTTTTTGCCTATGTTTTTATTTTGTTTTTTATGTTAGTAAAGTATTCATTATCATATTTATAAATTCCAGAAAAATCATCGTTGTAAATACCAGAAATAATTTTCATAATTTCTTTCATATCTATATTTCCATACACATATAATTCAATCTAATTAATACACTATAATATTTCATTAACAATTTGTGATTTTTCATATAATGAATTAAACTAAAACTTCATTTTATTAATCATTTGTACTAATATCTATTTTATTGACTACTATAATGTTTTCATATTAATGTTTCCTATTTTTTTATCATTTCGGCATGAAGAGAAGTATAAGCATCAAAATTTAAAAATTTTTTAACATAATATCCATCATTATAGTCAAAGAAATATACTTTTGTCATATCAATAAAAATATATTTATCTTCTAATCCCATTTTGTTAAAAAGATTTTTCATTTTATTTTGATTAACCTACAAAAAATATTGATTAAATAAAAAATTTATAATATCATCTTTATTTTCATAATCTCCATTCTATGTAATTGATGAAATAAAAGAAAATGTTGATGATAAATAATTATTGTTTTCCATAATTTTTATTTTTCCTTAATTATAATTAATTATTGAATATCAAATTTTGCTAAAATTTTTTTATCACATTCAATATTTTCAATGAATAATATAAATTTATTTATTAAAAAAATAATATCATCCTTATTAAGATATTTAATGTGACCCCTTATTCCTCTATATTCTATTGTGTTATAATTATGACTTATTCTATATAATGTATCTTTTCGATTATCATTCTATAATTTAATAACATATTTTGAATTTTTCTATCTTGTTTTTGAATTAATTAAATAAAAATATTTATTTCGAGAATATTTATAATTTGCATATATTTCATCATATAATTTAACATTTTTATAATATAAAAGTTCTTTATCATATTTTTCTTTTAAGTATTTATACAAAATTACATAATGTTTTTTTATTGAGTATTTTGGTTTTGATACATGAATATGAATACTACAGTTTTCATTTGAATAACAATGTTTATATATCTCTTCTAATATATTACTTAATATCTATAAATTTTTTTTACAATATAACATTTTAGTTGTTTTAATTTCAAAACCATAATCAAATAAACATTCTGGAATAAGAGACCAATCTCTATGTAATGGTGTTTTTTGCCCATTTAAAAATGTATTAGGCTCATCAGACATTATAATATTATTTTTATATTTTAATAATGCATAAATTAAGTTAATAAATGAATATTTATCACCAAGAACTTCTATCTAAACACCAAAATATATCATAATTATTAATTTTTAATAATATTTTTTTTATTATAACTAAATATTTTTTTTATCATAAATTTTATATTATTATTATAATTCAAATATCTTATTTTTTATCAATAATTTCATTAACAAGTAATACTCCTGTACATGCTGCAGAAATTATACTTCGTGACTTTCCACTACAATCACCAATAAATTTATATCTTAAATCATTTAATAATTTCATATTATAAAATTTTACCTAAATTCCATATATTAAATTATCATAATATGAAATTTCTGGTATTACCAAGCTTAATTGATCAATAAACTAAATAATTGCCTAATATGTTTTTGCGGGTAATACATATGTTAAATCACCCAATAAATATTTATTTTTATCTAATGTAGAATTAACCCTAAATAATGATTTTGTTCTCTTTTTATTTTTAAAATCACCTAATGTTTGTAAAATTACTTTATCTTTACTTCCCGTTAATAAATTTGCTTGTTGAGCTATAATTTTTCCATAAAGTACGGAATTATTAAATGGCTATGTAAACTTTTGAGTTACTAATATAGCAAAATTTGTATTATTTGATTTTTTATCTTTTCTTGAATGTCCATTAGTAATTGCTATATTTTCACCCAAAACATCAACATTCTAAGTAACAACAAATCCTCGGGGATTATGGCAAAATGTTCTTACAAAAAGATTATTTTTAGTTTTATATTTTATCTTCCATTCATAAAATTTAGAATCTAACTAATTAATATTATAATAATAATTTGGTATTTCAAATCTAATACCTAAATCAATTTTATTGTTCTATGCTTTATAATGCATATTATTACGAAATTTATCCATTAATGTTGTTCCATATCTTCCAACAGCAAAAATAATAATATCATATTTTTTATCAATATTTTTTTCAAGATCAGATAAGCAAATCTTACAATCAAAATGAAAATTTAATTTTATTTTATTATCATGTGCTTTTTTAATAAAAAAAGTTAAAATATTATTATTTACTTCGCGTAATTGATCTGTACCTAAATGTATTATATTTTGTGGAATAAGCCACAAATTATTTTTTTGAAGATGCTATAAAAACTAATATGAAACTTTATTCTAAATATTATATTTTTTAGTTTTATCTAAATTAGAATGTTCAATAAAAAAATTTAATAATTTATTTTGTAGAGCTAAATCAATATACTAATCACTTCCCGAAAACTAACCCACAATTAATTTACCATCATATGCAAGTCCACCTAAGCCACCAGCATTACGTGGAGAATTTTGATCAAAAACATCAATTTCATATTCTTTAATTTTATCATATTCTTGGTTTAACCACTAATATAAAAATCCTATTGAGGATGCACCATAACCAATAATTGCAATTTTTTTATTCATATTTCGCTCTTATTTATCTTTTATTTATCAATTTATTTATTTTATTAAAATTATGTTATTTTTATATAAAATAATCATTTGATTTTTTTTAAAATTTTTATAATTTTAATAAGTTGGACTAGCCAATAATATTTTTGACTAGTCCATATTATAATTTTTTAGTATATATATTATATTATTTTTATTTATCAACTATTTCAAATTCTGCATCAATTGGACCAGAATTTGTTTTAGTATTATTCTAATTATTAGTTTCTTGATTCTATGAATTTTGATTTTTCTAATAAATATATTTACCAACTTTTTGTAATGCCTATGAAAGAATTTTAATTTGATGCTAACATTCTTCCTTTGAAGATAATTTATTTTGTATTTCTTTCGCCTCCTCTAACAAAGTATTAATGTTATTATATAATTCATTTGGAATATTATTTTTTTGTTCTTCAATTGTTTTTTCACCTTGAAAAATAAGTGCATCTAATTGATTTTTTGCTTCAATAAATTCTTTTTGCTTTTGGTCTTCCGTGGCATGAATTTCTGCATCTCTAATCATTGATTCAATCTAATTATTATCTAATTGACCACTTCTTTCAATATGAATTGATTGTTCTTTTCCTGTTCCCTTATCTTTTGCTGATACATGAATAATACCATTACTATCAATATCAAAGGTAACTTCAATTTGAGGAACTCCTCTTGGAGCTGGTGGAATATTAGTTAAATCAAATTTACCTAATGATTTATTATTTGAAGCCATTGGTCTTTCACCTTGAAGAACATGAATTGTTACGGCGGTTTGATTATCTGCTGCAGTTGAAAATATTTGACTTTTCTTTGTGGGAATTGTTGTATTTTTATCAATAATTTTTGTAAAAATATCACCAACAGTTTCAATACCCAATGATAATGGAGTTACATCTAATAATAAAATATCTCTTACACTTGAATCTCCAGATAAAATTCCACCTTGAATTGCAGCACCCATAGCAACAACCTCATCGGGATTAAGTGATTTATTAGGTTCTTTACCGAAAAATTCCTTTACTGTTTCATATATTAAAGGAATACGAGTAGAACCACCAACAAGAAATACCTATTGAATATCATTTTTATTTAATTTTGCATCTTCAAGAGCAACTTTACAAGGTTCTAATGTACTTTTTACTAATGAATTAATCATAGATTCAAATTTTGCTCTAGATAATTCCATTATTAAATGTTTTGGACCAGCAGCATCTGCTGTAATAAATGGTAAATTAATTGTAGTATTAATTGTTCCCGAAAGTTCAATTTTTGCTTTTTCTGCAGCCTATTTAATTCTTTGTAATGCCATAGGATCTTTGGATAAATCAATTCCTTCTTTCTTCTTAAATTCACTAACAATCCAATCTATAACAATATTATCAAAATCATCACCACCAAGTTTTGTATTTCCATTAGTTGATAATACCTCAATAATACCATCACTAATATCAAGAATTGAAATGTCAAACGTCCCACCTCCCAGATCATATACTGCAACTTTTTCATTCTTTTTAGAATCAATACCATAAGCTAAAGCAGCAGCTGTGGGTTCGTTGATAATCCTTAATACCTCTAATCCTGCAATGCGTCCAGCATCTTTTGTTGCAGTTCTTTGATCATCTCCAAAATATGCTGGAACTGTAATAACTGCTTGTGTTACTTTTTCTCCTAAATATGCTTCTGCTGTCTATTTCATTTTTGCTAAAATCATAGCAGAAATTTCTTGCGGAGTATAATCTTTATTTTCATGATCAATATGAATAACAGCTTGTCCTTTTTTATCTTTTATAATTTTATATGGAACTTTTTCCTCTTTTACCTATTCATAAGATCTTCCAATTAATCGTTTAATTGAATAAATTGTATTTTGGGGATTTGTAATAGCTTGTCTTTTAGCTAATTGACCAACAATATGTTGTCCATCTTTTGTAAATCCTACAATTGATGGTGTTGTTCTATTTCCCTATAGATTTGTTATTACATAAGGTTTTCCTGACTACATAATAGCTACACAACTATTACCAGTACCTAAATCAATTCCGATTACTTTTGCCATTTTTTCTCCTCCTTAGAGCAAGATTTGATTGATTTATATTAACATCAATCATTTTTATTTTTTTTATTATATTATAACTATTTTTCAAAAATTATTTTATCAAAATTAAGTTTATTATTAATTATTATGTTTGTTAAGAAAAATTTCATTATAAATCCATCGAATAAATAAATAAGAAATCATAAATATAAATGGAAGTGCGGGAATATTATTCTGAATAACATGACTAAACAATAATCCCTGCATAACAAATATTATACAAGAAATTAAATAAATAATTATTGAAAAAATAAGACAAATTCCATTAATAATTAATGAATAAATTATATTCTTTTTTATAGTAGCTTTCATTTTATTTTCTCCATAAATATATTTTTAATAAATTATAGTTATTTTATTTTTAATTATTTATTTCTAATATATTATAAATTTTTTAAATTTTATATTGTTCTTCAGAAATTTCATCACGAAAAATTTCTCTAAAAAGCCAATGTGTTCTAAATATTCTATCTAAAGATATTCTATCAGAAATATAATGTGCTTCATTACAAAAACTATTATACATTTGTTTTCTTGAGAATTCCTTATATTCAGAATTTTCTTTATGCATTGCTTTCCAATTATCCATTTTCCATTCCCAAAACAATATATTAATTGATTTTTGAGATTTAATTCCAAGTTCTTTAAGTGATATAGTAAAATATTTATACCATATTTTTTTAATTTTTAAATAATTAGTTTCAAAATTTTTATTGTATTTTTCTAACTTTAGAGCTAATTCAACTCTTTTATCACATAAATTTTTCATTTTATTATCCTCCTAAATTAAATAATAATAATATAATATTATTGTTTTTTAAAGTTATTTTTTTCAAATCCCTTAAAATTATATACTAGTATAATATGTTTAATTATATCTACGGTATCTTTAATATTTTCTATAATTTCACTGGGATCTTTATATGCCATTGGACATTCATCTACAGTATCAGAAGATATTGTAGTAGTATATATCCCTGACATTGCCTTTTCAAAGTCTTTAATAGTATATTTTTCTTTTGCAATTTTACGAGATATAATTATTTTTCCTTTAAGTTATTATAAACCTTAATATGGAAAATAGTCTAATTTAATTTTAGCACATAATAACAACATAATCCAAATACCCCATCTATTTAGAATACTATTGTAATCTTTTACATTTAGCCTAAAACTATCCGTTAATAACCTTTTGCTTATGATACCAATTATCACCCTTTATCTAAACAATTCTTTTTCTTTTATCTGGATACACTAATAAAAAGTCGGGAAATGTTATTCGTTCCTTGCCATTATGCAAATACTTGATTCCCTTGCAATCATATACATCATACATTAACTATTTGCATAACTATATAAACTATAACTAGGGTTTTGTTTGATAATGAATTGTATGACCATTATACGTGTATTGTTTTATCTTCATCGCTCGTTTACCAGAACTCATAACCTTATTAAATACCTAATCAGAACCCATACAACTACTATGACCATATTTTTCAAGACATGTAGATTTAATTTTCTACTTTACGATCTATGCTTGAAAGGGATTAGAAATATCTTCACCATAATGTTTTTTAAGTGTTTCTTTGACCTTTTCTTGAACCTTAGAATTTCTTAATGAACATTCATATCCATATCTTTCTAATGATGTAGCTTTTTGTTTTTCTCGAACTTCGGGATTTTGAGACGTGTATGGTACTCCATACTTTTTAATATTGGTGTTTATTGTTTTCTATTTAACCTATTCTCTCATAGAATGACGTGACACTCCATATTGCAACAAACATTGTCTACTTGCAAATTCAACACCACATTTTTAGAGCAAGTATTTGCATATCCAACATTAAAATTTACATACTTAACATCTTTATCACATATTAAACATTTGTTACTCTTTTTACCTGTGGTTCCATATTTAATGTAATACTATTCTGATGTTACCTTATGTCTATACCCTACGTGTTGAATTAAAGTACTCAATCTTTTGGATTTGAAATTGCAGATTTTGCAATAAAATAAATTGTCGTTCATAATAGCTCTCCTTTTATCTTTTTATATTAGTCTCTGTCAAGACTGTATGGAGTAAGATACACCGAGCAGTATATCAGCAGGTGACAGCCTGTTGTCCTCCATACTAATTATTCTATACAAATTAAAATACCAATTTATTTTTTAATCGCCAGATGCTTTGAAGTTATACACTGGTACAATTCTATTTACTACTTCTATAGTGTCTTTAAGATTTTCTAAAACCTCTTCTGGATTTTTATATGCCATTGGGCTTTCATCTATGGTAGATTTATCCACGCAAGTAGTGTATATACCATTCATAGAATTACGATAAGCATCCATAGATACTGATTCTTTTGCTTTTTTGCGAGACATCTTTCTACCACTTCCGTGCGCACAACTTTCATTCCAATCAGGATTACCTTTGCCAATTGCAATAACGCTGCCCCATGCCATATTCATAGGAACAATAAGTATTTCTCCCTTTTTAGCAGAAACTGCTCCCTTGCGGAGGATCATAGCGTCTAAATCAATGTAGTTATGAACAGTTTCAAATTCTTCTAAAATATTCCATTTCATTCCACACTGAATAGTATCTGCAATCGCTTTTCTGTTCAATCTAGCATACTCCTGAGCGATTCTCATATCGTAAAGATAATCTTCCATTAATTTTCCTTCACAATATGCTAAATTTTTATCTATTTCAACTTTAGGTAAAGATTTCAAAGTAGATTCAATTTCTTGTTCTCTTCCTAAGTGCTGCAATTGAGCGATAATTTCTGAAATATTATTGACCTTGGATTTCATCTGCATATAGGCTTCATTCTGATAATAATCAGCTACCTGTTTGCCTAAGTTACGAGAACCAGTATGGATAACTAAATAATAGTTTCCTTCATCGTCTTTGTTTAATTCAATAAAGTGGTTCCCGGAGCCAAGCGTACCAACAGCAAGAGGAAATTTATTTATATTGGGCAATTTATCCTTGCAGCGAAGTTCAGATATACGAGTATCGTTAGCCCAACGATGAGGTTTGTTGTGAAGGGAAAAGCCAGAGGGAACATTTTTATGTATAATATTATCCAATTTTTCAAGGTCAATGTCTTTGTCTTCCAATTTCTGAACAAGCATGCCGCAGCCGATGTCGCTACCTACAAAATAGGGTACAACTTTATCTGTAATTATTGTAGTGAATCCAATACAGATTCCACTTCCAACATGGCAATCAGGCATTATACGTATTTTTTGCCCATCAGAAATAAGATTATCTAATACTCTTTGAACTTGTTCAATTAATCCAGGCTCAGTATGGTCTATGAATATCTTAGCTTCAGCATATTTACCCTTGATTGTCATCATATAGCTAACCTTCTTTATTTAATTTTATTAGTTTCCAATCTTTATGTCTAGTTGAATAAATGATTCCGTCAATCTTTTTTGAAAATGAAATATAAGAGAATCCAATCTACTAAAAATACCTTTTAATTCCACCATTTATAATAGTTTCTTATCCCTATGGGGATATAAGTTTCCAGATGCAACTACGTGGGTTATTCAATCCTAATTTAGCTTCTTTAAGCTTCTCTCTAACTTCTGGTCTTTTAGATGGATTTTTATCTCCAACTAGTCTGCCAGAATTGAGTTTTGAAATTCTTTGTTTAACCTATTCAGTGTGTTTCCTGCCAAACATTGGATTTCTTTCTCCAAATTTTGGGTCTAATTTTTGGGGGTTTAATTCACTACTAAATCCCGTTCCACCCTAATGAATATTATATCCACTCTATTGTGTATTAAATAACTTTATGTAGTGTTTCTATACATTGTTTGCCTATTGTCTGGTTTCAGCAGTCTAAAGAATTATCCGTTTAAAATTCTATCTTCCATACTTTTTTATTGCTTGAATAATAAGTTTACCAGAACCCAAATAACCGTCTGACATATTGTCAGTCTTATGCTGTCCGATATAGATTTTCCCGTTTATAAGATTGGTTGTTTTATAAATTATGTACATGCTTTTATCTCCTTGATTATAATTACATTCCACAACCAATATTAGGCAATTTATTTTTTCATAGTTGTACCAATAGGAAAAGACATTCCCTTATGAACATCGGGCATTATTCTTATATTAGCATTAATAGCTACTGGAGAATCTAAAATTTTATGTATATCTTGAACAACTTTAGGCTCTATATTATCTGTAAAAACTTTTGCTTCTCCATATGTACCCTTAATTATAATCATATAAATAATTTTCCCTTATAAATTATAATATTAACAATATATATTTTTATTATTTATATTGTAAAATTTATTTATTATGTTTTTTTATTTTATTATAATTTTTATTTATGTTTAATCATAAAATTCAATCTCTAATTCGTCAAATGGTTTTCTTGTTTTATAAATAAAACCCCTATCTGTTTTTTGTGGTGTTTTTAAGAATTCTATGCCTCTATATTTTATTTTATATGGTCTATAATTTTTGCTAAAATCAATATTTTTATTTTCATTAATAATTTCGTTAAATGGAACAGAAAGATTTTTTATACATTTAAGTTTATTAATTTCGTCTTTTATTTTTTGATATTCTTTAATAAGTTCATCAACATATTCATGTGTATCATCATCATCACTAAATTCATATTTAGAAACTAATAAATTATAAATAAGTTCATGAACATTTTCTTGATTATTTACAAAAATTAATTCTGATTTACATTTACTACAAATAAGAAAACCATTTTCATCCTCAATAAGAATTTCATCGTTAGGATTTCCTATTTTTCCACAATATTCACATTCATAATCTTTTACTTCTCCATCACAATTTGGACAATAAGGGCCATCATATTCTGCTGGATGTGCATAATCATTAGGATAACGAACTTCTTCACAACAAAGTATCCATTTAGCATTTTCTTCATCAATAACTCTTTCACAATATGGACAATATAAATATGACATTTTAGTTGTTCCTCCTAATTAATAAAATTTATATATTTTTTTATTTTTAATCTAATCTAGATTTAACTTGTATGTTTTTTATTTTATATTTTTCTTGTAAATAATCCACAAGAATTTTACATAATATAATTTGTACTTCCATATTTTGTGCTAATGTTGCTTCTAATGGAATTCCAAGTTTTTGATATTCATTCCGTGTTTTAGAATCAAATTTTTTATTTAAAATTAGGTACTTTATTTTTTGGATTACTAACTGTGCAACACTTTCATTATTTTCATTTCGCGCAAAATATTCTTTTACACGTTTATTTCTTTTATCATAATCTATCCAAGCAAAACCACATCCTGAACCAACAAAATTATATTCATGTTTACCTTCAGTACCAAAATTTAATTCAATGGTTGACTTAATATTAAGTTGTTCATTTAGAACCTTAATAATTTCATCAATTCTTTTTTCATAATAATTGTAAAGATCTTTAAACATTTTTTCTTTATTCATTTTTTTTTGTGAAATATTTATTTGAGAATTTTTAGAAAGATCTTTAAGCATTTCTGATGCTTGAGCCTTTGTTAACCCCTTACCTCGATAATCATGTTTTGTAGCACAAAATAATGCCCAAAGTTGACGTTTTGTTGCTGAATCGTTTTTGTTCATAATAAAACCTCATAATATATATATATATTATTATAACCAAATTTATAAAAAAAATTAATGTTTATTTTTATAAATCGTAAATTACTTTAACAATTACTTCTCTTTTTCCAGTTGGAAGCGATGGTCTATATATTATATATTTAAGTTTTCCCTATTCATAAATTAATTCGGGATTAATAAATGTTACTTTTACTCCATTATATTCATTAATAATCTATATTATAGGTGGATAATCAAAATCATAATAATTTTGAAAACCCAATATTGATGCTTTTTGTGATAAAATACCAGTATTCTAATCATGATCAAAATCAACTAAACTATATATTTTCATAATTTCTCCTTATTATTAAACACCTAAAGTGCTTCTTTTTGCTACTTATTTAACTATGAATATTTGATAGGAATAACATCAATAACAACAATTAAATTTCCATAATTATTATTTAAATTTGGCATTCCTTTATTTTGAATAATTATTTCTTGATTAGAAACAGTCCCCTAAGGTATTTTAATAGGTATTTTCTAGTTTCCAAAATACAATAACTCTTTTTCAATTCCTTTTACAGATTCATAAAATGAAATTTGTAAATGTGTTTTTACAGAAATTAAATTATTTGGCTATAAAAATAATTCATAATTCTAATTGGGAATTAATTTAATATTTCCATAAATTATATTAATATTGTCTTTAAAAATAACTATTTGTGATTCTGGTAATATACCTTTAGGTAAAGTTATATTAATTGTTAAAAATTTTGGTATATATTTATTTCCTGAACATTTTTTGCATATATTTTTTGCAATTTTACCAGTGCCTGTACATTTACCACAAGTAGATATTTGTTGAATTGTCATAAACCCACGAGTTGATGTTTGAGAAACTCTTCCTGATCCATTACATAAATCACAAATTATAAGCTCATTATTTTCTGCTCCTGTTCCACAACATGCCTCACACTAAGACATTATTTCAAACTAAAAAGTTTTATTTGTTCCTAAATACATTTCTTCTAACGATATTTGTATTTCATTTGTTTTAATAAAATATTGTGGTTGTTGATTTTGTCTAAATGAAAATTCATTCATTCTATTAAAAAAATTTCCAAATATATCACTAAATTCAAAACCGTGAGTAAAATTAGACCAATTAAATCCATTATCAAACTATGATGTTCCAAACATATCATAATTTTTTCTTTTCTACTAATTTGATAAAACCTCATATGCCTATGATATTTTTTTAAATTGCTATTCAGCTTCTTTATTATTTGGATTTTTATCTGGATGAAACTATAAAGCTAATTTTCTATATGCTTTTTTTATTTCATCTTGTGATGCATCTTTATTTATTTTTAAATCATTATAATAATCTTTAAATACCAATTAAATTTCTCCTTTATTATTTGCTTATAAAAAATTATATTAAATTTATAATATTTCTTTATCATGAATAACTTTTCCTAAATACAATTTTCCTTTATCAATATAATTAATAAGACAAAAAAGTCTTAATTTTTCTTCTTTAGGTTGTGTATTTTGTGTATAATATTCAACATTATAAAATCCATTGTTGTAATCTTTAATAAAAATATAAACAGTATCTTCTTGCTTAATATCAGAAAATAAATTTTCATGTATTGGTTTAGGTAATCCATCAATTACCTCTTTAGGTATTTTTATAGTAATACCATTACTAATTGATGCTAATTTATGAAAAACATTTTCAAAAATTTCAATTTGTCTCTGAATATTATCATTATTCATAATTAACCCCTATAATATTTTAATAAAATATTAAATTATTTTTTTTATGAAATTTGATGTGATAAAATTACATTAATAAAATTATAATTTTTAAGAAGTTGTGCAATATATTCGTCAAATTTTTTTGGATTTAACGAAACGATAATATCAATAACAATATAAAGTTTATTAAAATTAAATCCATAAAAATTATTTTTAATAAACTCATTGATTATATATTTTATATACATATCACTAAAAATACCAAAAATATATATTTCATTAACATATTTTATTTTTTTTAATTGAGTAAAAAATTTTTCATTATTTTTAAATGTAAAAAAATTATTTTTTGTAAATATTTGAATATCTAAATTATTAAATAAAAAATTATTAAAAATAATTTCATTAATTTCTTTAATTATAAATTGTCCATTAGTTCCAGCTATACAATGTGGAGGAAAAGTTTTAACAAAATCTGGGATTGATGAAATTTTAAAATCTTCTTTGGTATGTAAATCAAGTATAAACCATATTCCAGTATCTTTTTCGTTTTTTTCATAAATTCTTTTAATAAAATTATTAATAATAGGTTTAACCTATTCAGAACCTTGAATAAATAATGTACCATTACGATTTATAAAATCATTTTGTAAATTAACACCAATAAATAATTTTTTCATTTTTTTATTAAAATTTATATTTTTTTTAATTTATATTATTTTTTAAATTATTCCATAACTAAACAAACCAAATTGGTATTAATTTTACTTCATCTTCAAATTTATTAGTTAAAAGATTTTTAATAAGAATTTCATTATATAAAGAATATTTTACAACTATTTAATCTACTCTTCTGTAAATTCTTTATTATAATATTTATTTTTTTTATTTATTTGTTTAAAATATTTCATAATATTTTTTATTAAAATATATTATTTACTAAATATTTTCATCTAATACCTAAAATATCTTTATATTGTTCTTCGATTACTGAAATTAAAATATTATCATTGTTATTTAAATTTTTATCATAACTAATAAGCGGACAATTAATTGGAATACTTCCCGCTAATTGTCTATATTTACAATTTTCATATTTACAATCTTGACATTTATCAATTATTAATATTTTTTTCATTATTATTTTCCTTTGCTTTTAGTTCCTATCTTACTTTCATTAATATTTTACCTAAATAATTTTCACCTTTATTGTTATATATTCCCCAAAATGTATCTCCCCATGTATTTTTTTCAACCAATATTTTATCCTAAGTTTGTAATAAAAGGTTTTTTAATGTTAAATTTTCAGAAAATTTTTTACTAACAAGTTCATACATAATTTGTAACTTTATCTAATCCCAATCACCTCTTTTCTATATTGTTTTTCCAAAACATTTTGCCTAAAATGGAGTTGATAATTGAGAAATATATTTTTGTATATTAATATCGGTTGTTTTTTGTGCTTGATATGCATGTTCTACACTGGGATATATTATTCCATTATACTATAATGGACACTACCAAAAATTTGACAAAAATCGTTCTTTTCCAGTAAATGCAATTGCTTTTTCTTTCATATTTTTCCTCCTTTAATTTATATTATTTTACAATAATTTTTAAATATTTTTTTCAATCCATCCGTTATATTCAAGTAATTCTTTATTTTTACTCCATATTTGAATATCACATGGATTAATAAATTCTATATAATTTGCTTTTCTTAAAAGAGTAATAAAATCAATTCCAGTTCTTTTCTTAAAATCTTTTCTTGTTTCCCATGGTTCCGTTGAATAAAACTTATTATTTTCATCATAAATATTAACATAATTATTATCATCAACCATATTGTTTTGGTCGGATAGGATATTAATGGTTCGCCCAAGTCTTCAATACTATGAATATTTGGGAACAAAATATCAATAGCGGCATTGACATGCTTATGCTCTGTTGACGTTCTTATAATTATTTTCATGATTCCTCCTTCGGCAATGGATTATTTTCATTCCATCTTGCCGTTGCTGATTCCATGTTATACTCCATAGTGGTCATGTTTTTTGACTTGCAGTTTTTGCATTGTAGCCACATTAGTTGCAATATCGGCGCAACCTTTTTGACTGGCTTTGCTCCACAGAATTTACACGGGTTTTTCATTTCTCTTCCTCCTGCGTCTTATTTTCTTATTCATGTTTTACTCCTTTGGGCGCTTTGACCCACGTGTAATAGGCGTTTATCTGGAAGTGGTTATATACCTTGTCATGGACTTCTGTTGTGTACCATTCCTGTCCCAGCGGGCTCCAGAATAATTCAATCTTTCCCGACGCAGATTCGCATAGGTAAAATCCGCGCTTTTCGGGATATGTTTCTGGGTTGTCGTGGTCATATTCATGCCGCTCAATTATAGCCTGATTCGGCTTCAGTGCCATAGCATTCATCTGCTCCACGAGTGAGCGATTGTCGGCTTTGAGGTTGGCATTCTCGGCTTCGAGGCTGGCGATGTATTCATCCTTAATCTCGGTTGCGGCCTTGAGCTTCCCGCACCTTGCTCCGGAAAACCATGCGGCATTGAGCTTATCCATGTATTCTTGCTTAGTCATTGGATTCCTCCTCCCTTTTATCACCATCTATCGGGAAATAACAACCTGTGCTAATCTCATATTCTGATTGCAGATCACAAGTTCCGTTCCGCTCACACTCAAAGCAGGCTCGCCACTTAGCAACCACACAATCATTGAGGTTCGGGCATTCGCATAGGCCAAGCTCCTCAATTCCGCAGCCGCAATCTTCGCAAGGATTTGCTAATCCATCCGCACCAAGCTGCTTTAGCTGTGTGACAATCATTTCTCTTAGGGTGTTAGTCATTCTTCCTCCTCATGATATTGCATAGTTTTATCATCCAATTTATCTGCTCTATCGCAGAATTGAATCAGGCTATTGGAAAAGCTACTGATCAATTTCCCTTTAACGCTATACCTTCGGAAGCATCTATTGCACGTATATCCTCCTGTATCAGGGGATACTCTGTTTCCGCAGATGCAATATAATCCTGTCATTCTTCCCCCTGATATGTCTTCGATATTTTTTCTGTTCCAGATATGGATATACCACCCCTGATCTTACGGATATACAGCAAAACCTTGACATGTGTATTTTTATCAATATCCCCTTCGTATTCACGACACCATATTGTATTTACCAGAGTTTTCATTATAAAAAGCAAAAAAATCACTTGATAAAAAATCAATTAACCAAGACTTTTGACAACTCATCGCTTGAAATTCTGGAGCTTCTAAACTATAATAAGTCTTAAAATTTTTCATTTTTTTATCTCTTATTATATTATATTATTATAACTTAAAATAATTAAATTTTCAAACTTTAATAAACTATTTATTGTTCATCATTTTCTTCTCTAAAATATTCATCATCTTCATAATTATTATAATCAAAATCAGGATAATCATTTTCTTCAAATAAATTATATTTATTATTTTCATCATCATTTTCTTCAAAAAAATCATATTTATCATCTTCATTATTATTAAAAATTTCATCTTGACATTTTTGACATATACCAGAAACATAAAATTCACTTTTAGAAATTTCATCAGTAAAATCTTCTATATTAATTTTTTCACCGCAAATTGGACAAACACTATTTTCTACTATGTCTATTATTTTATTAATTTTTATAGTATGTATAATATTTTCACTCATAATTTTATCCTTATTTTATTTTTTGATTATATTATTATAAAAAATTTTAAAATATTATAATTTATGTTTTTTAACTAATTTATACTATTTTCTACCATGTTAATTACTTTATCAGCATATTCATAACTTCCATTATATCTTTTTAGAGTTTCACGAATATTACCATTTGATATTTCATAATATATCTTAAAAATATCATATCCACATTGTAAACCATATTCTAATTCATGCATTCTATTAAAATCATATTTATCACCCCACCAATATTTATTTACTTGTAAAATTCCATAGTCGCCCGTGTTAGATACTGCTAATGTATCACCTTTACTTTCAATAAATATCATTGCCTTAATAATATCTCGATGTTGTGGTAATACAATTTTATCAATTGCATCTTGTATTGTTAGAGAAGATTTTTTTGAGACAATTTTATTTTCAATATTATAATTTTTTTTATATTGTGTATTTAATTGTATTATAAAATAAATTTTTAACAATAATACTAAAAAAATTATAATAAACAATATAACTTTTTTCATAATATTTTCTAATTTATTATTTATTTTTTAAAAATTTTTCTCTTGCTTCTTGTTTCCTTCTATATTGTTCTACAAGACGCTGATGTCTTCTGCGTCTTTTTTCTCTTTCTTCTTCTGTTAACATTAGTTGCTTTTTTACCCATCGCCTGTTTCGTGGTGTTATGTAATCTTGAGTTGTCCATTCTTCTGTCATGATAACCTCTTTATTATTTTTTTTGTATATTATTATTATAACCTATATTTCTAAATTTTTCAATAATTTTTATAAGAGTAAATATCATTTATTGGATTTAGATCTGCTGCATATACATAATAATTATCATGTTTATATGAAAAACTATTTAATCCAATTTTATCACCTGATTTAATTAAAAAATTATTATTCATTATATATTTTAGTTGCTATCTATTAATCCAACCCGGAATATCATATTTCCATCTAATATTTGTTATTAAATCACATAAAATCTATTTGTCTTTTAAAATAATATTTTGTTTTATTGGCTATTTCATAATATTTGAAGAATCTGGATCAATTCTTACAAAAATAAAAATATCACATTGCTAACCAGTTAAACTATATTTATATGATGCATTATCTTTATTCCAATCAGAACTTTTTAATAAAAGTAAGTTACCCCATTTACTTGATGATTTTACGTTAATACCTATACCCTACATATTAATATCAACACCACCATCGTTACTTCCCTAAATATACTATATTTTTGGTAAAGATATTTTTCTATAATTACTAATATTATCATAAACACAAAATTCAGCAAGCTTTCCTTTAAAAATATTTGCAAAAATTTCGTGTTTATTTCTAGAACCCGCAATATATTTTGATTTATTATTATAAGCACACTAAAATGAATATTCAAAAACACTATTAATATATTGTTTTTTTATAAATGTACCATAAAAATCAACTTTTTTTGTTATTTTATAAATACCATCTTCAAATTTTAATCTACTAAAATTAAAATTCATTGTTTTATCTTTTTAATCTCAATTTGTGATCTAATAAATTTCATAAATTTCTAATCATATTGCCCTAAATCATAATCATTAATATAAATTACCGAAATAATACCACTTTGAACAATATTTTTTAAACAATGTTGGCAAGGAAATACAGTAGAATAAAGTGTTGCACCATCTACTGAAATACCTTTTCTTGCAGCAAACATAATAGCATTCATTTCTGCGTGTATTTCATGTATATTAGACCATTGATGATGATACTATCTAAATGATAAATTTTGAATTATCTATTGATTTTTTTCAAAATACTAATTACAATTAATATAACCACTTGGAGTTCCATTATATCCCATTGATATAATTCTCTAATCTTTTACAATTACACATCCAACTTTAATTGATATACAACTTGATTTCTATGAAATTAATTTTGCTATATTTATAAATAGCTAGTCTTTATTTTTCATTATTCTTTCCATCCTATTGATATAAATATATTAGAATTTTTAACTGGTATTGATCCCCATTTTGCCATATTATTATTAATACCATCTGGTTTAATTACATATGAAATAACTTTTTCGTATTTAAGTATGCTATTAGTATTTGTCAATAAATTAATACCTTCAATAACCATTAATAAATCATGTAATCGTTTATCTTTATGTATTTTATAATTTTTTGTAATCCAATCAAATCCAAAATTAAATATTCCTTCTAATGTATTTTTTTTACTATGACATACATTTTTTGATATAAGATATATTGAACCAACATTTTTAGAAGATAATACATATTCTGTAGCTTCTATATCAAGATTAAAATTATAGGTTCTAACTTCTTTTTTGTTTTTAAATTTTGGTAATTGTTCTTCAATTGGAACAATATTACTACCAGCAAATCCACCATTCATTATTAAACTATCTAAATAATTTCCATTTTTTAAATATTCAGCAACCTTTGTAAGAGCCCCACCACAAAATACAACTTTGGTTCCACGGGGAATATCTTTATTAAATTTTATAGAAAGATTTGAAATATATTCTTCTAATTTAGAATTTCTACTTTGACCATCCAATACTACACAATTTAAAAAATTCTTTCTATATAACCATTCAATTGCTATTATATCATCTATATCTCCATCAATATCTGCAACAAATATATATTTATTATTCATTTTATCATAATTCATTAAACTAATATCCTATGTTATTATTTATTTTTTTTAATATATTAATTGTTATATATTTTAATAAATTTTATTTAAAATAATTCTTTTTTATTGGTTCCCATAAAAGAAGAAACCTTTTTAGTGGTATACTTTCTTAAAATATTTTTTTCATCATTAGTTATTAAAGTCATATCTGTATCATTTTCTAATTCTTCAAAAATATCATCAACCATAAGATTCATTAAATTTGAAAAATCTTTTATTGTATATTCTCCATATTTAGAAACTATATTATTAAATCTTGAAATACAAATCATAGAAGAAATTTTATCAAATAATCTATTAACAATATTTGAATATGAAATTTTTTCTTTTGATTCTTTTTTATTAATATTTTCTTTAAATTTATTATTTTTATCTTTAAAAATAATACGAGAACAATTATGATTAGAAATATTTAAATTTTTATCTATAAATATTTTAGTATGTTTATCAATAAGTGGTTTTATAACATGTCCTTCTCTAATGTTATTGGGAATTTCAAATGGCATTCCAAAAATTTTCCAAATTTCAGATGCATCTGCATTATGTTCTGAAGACCATTCTATACATTCATCAAAAGTTCCTCTAAAAAGAATTGGAACAACGGGAATATTACATTCATTACAAAGACTAATAACCATATCATAGTTTAAATATATATAATCTTCAGTATCATTATATAACTTAATATCAAATACAATAAATTCAGTATCATTACTATATTTAACTTCTTTTTGAACCATTTTAACATCTGATATTGTGGGCATACCAGGATATATACCGCCGCAAAGTTCACCATGAATTGCAACCATATCATAATTAGATATATGTAAATCTAAAACTTTAGAAATTAACATATTAAAATCATACTTTTCTAAAATTTTTTGAAAATTATAAAATTTTTCATCTAAATTTAATATACCTGTTCTTTTTGCAACTATAATTGGATCTTTTCCGTTACCAATAATAGAGAGATTAGAACCATGAATTTTTTCCAAAATTATCCATATTTCAGATGGATCATATAATTGAGAACTTTTAAACTTATCTAACATTTGATTTGTTAAATTTTCAATATGATGATACTTCATAAATTTCATTTTTTTTATAGTTCTCCTTATTAATATATATTGATATAACTTTTTTATTTTTTATTTGTAATAATTTTCAAATATATCTTAAATTATTTACTTTAAAAGTAATATTTCATTCCATTTAAATATTATTTTTGTTTTTATTAATTTTTATCATAAATAAATTGAATTTATTTAAAATTTTATTTTATAAATTTATTTTTTGTATAACTAATTAAAAACTATATATTTAATTAAATCTTTTCTTTTTTGATTTTTTTTTGTAATTAATAATACTTTTTATAATTTTTTTCTATTAATTAATATTCAATTATTCCAATATTGGGATCATATTTCGGAGAATTTTTTTCTAAATATGCCATTTTTTCAGCATAACTTCCTTTAAAATATAAATTTAATGGTTGATTTTTAGGAATATAAATTTCACCATTTGAAGCAATATAATATTGTAAATCTGGAAGAAATTCTTTAATATATTTTTCAAGTTTTAAATTAAGCATTTCTGCTGCGAATTTACTATTTTTATCTTCTTCTATTAGAGTAATACTAGAACAAAAGGGAAATCCCGCCATATGCATAATAGCAGGTCTACTTGACCACGGACCAATTATAGTTTTTATGGATCCATTTTTCATTGGTAATACAAATTTTTCACCATAATAACCATTATGATTTTTACAATCATGATAGTAAAATTTTACCAAACCAGTATCTTCATCATAAGCATAATATACATAATTACCATTAAATTCTTTATATTCATATTTCATAATATCAGAATAATTGGGTTTTTTATCTATATATAATTCTAAATTAGGAGTATTTAAAAATTCATTATACCAATAAACATCTAACCCTTTAACCTTCATTTATCATTCCTTCTTCTACATTACAAAAAGAATTATCAGTAACAAATTTATTATATTCCCATTTTGTAATTTCATTTTTCCCAAATGGCATTAATTTTTTTAACCCTGGAATACGAATAAAAAATTGAGGATGTTTATAAACTCCAAAATGGTGTTTTCCATATTTTGTATATACAAATAAAACTTTACCTTCTTCTGGTAAATTTTCTTTGGCAATTTTTCTCCAAAAACTCTTTCCTATATAAGTTTGATCTTTTCTTCTTTCTTTACGATTCATTTTTTTTCTCCTTATTATTAAAAAACTTAATTTTCATCTAAATAAAATATTTTATTTTGACATTTTTGACATATACCAGATATACTATATTCACGTTTAGAAATTTCATTTACAAAATCTTCCATATTTATTTTTTCACCACAAATTGGACAATTACCATTTTTTACTGCATCCACTTCTTTATTAAATCCCAATGCACGCATAATATTTTCATTCATAATTTTACTCCTAATAAACTTTTGTATATTTTATTTTTTTTATTTAACCTTTTCTAAAAACACTTCAAAATATTCTCGACCTTGATATTCATAAGATCTATTATTATAATTTCGTGATTTAGTGCGTGCTTTAGCATATTTATAGTATTTAAACCAATCATTAAAATCTAACAAAATCCAACTTCCATGTCTTTTAAGAACATCCCTCTCCTTGATTGGAACATATACTTGTAAATGACACCATATATCTCCAGAATATATAAAAGTTTTTGGCTTTTCATGTTCCAAATAATAATTCACACCATTTTTGGTATATGTATAAACATTTGAATTATAAACATAATCATCCTTATATAATTTTTTAGCAATATCTTTTGCTAATTCAGTTTTAGTAGAATTATAAGGAGTAGTTATTTTTTTTCCATTTTGTTTTATATATTTAGTAGAAACATGAGGAACCTCTCTGGATGATTTTTTTGACCTATCATTAACTATAGGTACCAAAGACATTTCTACCATATCAAATGGCATTGCATATATTCCACTTCTTGCAGGTGGAGCATGAAAATTATCAGATCCATAACCTTTTTGTGGAACTCCGCTTAATCCGCCAAATCTTACAAATCTATATCTGTTCATAAATATATCTTACTATAGTTCCATTTGTTTCTTTATTGTATTAATTATTTTTTCCTGATCACTAATTAACCAAATTTGTTTCCAATATTTAGGTATTCGTTTGAATACATAAGACATTTGTTTAGGAGTAAGAAAATGTTTTTCTTCCCATTGCTTTGCTAAAGAACTAAGAAATTCTCCATCCACTCCCGTAAATCCTACTTTATTTATATAATAAGTATCTTCACGGGATTTTTCATCTTCCGTTTGAAAACTATAAATACGAGATAGAGCTCGAAGTGCCCACGCAGAATCTGTAGAAAGTTTTTCTTTAAGAAAGGCTTCAACTGATTTTTTAGTAACTTTGCACATTTTTCTCTCCATATTTTTATATATAATATTATTATAACCTAATTGTTTAAATTTTTTTACTAAATATACTAATCTATTTTACCACAATTATATATTAACTTTTGAAAAAATTTAGTATTAGATTCTTTAAATTGTCCAATTTTTAATACTACAATTACAGAATTTTCTATATTACAAACTTTATTTATTGAGCTTTGCCAAACAAAAATCTATATATTTGCAATATCATCTGAAAGCTTTATTATTCCCATAGGTTTTTTAGATGCTTTAGATATTTTTGCAAAATACTATTGCTTTAATCCAATAACAAGCTATCCACTTTCTTTTAGATTATAATCATTATATATTAACTAAGATGGTAAATGTATTTTTTCTCCAATTTCTGTCTATAAAATATCTCTTATTTTATTTAAAGTTTTAAAAGCTGAATATTTAATATTTATTGACATAGCATTTAGCTATAATTGACGTAATTCAGCAAAGGAAAAAGTTTTATTTTTATAATTTTCTTTTTTCTTTCCTCTAAGTTTACTTTTATGAAAATTATTATATACGTTTTCAATATCTCCAAAATCTTCAAAAGCAGAAGAAAAAATTAATGACTATATTTTTAATTTATTCTTTATTTGTGTTTTCTACATAAACTACTATAAACTTGAATATGGTCTATTATCAATAATAGATTTTACTTGCTATGATTTTATTCCTCGAAGAGAATTTAACCCATAGGCAATTGTTTTTTCTTTTAAAATTGTAAATCCATAATCTGATTTATTAATATTAGGATTAACAAGATCAATTCCAATTTGTCTACAAATCATAGTATTTTTTTGAATTTTATCTGTATTCTAAGAATAGTCTAAAATCGCTTTGATAAACTACTATGGATAATTTGCTCTACAAAATCCCTATGCATAAGATAATAATGAATAACTTACACAATGAGATTTATTAAATGCATAAGTTGCAAAAAGTGCAGATTTTTCAAATAAATCCTCTGCCTAATCTTTATGCATATAATTTGATAATCCTTTAATAAATTTGTTTTTATAGACATCTATTTTCTGTCGTCGTAATTCTGGTTTATCGTTCCAATCTCTATATTTAACTAAAACTTTTCTAAATTTATTTGCCTAAGATGAAGAAAATCCTGCTACCAAAGCCAACTTAATAACTTGCTATTGATAGATGATATTTCCATACGTTGGATTTAGTATATCATTAATAATTTTATTTTCGTATTTTTTATAATTGTTTGTAGCTTTATTAAGTGCATATTGTTTATCAACTCCAGCAGTTAATGGTCCTGGACGTAATATAGCTGATACAGCTGCTATATCATCAAAACAATCAGGTTTTATATTTTTTAAAATACTTCGAGCTGTATCACTCTATAATTGAAATATATTCTAAGTGTTACCATTTTTAAATAGCTATAATGTTACTTCATCATTAATTGGTATATTTTTAATAGTATAATTAGTTTTATTTCTTTTATTAATATTATCTAATGCACTTTTAAGAATTGTTACAGCAGATAATCCTAATATATCAAATTTTACTAATCCAACATGTTTTAATCCATATGATCCAGTACCCTATTCCCAGGATGTAATTATATTATCTCCAACACGTTGAAGTGGAATATACTAATTTAAATTAACAGAAGAGATAATAATTCCACAAGCATGACAGCCAAAATTGCGTATCATTCCTCTCATTTTAGAAGCAAAAAATTTAACCTTAGGATATTTATTTAAATAATTTTTAAAAGATGGAAAAAGTTGCTATAACTATTCTATAGATTTATCCTATAAATCAGTATTTGATGTTATCTATTTAGTAACAGCAAATGTTTCTTGTGCTGGAATTCCTAATACTCCGGCAACATCTTGAATTATAGCTTTAGTTTTTGCTGTTTGATAAACAATTATTTGTTTAACATTTTCTTCTCCAAATTTTTCTTTAATAAATTTTATAACATCATTTCGTCTATTATGCTGAAAATCTTCGTCAATATCAACTAAATCAAGATCACCATCAACTATAGTCTAAAGCTATATCTATATAGGATCAATCTATGATAATCCTAATAAATAAAAAATAAGTAAATTATTATTTTCTACTTTTTTATTTTGTTTAATTATTTTAATAAGCTATTTATATTTATCTGTAAATCTAGCCTAATAAAAATCTAAGGCATCACACTATCCTCTTAATCTTGTTATATATTTATTGGTATAAAGATTTTTCTATTTAAGTACCTTTATTAATCGTTCATAAAGCTATTCCCCATAAAGCTAATTTACATTTTTAACTTTCATGTTATTTTCCTTATATAAGTTTATAAAACTTAACTCTATCTCTTCCTAAATCCAAAAATCTTTCAAACATTAAATCATATTTTATTGGATCAACCTATGTGATTCCCAATAAATATGCAATTAAACAACCCGCAATACTTCCTCTTCCAAATCCGGTTGAAATATCTAATTTATGTACTCCATTAACGATCTACTAAATTATTAAAAAATAACCAATATAATTCATTTTTCTAATAATTGCATACTAATATTTTACTCTATTAATAATCTCATCAGTTATCTATTCTTCTTTATATCGATTTGATAAACCAGCTAAAATTTTTTTTGTAAATATCTACTATTCATTTTGAGCCATAATTGGTAATTTTATCTATGAATCAAATGTAATATCAGTTTGGACTAAATTTAAAATCTATTGTATATTATTACAAGACTAAATAAATATCTACTAAGTAAATATAGAAGATTTATGATAAAGTTTCCATGACTAATACATCTAGTCATATGTTTTATAATAAAGCTATCTAGCTTCATACCCAGAAAAATCTATTTCATTTATCTATCTTTTCTAATCATTTCCAGTACTTCTATTTCTAATAGCAATAAGCATATCATGAACCTAAGTATCATCTTTGTTAATATAATGACAATCATTTGTTAATATTGTTTTTATGTTAAGTTCTTTTGCTAATTTAATAAGCTATATATTTACTTTTACTTGATCTTGCATATTATGTAACTATAATTCTATGTAAAATTTATCTCCAAAAGCATTTTTATATTTTTTTAACGTTTCTTTAGCTAAATCTAGGTTATTATTTATTATATAAGAAGCTACCTATCCGCTTATACAAGCAGTTGTAAAAACTATACCCTATTTAAACTTACATAACGTCTAAAAACAAGTTCTTGGTTTATAATAAAATCCATTTATATGTGCATCATTATTAATTAAAATTAAATTTTTAACACCCTATTGTGTAACAGCTAATGCAATTAAATGAAAATATTTTTTAAATCTTGGATCTGTTTTATCTAATTCTCTATAATCATTTACATAAAGCTAACAACCAAAAATTGGAATTATATTATTCTATTTACACATTTTATACATTTTAGCCCAAACAGCAACATTTCCATGATCTGTTATGGAAAGATATTTATTGTTAGTTAATTTAACTCTATCAACTAAATCTTCTAATTTAGATAATGCATCTCTAACAGAAAACTAACTATGATTATGTAATTGTATAAAATGATCTTTTATTTCTTGTAAAACTTCCATTATTAATCCTTATTTTTTATAAAATATTTTATTGTTTCAGCAATACCCATCCTTAAATTATAAATTGGTTTCCAACCTAATTTTTGCTAAATTTTTTGAAAACTAATTAATGATCGATGTAAATCCCCTGGTCTAGCTGGACCAAATAATGGCTAAATATCTATGTTTAATTGATTTTTGATTTCATTAAATATAGTTAAAGTATTTGTTTCTATACATGTTCCAATATTAAATATTTCATTTTCTCCATTATTTAAAACCATTAAGTTAGCTTTAACAACATCTTTTACATAAACATAATCACGAATCATTCCATTAAGATTATCTGGATAGGTATTAATTATTGGCCTTTCTCCATTTAATAATTTTTTAATAAAAATTGAAACAACACCTGCCTCACCAGTTGATATTTGCCTAGGTCCATATACATTAGCATATCTAAGTATAGTATAATTTAATCTATATTGATAATAATAAAAATGTAAATAATTTTCTCCAACCATTTTATTTATAGCATATATAGATAATGGTTTTGGATTATAATTTTCAGTAGTTGGATATTCTTCAGCTTCTCCATAAATAGCACCACCAGAAGAAATATAAATAATTTTTTTAACCTAATTTTTTCTACAAGCCTCTAAAACATTAATTAATCCCATTATATTAGTTTTAGCATCAAATAATGGATCTTTAACCGAAATAGGTACACTAATTTGAGCAGCATGATGATTAACAATTTCTGGTTTTTCTTTCTTAAAAATATCGTTTAATTTTGATGAACAAATATCCATTTTATAAAATTTAGCTTTAGGATTTAAATTATATTTATGTCCAGTAGAAAGATTATCTACAACTACAACCTAATGCCCTATATTAATATATTCATCAACAACATGTGAACCAATAAATCCTGCTCCACCAGTTACTAAAATTTTCATAAAATTTCTCCGCATAATTTATTATTATATAAATAATTGATAACATTAAAAATAGCTTGATCCATATTTATATACTTATATGTAGCTAATCTTCCTAAAAAATGAACATTATTTTCTTTATATTTCTATGTATTATATTTTAACAATAATTCAGAATTTTTTTTATCATTTACAACATACATCTATTTACCATTAATTGAATTCTATAATGGAAATTCATAAAATAAATAAGTGTTTTTTGTTTTAACCTTAGTTGCATGTTTTATTTCTGATATTCTAGTATATTTTTTATCTTTTTCAGGATAATTAATAACACAAACTGGATATTGTAAATAACAATCTTTTATTTCTTTTATAAATTCTACACTTCGATACTATAACTAATCATATTTATAATCAAAATACTAATCTATTCTTCCAGTATAAAATATAATATCAAAATTTTTATTATAATTTTTTTTATATGTTTCAAATATAACTTCAATATTTTTATTTGTAAGCATCTAGTTAAATAACTATGTATATCCAAATGTGGGCATATATTGCCATTTATCTGTAAAATATCTATCCTAAAAACTATAATATATTGGTATTCTATTTACTATCTATGGAGGTAAAAATTTAGGCTATTTATTCCATTGTTTTATTGTATAATACTTATAAAAATTCTAGTAAATCTATTCACCAAATACAGATAATAATTGCTATTCTGCATTTTGAGGATTATCAATTTTTATTCTTTTTGTCTATAAAAACAATTTCATCTATTCCTAATTTTTTAGTTTTAATCCAAAATATTTGTTAATAGTATTAATATTTATTGGCATATTAAAAAACTAATTATTAATTTCACATAAAACCTTATGCTAATAAAAATGCCATTTACTAAATTTACTTATATAATTCCAAACTATCTAATGATTTGTATGAAATAAATGGGGACCATACTATTGTATAATATTACCAAATTCATCTTTATAATCATAACAATTTCCACCTATATGTTGCCGTTGCTACATTAATACAATATTATTATTTTTTGATAAAATATTAGCTAATGTTATTCCAGTTATTCCAGCTCCAACAATTAATATCCTTTTATTTTTTAACATAATACCTACTAAATAAAATTTTCAATACTAAAAAGTTTTTTAATTTTTTCAACTATTAAATAATGTCTTAACTAATTTCTAATATTATTATTTCTTAAATAATCAATTTTTTTCATACAATCATTTACATTATTTGCCTAAACTATTAATTCATCAGGTAAAAATTTTTTTATTGAATAAAAATTACTAAATCCAAGCGGTAAACTTCCAAACATTATTGCCTATACAAATCTAAACGTCATAAATCCATTTTTTTTATAATCATCTCTGGCTAATAATGGAACGGCAATAGAATCACTCATAGCCTAATTAAATTTATCTATTCCTATTCTATCATGATAAATTATATAAGGGTATTTATCTCTAAACCATTTTTTGTCATCTCTTGTCCAATTACCATAAAAATGTACCGAATTTTTTCTTAATTTTGAATATTCAGCTATATTATTTTTAATATCATTTTCTCTTTCATATTCATTACCAACATATGAAAAATCTTTATTCTTTATATTATTTTTCTATAATTCCTATATTATATTAAAATCTACTCCCAGTGATATACATTTTCCATATTTAGAAATTGATCCCTGCTATAATATTTTATATGGATTAATATTGTTAATATCCTATAATGTCAAATTATAATCTAAATCTAAAATTACAATTTTTGTTTTTGTATTTTTATATTTATTTATTAACATATTTTGTATCTATAAATCCGGACAATAATTTTTATCATTTTTATCTAATGAATTATATGGAGTCTTAAATCTCCACTATAACAATAAATAATCTAAATTATCTGGTAGACAATTAATATTTACAAAATGTAAGGTATTATAAGCTTTTATTCTCTATAACTAAGCAAATCCGGCAAATGAATTTTTTATTCCATATTTGTTGATAATTAGTAAATCTCTATCAATTGGTGGGCCATAAACAATAAAACCTCTTTTGCTTAATTCATTAATTATCCAAGGACTATAACTCGCATTTCCATCTGGAGCTGATATTCCTATTCTATTAGATAAAAATCCCCAATAATTATATAATATTGTTTTCAACTTTTAGTTCCTTACATAAATATTTTATTTGAAACTATAAATCTTCATTGTTTGTACATAATTTTATTATTCTACATTTACTTTTTTGCAAAAACTAATCATAATATTTTTTTAACAAATCATAATCATTAATAGTATATAATTGTAAATCATCATTTTTATAAAATTCTTTATCTTTATAGCAATAAATTATTACACCATTTAATTTACTTGCTCTATAATCTAAATCAAATATTTTCTATATATCGGTTTTACGATTGTTAAATTTGGAATATGCATACTAACTACCAACAAATCTATCAAAAATAATTGGATAATTAGTTTGTTCACAAATTTGAATTTGACATTCTGCTGTATATCTTAATATTGATAAAAAATCGGGATTTTTATCATGCTATTTTGTAAATTTAAATAATGGAATATTAATTACTTTACTTAATGCATTTGCAATATTTGTTTTACCAACCATATCATGCCCCTAAAATATTATTAATTTATGATTGATAGCAAAGTTTGTTAATATATTATTTTGTTGATCCAAACCCATTATCGCCTCTTTTTGATTTATTCTAATATAACTAAGATATGTTCACCTACTATAAATTATTATTATCTATAACAAATAAAATATATTGAATAATTTTCTAATTCTATTTTATTTCAACTTTATTATTAGAGGTATTAATGAGTTGAATATGTATCTATCCTTGATAATTATGATCTATAACACCGCTAGAAAATAAACCTTTTTTTGCTAGTATTCCGCTTTTATTATTTGCTATAAGAGCTCTATTTTTTGAAAAATTAACTTTAATACCTGAAGGAATTAATATCCTACCTAATGGATAAATTATTATTGTTTTATTCTATAAATTAATTTCCCACTATAAAGTATTAATCTAAGTATTTTTCTTAATAAGATACTATATAAAATCTTCATTAAACTAAGGAATATAAAAATCGATTCCGGCATCTTCTCCTATATTAGCATATTGTGGACTTATTACATTTCTTATTTTTGCAAATTTCATTATTACTCCAAATTTATTATTCTATTTATTTCTTTGTTTATTTTATCTGTATTATGTAAATTTAAAAATATTTTTTTAATGGTCTAACAGTTTGTTAAGTCATTTATAATAATATTATAGTTGAATAATTTCATAGCGTTAAATGCATCTTCTATATTATTATAAATTAAATTATGTTTCTTTAACTAATATAATAAATCCTCTTTATCTATAAAAAATTTATCTATATTAGCATTATATACAATTATTGGAATACATTTATTAAGTATAGATTCTAATAATCTTAACAACGAAAATTCATTTTCATTATATGATGGAATTACAAAAGTATAATAACTTTTTGAAATATACTATAAATACTAATCATATCCAATATATTTACATTTTTGTAAATTTGTAAAATTATTAATATTTTTTGCACTTTTGTAAAATATATTAAATTTATATTCAAAATTATTAAGATTTTTATCAAAAAATTTACAAATATTTTCTCTAAAAATATTTCCTTTAATCAAATTTGTAAATCCAAAACTAAACATAAATTGTTTATTATTATTAAAAACTTCAAATCTAGACAATTCAAATAATGTAGTTAATTCAAATCTATCACTTGAATAAAAACAAAACTATTTATTATTTTTGTTCAAACTTCTATAATCTACTTCCGTTGGATCTTCTACTATATGAATAATTGGTACATTTAACTATTTAGTTAATACATAAATAAAATAAAATAAATGTAATTTAATTCTTAATATATTAAAATTTATTCGTTTATCATAATATCTATTAATAACCTTATCAATACTATTAATATTTATTGCATTAGTAAAATCATCTTGATATACAATTAATTTATCTAATTTGTGTTTCTATTGAAATAATATTATTTTATTTCGTAGTTCACTTAATGTAATATCATCTCTTAAATTAAAATTAAGTATATTAGTAAAATTATTTACATTTCTTTTATATTTATTTATATAATAAAAATTATTACTTTGTGGGTGTTTATTAAATAAATCCAAAAATGAATTTATACAAAAATAAGAAAAAGTTTTTTTAGATTTTATTCCATTGTTTATCCCTATTATAATTCCAATTTTCAAAATTACCTCATAATTTAGTCTAAGCTATTTTTTTTACAATATTAAAATGTTTTTCATATGCATGTAAGCTTGCAGCTTGCCAATATATATATCCAATCTATAAATTATTATATGTTAATAATAAATCATTATATAATTTCATATAAACATAACAACTCCAATAAAAATCATTAAAAAATCCATAAATTATATCATTTGATCTCATATTATATATACTATATAATTTATTATTTCTAATATAAAATGAATTATACATTGTACAAATAAAATCATTCATTCCATCTTTTATAGAATCATAATGTATTGATGGACGATTATATATCATAATTGCTCTTCTTGAATTTATGTTTTTCTATAACTATTTTAAACAATTTATATATTGATTATAATTGTCTTTATTGAATATTAAAAATCCATAATTTGAATTTACATTACCATATTTATCACAACAATTATTCCAAATTTTTGCAACAGAACTTACCATCTAACAATTTAAATTTTGTGAATTATACCACTATAACTATAATTTTGTATATTTTATATTAGTTTTTTTTATGCCTTTAAAATCAATAATTGGATAAAGAGGATTTAATGGATACATTGTGTATGCTAAAATCTATACTGTTCCATTTACAATATTATTATTCTATAATTCATTATTTAATAATATAAAAGCCCTTTGTACAACTTCCTAATTAGACATTTTTTCTCCATTAATAATTATTTTTTTAATATAATAGTTATTTTGATATTATTTTATATTAACTTTTTAATTTTTTTCTTTTAATTCATGCATTAATAATTTTTTTTTCTTTTTATATTTTCTTACTGCTTCTCTAATTTTTTCTCTATTTTTTTCACGATAATCTTGATAATATTTAGTCATTTTATCGTGGTTTTTTCTATAGTATGCCTTTTGATATTCATTATGTTTTTTCTTTTTCTCAAAATCCTATTGTGAAATAAAATTCTAATTATTTTTATTATTTTTTAACATTTTTTACTCCTATTATTTTTTTTTATATTTTATGTAAATAAATTTAATATATTTTTTATTAATTGCCAAATATTTTCTTTACGCTTATGACCACAAAACTTTCCTTCTTTATTTATTGTCATAACATTTATTGGTTTATTTTTTTCTGTATCAAAAATTTCCATAAATTCATATAATTTAAAATCATAATTTCCAATCTCTTCGTTACCAGTTTTATTATTAATAATATCAAGCCTTGCTATTTCTTTTGTGTATTTTTTATTACCAAATGGAATAAGTTCAACTTTAACTCTAATCATTGATAATTAATTCCCTTGTATTATTTTAAACATTAAAAATAATAAATATTTTTTTTTAATATTAATTTTTATTATTTATTATTTTTTTGATTTTGTTCATAATATTTTTTTCTATATTTTTTTGTAGTTTCTTTTCCTTTCTTTGTTTGCCTATATTTTTTCATTGATTCAAGCATTATATCTCTATGAGAATTATAATATTCCCTATGATATTTACGATCTACTTCGCGATTTTTTTCACGCCATTTACGAGCATATTCTGCTGCCTTAATTTTTTTTCATTAGTATTCATAATAACTCCTTATATAATTTATTATAACTAAATTGATTTTATTTTAATTGTATTTTTTAAAAATTTATTGAATTTTTTCAATTTCTGAAATATGAATTAAACAACCCAAACCATCAATTTTACCATATAATACTTCATTATCTGTGGGAAGATTATCAATTATAGTTGAAGATCGTATAGCATATTTCATACAAACTGGATTTCCATTACAAAACATCCAACTACCTTGACCTAAACGATCCCACCAATCTTCAATAATATATTTTGAATTCTTAAATGTTCCAGAAATAATTTTTACAGTTTGTCCAGCTAAGGAACTTTTATCTTTATGAATTACCATATTTTTTTTCCTAATATTTTATTTTAGTTTTTTTTATTAATCAATCTCTTTTAATTCATTATCAGTAATTTCAAAACATTCTATTTTATCAATACAATCTTCAAGAACTACAGCAATACAACTTGTAGAAATTCGTGGCATAAAAATTCGAATTAAAGTATTATTAAACTTATCTTTAAATTTCCATATTGGCATATTTAAAAAATTAAAATTTTCAAAACTTGAACTTAATTCATCAAATGTATTAAAAATATAAATACGAACTTTATTTTCTCTAATTTTATTAAAACCCCTGGGCATACCCAATAAAATATGTCCCACTCCAAGTATTGCTGTACCGGGACAATGTCGATTACATCCCATTTTATTTTCAAATTGACCACACTTTGTATTACTTCCCGAAACACATCCTGGACATTGATAATTTTCAATAGCTTCAATATAATTCATTATTAACTCCTTATTAAATAATATTATAATTAAAATTTTTATTTATTATTTACTATTTTATTATCAAGTATATAATAAATTTCAAATTCATTTGCCTCTGGAAATTCAAATAAAAATTCTTTTTCAATAGCAAGAAGTTCACCCACTATTTTAGATGGTTTAAGATTATATTTTTTCATAATCATATCACCATTTACGGGCATTTTTGTTATTACTTCTGGAATGTATTTATTTGTATTTACAAAATCAATTATTGATTGAACAATATATTTACGTTCAGGCCTTAAAGAGTCTGCCATTGCTAAATCTAAAAAAAACAAAAACTGTTCTTTACCATATTTATTAATCATTTTACGAATAGTTTTTTCTGACATTTTTTCAATAAAATTCATATGCATCATAATTGAATTTGATATCCATTCAATTTGTTTATTAGTATATTTATAATGAATCATAAAGTTTTTAGCAATACGTTGAGAATGAAATTGGTGTTGATAAAAATGTATTCCAGTATTATTAATGGTCATAGTATTAACTTTTCCCACATCATGAAGAAGAGCAGCAAGGCGATGTTCTATGGTAGCAGGAACTCTTGTCATAACTTCTAATGTATGATTAAATAAATTTTTAGTATGCCATTTACAATCTTCATTTTGAATAGAATCAAACTTAGAAAATTCTGAAATCATATATGAAAGAATACCAGAATAATTAAGATAATTAATTCCATCGACAAAATATTTAGATATCAAAATTTTATTGAATTCATCTCTAATACGTTCATTAGAAATATTTTTAAGCCAAGGAACAAATTTAATAATGTTATTAAAGGTATTTTCTTCGATTTTAAAGCCAAGTTGTGCGGCAAAACGAATTGCTCTCATAATACGAAGGGGATCTTCTGCAAAAATAATTTTAGGATTAGAAGTTGTACGAATAATACCATCTTTAATATCTTTTATTCCATTCTTAAGATCTATAAATGATTTTTGAGAAATATTATATAGAATAGAATTAATTGAAAAATCACGTCTATTTATATCATCTTCTAAGGTACCTTCAAAAACTTCTGGCATACGATTCTTAAAATTATATATTTCTTTACGAGCAGCAACAATTTCTATATTTATATCAAAAATTTTAATTTGTGCAGTACCAAATCGCGAAAAAATAATTGGTTTATGATCAAGATTAATATTTTTACATAAAAATTCTGCTAATTCAATTCCAGCATTAAGTCCAAGTCCAATAACAACAAGATCTATATCTTTTGAAGATTTATTCATAAAATAATCTCGAACAAACCCTCCGGCAATATAGACTTTATTATCAAATTTTGTATTTTTAATAATTTCTTGAATTTTTCTAATAACAATATTCATATTTTAACTCTTATACAAAACCTTATATAATTATTATAACTATAAAACAAAATATTTAGTTAAAATTAATTTTATGATTATTTAAACTGTTTCTCTCCCAAAATAATCCTTCACTGTATCCTTGTATGGATTTATCAATATCAGCTAGGTCTAATCGTTTTAAGGTAAGAGCACAATAATATTCGTCAATTTCAATACCACTGAATTCGCGGTTTA
>Ga0208695_1000253_pt1 | contig 67888 bp, 56 predicted proteins | sample AD_UKC111_MetaG_FD_184449 | JGI IMG/M metagenome (GOLD analysis project Ga0208695, IMG submission 184449) | Active sludge microbial communities of municipal wastewater-treating anaerobic digesters from Hong Kong - AD_UKC111_MetaG (SPAdes)... | ecosystem: Engineered > Bioreactor > Anaerobic >... | reverse complement strand
TAGACCAGCTATTTTATGTCTACCTCACCTAGGTGGTCTTGTTGTCATGCGTTTCATTAACGTCAGGAGCCTAAAAAAATTTCTCAAAATTTTTATTATAAACTCTTGACTTTAATTAGCTGGTCTTTCTTTTGTATTGCAGCCGACAATAAAGCGGCTGCATAATAACAATAGTATAGATTTATTGGGGAATGATTACATCAACATCCATGAATGCTTCATCAGTTATTGTACATATGTTTGTGTCTGAGGATGTATATGTAATTGTCATTGATGCTTGATTTATTGGCGGCTAATGTGCCTTAGCTAGTTGGGGCAGGAGGTAAAGCTGCACCTGTACGGATTTTTCCTGTTCCATTTACTTGTATGGTACCACCTTTAGGATCATTTGGATTGTTTATTTGTGATTTAACATTAAGTGTTATTATTCCTGGGCTATAGCTATCTGTAACATTATCAACTTCGATAGTAATTCCGGCAACTCCCTTATCGTCTGAGTTAACTTTAATTTCTGAACTAGTTGGAGTTCCTGTAGATTGACCGCGACTTGCTGTAATGGTTTTAAATATCAGCCCGGTTACATTTGATGTGTCAAGGCTAAAATCAATAGGTACATTCTTTTGTAATACTCCATAGCTGTCTTTCGCGGTTGCTTCTATATAAAGTTTTGCCCCAGCAGCAGCTTGAATTGTTGAATATTGCGGACTAATAGTCAATCCACCACCTACAGGAGCTTCTGTCAAAGAAGATTGAAGAATATTGAGTATCGAAGCTAACCCAGTCGGCATGTCTGCCTGACCACCTTCTATATGAATATCCATGGTGTATTCTACAGAATATTTTGATTCTTGTGATGCTTTTGAATCTTTTTTACTGGAGTAATTTGCATGTGCTTCAAAATCAACTGAAAAAGGTCCCCAACCAATAGAACCACCAGCTGATCCTCCTGCTGAAAGTTCCTCTGAAGTTGATGTCTCATTTACAGTTGATGCTGAAGCTGATATGTTGGCTTTAAAATCGATAATAACCTGATTAATTGCCAAGAATGGAATAGGCACAATTGTCAATAGTGGCACGACAAGATTTACCATCTCCCCGTTCTTGTTATACTGGAAAGTCACGTTAATTACCTTTTTTTCACCTGTTTTCGGATCTTCAGTTAAACCAACATTCTGAATAAATTCCCAGCTAGTTTTGGCAGCTTTAGCTTGTGCCTGTATACAAGCATCTAACGGTCCACCAATTAAGCTTGAAAAAGGAATTGCCTGAAGTGCACTTGTTGCAGTTTGTGCTGCAGCATTATCAATAGGCATAATAATTTCCTCCTATTTTTTGTTGTAATTAATACTTATTCAGTTATTTGCTGTTTATTACTATTATTAAGTACAAACTTACATTGAACTCCGAGATCAACATTATTCTTGCTTTTATATTCAAAGGGGTAGAGAATTATTGATGAAATGAATAAAATAATAAAAATATATATAAATTGAAAATTTTGAGTTTTTAATAATGGGGTATTGTGGTATACTATATGCTGGTACAGAATGCTAAGGAGGTATTATATGGATGCAAAGCAATTGTTTAACTTTTGGTTGACGAGTGATTATTTTGATGCAGATACAAAATATGAACTGTCACAGATTAAGGATGATGAAAAAGAAATCGTTGAAAGGTTCTATAAAGAGCTTGAGTTTGGTACAGGTGGTCTAAGAGGTATAATTGGTGCCGGAACTAATAGAATGAATATATATACAGTCAGGAAAGCAGCCCAGGGTGTAGCCAACTATATCAAAAGCCTTGGTCAGGAAGCTATGGATAGGGGGGTTGTCATTTCCTTCGACTCCAGAAATAAATCGCCTGAGTTTGCGTTGGAATCTGCTAAAGTTTATACAGGTAACGGTATAAAGACTTATTTGTTCGATGAATTGAGGCCTGTTCCTGTTTTATCATTTGCAGTAAGGTACTTTAATACCGCCGTCGGTATAATGGTAACAGCCAGCCATAACCCTAAGGAATATAACGGTTATAAGGTTTATGGCGAAGATGGGGCACAGCTTTCATTAGAAGGCTCCGAGATAGTTCTCGATGAAATAACCAAAATAAAGGACATGTCCAGCATAGCTTTAATGGAGAAGGAAGAAGCAATTGAGAAAGGCCTCCTTAAAGTTGTGGGAGTTGAAATTGAAGATGCCTTTATTTCGGAAATCAAAAAACAATGTATAAATGCAGAGCTGGTTAAAGAAATAGGCAGGAATATGAAGATTGTTTACACACCTCTTCATGGTACTGGAAATAAGCCAGTAAGAAGAGTACTGAAAGAAATTGGCTTTGAAAATGTAATTATAGTTAAGGAACAGGAAAAACCCGATTCCAATTTCTCAACTGTTAAATCTCCAAATCCTGAGGATAAAGAGGCACTTACAATGGCTATTGAGCTTGCAGCAAAGGAGAACAGTGACCTGGTAATAGGTACTGACCCTGATTGTGACAGGGTTGGTATAGCTGTGAGAAATAAGAGCGGTGAGTATGTAGTTTTTACAGGTAACCAGACAGGATGTCTTTTATTGGAATATATACTTTCACAGAAAAAAGCCAATGGAACTCTTCCGGCAAATGGATTTGTTGCTAAGACTATAGTGTCTTCAGAATTATCAAGAAAAATTGCAGCTGCTTATAACATTAAAATTGTTGAAGTTTTGACAGGCTTTAAGTTTATTGGGGAAAAAATTAAAGAGCTCGATGAGTGCGGAGATAAAAAATATATATTTGGCTTTGAAGAAAGCTACGGATATCTGGCAGGGACACATGCTAGGGATAAGGATGGAGTAGTTGCGTCCATGTTAATTGCAGAAATGGCTGCTTTCTATAAGTCAAAGGGAATGACTCTCTATGATGCATTAGAAGAGCTTTTTGCCAAGTATGGATATACAATTGAGTCCATAACATCCTTTACTCTTGAAGGTAAGGAAGGGCTTGAAAAAATCAAGTATACAATGGATCAATTAAGAGAAGCAAGACATTCAAGTTTTGGTTCATCAAATGTAAATGCAATAAGGGACTATTTGAAAGGTGAGAGGTATGATATAAAATTAGGCAGTACGGAGGAATTGACTCTGCCTGAATCCGATGTTTTATATTATGAAATGGAAGACGGTTCATGGTTTTGTGTAAGACCATCTGGGACTGAGCCTAAAATAAAGATATACTACGGTGTTACAGGAACAGACTTGAAGAATGCACAGGGTATGCTTGATGAATTAAGGGACAATGTGCTTGCGGTTGTTAAAAAGTTTTTGTTTGAGTAACATGTGGATTGCTTAAGAAAAATAACTTCAAATGTATAACAAGTATGTAAAATTAAGTAACTCGAAATCATTTGTAATAAATGCTTTCGGGTTATTGTTTTATAGCTGTTTAATTCTAAATCCTAAGCCTAAATACATTGCAGCCCTATAATTGTATGTTATAATAAATATAATTATTCTACTTAAAGGAAGGTTTAAAATGCCTGATTTTGTACATTTGCACGTTCACACTGAGTACAGTCTTTTGGACGGTGCCAATAGAATAAAGGACCTTATAAGGCGTACCGCGGAGCTTGGCATGAAGAGCATCGCCATAACCGACCATGGAGTCATGTATGGAGTGGTTGACTTTTACAAGGAAGCGGTGAAGAACGGAATTAAGCCTATTATTGGCTGCGAGATATATACTGCAAAGAGAACAAGGTTTGATAAAGAGCCCAATCTCGATTCGGAGCAGGGACATCTTGTGCTTTTGGCACGGGATATGACCGGTTATAAAAACCTTATGAAAATAGTATCCATAGGCTTCATAGAGGGGTTCTACTATAAGCCTAGGGTGGATATGGAAGTCCTTGAAAGATACAGTGAAGGTATAACCGCATTGAGTGCGTGTCTTTCGGGAGATATTCCAAAGGCAATTATGCATAATGATATTGAGAGTGCCAAGAAAATAGCGTTAAAGTACAACTCAATTTTCGGGCAGGGTAATTTCTATCTTGAATTGCAAAATAATGGAATTGAAGAGCAGAACCTTGTTAATCAGCAGCTTATAAAATTAAGCAAGGAGCTATCACTGCCTCTTATTGCAACTAATGATGCACATTATTTAAGAAGAGAGGATGCAAGGGCACAGGAAATACTTCTTTGCATACAGACAGGCAAGACAATGGATGATGAGGACAGGATGACATTTTCTGCCGATGAGTTTTACATTAAATCAATTGATGAAATGTACAGGCTGTTTAAAAATGTACCTGAAGCATTGGAGAATACTGTTAAGGTTGCAGAGAGCTGCAATGTGGAATTGGAATTTGGAAAGCTCCATTTGCCGTCATATGCCGTACCGGAAGCAACAAACCCTTATGACTATCTTGAAAAATTATGCTTTGAGGGACTTGAACGTTTATACCCGGATTCATGCGATGATGAAAAAAGGGACAGGCTTTCATATGAGCTTTCCGTTATAAAGCAAATGGGTTATGTGGATTACTTCCTGGTTGTTTGGGACTTTATAAAATACGCCAAGGATAACGGAATAATGGTTGGACCGGGAAGAGGATCGGCTGCAGGAAGCCTTGTAGCCTACACATTGGGAATTACAAATATTGACCCAATAAAGTACAATCTTCTTTTTGAAAGGTTTTTGAATCCTGAAAGAATAAGCATGCCCGATATAGATATAGACTTCTGCTTCGAAAGAAGGCAGGAAGTAATAGATTATGTTGTTAGAAAGTATGGAAAGGACAAGGTTGCACAGATAATAACATTCGGAACAATGGCTGCACGAGCTGCCATAAGAGATGTGGGAAGAGCCTTGAACGTACCCTACGCCGATGTGGACATTGTTGCAAAAATGATCCCTTTTCAGCCGGGAATGAATATTGAAAAGGCTTTAGAATTGAATCCCGAGCTTAAAAAGCGTTATAACGAGGATGACAGGACGAGAGAATTAATCGAGATGGCAAGGCTTTTAGAAGGTATGCCGAGGCATGCATCGACCCATGCGGCAGGGGTTGTTATATCAAAAGATCCCATTGATGAATGCGTTCCCCTTCAGAGAAACGAAGACAGTATAACAACACAATTTACAATGGTTACACTTGAGGAATTGGGCCTTCTGAAAATGGATTTTTTAGGCCTTAGGACTCTCACAGTGATAAGGGATGCAGTAGAACTGGTATATAAAAATTATGGCAGGAAAATAGACATTGACAAGCTTGACATGGATGATAAATCAGTTTTTAAGATGATAAGCGAAGGTAAAACTTCAGGGGTATTCCAGCTTGAAAGTGCCGGTATGACACAGTTCATGAAGGAACTGCAGCCATCAAGCCTTGAGGATATAATAGCGGGAATTTCATTGTACCGTCCGGGACCAATGGATCAGATTCCCAGGTATTTAAAGAACAAAAACAATCCTGATGAAATAAAATATGATCATCCTATGCTTAAGCATATTTTGGATGTTACTTATGGCTGTATGGTTTATCAGGAGCAGGTTATGCAGATTGTAAGGGATTTGGCAGGCTATTCCATGGGAAGGTCCGACCTTGTAAGAAGAGCTATGTCAAAGAAGAAAGTAAGTGTAATGGAGCAGGAGAGGCAGAATTTTATATACGGTATAATAGATTCAAATGGAAATGTTGAAGTATCGGGTGCCGTAAGAAATGGAGTGGATGAACAAACAGCCAACAAGATTTTCGATGAAATGATGGACTTTGCAAGCTATGCATTCAATAAATCCCATGCTGCTGCTTATGCAGTTGTTGCATATCAGACGGCTTGGCTAAAATACTACTATCCCGTAGAGTTTATGGCTGCATTACTAAACAGCTTTTTAGGGAGCAGTGAAAAGATATCTCAGTATGTATCGGAATGCAAGGCCATGAATATTGAAGTGCTTCCGCCCGATATTAATGAAAGTAACGTAAAATTCACAGTCATTAACGGCAAGGTGAGATTCGGCTTGGCAGCGGTAAAAAATGTGGGAGAGGGAGCAGTTAAAAGCATCATAGTTGAACGTGAAAAAAACGGAATGTTCAAGGATTTCAGAGATTTTTGCGAGAGGATTGACGGTAAGGATATCAATAAAAGATGTATAGAAAGCTTAATTAAAAGTGGGGCTTTTGACTCGTTTGGAGTATACCGTTCAAAGCTTATGGCTGTTTTTGATAAGCAGCTTGATGCAATAGCACAGGCAAGAAAAAGAAATATGGAAGGGCAGCTGTCCATATTCGAATTTGGAGCAGTCAATAAAGACAGTGTTAAGGCATATATTGAATATCCCGATATAAAAGAATATCCACAGAAGGTTTTATTGGCCATGGAAAAAGAGATGTTGGGACTTTATATCTCAGGACATCCTCTTTTAGAGTATGAAAATGAACTAAAAAGCCAGGTTACTGTTTTCAGCTCGGATCTTTACTCTGTTCAACCTGAAAATGCTGATGGAGAAATGCTTGAAATCCATAAAAATATAACCGATGGAATGAATGTTACGGTTGGGGGAATTATTACAAGCAGGAAGAACAAAACTACCAGAAGCAACAATATGATGGCGTTTTTAGGATTAGAAGACCTATATGGAGTTATGGAGATAATCGTATTTCCCAAAATACTTGAAAAATATGCATCACTAATGGTAGAGGAAAATATTGTATTAATAAAGGGAAGAATAAGTTTAAAAGAAGAAGAGCAACCTAAAATAATATGTGAAGACATTTATCCAATTAGGAACCAAATTAATCCTAATGAAAAGAAAAAGGTTAAAAAGGTTTACATCCGGACAAATAAAAATATGGAGCATATAAATTATGAATCCATTTTATCAATGTTTAAATACTTTAATGGCATGACGCCGGTATGTATGTACAATGAGGATGATAAGTCGGTAAAAGTTCTTGACAGGGAATATTGGGTAAGCCTTAATGACTGCCTGCTCGACGAGCTCAAGATAAGGCTTGGAGAAGAAAATGTCAAAATTGTAGGTGAATAATAAAAAAGCCTTAATTTCATTGACATAGAAAAAAATATTGATTTTTAAAATAAAATAATATATAGTTATGACGAGGTGATTTGTTTGGATTGGGAGCAGGATAAAATTCAGGACTATGTTGTGATAAAAGCTGAAGAGAGTGGAGTAAACATTATCGGCCTTACACGAGGAAGGGATACAAAATTTCATCATACCGAAAAATTAGACAAGGGAGAAGTGTTAATAGCCCAGTTTACTGAGAATACATCTGCCATTAAGGTTAGAGGAAAAGCAAAGATTCTTAGCCGTTATGGAGAAATTATTTCTGGTGAATAAAGTTAAAAAGGGGCGTGTTTATATGTGGACTGTTGTGTATATGGCACAAAGCAAGGATATAGCAAATAAACTTCAGGAATTGCTTACTGTTGATGGTATACTTGTCAAGGTTAGGCCAATAAGTAAAAACCATGAAAGTAATGATAATTATTTTGAAGTTCTTGTTCCCGAAGCTGAGGTTGAAGAAGCACACAGTGTAATTATTGAAAAAGGTTTTTAAAATAATTTACCACGAGTAATTTAATAGGATTAAAACTTTCCCGTGTTAATTTAAAGGTATTTTCACGGGTTTAATATTTTTATTCAGATAAATAGTTTATAATATAAATAGTTTATAAATTTATAATTTATAAAGTTTATAGTTTATAATATTGATGGTTTAATTGATAGTTTATTATAATAATAGGATGGGTAATAAAATGGTAACAGAAACGCACTTGATTGTAAGATATGCAGAAACAGATAAAATGGGTATCGTCCATCATTCAAATTATGCTGTTTGGTTTGAAGCGGGGAGGACAGATTTTATAAAAAAAGCAGGAATAACATATTCAGAAATAGAACAAAGAGGTGTAATGCTTCCTCTTATTGAGTTAAAGTGCAAGTTCAAAGTTCCTGCACATTATGAGGATGAGATAGTAATAAAAACAAGAATAGAAGAAATGACAAACACCAGGATTAGATTTTATTATGAAGCTGTAAGATTAGGCGATATGCCTGTAATACTGTCGACTGGTGAAACAATGCATGTTTGGACTGATAAAAATTTAAAGCCGGTTAATCTAAAAAAATATTCCCCTGAGCTTTTTGGTTTGTTTTGCAATATTCTGGGACAACCTTAATATTATATTTATAATTAACCCCATTTAACTGTTTTGGGAATATAATATTATAAGATTCAATACAATCTGGTTTAGGCGGTGTATAGGTGAATATTCCTAATGTTTTAACAATAATAAGGTTTTTAGTCGTACCAGTTTTTTGCTATTTTATGATTATTGAAGATTATCATGTTTCGGTGGCTCTTTATGTATTTGCCGGAATTACAGACATCCTTGATGGTCAGATAGCAAGAAGATTCAATATGATAACTTCTTTTGGAAAGCTAGCGGATCCGGTAGCTGACAAATCTATGCAGATTTCGGCACTTGTACTTCTGACATTGAAAAATAAGATACCACCGGTATTTTTGATAGTTGTAATAGCAAAAGAATTATTCATGGTAGCAGGTAGTTTGATATTATATAAAAAAGATCATTATGTTGTTTCAGCCAATTGGTATGGAAAAATGGCCACAGTGATATTATTTGTTGCTATTATACTGACACTTTTCAACATTCCATATAACAATATTTTTGTTTTTATAGCTGTTTTGGCGAATTTATTTTCATTTGTAATGTATACGAGGGAGTACAGGAAAATAAAACAACCGAATGAATAATTTGCCGATATTGGGAATAATAACAAAGATGTTATTTTATCAAGGGGCATTGGTTTATTGCCGATATAAAATGAAGAAATAAAAACCTAAATACATAAAAGGTTGCAGGAGGAAAGTATTGTCATGCAAAAGAAAAAAATAATTGGAATTATTGTATTTGCTGTTGTAATTTTGATGGGGAGAGCAATTTTTGCCGAAGGCCAAATTAAGTGGAAAAAATCTCTTGAAACAGGCAAAATCAATTTAAAAGCAATTGCACATGATGGTGAAGGAATGATTGTCGCTGTTGGAGAGGACGGCAGAATCAAAACATCCAAGGGTGGAATAAAATGGGTTGGAAGGGATTCCGGAACCGTTGAATCGTTAAACGGTATTACATATGGAAACGGTATATTTGTAGCAGTGGGCGAGGGAGTTGTTGCAACTTCTTCCGATGGCATCACTTGGACTACAAAATCATCACTGACATTAAACGAGGTTGTATGGCATAATGATAAATTTTATGCGGTGGGTAAATTCGGAACGATACTTTCATCTCCTGACGGTGAAACATGGTCAAAGATTGAAATAAAAAGCGATGAGTCATTAAATGATATATATGCATATGAAAACAAATTGGCTGTTGTAGGTAATGACGGCGGCTTTTACAGCTCAGATGACGGTGAGAACTGGACCAAGGTCAGAATCAGCAAGGAAGCTTCTTTAAGAAGTATCTGCTGGAATGGTTTAAAGTTTGTAGCCTCATCGGATGATGGAAATATAGTAACTTCTATGGACGGAACCAATTGGGCATGGGTATCCGCAGAGTCGTCAACAGGAAAGCCTGGTGAGGTCAGCGGTACATCAACAGGTCTTTTAAAGCTTGGAAAGGGAATAAATGATATACAATGGGATGGAGAATGTTTTATAGCCGTTGGATATAATGGTGCTATATATAGTTCCGAAAACGGAACCAAGTGGGAAAAGATTAATTATTCAACTACCAGCAATTTGGAGTCGGTAATTTTTACCGGAAATGAGTATATTATTGTCGGAAATAACGGTACTTTATTAAAATCCAATGATTTGGAAAAATGGACATCAATTAACCTTAACGGTATCGATAAAAATTTAAATAGTGTTGTTTGGGGAAAAAACAAGTTTGTTATAGTTGGTGATACCGGAATCATATTAACTTCATATGACGGTGAGTCATGGGTAAGACAGGACAATAATTTTGGAAAGGATTTTAATAAAGTAATTTATACAGGAAGTATGTTTGTTGCTGTAGGTTCCCAAGGTTACATCATCACATCTCCCGACGGAGTCAAGTGGACCAGGTCAAATACGGGAGTTTTAAGCAAGCTGTACAGCATAGCATGGAACGGTAAATTGTTTGTTGCTGTAGGTGAGTCGGGTGTGATATTGACATCTTCAAATTGCATAAAATGGGATGTGCTTAACTCGGGTGCATACAGAAGCATATACTCAATTGTTTGGGACGGTGTTAACTTTGTAGCTGATGAAGGCAAAGACGGCAATATTCTCATATCACATGACGGAAAAACGTGGTCAAGGATTGAACATTTAAAAAATGGTATAGTAAAGAGCAATATGGGAGATACTTTGATTTTTCCCGATTCAGATAACATAAACCAAGACATACCTGCTATAAAAGGAATAAAGCATATTATTTGGAACGGTACCGAATATATTGGTGTAGGTGATCTAACAGCTTCACATGTGGAAAGTAAAAAGAATCAGATAAACAGTAATGTGAGAGTTGGAAATTCAACTTTGTCATCGAAGGATGGAATAAATTGGACTGAAGAAACTCTTGGCAGCTTCAAGAATCTTAGAAGTGTTGCCTGGAGCGGCGAAATTCTCGTTGCCTGTGGCGAGGAGGGTACTATTGTAAGTACGGTTCCTTCTTACATCAGTGTGATTATTGACGGCCAGAGCTTAGAAGCTGATATGTCACCTGTTATAAGAAACGGTAAGACATTAGTTCCGTTAAGGGCTATTTGTGAGGCATTAGGTATGACTGTTGAATATGACGAGGCAACAAAGGGCATAACTTGCACAAAGGGAGATAACATCATAAAATTAAATGTAGGGGGAAAAGAGGCTTTAGTTAATGGTAAAGTGGTCAAACTTGATGAACCTGCAAATGTTATAAGAGGTAGGACATTGGTTCCCGTAAGGTTTTTGGCGGAAAATATCGGATCAAAAGTAAGCTGGGATAAAACAACGAGAACAGTATACATTGTTAGTCAAGATTAATAATATAATGGGGCATTTCGAGAAACGGAATGCCCTAAATTGGAAATATCGGAATAAAATCAAGAAATAGAACTATGTAAAATGCACGTGAATACAATTAAAAATGAGGTGTTTTTATGAAGTTTAAAGTTACTTCTTCTCACCTGATTGCTGTCATTGTAGTTCAAGTTGTCACCATTGGTGTACTTATCTTAATTTTGGTTTCCGGTAAACATAAAGCAAAAGCAGAAAATACAATTTATACAGACAATATTGTAAATCCCATAATTCAAACTTTAGCAGAATATGATAATTCAGGTTTATCATACTCTCAAATTCTTCCATATACAGAATATCCATTCTTTAAGTACTTATCATCAAGCTACGACAAGTTAAAAGACATAAAGGAATACAAGCTTCCGTTAAAAGGAATAGTATATGACGAGTTCATTGCCACTTCCTATGACCTGTCATATGAAAGCTGTGGGAAATACCCATCCCATCCCGAATACGGGATTACATTCAGCGGTAAAAGAGCTGTTAAAGGAAGGACTGTAGCGGTCGATCCTGAAGTAATACCGTTAGGCAGCAATATACATATAACATTCCCCAACGAGTATAAGCATTTGAACGGTTGGTATGTAGCAGAGGATACAGGAAGTCTGGTTAAAGGCAAAATTATTGATGTTTTCTTTGGAGAGTCTGCATTTTATGAAATGGAGAAATTCGGAAGCAGGAAGGTAAAGGTAAAAATCGTTTACCCCGAATACTACTAAGAAATTATTAAAATATAAAAATTAACATTTAAATATAAAAATTAACATAATAATGGATTGAAATAAATTTTTAATTAAGGGAAATAACGGGATAAAATTATGGAAATAATTGTAATTATAATCGCAGTATATTAAAATAATAAAAGCAATTATTTATTATGCAGGAAAACTAATAAAGTAAGTGAGTGAAAAGAATGTCATATATTTTATCCATTTTTCTCGTAGCTTTAACATCATGCTGTATTGTAAATCTTTTAAAGCAACATTACATAATCCAGCTTGCAGGTATTTCATTTCTTATCACATACCTGGTACTAAGACTTTATTTTCTTAGCAAGAAAGATGTAACCCTTAACGAATTTTTAAACTGTTCAATACCGGCAATGACCGGTGTAGCCGCATGCCTGACGGGAATGGTTTTAGGTTTTTGGGTTTTCCCTCCCATTAGAAAAAAAATCAACAAGCAATTATAAATATAAGTCCTCTTCCATCATTGCATACCACAAATTACATGTCCCATATCACTTGCCTATTTCGCATGTATTATGTAAACTAAAATTAGTGATTGCAATATACATTGTGGTAATAGGAGGGGGATATGAGGAAAAGGTTATTATCATTAATAGTATCATTCATTATCCTGGTGGCAGCATTAACGGTTTATTCAAGCAACAGCAAAGGTATTGAGCTTTATGTAAACGGCAAAAGCGTGAATCTTTCAAGGCAGCCTTTCTTTATAAGCGATAGGATACTTGTACCCGGAAGAAGTGCTGTCGAGAGTATGGGCGGTTATCTGGATTGGTATGAAAAAGAGGGAAAAATAGTAGTAAAAAAAGGCAGTTCAAAATTGACAATGTATATCGGCGGCTATAAGGCCTATGAAGGCAATAAGGCTATTGGCATGGATGTTCCACCGGTATTGAAAGATGGAACGGTTATGCTTCCGGTAAGATTCATTTCTGAGTACTTTGGATATCCTGTAAAATATGATGCCGCAAATAAAAAAGTTATTGTTGGCAGCCAAAGCGGTTCATCCGAAACATCGAGAGGAAATGATAGAGAACAAAGTACGAATTACAGTAATTATAAGGTGGTTATTGATGCAGGACATGGTGGAAGTCAAACGGGAGCAATTGCATCAGGCATATATGAAAAGGACCTCAATCTTGCAATTGCATTAAAGCTTAATAATCTGTTGAAAAGTGCCGGGGTTAAAACATATATGACCAGAACAACTGATAAGGATGTAGGACTGTATGAGAGATCCGGACTAGCAAATTCTGTCAACGCAGATCTGTTCATAAGTATACACAATAATGCCCAGTCACCAAGTAGTATTAAAGGAAGCATGACTCTCTATTATCCAAATGGAGTGAGTAAAAATGAAATAAATGGCTACCAATTTGCCTCAATTGTGCAAAAAAACCTTGTTTCACAGCTAGGTACAGAAAATAAAGGCATTATAGAAAGACCCAATTTGGCTGTTTTAAGAACGACAAAAATGCCTGCAGTTTTGGTTGAAGTCGGTTACATGACAAATAAAAGCGAGTTAAGCAAGCTTGTAACAGGTAGCTATCAGGACAAAGCTGCTACAGTCTTAAAAGATTCGGTATTAGAAGTATTAAATAAAATGAAAAAATAATTTATCATAAAAACCATTCAAAATAAAAATGATTTTACCTATTAATGAGGTAAAATCATTTTTTTTATGTAAATTAAAGTAATTCGTTAATGATTCCAAAAAAATGACGATAAATATATTAGATTTTATGCACTACTGAAATTTAATTATTTTACAGAAACTAAATGCAGCTAGGTACAAATACGTGATATGGAAGTAATGGATAATACAGGATAAAAACAGGGAGGAAAAAAATATGGTTCTTGAATGGAATGAAAAATTTAGCGTAAACATCAATGTTATTGATGAACAACACAAAAAATTGTTTGAAATAGGTAGGAGAATATATGATGAATTATGCATAACAGGTGAGCACGACAGATATGATGAAATTTCGAAGATTTTTGATGAGCTAAATGAATATGTGGAGTATCATTTTAAATTTGAAGAAGAACTTATGGAGAAATGTGGCTATCCCAATCTCGAAATACATAAGATGCAGCATCGCTTTTTCATAAAAAAGCTCGAGAAGGAAAAAAATAGAGATATAGATGCCAACCAAAAAGAAAGCCTTGTACGGTTGATAAGTTTCATTGCCGATTGGATAGTACAGCATATTTTAGGGGAGGATATGGCTTACAAGGAAGCATTAATGATGACTAAATAATACATTTGCAGGGTGGTGATCAAGTGTCATTAGAAATACTTAAATCCATTAAACATAGTGAAGAGCAGGCTGAAAGCTTGCAAAAACAGTCTTTGGAAAAATCACGTCAAATACTTTCTGAAGCCAATACTAAAGCCATAAAACTTCAGGAGCAGGCTATGGAGGAGGCAGAGAAAGAGGCGAAGGATATCCTTTTTAAGGCTGAAAAAATTGCAAATGATGAAATCACAAAAATGCAGGCAGCAGTAGAAAAAGAATGCGAAGAGATCAAGAATAATGCACGCAAAAAAATTGATAAGGCAGTGGAAATAATAATGAGAAAGGTTGTGAAAACTAATGGCAATAGTTAAAATGAGCAAACTTTCTCTTATTGGGCTTGAAACAGATAAGGAAAAAATTCTTGATTCTCTTATGAACATTGGTGTTGTAGAAATAACCGAAAGCTCGGAAAAGCTCTCGTCGGATGAATGGAAGGATTTAGTGATTAGAGATGGAAATAGTGAAAAGGTTGCTATATTTGACGATAAATTAAATAAAATAAAATGGACCATTGACTATCTTTCAAAGTTTTCATCTAAAAAGAAGGGCCTTTTCTCGCTGAAAAGATCAGTAAATACAAATGAGTACAATATAGTTTTACAAAATATGGACAAACTGTCATCCATAGTTGAGGAAATTCTTAAATATAATGACAAGCTGTCATGCTTAAAATCGGAAAGGAACAAAAATACCAATCTTATTTTGAGTCTTGAGCCATGGAAACAGTTGACCGTTCCGTTAAATGAGACAAAAACACTAACTACTACCATACTCACAGGCATTATACCTCAAGCATCAAGTTTCGGTAAATTTAAAGAAGATATTATAAGTGAAGCTCCTGAAAGCTATATTGAGACAATAAGCGATGACGGCCAGCAGAATTATATCCTTGTAATATATCACAATTCTTGCGAGGAAAATGTTATTAAGGTGCTGAAGCAATACGGTTTTTCAAAGGTTACTTTTAAAGAACTTGAAGGCACAGTTAAAAGCAATATAGACCGTGCACAAAAGAATATTGCAAAAATTGACAAGGAATATGAAGAGATAGAAAATAAAATTTCAGAATTTGCAAAATACAAGGACGATTTGGAGATTCTTCATGATCACCTACTGGTAGAAAGGGACAGAGTAAAGGTATTGGACAATCTCTTAAGAACCAGTAAAACATTTTATCTTGAAGGATGGGTTCCATCTGAGCTAAGTGAAAAGCTTAAAGAAAGAATAAACAGTCAGATAGATTGTATTCTTGAAATAACTGAACCCGATAAAGATGAAGAGTTCCCAATTCTCTTGAAAAATGCAAAATTGGTTCAGCCCTTTGAAGCAATTACTGAAATGTACAGTTTACCGAGTTCAAAGGATGTGGATCCTAACTTTCTTATGGCACCTTTCTATTGCTTTTTCTTTGGAATGATGGTAAGTGATGCTGCCTACGGTATTGTAATGGCGTTAGTTACCGGAATAATCATAAAGAAGTATAAGCTTGAGGGAACTATTGGAAAGATGATGAAACTGCTTTTCTTCTGCGGAATATCTACCGTTGTGTGGGGTTCCATGTTCGGAGGATGGTTTGGCGATATACTTCCACTTGTATCTGGCGGAAAATTAAATATATCTCCAATATGGTTCAATCCTTTAGACGATCCTATGAAGCTTCTTATATGGTCCATGATATTTGGAGGCGTTCATCTTTTTGTCGGTATGGGTATTAAAGCATATATGCTTATAAAAGAAGGAAAAACTAAGGATGCCATATTTGATATCGGTTCCTGGTATATCCTTTTGATAGGTGTGGCACTTCTTTTAGTTGGTGGTGTACCTGCACAGATTGGTAAATACATGGCAATAGTAGGTGCAGTAATGCTTATCTTGACACAGGGCAGAAGCAATAAAAATATTATTAAGAGACTGTTGTCAGGTGTGCTTAGCCTATACAATGTAACCGGTTATTTAAGCGATCTTCTGTCCTATTCAAGACTTTTGGCTTTAGGTCTTGGTACGGGGGTTATTGCATCGGTTGTAAATACATTGGGCACAATGTTTGGATTGAATGTTTTTGGAATAATAGTTTTGGTTATAGTCTTTATTATAGGACACACTTTCAATCTGGCCATCAATGCTCTTGGAGCATATGTTCACTCAAGTCGTCTTCAGTACGTTGAGTTTTTCGGCAAGTTTTATGAGGGTGGAGGCAAACGCTATGAACCCTTTAGAAAAAATACAAAATATATTACATTAAATGACAAGGAGGCAGTTTAAAATGAATTGGATATCATATTTATTTAACGGTAATTTTCTTGCATTGGCAGGTGCAGCATTAGCAGTAATTTTGGCAGGTATAGGTTCTGCAAAAGGGGTTGGACTTGTTGGTGAGGCTGCTGCAGGTCTTGTAACCGAAGAACCTAAAAGATTCGGCCAGGCATTGCTCTTGCAGGCTCTTCCCGGAACACAGGGTATATATGGCTTGCTTACAGCCTTTGTTATATTAAACAAAATAGGTATAGTAGGAGGAAATTATGTTGAACTTACAACACAACAGGGTTTTTATTTCCTTGCAGCGTCACTTCCAATAGCTTTTGTAGGTCTTATATCAGCTATTTGCCAGGGTAGAGCTGCTGCCGCGGGTATAGGTATTATAGCTAAGAGACCTGAAGAATTGGCAAAAGGTATTATGTTTGCAGCTATGGTTGAAACATATGCGGTTTTGGCACTGCTTGCTTCAATATTGATGGTAATGGGAATCAAAATATAATTAGGGAGTGTTCCAAATATGTCGGGAGCAGAAAAGATACAGACCAAAATAATTGAAGAAGCACGTCTTTTGGCGGAAGCAAACATTAAACGTGCTGAGGAAGAAGCTGCAAATATAATTAAAGCTGCTTCAGAGGAAGCAGAGGCTAAAAGAAAAAAAATAATCGAAAAAGCCGAGGAAGAAGCTACAGAGGTTAAAAAGAGGATTGTTGCAGTTGCAGAGCTTGAAGCGAGAAAGCAAAAGCTTATGGCAAAACAGGAAGTGGTTGAAGAAGCATTTGAGCTGACACTCAAAAAGCTAAATAACCTTTCTGACATCGAATACGAGAGTATTCTTATTGAAATGATCTCAAACTCTGTAGAAAGCGGACAGGAAGAAATACTGTTATCTTCAAACGATAAGAATAAACTGTCTCGCGGTTTTATGGACGAATTAAAAAAACGACTTTCTCAAAGGGGAATGCCGGCAAATCTAAAGATTTCCGAGGAAACAAGGAATATCAGCGGCGGATTTATTTTAAAATCCGGTGATATAGAAATTAACAACTCCTTTGAATCAATACTGAGAATGAATCGAGAAGATATAGAATCTGAAGTAATTAAAAGCCTGTTTTAAGATTTATTACGAATTTAATGTAGAAAGGAGGGAATTGCTTGCCAAAGGATACCGGAAGAAATGATACCCAATACGCATATTCGGTCTCAAGAATTCGTGCTATTGAACGTAAGCTTTTAGATAAGGGAAAGCTTGACAGGATGGTTGAGGCCAAAACCCCCGAGGAAGCTTTAAAAGTTCTTCAAGAAGCCGATTACGGCAAATCGGGTTCAGATTCGGTAAATATATTCGATTATGAGAATTTGCTCCGGGACGAAAATAAAAAAGTTTATAGTCTTATAAAAGAAATTGCCCCGGAGCCTGAAATTTTTGATTTGTTCCTGATATCTAACGATTATCATAACATAAAAGTGCTTTTGAAGTCGGAGTTTTCGCAAAAAAGCAATGATAATCTACTTGTTGATTCAGGTTCTATCCCGCAAGGCAGATTAAAGACAATGCTAAGGGATAGAGACTTTACCAATATGCCCGTTATAATGAAGAATGCAATAGAAGAGTGTATTGAAGCCTATAATAAAACATCGGATCCTCAGGTTATCGATATAATTCTCGACAAAGCAAGCTATAAGCAAATGAAGGATACTTCTCAAAAATCAGGAAGTAAATTTATACGGGACCTTGTAACACTATTTATAGACCTTGCAAATATAAAAACATTCTTAAGAGTAAAGGCTCTAAACAAGACCTGGGATTTCCTGCAAAAGGTCCTTATCCCGGAAGGCAGCATAGATATAAAGTTCTTTGTTCAAAACCTGGAAAATCCTTTGGATAGCTTTGTTGATGCTCTGCAGTTTACTTCATTAGGTGCATTTTTGCAAGAAGGAATAGAAAGTTTCAAAAATACGGGAACATTAACAAAATTTGAAAAGATATCCGACAATCTTATATTGAATTATGTGAAAAAGGCAAAGTATATATCATTAGGTATTGAACCCCTTGTCGGATACTTGATGGCAAAGGAAATGGAAATTAAAAATGCCCGGATTGTAATGGTAGGCAAGATAAACAATATTTCTAATGAAGTTATTAAGGAAAGGCTGAGAGAAGCTTATGTATAAAATAGGAGTTATCGGTGATAAAGATAGCATTTTAGGTTTTAAAGCTGTCGGTATGTCTGTATTTCCTGTAACTACCCCTACCGAGGCACAGGAAATATTGGAGAGAATAGCGGAAGAAAAATATGCTGTCATTTATATAACAGAGCATATAGCAAAGGATATTGTACAAGCCATTGACAGGTACAATGAAAGAAGGTTTCCTGCCATAATACCCATACCCGGTAATCAAGGGTCTTTAGGAATCGGTATGGCAGGTGTTAAAAAGAGCGTTGAACGTGCTGTCGGTGCAGATATTTTATTTAGAGATGAGTAGTTGATTTCTAATGAATATGCGGTAGAAAATCTTTGTTGAAAGAAGGGATAGAGTTTGAACCAGGGAACGATCGTAAAAGTCTCAGGGCCGTTGGTAATAGCCGAAGGTATGAGAAATTGCAATATGTTTGATGTGGTCCGAGTAAGTGATCAGCACTTAATCGGCGAAATAATAGAGATGCACGGCGATAAGGCATCTATACAGGTATATGAAGAAACTGCCGGCTTAGGTCCGGGTGAACCGGTTGTATCAACCGGGGCACCTTTAAGTGTCGAACTTGGACCCGGTCTTATTGAAACAATATTTGACGGAATACAAAGGCCCCTTGTTAAAATCCGTGAAATGGTGGGAGGTAACATAACAAGAGGTATTGATGTTACTTCACTGGACAGAAAGAAGAAATGGAAGTTTGAGCCGACCGTTGAAAAGGGTACTAAAGTGATTGCCGGCGATATCATAGGAAAAGTCCAGGAAACAGTTGTTGTAGAACATAGAATAATGATTCCTTATGGAGTAAGCGGTGTTATCACTGAAATATATGCAGGTGATTTTACTGTTGAAGATACTGTAGCGAAAGTAAAAAAAGACAATGGTGAAATTGTAGACATTCAAATGATGCAAAAATGGCCGGTGCGTAAAGGAAGAGCATATAAAGAAAAGCTTGCTCCCATAGAGCCTTTAGTTACCGGACAAAGAGTTATAGACACTCTCTTTCCTCTGGCTAAAGGAGGAGTTGCTGCCGTACCGGGGCCTTTCGGAAGCGGTAAAACCGTTGTACAGCACCAGCTAGCGAAGTGGGCGGATGCGGAAATAGTTGTGTATATTGGTTGCGGTGAGCGCGGTAATGAAATGACGGATGTTCTCATGGAATTCCCTGAGTTGAAAGACCCAAGAACAGGTGAATCCCTGATGAAGAGAACGGTACTTATAGCAAATACATCCGATATGCCGGTTGCTGCCAGAGAAGCTTCCATATATACAGGAATTACAATTGCTGAATATTTTAGGGATATGGGATACAGTGTGGCTCTCATGGCGGACTCAACATCAAGATGGGCGGAAGCATTAAGAGAGATGTCCGGACGTCTTGAAGAAATGCCCGGTGAAGAAGGTTATCCTGCGTACTTAGGCTCAAGGCTCTCACAATTCTATGAAAGAGCCGGAAGGGTTATAAGCCTTGGAACAGAAGGAAGGGAAGGTGCCTTAACTGCAATCGGTGCCGTTTCACCTCCAGGAGGAGATATTTCCGAACCGGTTACTCAGGCTACCCTTAGAATAGTTAAAGTTTTCTGGGGATTGGATGCAAGTCTTGCTTATAAACGTCACTTCCCGGCCATAAACTGGCTGCTTAGCTATTCGTTATATTTGGATAGACTTGACGCATGGATAAACGAAAACGTAGCACGAGATTGGAACAGCTTAAGATCCGATGCAATGAAGCTTTTGCAGGAAGAGTCGGAATTGGAAGAGATTGTAAGGCTTGTCGGTGTGGATGCTCTTTCACCTAGTGACAGGCTCACTCTTGAAGCTGCAAAGTCAATACGTGAGGATTATCTCCACCAGAACGCTTTCCATGAAGTTGACACATTCACATCCTTAAGCAAGCAGCATAGGATGTTAAAACTCATTATGGGCTTCTACTATAAAGGCAAGAAAGCACTTGAAGCCGGTGCAGCAATAAAAGATCTTTTTGAATTGCCGGTAAGGGAAAGAATAGGAAGGTCAAAATATACTCCCGAAGATCAGGTTGATAAAGTGTTTGCTGAAATAGAAAAACAGCTTAACGAACAGATAGATGCACTTACATCAAAGGAGGTGGCAAATAATGCTTAAAGAGTATAGAACTATTTCAGAAGTAGCCGGTCCTTTGATGCTTATAAAACAGGTTGAAGGTGTTAAGTATGGAGAGCTTGGAGAAATCGAGCTTTCAAACGGAGAAGTAAGACGTTGCAGAGTGTTGGAAGTAAATGGCGACAACGCACTTGTACAGCTTTTTGAAAGCTCTGCCGGTATAAACGTAGCAGAAAGCAAAGTAAGGTTTTTGGGAAGAGGACTGGAGCTGCCGGTATCGATGGATATGCTCGGAAGAGTATTCAGTGGTCTTGGAAAGCCTGTAGACGGTGGTCCTAATATCATTCCTGATGACCGTCTGGACATGAATGGTCTTCCCATGAATCCTGCAGCAAGAAACTATCCTTCGGAATTTATACAAACGGGTGTTTCTGCCATAGACGGACTTAATACACTTGTTCGCGGACAGAAGCTGCCTATATTCTCGGGCTCGGGTCTTCCACATGCACAATTGGCTGCACAGATAGCAAGGCAGGCAAAGGTTCTCGGTACTGACAGTAAATTCGCCGTTGTATTTGCTGCCATAGGTATAACATTTGAAGAAGCGGACTTCTTTATATCCGACTTTAAACGCACAGGTGCCATAGACCGTACGGTATTGTTTATAAACTTAGCCAACGACCCGGCTATTGAGCGTATCGCAACACCTCGTATGGCTCTTACTGCTGCAGAATATCTTGCTTTTGAAAAAGATATGCATGTGCTTGTAATACTTACGGATATAACAAACTATGCCGAAGCACTTCGTGAAGTATCGGCAGCAAGAAAAGAGGTCCCGGGAAGAAGGGGCTACCCAGGTTACCTATATACCGACCTTGCCACACTATATGAAAGAGCAGGAAGAAAGGTGGGCAATGAAGGCAGTATAACCCTAATACCCATACTTACAATGCCTGAAGATGATAAAACCCATCCTATTCCCGACCTTACAGGTTATATAACCGAAGGACAGATAATATTGGGAAGAGAACTCCACAGAAAAGGAATAACTCCGCCTATAGATGTTCTCCCATCCCTGTCCCGTCTTAAGGATAAGGGTATCGGTAAAGGCAAAACAAGGGAGGATCATGCCGATACAATGAATCAGCTGTTTGCAGCCTATGCAAGAGGAAAGGAAGCAAAAGAGCTGGCGGTAATATTAGGTGACGCTGCGTTAACGGATATTGACAAACTCTATGCCAAATTTGCAGATGCTTTTGAAAAGGAATATGTTTCTCAAGGCTTTGAAGAGGATAGAACCATAGAACAAACCCTTGAAATAGGCTGGAAGCTTTTGTCTATTTTGCCTAGAAGCGAGCTTAAGCGTATCAGGGATGAATACCTTGACAAGTACCTGCCAAAAGCTTAAAGAAGGAGAGAATTATTATGGCACTTATGCGGGTTAATCCAACCAGAATGGAGCTCACTCGTCTTAAAAAAAGATTGATGGTTGCCAGAAGAGGACATAAGCTTTTAAAAGATAAACGGGACGAATTGATGAAGAAATTCCTTGAATTGGTAAGAAAAAACAAGGAACTCCGTGAAAAGGTTGAGGAAATGCTTATGGCAGTACACAGAAATTTTCTTATAGCTAGAGCGGTTATGTCCTCGGAAAGTTTAGAGGCTGCACTTATGATTCCAAAACAAAGTGTATCCCTTGAAGTATCAACCAAAAACGTGATGAGTGTTGATGTGCCTGTACTTGAATACAAAACATCAAGTGCAGATGATACCGATATATACCCATACGGCTTTGCAGCAACATCTGCCGAGTTAGATGGTGCAATAGGAACACTATCGGATGTTCTTCCGTATATTTTGGAGCTTGCTCAAATGGAAAAATCGGCACAGCTGCTCGCAGAGGAGATAGAAAAGACCAGAAGAAGGGTTAATGCTCTAGAATACGTAATGATTCCTCAACTGACAGAGACGATAAAGTACATTACAATGAAGCTTGACGAGAATGAGAGAGGTAATCTTACAAGGCTTATGAAGGTTAAGGATATGATGATAGAACAGTCTAGACGAGCGATAAATGAATAAAAGTATAATCAATAAAAACACCGGAAACGGTGTTTTTATTGATTACTGAGAATGTAAAATTCGTTATACATCGGGGTAGTGTATACGAATTGAGGATGCTTTTTAATTTTTTTTAACATTGGTTTGCTTTTTGAATTTATATTTTTTTGATAATGTTTGTTAGCCATATCAATTGGATTTTTTATTAATGTATCTTCGTGCTTGTACGATGGCTTGATATAAATAAACAGAAACTGTCACCCTTTCGTAAGGAATATAAATCTTAGCAATTGCAAACTACAATATAGTAATATTTACAAGTTTATAATATAATTAAATGGGATATGTGTAAATAGAGCATTTAATCTAGACACAAATCGACAAATTTAATCGTTGATGTAAACATATTGCTATCCATCATGCTTAAATGTAAACAAACTGTTTATTGGCATAAGTTTTATGAGGTATTTGTTATGAACGAAAAAACATTAAGAGTATTGGAATTTGATAAGATAATAGAAAAGCTTCTTTCAAGGGCAGCTACATCTTTAGGAAAGGATAAGGTAAGAGAGCTTAAGCCCGAAACTCAAAGCGAAAAAATAAAAGATATGCTTAAGGAAACCGATGATGGTGTTACCTATATTTTAAGAAAGGGAAGTCCTCCATTAGGTGCAATCCATGATATACGGGCTTCACTAAAAAGGGTGGAACTTGGTGCTTCATTAGGACCGGGCGAGCTGTTAAAAGTGGCTGATGTACTTAGAGCTTGCAGAAATCTTAAAGGCTACGCAGGGGATATTATTGATAAAGACGATAATAATTGCGTTTCGTCTCTTATTAGTGCCCTTGAAATCAATAAAAGGATAGAAGACAAAATAAATATTGCCATCATAAGCGAAGAGGAAATTTCCGATGCAGCGAGCACTACTCTTGCAAATATCAGAAGGCAGATAAGAGAAAAGCAAAACTCAATAAGAGATAAGCTCAATGACATTGTAAGAAACTCCAGGTACCAGAAATTCATGCAGGAATCCATTGTAACCATGCGTGGAGACAGGTATGTTATACCTGTAAAGCAGGAATACAGAAACGAAATTCAGGGATTGGTTCATGATTCATCCGCAAGTGGTGCAACAATATTTATTGAGCCTTTGTCAGTTGTAGAAGCTAATAATGCAATTAAGCAGCTAATGATAAAAGAACAGCTTGAAATTGAGAGGATACTGCAGGAGCTTACAAGTGAAGTAGCTACTATAATCGAGCCATTAAAGGCAAATATTTCTATGCTTGCAGAATTGGATTTTATATTTGCAAAAGCAAAGTTAAGTGCGGATTTTAGGTGTGTGAGCCCTAAAATAAATAATGAAGGAAATATTATTATAAAAAAGGGAAGGCATCCTCTGATAGATCAGAAGGTTGTGGTGCCTATTGATTTTTGGATAGGTAAGGAATTTAAGACATTAGTTGTAACAGGACCCAATACGGGAGGTAAGACCGTTACGCTTAAGACAGTGGGGCTTTTTACTTTGATGGCTCAGGCAGGTCTGCATATTCCTGCAAACGAAGGTAGTGAAATAAGTGTATTTAAAAAGGTTTTCGCAGACATTGGCGATGAGCAGAGTATAGAGCAAAGCTTAAGTACATTCTCTTCCCACATGAAAAATATAGTGGGTATCCTTAATGAAGCTGATGATGAGTCCCTTGCACTTTTTGACGAGCTTGGTGCAGGAACTGATCCGACAGAAGGAGCAGCCCTTGCGATATCCATATTGGATCATTTAAGGAATATTGGAGCTGTGACGGTATCTACTACTCATTACAGTGAGCTTAAGGTTTACGCCATAACCACGGAGGGCGTAGAAAATGCCTGCTGTGAGTTTGATGTTGAAACTCTAAGGCCCACATACAATCTCCTCATTGGTGTTCCCGGAAAGAGTAATGCATTTGCAATATCCAAGAGGCTTGGCCTTAGCGATGATATAATTGAAATGGCTAAAGAGAGGCTCACTACTGACGAAATCAAGTTTGAAGATATGCTCATGAACATTGAGAAAAACAGGAGCCAGGCAGAAAAGGATAAAATGCAGGCTGAATCATTAAAGCTTGAGGTTGAAAAGCTTAGGAACGATCTGGCAAATCAGGTGAAAAAATTAAATGACCAGAAGGAAAAGGTTTTGAGAGAAGCCAGGGAAGAGGCCAGAAAAATATATATTCAGGCAAAAAGAGACGCAGAGGATATATTGGACCAAATGAGAAAGCTTGAGAGAGAACGTGAGACGGCAGAAAGAAATAAAGCTGTTGAGGAGATGAGGCTTAAGCTTAAAAGGAATGTGGATAAATTAGATGAGGCACTGGCAGAGTCCATTCTTCCAAAGAACGGATATGTTAAGCCACCGCAGAATTTAAAGCCGGGTGACAGTGTTGTTATTGTCAATCTCAATCAAAAGGGAACCGTTATAACACCGCCCGACAAGGATGGTCAGGCAGTGGTACAGGCGGGTGTTATGAAAATAAATGTTCATGTAACAAATCTAAGGTATGTTGATGAACAAAAAAATGAAATAAAAAAGATCAACTCGGGAAGAGTAGGGATTGTAAAGACAAAAAACATATCTCCAGAGATTGATTTAAGAGGCATGAATCTTGATGAGGCGGTGGAGGCCGTGGATAAATACTTAGATGATGCGAGTATTGCAGGCCTTAAAGAGGTTACATTAATTCACGGTAAAGGCACAGGGGTTTTAAGGAACGGTATTCATCAGTTTTTAAAGTTAAACTCCCATGTGTCTTCATACAGACTCGGCAAGTACGGCGAGGGTGAATCTGGAGTTACTGTGGTTGAGGTTATATAGAGTTGAAATTATATATGAATAATAAAATGCAATATTGATTATAGATAATTGCAAAAATGAATAAAAATATAAATAATTTTTTAAAAATATATTGCAAAAATGCAAGAAGGGTGTTATAATAATTTCAAGAATTAAATATCTGAAGGAAATGATCATTCCTAGGTTGATTTTTCTTTCAAATGGCCAGGACGCCAAAATTATAGCTGTGAGAGCTTATAATTTTGGCTTTTTTAATTTCTTGGAAACTTAAAGAGGGGTGTGTTGTTATGAAAAAGAGAATTATTTCTTCAATTGTTTTGATTCTTCTTATTATGATACCAACGGTGGTATTCGGAGCTGAAGAAGAAATAAACGATGCAACAAAGATGGCTATTAATACGGTTTGGACACTTGTAGCTGCGTTTTTGGTATTTTTTATGCAAGCAGGGTTTGCAATGGTTGAAACCGGTTTGACAAGGTCAAAGAATGCAGGCAATATAATTATGAAAAATCTAATGGATTTTGCGATAGGATCACTTGCATTTTTCGCAGTAGGGTTTGGGATTATGTTTGGTGTTGACAAATTTGGGTTATTTGGCACATCAGGGTTCTTTGGAACCAGTTCTATGGAGCATCTTGGGCTCGGTATACCCATCGAGGCGTTTATGATATTCCAGACTGTGTTTGCAGCTACGGCAGCAACAATAGTATCCGGGGCAATGGCAGAAAGAACAAAGTTTTCAGCATATATAATATATAGTGCGGTGATTACTCTCATTATATATCCTATAGTAGGTCATTGGATATGGGGAGGCGGATGGCTTTCAGAGATGGGATTTATTGATTTTGCCGGTTCCACTGTTGTTCATTCAGTCGGAGGTTGGGCTGCATTGGTTGGAGCTGCAATTATTGGCCCTAGATTGGGTAAGTACAATAAAGATGGAAAACCCAATGCCATACCCGGGCATAGTATCACATTAGCTGCTTTAGGAGTATTCATCCTGTGGTTCGGATGGTTCGGATTCAATCCGGGTAGTTCATTGGCAGGAACTGATATGAGTATTGGAATGATAGCAATGACAACAAATCTTTCAGCAGCTGCAGGTGCATTTGTAGTTATGATAATAACATGGATCAGATATGGCAAGCCTGATGTAAGTATGACATTAAACGGTGCTCTGGCAGGACTTGTTGGGATAACCGCGGGTTGTGCTTCAGTGAGTATGTTTGGCTCTATATGTATAGGTATAATATCCGGTTTTGTAGTGGTATTCGGCATTGAGTTTATTGAAAAAGTATTGAAAGTGGATGATCCGGTAGGTGCAATAGGTGTTCATGGATTTTGCGGAGCTGTCGGTACACTATGTGTAGGTTTGTTTGCTACAGAAGGAGGACTTTTCTACGGAGGAGGATTTCAACAACTCGGAGTTCAGGCAATAGGTGTAGTTGCGGTAGCTGCATGGGTTCTTGTAACAACATTTATACTGTTTAAAGTTATCAAAGCAACTATTGGACTTAGGGTTCATAAGGAACATGAAGATACGGGTCTTGATATCAGCGAACACGGCTCGGAAGCTTATGGAGACTTTATAGTAAAATCTACAGACACGATACTTACATGATTGATAAAGCATAAAAGAAAGCAAGATTTGCAGTAAGGATAAATTTTTATAATATTCCTCCTTTAAACTAAAAAGGATTAGGTCTAGTATATAGACTTAATCCTTTTTATGTATTGTTTAATAATTATTAAGCGTAATGTTAAATGATGTAATTTGATTTATTGATGTTATTTGCATAACTATGATAGAATAATAAATTATGTATTGTAAAAAAGAGGAGGTTTTGTAATGAACGAAGTTTTAAAAGCAATAAAAGAAAGAAGAAGTATTAGGGCTTATGAGCCAACACAGATATCGAAGGAAGAACTGGATATGATAATTGAGGCCGGTATATATGCACCATCGGGGCATAATAGCCAGCCATGGCATTTTACTGTGATACAAAACCGGGAAATCATTGAGGAAATAAACAAGGCAGCAAAACAGGTTATGGCAACTTTTGAAGTTGATTTTATTAAAAAATTAGGCCTAAATCCCGAGTTTGATATTACATACAAAGCACCTACAATTATAATTGTATCGGGACGAAAAGATGCAGTATCTTCAAAATCAGACTGTGATGCTGCAACCCAGAATATGCTTCTTGCAGCTCATAGCTTAAATATTGGCTCTGTCTGGGTTGGATTTGCCGCTTTTGCTTTCATGATTGACGGTATGGCTCAAAAGTTGGGAATTCCGGAAGGCTATGAACCTTATCATGGAGTTGTTCTTGGTTATAAAAAGGCAGACCTGAAAGTGCCTGTGCCTAAAAGAAACTATAATGTGGTGACTTATATAAAATGATTAAACTCTCCCTCAATTTAAATGCTGCAAATAAACTCGTTATTCCAATTATTGCTAATATATTATAATTAATATGCTGTCACAAATTCTTGAATTGAGGCAAAAAATGTATTATAATTAATTGAGAATTATGGATAAGAATGTATAAAATGTTAGATATAAATTAAATTCCATTAATTTTTTATTTTTTTTGTTTTAAGTTGGGGGAGGTGTAGTAATGCCAAAAATACTTGGGATATCGTCATATTATCATGATAGTGCTGCTGCACTGCTGATTGACGGTGAGATAATAGCGGCAGCTCAAGAAGAAAGATTTACCAGAAAAAAGCATGACGATAGGTTTCCGGTTAATGCAGTAAAGTATTGTCTTTCCGAAGCCCGAATAAGTATTGGCGATATAGATAGTATAGTTTATTATGAAAAGCCTTTGCTAAAGTTTGAAAGATTGATTGAGACATACATATCATGTACTCCGCGAGGGTTTAAGTCCTATATTAAATCAATGCCAATATGGCTTAAAGAAAAGCTGTTTCTCAAAAAACTTTTAAAGACGGAGCTTGCTGCTATAGGTAATTGCAGTGTCAACGAGCTTCCGAAGCTGCTCTTTACCGAGCACCACATGTCCCATGCAGCATCTGCATTTTATCCTAGTCCATTTAAAAAAGCTGCCGTTTTATGTGTTGACGGTGTAGGGGAATGGGCTACAACATCCGTATGGATGGGTGAAGATAATGATTTGACACCTCTATGGCAAATAGATTTCCCTCACTCATTAGGTCTTCTTTATTCCGCATTTACATATTATACCGGTTTTAAGGTTAATTCAGGAGAATATAAATTAATGGGGCTTGCACCATACGGCAACCACACATATGTGGATTTAATTCTTGATAACCTAATCGATCTTAAAGATGACGGTACTTTCAGATTGAATATGAAATATTTCAATTATACAACAGGGCTTACAATGACAAGCAATGCTTTCCATAAACTGTTTGGCGGGCCTCCAAGAAAGCCTGAGTCAACTTTAACACAGCGTGAAATGGATATAGCTCGATCCATACAGCAGGTTACCGAAGAAATAATGTTAAGGCTGTCCCGCACAATAAAGAAAGAAACGGGAGCAGATAACCTATGTTTAGCAGGCGGTGTGGCTCTCAACTGTGTTGCAAACGGACGAATATTGAGAGAAGGCATTTTCAAGGATATATGGATACAGCCTGCATCCGGGGATTCCGGCGGTGCGGTGGGGGCAGCACTTTATGCATGGCATAGATACTTCAAGCAACCCAGAAAACCTCATGAAAACGATAGCATGAAAGGTTCGTATCTGGGCCCATCTCAAAAATTGGACGAAATAAAAGATTATCTTGATTCTGTAAAGGCCAAATATATTCTTTTTGATGATGATGAGTTGTATAAGAAGGGGTAGTGGGAGCATCCGTGTCACCAGGGGCAAAGTAAATGTTAAATGGTGGTAATTTATTTTTATTCTTTAGTATATTTAATTCAATTCAAAGTTTCTAAATTGAGTTAATTGAGTTATTAAAAACTTTATCTAAACCCCCGAAATTTTAGCACAGTAATATATGGTATATTATTTGTTTATAAATGTTGTATTTATTCTACAAAATTTGACATTATTCCTTAAATTATAATGATATAATATCATATATACTTATTTATGCACCTAAAATTTTCTGCCAAATATTGAAAGGGGGATAATTTCTATTCTTTAATGCTTTTTAGTTTTTAATTTATAAAATCAATAAATAAAGGAGGAATTACTAATGCGAAAGAAGACAATATGTATTGCACTGATAGTTATTACCATACTACAAAGTTTTTGTGTGTTTGCAGGAGATTATACAAGTAGTGATCCAAACAAGAATTCTACATATAATAGAGGAACAGCATATGATTATGCATATAATTGGTATTATAGGAGAAATATAACTGAATATTATGATGCTGGAGCCGATTGCACAAATTTTGTTTCACAATGCCTTGAAAAAGGAGGAATTGGTAGAATTGCAATATCAAATTATGAAGACATAAATGGCTGGAGACCTCATTCTGCAACATGGGAAGGAGCACATTTTTTTAGAAAGCATTGGGGACATGTACACGAAAGTACTACAGTGGGAATTAATAGAGCTTATAGTTATAAAGTATACACTGTGGATTCCGCATTAGCCAATTTTTCTTCATTATATTATGACCTTTGGCAGGGTGACATCATTCAACATGCATATTCAGATGGTGAAACATACCATTCTCAGTTTGTGTATGGCTTTCCAGCTTACGGAGGAAATTTAGATATTACAGTAGCCCAACACTCAGGAGATGCACTCAGATCTTTAAAAGATCATTTGCAAAGTAAACAGCAGAGTGGATTTGGAAGTGACTATGTATTTGTGTATAAGATAAAAAATGGATATTAATTTATTGTGTATTTTTAAAACCAATTAATGTATAATAATATTAGTGAAAGGAGTAGATTTTTATGAAAATGAAAAATATATTTATAGGAATTTCAGTTTTTATAATGATATCTTCTGTTCTTATTATTAATGCTTCTGGGAAGGGAAGAAGTATAGAGGATATGAAACTTGAATACTCTGATCTGAAGACAAATGTTGATCAAAAACAAAAAGAAATATTAAATGCTGGTGAAACCAAAGGTAAAGAAGACCTTGATAACAGGTTAAAAGAAGGAAAAAAATTTAAAGATGATTTAAAATACTTAGGAGAATTAGAAGCACAAATTGCAACACCAAAGGTTGAGACAATAAAAGAAAAAATTGATAATAAGTTTAAGCAAATTAGTAGTTATTTACAATCAGAATTAGAATGTAATACAAATGTAAAAAGAATAGAATATTTTAAAAGATGTTTGGCAGATCTAAACGATTTAAGAAATGATTATTTAGCTGAGAAAAATAGTGCAGATGAAATTTTGAGTTTATTAGAACATTTTTATGACAATCGCAAGTTTAAAAACTAATCAATATTGTTTGATAGTTAGCAAAATATGAATAAAAATAACGAACGTTTTTGATACCTTGAATGCATAAATATAAAAATTTCAAAATTAAAGCAAAATCCGTATCAATAGAAGTATCAAAAACAAAGTAAAATAAATTGATTATATTTATGAATTTTGATACAATCACCTTATTAAATATCTGATAAGGTGATTATTTTATGCTTGTAGGTTATGCAAGAGTTTCAACGCAGGATCAGAATCTTGATTTACAAAAAGATGAACTTATTAAAGCTGGTTGTGAAAAAATATTTTATGATGTCGCTAGTGGTTCTAAATCAGAAAGAACTGGTTTGAATGATGCAATTGGATACGTCCGAGAAGGTGATATTCTTGTTGTATGGAAATTGGACAGGCTTGGACGTTCCTTAAAGCATCTTATTGAAATTGTAGGAGAGCTTGAAAAAGGAAAAATAGGATTTAAAAGTTTGAGAGAGAACATAGATACAACTTCACCTGGAGGAAGACTTATTTTTCATGTATTTGGAGCACTGGCTGAGTTTGAGAGAGAAATAATCAGGGAAAGAACCAATGCTGGACTATCAGCAGCTCGTGCCAGAGGGAAAAAAGGTGGAAGACCTAAAGCTATGGATGATAAAAAAGTATTAATGGCAAGAAGTCTATTTAATGATAAAAAAAATTCAATTAAAGATATATGTAAGACATTAAACGTATCAAAACCTACATTATATAGATACTTGAAGGTAAAAGAATAATAAGTTCGTTTATGAATTTTTGAGGTGATTTTTTTGAAGAGACATTGGGAACTTGATGAATTGATTGATCATTTTACATTTTTACCCAATGAATTGTCGCAACTAAGCAATAAGACTGGTGCAACAAGGTTTGGCTTTGCAGTTTTATTTAAGTATTTTCAATATGAAGCAAAATTTCCTGCTCATAAAGGTGAAATACCAAAAGAAGTTTTGATGTTCATATCAAAGCAATTAAATCTAGGCACTTTTCTGATTGATGAGTATGACTGGAATGGAAGAACAATTAAGTATCATAGAGCACAAATAAGAGAATTCTTCGGGTTTAGAGAAGCAACGCTCGAAGATACCCAAAATGTTTCTGATTGGCTCAGTAAACTTGTTTTTTATCATGAGGCTGATATTGAAAATATTAAAGAAGAAGCCTATAAAAAGTTTAGAGAATTACAATTAGAACCACCTTCTCCAGATCGTATCGACCGTATAACAAGGTCAGCAATATATACCTATGAAAATCAATTTTTTCAGGAAACATATCAGAAACTATCCAAAGAAACAATATCCAAAATGGAAAATCTTATTAATGATCTTGCTATATATGATGAAACAGAAATTGATTATTCTTCCGATGCAGAATCAATATCTTTTAGCGAATTAAGGGCTGATCCTGGACGAATTGGTCTTGAAAGTATATTCCGTGAAATAACAAAGTTGAGGACTATTCGGCAACTAGGACTTCCTGACAATCTATTTAATAATATTCCTCAAAAGATCATCAAACGGTATAAACTTAGGGCAGTATCTGAAAAGCTACCAGAACTCCGGCGGCATCCTGAGCATTTAAGATATACCATACTTTCAGCCTTCTTTTGGCTCAGATGCAGGGAGATAACCGATAACCTTATTGAACTGCTTATTCAAATTATTCATAGAATTGGTGTAAGAGCTGAGAGAAAGGTAGATAAAGAATTATTAAATGATTTCAGGCGTGTAAATGGAAAGACAAACTTACTATTCCAGATGGCAGATGCTGCTTTGAATAACCCTGACGGTATAGTTAGAAATGTTTTATATCCAGTAGTGAATGAAAATACTTTAAAAGCACTTGTAAAAGAATTTAAAAATACTGGTTCAAAATACCGCCAAAAAGTTTACACGGTTATGCGTGCTTCATACGGAACACATTATAGAAGAATGGTTCCTCAATTATTAGACATACTTGAGTTTTGCTCAAATAATGATGTTCATCGCCCTGTAATAAAAGCTTTAGAACTAATAAAAAAATATACTGGTATTTCTTCACATTACTTTGCTGACACTGAAGATATTCCTATTGACGGCGTTATAAGACCGAAAGTAAAGGAACTGGTTTTGGAAAAGGACGAGAAAGGACAAGAACATATCAACCGTATTAATTACGAAATTATAACCCTACAAGCACTTCGAGATAAACTACGCTGTAAAGAAATCTGGGTTACTGGAGCTAATAGATACAGAAACCCTGATGAAGACTTACCAACTGATTTTGAAGAACGTAGAGAAGAAAACTATAGAGCTTTAAAGCAGCCTTTGGATGCAGAAGAATTTATCAATAATATACGCCAAGCCATGCATGATGGATTATCAAAGTTCGATACAAGTATGCCGAAGAATGATAAAGTTAAATTTACTGAAAGAGGCGGCAGAAGCTGGATTAGCATTTCACCATATGACCCACAGCCTGAGCCTACAAATATATCAAAACTTAAAGCTGAAATAATGCGATATTGGCCAATGACAAACCTCCTTGATATACTTAAGGAAGCAGATTTGAGAATAAATTTTACTGATCACTTTAAAACACTTGCAGCCCACGAACGTTTAGACCGTTCAATAATTCAAAAGAGATTAATTCTTTCTTTATTCGGATTAGGTACAAATACAGGGTTAAAGCGTGTTTCAGCAGGAAAGCATGGTGAAACATATCAAGACTTACTTTATATTAGAAGAAAATTTATAAACAAAGACAATCTTAGAAATGCTATTTCATCTGTAGTTAATGCGATACTTTCCTCCAGAGTTAATGATATATGGGGTGAAGGAACTACAACATGTGCTTCTGATTCAAAAAAGGTAGGAGCTTGGGATCAAAATATAATGACAGAATGGCATGTTCGTTATCGTGGAAGAGGTATTATGATATATTGGCATGTCGAAAAGAATTCAGTTTGCATATATTCGCAATTAAAAACCTGCTCATCATCAGAAGTTTCAGCCATGATTGAAGGCCTATTGAAACACTGTACAGATATGGATATTGAAAAAAATTTTGTTGATACTCACGGACAAAGTGAAGTAGCATTTGCTTTCTGCCATCTTTTAGGCTTTAATTTAATGCCTCGTTTAAAAAATATCGGAAAGGCAAAGTTATATCGCCCTGATGCTGGTATAACAGATATGTTTCCTAATTTACAACCAGTTTTAACAAGAAATATTAATTGGGAGCTTATCCGGCAGCAGTACGATCAAATGGTTAAATACGCTACTGCCTTGCGTTTAGGAACGGCTGAAACAGAAGCAATTATGAAAAGATTTCAAAAAAATAATGAACTTAAACATCCCACGTATCTTGCATTTATGGAATTAGGTAAAGCCATAAAAACTATTTTTCTTTGTGAATATTTAAGGTCAGAGGAATTGAGAATTGAAATTCACGAAGGACTTAATGTTGTTGAAAACTGGAATTCAGCCAATGGTTTTATTTTTTATGGAAAAGGAGGAGAAATATCAACCAACCGCTATGAGGACCAAGAAATTGCTGTTTTAACATTACACTTATTACAAAATTGCCTTGTCTACGTTAATACATTGATGATTCAAAAGATTCTTTCGCAAAGTAAATGGCTTGAAACTATGACTCCTGAAGATTTTAGAGCATTAACACCACTTATTTACACTCATATAAACCCTTATGGAAATTTTGATCTTAATATGGATGAAAGAATACCAATAGATATTTTTGCTAATTAGCTATAATTCATATATATTAGGCAAATGTATTTTACCTTTTTATTGAAAACTTAGATATTTACATTAATTAACATTTACTTTGCCCCTGGTGACACGGATGCTCCCACTACCCCAAGAAGCTGGCGAAAATACTTGAAGAAGGCAAAGTTATAGGTTGGTTCCAGGGTCGTATGGAGTTTGGACCTAGAGCTTTAGGAAGCCGTTCTATTATAGGGGATCCCAGGAATTCCAAAATGCAGTCTGTGATGAACCTTAAAATAAAGTATCGTGAGTCCTTCAGGCCTTTTGCTCCTTCTGTTCTTTATGAAAGAGTCAATGACTATTTTGAGCTTGATCATAAAAGTCCTTATATGCTGTTGGTTGCTCCCGTTGAAGAAAGTATAAGGATTAAAATGACAAAAGAGCAGGATGAGCTATTCGGCATTGATAAGCTAAATGTTGTTCGTTCTGCAATTCCGGCTGTTACACATGTTGATTATTCTGCCAGGGTACAGACGGTTCATAAGGAAACCAACCCAAGATATTACAATCTTATAAAAGAGTTCGAGAAATTATCGGGATGCGGAGTCATTGTAAATACATCATTCAATGTCAGGGGAGAGCCCATAGTATGTACTGCAGAGGATGCATACCGATGTTTTATGCGTACGGAAATGGATTATCTTGTACTGGAGAATTTTTTATTAGCCAAGGATGAGCAGCCAAAGGTCGATAGGGATGAATCCTGGAAAAAAGAATTTGAGTTGGATTAGGGGGGAATATGATGCAATCTAAAAAAGATATAGATGTAAAGGCATTAAGGCGATTTGGGTTCACATTGAGTATTGCAATAGGTTTAATATTCGGTATATTGATTCCATTTTTAAGACATAAGCCTTATGCAATATGGCCATGGATATTGGCAGGTTTGTTCTTTTTATGGGCATTAATCATTCCGTCAACCCTAAAAAATTTCTACAAAGTGTGGATGAAGATAGGTATGTTTTTGGGTTATATAAACACGACAATACTTCTTAGTATTGTATTTTTTGTGTTTATGACACCCATTGGCTTTATTATGAAGTTATTTGGCTACAGGCCTTTGAATGATAAATTTAACGCCAAAGCAAATACATACAGGAAGCAAAGTATCAAAATGCCTGATGAAAGAATGGAGGTGCCTTTTTAATGTTGGACTTACTTAAAGATTTGTGGAGATTTATGAAAATGAGAAAGAAATATTGGCTTATGCCTATAATAATTGTACTTTTAATAATTGGAGTACTTGTAGTTGTTGTTCCGGGTTCTGCTCTTGCACCATTTATATATTCACTGTTTTAAGGAGAAAAGCTATGAAGAAATATATAAAAGTATTAGGGATTGTTTTAATATTTTCAGTGCTGATATTAAACGAATATACAATAGCGAAGATGTTTACATCGGATGGTACAATAGAAGATACTACAGGAAAAATTATTATTTGGGGATTTGATATATTTGTATTATTGTTGGGATTATTAATTATTTTGCTAAGCGGAAAAATTGAAAAGCATTATAAAAAGATCATATATTATTTAAGGACAACTGTAATAATAATTTTAGTGTCGTATGTACTATTCTTTGCTGTAGATGCACTATACGGGTACATAAATCCAATAATGCCATGGGAGTCGGAACTTGAGATAACGGCTAAAGCAGCATATGAAACGGAGCCTTTTTACTCTGAAGAGTTTTTGTTGGAAAAATATGCAGCAATGAAACCGGGAGAGTGGAAGACACCTGAAGGGACAAGGCTTATATTGAAAGAGGAATTTTTTGGAAAGTACATAAATGCGGAGCCGGCGGATTTTGGTTCTAAAAATGTCGTAAGACGGACCATAAACAAATACAGCTATTATGACAAGGATGTTATTAAGGTGCTGATGTTAGGCGGTTCGACCATGTATTGTAATGATGTTCCCGATGATTTGACAATAAGCAGCCAGCTTTCGGAAATATTGAATTCTTCTGGAAAAAATAAGTATTTTGTGATTAATGCAGGTGTGGACTCGGCCAATACAAGTCAGGAGCTTGAAAGACTTGAATTTGAACTCAAAGCAGGATTAAGGCCCGATATCGTTATCGGGTATCACGCTTATAACGACATAGTTAACGGGATTTACTTCAATGAGCCTGAAGGGGTAATGTTTGATTATGAGAGCCGTAACAAAGTTAAAGAGCTTATAAAAAAAATAACACCGACCAACATATACGAACGCATAAGGCTTGAGGCCGATAAAAATAACGACAATATTAGAAAAGTACAGGAGCATTTGAATGACATTTCCAAAGTCAGAGAGCTTGCTGTAAGGACAGGACAAGTATTTACCGATAACAATCTGAAAATGCATGAGCTTTCTCTTCAATACGGTTTTAAGTACTATTGCATTGTTCAACCGGTAGGAGTTTACGGGGATTATCCCGATAGCTTTGAGGATGTCAAAAGAGTGAGAAAATGGGCAAGCAAATATATGCCAAAATTCTTTATAGCTTGTGATGAAGGCTATGCGGTAATGAAAAAATCGGTAGAAGATTTAAAAAAGAAGAATGTTGCAGCTTATGACTGGTCAGGACTGTTTTTGAACAAAAAAGACAATATATTTATAGATGCATGCCATGTAAACAGTAAAGGGAACAAAATAGTCGCCGAAGCCATGGCAAAAATGATACAGGAGCAAATGCCTCAGGAATAAATGGTGTAAGAAAATAGATAATGAAAGAATAAATATTGCAAAAATAAGGATATAGAATAAGGATGTGGAAGTAAAAAAGACAAAATCCCGATATAAAGCTTCGGGGTTTTGTCTTTTTCATCATATTAATTTTCTGATTGTAAAGTTATCATCAAGCAATACCCAGTTTTGCTTGAAAGGATAGCCTAATGCCCAGTAACTGATTCCTGCAAGATTATATTCCTTAACCGTATCAAATTTAGCCTGAGCACTTCTTGCATCCTCAAATCAAACTTCATGCCTGATACCCTGCTCATCGGTGTATCTATAAAAGGGTGATTGGGCAACAGTGTCATATTGAATGGTAGCACCATATCTTACAGCTCTGTCAATTGCTTCCTGAACACTGAATGTCTCGGCTTCCTGTCCTTGAACAAAGGGTAGACGCCAATCTCTTGCATATATTTGGAAACCAAAATAAATCTTATTTCTTGGTATGACTCTAACGGCATAATCAAGGACACGTCTTATTTGATTTAACGGTGATATTGCCTGGGGCGGACCTTTTCTATATCCCCATTCATATGTCATTAATATGACAAAATCCACAATTCTGCCGTGTGCACTGTAATCATGAGCTGTGTAAAGGGTTCCTGTTTGTTCAGCACTTACTTTCGGTGCAACTGCTGTGGATACAAAAAATCCTCTCGGATGAAAGAAATCCACCGCACGTTGGAGGAAACGGTTATAAGCTTCACGATCTTCAGGAAGAACATTTTCGAAATCAACATTCAAGCCCTGGTATCCTTTTTCTCTCATAATGTTAAGTGTATTTGCCAGCAAACGATCCGTCAATTGAGTGCTGTTTAATACAACCTTTGCGAGATTTCCTCCTGCACTGGTTGAAGTAAAGTTAGTGACGGACATCATAGGCACGGCATTTTCAGCATACCCGGCCTGAATTGCCGGTTCATCGACGATAGGCTGCAATGTTCCGTCTTCTTTAATCAAATATGCAAATGGGCTTATATAAGTCAGCTGTTGGCCAACTTCCCTGACAATAGAACGGGCAGCTTCTCCTAAAATATAGATATAACCGTTGACCGATATTAAGGGCCTCGGCTTTTGCGGGATAAACAATACGGTACCGGGATACACAAGATTTGGGTTTTCAATTCTATTTACTTTCAGCAAACTTTGCAGTGATACGCCATACCTTTGAGCTATTCCGTACAATGTTTCTCCCGGTTGGACAATATGCCTGCGAGCAGGAATATATAGTCTTTGACCCGGATATATACTTGCAGGATTGGTAATCGAGTTGTTTTGTATAATTGATTGAACAGTAGTTCCGTATGTTTGGGCGATACTCCACAAAGACTCTCCCGATCTGACAATATGAATTACATCTTCTGTAGGAATTATCAAAGATTGACCAACCAACAATTTATTGGGATTTGATAATGCGTTAACGTCTATAATTGCTTCAATAGGAACCCGGTATCTGCTTGCAATCTGCCATAGAGATTCACCGGAACTGACAACATGAATAAGCATAGCAATACTCCTTTCTTTATATTATCAATATATGATTAAGGAAGCTTATGGTGATATTTTGATTGAATAACATAAAGTTACAAAGGATTTGTGCCATGTAAAAGATTCATGCCATGTAAGAATGAAAGAAAAACAACAGGTTAACATAATTGGAATAAGTATTGACGTATAGGAGATACTATATTTCACAACTCTATTTTCATCAGAACTATTCTCGATGCAGAATACGGAAAATATAAAGATAAATACGCTGTAATTAATCTCGATTTGCATGAACAAGCAGACGAAAAATCAACTAAAGATGTACTATTATTTTTCTCCGTTGAGAAAAAGGATTTTTATATTGAGAATATCGTTGGGCTATGATAATCACTGCCTCTCTATCCCCAATGCAGCTTTTAGGTCCTTGATACGAAGCCTGCTAACAGGAATATCAGTGACTACATTCTCAAGGTGCAATATGTAGTTGTTGTTAAACATTGGTGATATCTTAGTTACATAACGCAAATTGACAAGATAACTTCTGTGACACCTGAAAAAACCCAGGCCTCCAAGCTTTGATTCGAGATTATCCATCATTTCCTTTGTCTTAAATTTTCCCACACCCGATACAATTACTGTTTTACCCATCTGAGCTTCAAAGTAGTATATATCGGATATTTTAATGAGGTTTATATCATCGTCATCATAAGCCGGAAACCTTTCCAAATCCTGCTTAATGTTTTGGTCGATACGGCTCAGCTTGTCTATGATGGAGCTGTTTGTGCCGGAACTTTTATAATTATAGCTTAAAAGCTTGTCAACAGCTCGTTGAAGCCTGTCTTTTTCTATAGGCTTTAAAATATAATCTATGGCATTAAGGTCAAATGCTTTTACGGCATAATCGTCATAGGCAGTTACAAATATAATTTTTATATTGGGATATACTTCTATTAGCTCTCTTGCCACGTTAAGGCCATTAATTACCGGCATATCTATGTCTAAAAATGCAGCATCAAATTTGATGTTTTTGGCTTCCTCAAGTGCAGCAACGGGATCATCGAACTTTGCGGCAATTTGGATATTGTCATGTCTCTTCAAAAGGAATTCCAATTCATCCAAAGCAAATCTCTCATCATCAACTAATATCACTTTAACCATTTAACTTCACCCTTCCAGTCCTAAATCCTTATTCCTTTAGGAATTCTAAAATAAATCCTCGTTCCCTTACCGATTTCACTTTCTATATTAAGCCCGGTGCCAAAGCATGTTATAAGCCTTTTGTTCACGTTAACAAGGCCTATGCCTGTAGTTTTAGTGTTTTCATTAAGTAAAACAGGTATGAGCTCATCCGGAATACCGCTGCCGTCATCTTCTACCGATACAAATATATGGTCATTCATATCCTTTACTTTCATAAATATTGTACCGCCTTCCCTTTTTGGAAGAATGCCATGCTTTATGGAATTCTCAACAATCGGTTGAATAATAAGATGCGGTACATTCTGGTCTACATCGTCAATGTCATATTCTGCCCGTATTTTTGTGGGATAGCGGGCAGACATTATGTATATGTATGATTTTACCATGCTTATCTCTTTTTTTAAAGAGATTGATTTCTCAATGCCTTTAAATTTAAATGTTTCACGAAGAAAGCTGCTGAGCTCGTATAAAAGCTCCCTTGACTTTTCAGGATCGGTTCTTATGAGGGACATGATAACATTTAATGTGTTATATAAAAAGTGGGGCTTTATCTGAGCCTGAAGGAAATTCATTTCAGCTGCTACGGCTAAGGATATTGATTTTTTAACCTCTAAAAGGTTCTGAATTCTGGCCTTGAGCTCCTTGTCGTTAAATGGCTTGGTAAGGTAGTCGTTTGCACCCGCTTCAAAGCCTGCCAAAATGTCTGCAGGTTGGTTCTTAACAGTAACAAGGAGAATGGGAAGGTCATACATTTGATACTTTTCACGAAGCTTTCTGCATACATCATAGCCGGACATTCTCGGCATCATAACATCGAGAATGGCAAGGTCAGGCTTTGTGCTGCCGTCAATGGCTTCTAATGCATTTAAGCCGTTGGTTGCAGTTATGATATTGTATTTTTCATTGCTGAACATGTTTTGAAGTATCCTTAAGTTTATAGGTTCATCATCTGCAACCAATATGTTTATTTCATTTCCTTTATGACCTGTATTGTTTACAATGCTTCCATTGCTGTTTTTATTGCTTTTTACCATGCCGTTTCCTTCATTGGCGGCTGCTGTTTCTATAGCGGTTTGAACATTTGCAGTTCTTGCAATTTGATTGTTCTTTGATTTCTCCAGGCTAAGCTTTAATGTAAAAGTGACTTTTGTGCCATTATTTGGCTTTGTTTGACAGGATTCTACCCAAATGGTTCCGCCGTGCAATTCAACAAGCTTTTTAGTTATACTGAGTCCTAGACCGGTGCCTGTGTTTGAAACCGATTCAACACCTTCAACCTGCTCAAATGGAATAAATATTTTTTCAAGCATATTTTCGGGGGTTCCAATACCGGTATCCGTAACGCTTATTTCTACAAAGTCGTCTTTTAAAGAAGCCTCTGCCGTTATAGTGCCTTCTTCGGTAAACTTTAATGCATTACCTGCTAGATTGTACATAATCTGGAACAGTCTGTTTTCGTCTGCATAAACATTTATTGATTCATCATTAATGGAATTTTTTAAAATAAGTCCCTTTTCCTTTGCCACAGGCCGTAATACAGCGAAAACGACATCTACTATCTGCCAGAGATTGATAGTCTTTATGTTTAATACAATATCGCTGTTTTTCATTTTTGCAAAGTCCATTATATTGTTAACCAGTTCTGTAAGCCTTCGTGCACTTGAAACAATCAGAGAGAGATTTTCCATGTCTTTAGAAGATATTTGACTTGACCGATCAAGCATGGACTCGGCAATACCGATTATGCCATGCATTGGAGTTTTTAATTCATGGGCGGTGTTAACAAGAAAATCATCCTTTAATTTGTCGAGAATAAGGAGCTTTTCTGACAGAAGCTCAACCTTTGTAAATGTTTTTGTGAAATTTATTGCTAGCCTCACGGACAAAACGGTTATGAATATGAGCCAGCCGAATTTGTTTAAGTTTGTGTATATGTTGTCGGTCATATAAATATAGTCTATTATGTCGGTTATAAAAAGGATTGCAAGACCTGACAGTACCAATAGTGCATCCTTATTCTTCTTCTGAATTTTGAGCAGAAAGTAGACAACGTATAGGGAAGATATAATAAATAATACATTATATATGCTTACAAGTAAGCCTGCATAGCTCCATTTGTTAATAAGAAAGATAAAGAATGCCGATAATGTGAAAATTGTTGTTATTGCTTGTGCTGAAAATACGATTTTTTTATTCATTACATTTGGATATAAAGCATCAAGATAAATTATTATAAACAATAGTATAAGGAATGTGCTGATTACAAAAATCAAATTATATACATTTTTACTTAAATACGGAAACATGAAATACAAAGGTGGATCTTTAGGCAGGCAGGAAATATAAACTGCTGCAGCAAAGCTGTAAATAGCCGTATACAAATAAGGCTTGTCCTTCTTTCTAAATAAAAATATTATCAAATGATAAAATCCCATGAAAAGTATTATGAATATAATAGGCAGACTTGCCGTATAGTTATTGTATTTTAAATCGAGTATTTGCTCTTTGGTTCCTAGAAGTATTTTTGTAGGGTTAAAAGAATAGGCATGTACAAGTATTTCTAAAGTGCCGTTATCAATATTGATGAAGTCTGCAACATTTATGCTGTCAACGTTAAGATCGTCTTTTATCCAGTCTTTTCCAAAATCTCTTTTAACACCATTAATCCAAATGTTGTAATCCTGAAAATTAGATATGAATAATCCAAGAACTTTTTCGTCTTTATTAAGAAGTATTTTAAGCCTATAAGTTGAAGGGGAGTCAACGCCGATAATACCGGGAACTTTTGCATTTGTATATGAAACATCGGTGGATTCTAATTCGGGGGGTGACAGCAGAACCGAATTATAAAAATGCCAATTACCGTTAAGGTCGGCATATCCGTCATCTTGAAAATTCCAGTTCCTTAGATCTAAAACTCCGTCTTCAGCTTCCGGAGATACCTTAACTTTTGTGCCGCATCCATTTAAAAATAGAGTTAATAGTACTATAAATAGACATAAAATCTTTTTGTTTTTCATTGCTATCAATATCTCTTTTTTTCATATTTTATTTAATTATTCTTAAGATCCCTATTATTGCTAATATTTTATTATAATTTGCAGGAATTGTCCATGAGTTGAAAAATTAAGAATTAAGAGAATTATCAAAGTCTTCTTTTATTTGACAGGTTATTATTATATAATTTACTTAAAAATTGAGATTAAGTGGGGGGATAATATGAGCACAGAGGCTGTTAGTATCAAAGTAATTCAGCAAAAAAAGAATTTCGATTATGGCACTATTATGTCTGTAAAGTCATATCGGGAATCTGACAAGTCCGATGCATTTGTTTTATTAGCTGTCAACGATAAACAAATAAGTGTACTTGAAGGCACCAGCCCAAACGAAAGTAAAGCTTCATTAACTATAACAAGAACCATAGATAATCCCGTTAGTGTGTGTAAGTACAATAAGGATTATTTCATCATAGACAGTAAAAAGAAGCTTTTATACAGACTGATTGAGGGCGGTAAAAGACCGGTATGTGAATTGTCGCTTGTAACTAGAGGCAGTGACATGGCTCTCTCCCTGTTAAACGCACCCGGCAGTACAATAAGTGATTTTGATATAAAGGATGGGAAAATATGGTTTGTGTGTAGTGCCGGATACTCCAGCAATGTCTGTTCTTTGGATTTGAAAACAGAAAAGGAAGATGTATATTTGAACTTCGACAATATTTTTCTTACAAGGGGATCAAGACCAAGCGGTATTTTATTTATTGAAGAAAATAAAAGTATTATGGTTTTAGATTCCTTTAAATATGTTATTACTACTTATGATACTAAGGGTAAAAGCCTTAATATTCATAAGGTGAAGTTTGATAAGAGTACTAATATAAAAATTGGTATCAATACTGAGTATGTTCCAAAAGGATTGGCCATTGACAAAAGCAATAATATTTGGGTTGTAGAAAGTAAAGTGGAAAAAAAAGTAGTGATTAAAAGATAGGGGAAGGGGTGACTGTAATGAATATATATTCTTTGCTTATATGTGGTGGAATAGCGGATGTCAATCATTATGATGAGTTTTGGAACGATACTGCCCGTATGTGGGAAGTCCTTCAAAGAGAAGTTAAAAGAAACGGGCTTGGAATAAAGGATGAAAACATAACTGTATTATATGGTGATGGAGTTGATTTTAGTGATCCCGAAGGTAAAATGACAAAGTACTGTTATAAAAGACCGCAAATCATAAAAGTTGCAAAAGAGCGAGAAATAGGACTTGTGTCGGGAAGGCTTACTGAAAAAGTGCCTGTAACACTATCAAGAAAATTACCAGATAGCTTAAGCAAAAAAATAATGACAAGGCCTTTGACTGATTACGCTGCTACCTATCAAAATGTAGAAAATGTGTTAAATAAATTAGCAACATATAATGATATTGATTTGCTGCTGGTATGGACATTCGGTCATGGCTTCAGGGATGAAAACAACTCTTATCTTTTGCTTGCAGACGGAAGCAAGCTATACGATTATCAATTTGCCGAGCTTTTGGGAAAAGTAAATTGTACTACAAGAATAATATGCATGCAGCAATGCTTTAGTGGAGGATTTATAGATGATCTTAAGAAAGACGATAGGAATATAATTCTTACATCCTGCTCGGATATGGCTGCTGCCTATCCTACAAACGACTTTATTGAGGAAGACTGGGAAAATGGTGTGCTTTACAGCCATGGCGAGTTTAACTATCATTTATACAATGCTTTCAGCAGCAAAATGTTTAATACCGAGTTGTTAAAGTCGGGAGATCATAAAAAAGCATGCGAAATGATGTTTGAAGTATATAAATATATTAGTGATAAGGACAATATAGATGAGGAATCAATCCAATATTATGACTCAGTACATAAATACTGGAATGAGGGACCGGAGCTGGTGGATTATCTGAGATCCCGCTGGCTGTTCAGTTGGAATGAGAAAAGCATGGAAGATTGCGGACCTGTAATTGAGTTTGCATATCCGTTAACAGAAATGTATAGGGCTGCAAATAACAAACAAATATATTTGTTGATAGATGGAAAAATAGTTCATACTTTCAACTCAAAAAATACAAAATATCAAGTATCAATTTATGACTCAAATAAATTTAGCCTTGACGGATACTTTGAAGCAAATTACAATAATAAAACCATTATTTATACCGGTAAAGTATACTCGAGGTCATCCAAACCGTATTGTATCGGATATACACCGGAGCCAACGGACAAAAAGTATAGCGGTAGCGGTAACGAAGATATACAATGGGAAATTAATGTGTTTAACTGGATTTAGAATAATGGTTGAGAATATAAGGATATTAGGGAGGATAAAAATGGGATTGAAGGATGGAAGTTCAACATTGCCCCTTAGGTTTATGGCAAGCTGTGAAGAGTATAATAAAGCTGAAATAGTGCTGGTAGGTGTTCCAATGGATTTTACCTGCAGCTTAAGACCGGGCACAAGGTTTGGGCCTCAGAAGATAAGAGAGGTATCCATAGGTATAGAGGAATACAGCGTATATATGGATAAAGATTTGACAGAAAGCCTGTTTTTCGACTGTGGTGATTTGGACATGCCTTTTGGAAATGTGGAAGCGAGCCTTAAGCTTATTGGGGAGTCGGCAAAGGAGATTTTAGATGACGGCAAATTCCCCTTATTCATAGGCGGTGAGCATTTGATAAGTGTACCTGTTATAAAAGAGGTGCATAAAAAGTATGGGGATGAACTGATTATCCTTCATTTTGACGCACATGCAGACTTAAGGGAAGGGTACATCGGATGTCCTAACTCCCATGCATCTGCTATCAGAAGGCTTATTGATTTTATGCCGGGTAAGAATATTTACCAGTTTGGCATTAGATCGGGTACAAGGGAAGAGTTCCAATTTGCAAAGAATAACACAAACATGTACAAGTTTGATGTTTTAGAGCCCCTAGCTGAGGTTGTCAAAACATTAGGCAGCAAACCGGTTTACATAACTCTTGATATTGATGTGGTTGACCCTGCTTTTGCAAATGGTACAGGAACTCCGGAACCTGGAGGAATCACTTCAAGAGAAATGCTTAAGGCTGTTGGAATGTTAAAAGGCCTAAATATCGTAGGATTTGATTTGGTTGAGGTATCGCCTATATTCGATCAATCTGACAGGACTGCTCTTTTAGCAGCAAAAATAATTAGGGATATAATTTTAACGGTAAAGTAGAAATTTAAAAGATTAATGGTATTTAATGCAGAATATAATAGGTAAGGTGTAAAAGATGCAATTTATAAAAAATTGTTTGGGTCAGTCTCATGAAATAGTTGAGAGAATAGTCAAAGAAGGGGATACGGTAGTTGATGCTACTGCAGGAAACGGAAACGATACTGTCTTTTTAGCAAAGTTAGCAGGTGAGAGCGGAAAGGTATATGCCTTTGACATTCAGGAAAGGGCTTTAAGCAAAACAAAGGAAAAACTGGAAGACCAAGGTATAGCTCATCGTGTTGAATTGATAAGGGACGGCCATGAAAACATGGGCAAGTATATAAGTGGGCCGGTTTCAGTAGTTATGTTCAATTTGGGGTATCTTCCGGGCGGTGACCATAGCATTTGTACCAGGTTTGAGACTACAAAAAGTGCTGTCGAGGCAGCCATGGGGCTACTGAAGAAGAACGGTCTTATAGTAATGGTGGTCTATTATGGCGGTGACAGCGGTTTTGAGGAAAAGGACGCACTTATGGACTACATAAAAACTATTGACTATAAAAAGTATTCGGTATTAAAATCGGAATTTGTAAATCAGCCTAATTGCCCGCCTCTTCTTGTAATAATAGAAAAGATTTACTCGGACAATGAGCCGTAATTCTCAATTTGCGGTAGATAAATGAAAAATATTAACGGTATTTAATATAATAAAATTTTGAAAAAGTTTTCAAAAAAACGACACAATTTTTACTTTGACAACGAACTATAGAACAGGGGTAACATTATTATTTTTTATAATGGATATCTCCTAAACTTGCAAATGGTAATTGCAATACTTATACCTACTTAATATTTATATTTATATGTTTTTAGGGTGCAATATTAAGATAAATGCAACCTTTTTTCTTTTTAACGCCATTTTATTATATATGCTTTAAATAAATGGAGAATGACATAAATGGAGGATTACAGTATTTTAAAATAATCACTAAGCTTGCGAGGACCTGCTATTATTTCTCTGTCGGCAAAAAGTACCCCATTGTTTCTAGTCTTTATATGCCACTTGACAAGTGCAATTTTACCTCTCGTTATTTCAATAACAGTTATACAATGGGGGTGTACACAGCTTCCCGTATTAAAATAAGTAGGCTCACCAATGTCCGGGAATGTGGGTCTGTGTGTGTGTCCTGCTATAATGAATTTTTTGTTTTTGTTTGCCCATTCAACAAGCCTTTTACCTACAGTCTTTTGCTTTTTATAGTTTTTGGCAGCACTGGTGAAATCTTTTAAGCTTATGAGCTCTAAATTTCTCCAGAGATATTTTACCAGGAAACGGTTTAACCTCCAAAACTTATCGTTAGAAATATCCGCTTGATGACCATGGGTTAAAAAAATTTCATACTCATTATACCTGTGTTTAAGAATCAGCCCCTCATGTATCGTAATATTTTTAAATAAAGATACAAGCCTTCCGTCAAGCTCTTTGATGAAGTAATACATGTTGTCTTTAACAAAAACGGGGTCCTTCTTTACCATATCGTGATTTCCATGTATGAAATAAAGCCTTCCCTTTTTATAGAACCTTGACAGCTTAATAAAGACATCGCTGTGAACACGAATTATGTCTTGAAAATTGCTGTTTTCCCAAAGCTCATCGCCGTCACCAAGCTCTATATATGTATAATTGTTGTTGTAATAGTAGCTAAGGGCGGCATTGTAAATGCTTTTGTTGCTTAAAAAATTGTCGCTCCGGTTTCCGCTGCCTCTATGGCAATCGCTCATAATGACGATTTTTGAAGAATCATCAAAATGGATTTTCTCTGCCGATTTAAACACTTTAAAAAGTCGATTGTTATAATACATAAAAAAGACCCCTGTTAACCCAGAATTAATAGGCTTAAATATTTATATTCATGTATTTTTGAACTTTTTTATAAACATCAAATATGGCTAATGACTTTCCGGGATGCATTGCTTTTTTATACAGTTCGGGTGACTGTTCTTTCAGCAATTTTAATTTTTCCGACATATTGAGGCATCCTGCCGTCAATTCGGTATATTTTTCACATAATGCTTGATTTTTCCTCTGGATAATCCATTCAGCCTGCTTGATTCTTGACTTCGGCTGTGCTGTGTGTGGAAACTTAAAATCTATATATACCGTATTGCCTCTGATAGTATACTCATTGTCCGAGTAGTTGGCGTTTTTTAGGCCTTTTAAAAATTCAGCAAGCATTTCCCGTTTGTTAAATGTCAGGACAATATCCATGCTCAACTCATGGGGTTCGGAAAACTCACCCAATTTAAAACCTGTTAGCCACCAATGTTTTTCTCCACGTTTAAAAAGAACTTCATCAAACTTTTTCAATGTGAATTCCATATATAACCTGTCTTCATCTCCAACACAATTGTAAAATACTCCATTGGAAATACCGGGGATGTAAAAAGTGTATTTGTTGGAATAATAAATACCTATTTCACAGCCTGTACACAATTCATACTGGCCTTTACAAAATTCTAAAAGCCATTTTTTGCCATTGTAATCAAAATAAACAGGATCACAGTCTACAATCATGCCAAAAGGCACTGTTGCCTCATCATATAGACTGCAATATCCAAACTTTCTTTGCCAGGAATCCATATTATAGTAAAACATATCCTGCTCGATGTCGTATGTAAAGCCAGCCATTTCAATGGCTTTATCAATCTCTGAGGTGGATTGGGATTGGTTTCTATCGTGATTTTTAGAAATTGTATTATAATGCAAATTAATATGTTTAATTGATTTGGATGATTTATGTATGTATGCAAGAATTCCCGGCGAAAAAGCTAGAAATAATATAAAAACCATAATAATCGAAAGAATTATTATAATCTTAGACATTATGTCAATATCGGCAAATAAGGATAAATACATTCTGTAAGTATAAATGCTTCCTGTTATAAACTTTAGCATGAAGTTTTCTCCAATAATGTGATCATATAACATAATATTAACCGGGAAACATTTTGTGTGACAAAATCGAGTCTACAGAATATAAAGTTTTTTGCATTAATTTATTGTACCGTATGGATAGAGGCAGAATTAAATGATATTATATAAAATGAAGAAAATAATTAAAGCATTTTCAATATTCTTAAGTACAACTGAAAAAAGAGGGATAATATGAATACTGTAAATAAAAAAACCGATCTTTCCGTTAATGTGGCTGGACTTAAACTTAATAACCCTGTAATAGCCGCATCGGGAACATTCGGATTTGCAAGAGAATACTCGGACTATATTGACTTGAATGGTCTTGGAGGGGTTTCTGTTAAAGGACTTACCCTTAAACCAAGGCAAGGCAACAAGCCTCCGAGGATTGCAGAAACTCCTGCGGGAATATTAAACAGCGTTGGACTTCAAAACCCAGGGGTTATGCATTTTATTAAAGAGGAAATACCTTTTTTAAGAAAATACAACACTGCAATAATTGCAAACATTGCAGGCAATACCATTGATGATTACTGCAAAATGGCGGAAATATTGCAGGATGCGGATATTGATGCCATTGAGCTCAATGTTTCATGCCCTAATGTTAAGCAAGGTGGAGTTGCATTTGGCAACACGTGTGCAGGGATTTCAGAGGTTACAAAAAGAGTAAGGGCTTATTGTAAAAAGCCCCTTATAGTCAAGCTTACACCCAATGTAACCGACATAAAAGAGATAGCCAAAGCAGCGGAAGATGCAGGTGCGGATTCATTGTCGCTTATTAATACAATACTTGGTATGGCTATTGATATCCATAGGAGAAGACCAGTGCTGGCTCAGAATTTCGGCGGACTTTCGGGACCGGCAGTTAAGCCTGTTGCACTTAGAATGGTCTATGAGGTAGCCCATACGGTAAAGATTCCTGTTATAGGAATGGGGGGCATATCTACAGGCGAGGATGCGGTGGAGTTCCTGCTTGCCGGAGCCAGTGCGGTTATGGTTGGCACAATGAACTTTGTAAACCCCACTGCATGTATCGATGTTGTCAAAGGAATTGAGAAATACCTTGAACAGTATAATATCAGCAGCGTAATGGACATAATAGGAACACTGGAATTAAACGATACATCAACAGCCGGTGGGAACGGATGTGGATGCCAAATCAAAAGCAAGTGATATATCCAAGTGACATATCCTGATAAAACCGATATATGCTGTATAAAAACTGAATTTAGGAGGAATTAATGAGGACAAGGCTTATTTTTGTAAGGCATGCAGAGGCAGAAGGCAATTTATACAGGGAGTTTCACGGATGGACAGACTCTCCCATTACAGAAAAGGGACATAAACAAGCGGAGTTGGTAGCAAAAAGACTTAAGGATGTAAATATAGATGTGTTATACTCAAGCAGCTTGAAAAGAACCCTTCAAACAGCACAATATATAGCCGATGTAAAAAATCTTCCAATTATTAGAACCGATAAAATGAAGGAAATAAACGGAGGCGATTGGGAAGGCAAGAAATGGGATGAGCTTGCCCAGTTGTGGCCATTAGAGAATGAAACATGGGAAAAAAGACCCCATCTTCACAAAATGCCCAACGGTGAATCAATGGAAGAATTTCAAGAGAGGCTTTTAAAAGAGGTTGAGCGTATTATTAGCAATAATAAGGGCAAGGATATATGCATTGTTACCCACGGAACAGCAATTAAGTCTATGATGTGCAGATTTAAGGGCTGTGATCTCACTGAAATGGTTAATATAAAGTGGTATGACAATACATCGGTTACAATTATTGATTATGAGAATGGCGAATATAGTGTTATAATGGAAGGAGATGCATCCCATTTAAGCAAGGAACTGAGCACCATTTATAATCAGGAATGGTGGATTGCGTATGAAAAGGAATTTGAAAAAAGACAGGGATAAAATATAAAAGTAAAAATAAGATAAGGATAATAAATAAATATAAAATGTAACTACAATAAGTCGTTTTGGAGGAATGTAAATGAATAATTTTAGAGATAAGCTTGTGTCATGGCTTTTTGAAACTGAGGCACTTAAGGTGTGTCCTCAGAATAAACCGTTTTGGTATACTTCGGGAGCAATAGGCCCCTATTACATAAATACACACTTTCTTTACGGAAGTGAGGAAAAGGCTAATAGTTTACTAAAATTAATTGATGAAGTAAAAAAGGATGTTGTGGCTTGTCCTGGCAAAATACTGGAAAAAGTCCTTGAAAATTATAATAGCGATAAAATTTTCAAAGAACTTATAGATGAAATGGTGGTATTCATAAGGGAAAATCCCGCTCTTAAGTCATTTGATTACATATCCGGCGGTGAAAGAAGGGATTGGTTCTTTTCCATAATAATAGCTCATATATTAAATAAGCCCCATATAACGATATACAAGGATTTAAAAGCAGTTCTTACCGATGGGGGAGAAGTTGTTACAGATTTTAAATTAAACGGTAAAAAGGTTCTTCATATTGTTGACCTTATCAATGAAGCATCAAGCTACGAGAGGGCGTGGATCCCGGCAATAAAGGGCCTTGGCGGTGAAATATCGTGGAGTGTGGCTGTTGTAGACAGAATGCAGGGCGGTTCCGAGTTCCTTGAAAAAAACAATATAGCACCGTTTTCAATGATCAATATCGATAAAGAATTGTTTAAAATGGCATTGGATTCAAACTATATAAATAAAAGTCAGTTTGATATGATTGCAGCTTATCTTGATAATCCAAAAGCAGCAATGACCAAGTTTTTAAAGGAAAACCCCCAGTTTCTTAAAGACGCACTTGAAAGCGACGAAAAAACAAGGGAAAGAGCCAAATTGTGTATTGATAAGGGTATATATGACTTAAATTTATAAAATTTGTTTTATAATATATTATGGTGATTTGACTTAATAATTGATATTATGAATAATATATTAAATATTAATAAGGTTTATAATTAATTAAATTAATTTTATATTTTTATTATTGTATGGGATACATACCCCAAACAGGTTTATAGGAGGAGTGAGAAATGAAAAGAAAGGTTTTAACATTATTGCTATCAATTGCAATAGTGCTGGTATCAGTTAATTTTACCGGTGCTGTAGAGGTTCAAAACACTGAACTGGCAAACAAATTAAAAAAACTGAACCTCTTTTTAGGAACTAACAATGGGTTTGAGCTTGACAAGGAATTGACAAGAGAGCAGTCTATTGTAATGGTCTTAAGGCTTTTAGGTCTTGAGCAAACAGCCTTAAATCAAAAAATAAAATCATCTTTTAGCGATATTCCTTCCGGTCATTGGGCTGAGTACTATGTTTCATATGCATATTCTATTAAATTGACCGCGGGGATTAGCAGTACAACTTTCGGTGCAGGCATGAATGTCACTGCAAACCAGTATATTACATATTTGCTAAGATCATTGGGTTATGATGATTCCAAGGGAGATTTCAATTGGAGTGAAGCGGTTGATAAAGCATATAATATAGGACTTATATCTTCAGTTGAATATAAATACTACAAATCAACCCAATCCATAATAAGGGACGATGTTGTAGCGGTTTCATACAGTGCATTAAAAACAAAGATGAAGGGCTCTGAAAGAACTCTTATAAGAAAGCTTGTTGATACAGGTGTTATTAAAATGGAACAGATTACTGCAATAAATGACAAGGATTTGCTGCAGGCTGTTAACTCTTATAATACACCGACACCTACAGCCACACCAAAGCCTACAAGTACGCCAACACCTACTGCAACACCTACAATAGCAGCAAGAAGTGCTTTTACACAAATTGAAGCCGAAAGCTTTACCGGCAGTAAAGGTGTTGAAATTGCCAACTGTACTGAGGGCGGTAAGGATATTGAATGGATAGAAAATGGCGACTATGCATATTACGACAATATAGACTTTTCTAACGGTGCCAGCAGCTTTGAAGTGAGATATGCCAATGGCTCATCAAGCACAGGGTATATTGAAATAAGACTCGACGATATTAACGGAAAGCTTGTTGGAACATGCTCCATACCTTCAACAGGAGGCTGGCAGACATGGGCCACAAAGAAAATTGATATCCAGAAAACAACAGGAGTACATAAGCTCTATTTGAAGTTTACAGGTGGTAGCGGATATTTGTTCTCTGTTAACTGGTTCAGATTCTATCAAACAAATGTTGTACCTTCGGGAATTGCTTTTTCAGACAACTTCAATGATGGCAATGCAGACGGATGGACCACATATAACGGTTCATGGAAAGTAGAAAACAACAAATATGCTGTAAGCCCTAACGGTGAAGCAAAATCAATTGCTGCAGGAACAAACTATACGGATTTTACTTACACAGCAAGTCTGGCAGTAGGAACTTCCGGAAATGCAGGAATTATATTTAATGTAAGCAATCCAACAAATTCCGCGTACGGATTCAGAGGTTATTATGTCGGAATAGATGCAAATAACGATAGGATTGAATTGTTAAGGGTAACAGACAGTTCCGCCGTTTCAATCGGGCATCATTGGGTTACAATCAATCCTTACACAACATACATCATTAAAGTTGTAAGACTTGGAAATTCAATCAGGGTTTACCTTGATGACATGAATTCGGTATTAATAGATGTTATTGACGGCACTTACACAGGCGGTTCAATTGGGGTACGGGCAGTTGATACATATACGGAGTTTGACAATATATCTGTGAGCTACAGTACTGCTACGCCAACTCCTTACCAAACACCTACACCTACATCCGTATACAGAACACCTGATAACCCAGGCTATACTGTTAATGGACTTAATTTCAAATATTATGAAGGACGCTGGGAAAACCTGCCTAATTTTAACATTATACCGTCAATAAGCCAGGGCGTTATTAATAACTTTAAAATTTCATCCAATAAAGCTAGCTTTGGATATACATTTACAGGATATATAGAAGTGGATAAGACCGGACAATATACTTTCTACACAAGGTCAGACGATGGAAGCAGGCTTTATATAGGAAACAAGCTTGTAGTTGATAATGACGGCAGGCATTCGGCAACGGAAAAGAGCGGTTCTATCTACCTTGCAGCCGGAAAGCATGAAATCAGAGTGGAATATTTTAACAGAGATGGAGATGCTGTTTTAGAAGTGAGATATTCCGCTCAGAACATTACTAAGCAGCTAATACCTGATTCGGCACTTTATAGGGCAACTGCTTCACCGACACCGACTGCTACACCAAAGCCAACTCCAACTGCAACGCATACACCAACAGCGACACATACACCTACTGCAACAAATACGCCTGATGCTACTCATACGCCTACAGCTACACCAACAGAGGCAGCTACGCATACTCCGGCATATAGATAATGGGAAGTAGAAAAGGGTCTGATTGATATAATCAGGCTCTTTTTTTTGTGCAGTATAACTGTAATAACTTGTAATATAAAAAACGAGCTTTTTTGACAGATTGAATAAATATATCCAAATCAATTGTATAATTCGATAAAAAGTGATAATATTTTATTGAAAAATAAAATATTGGCAGTATTCTAATATTACTCAAAATTGGAAGGGTGATGAGATGGACAATGAGAAAAACGCATTGATTACGGCATCTTTACTCCATGATATTGGTAAAATTGCATTGAGAGCTGAAAAAAACAGTCAAATCATGGATCATTCTGATGCAGGCTCTGAATGGGCAAATGTCTTTATTAAGGAAAATCCCAACAAAAGTCTTATCATTGAAAGTATAAAGTTCCATCATGCACAGAAAATTAAAAACAGTAATCTTAAAAATGAGAGTTTGGCGTACATTGTTTATGAAGCGGATAATATTGCTGCAGGAATAGACAGACGAAGCAAAGAAGAAGAGGGTGAAAGCAACGGAAGAAGTTGCTTTGACAAAAAGAAATTGATTGAAAGTGTTTTCAATATTGTACAAACCCCTATTAAGGAAAAGGACACAAAAAAAGTATTCGCTCTGGAAAGTACTTTTTTGTGGGAAAAAAACATATGCTTGCCTATCGATGAAGTTTCCGGTAAAAATGCGACATCTTCTATTTATTCTGAAATCTATGACAAAATTACAAAACAATTTGAGGAAAATGGAATCGATTTTTACAATAGCAAATACATCAATTCATTGCTAAATGTACTGGAAGGTCTGTTGAGTTTTGTTCCGTCAAGCACCAATACAAATGAAATATCGGATATATCGTTATATGACCATTTACAGCTCACAGCAGCTGTTGCACCATGTATTTATGAATATATGAAGGAAAAAGGAGACAAGGACTATAAAAGAGCTTGTTTCGACAATGCTGAGATTACCCGGGGTGAGAACAGCTTCTTGCTGGTGCATGCCGATTTGTCCGGAATTCAGAACTTCATTTACACAATATCAACCAAAAATGCATTAAAGACATTAAGAGGAAGGTCTTTTTTCCTGGAAATATTTGTGGAACATGTTGTTGATGAAATTTTAGAAGAAATGGAGCTATCAAGAGCAAATCTTTTATACACGGGAGGAGGAGGCTTTTACATGCTTCTTCCGAACACAAGAAAAGCAAGGACATGCATTGAAAATGCAAAGGAATCATTAAACAGATGGCTATATTCGGAGTTTGGCACTCTGCTTTATATTGAAATGGCATATATAGAGGCTTGTGCTTATGATTTTATGTTCAGGGAAGGTAAGCCTGCTTCAACAGCCAACTGTTTTAAAAGGTTATCCGACAAAATATCGGAAGGAAAACTATCAAGATACAGCAGAGGGCATCTTGAAGAAATATTTGATATAAATACTCCACAGGAAGCTCACAGGGAATGCGGAATATGCGGTTCATCAATTGAGCTTGTGGATTGGGAAGACGAAGGAAAAGCTATTTGCAAAGGCTGCAGATCCCTAGTAAAGATAGGAGAAAAGCTGGTTTATAGATATGATGATACCATGGTGATTCCTGTTTTAAAAGGATATGATGAAAAAGGAATAAAGCTTCCTGAGGTTTTTGGAGAAGGAAGCTGTACATTGGTATTTGACACACTGGAGAATATAAGGGCAAAACTCGATGATAGCTTAATAAAAAGGGTATATTCAAAAAATAAAATGATTGCAGGATTTAAAGGTGCAAACAGAATTTTTGCAGCTGATTACAGTTGGTGTACCGAATCAAAAAACAACAAGCCTGTTGAATTTGAAAAGTTGGTAAATGACGCAGAAGGTATAAAGAGGCTTGGAGTATTAAGAGCTGATGTTGATAATCTCGGAAGACTTTTCTCAAACGGATTTAGAATGGGTGAAGATACAAACGGCTTTCAGACATTGGGAAGGTATATTTCAATATCCAAAAGTCTCACAAGGTTTTTTAAGGACTCCATAAACAAAATAGCTGGGAATGAAAAAATAAAGAAAAGTCTGGCAATTGTATACTCTGGAGGGGATGATGTTTTTGCTGTAGGTCCATGGAATCAAGTTATAGAATTTGCAAGGGACTTACGGAAAGCATTTGAAGAATTTACTTGCGGTGCATTGAGTTTTTCGGCTGGAATTGGATTTTATGAGCATAAATATCCTGTTTCAAGGATGGCAGAAGAAACAGGGCAGCTTGAAAATTATTCAAAAACAATTGATGAAGGTAAGGATAGAATAGCCTTGTTTGGCATGGAGGGAATCGGAGGGAAAACACTTTGCAAACATGTGTATAAATGGAAAGAGTTTGACAGGGTAATGGAAAAAGCTGATTTTTTATTTGACTATCTTAATGATGATAAAAACCCTTCATTAGGAAAAACAAAGCTGTATAAATATCTCAAGTTGATAAATGAAGCGGAGAATAATGAGGGTATATCCATAGCCAGGTTTGCATATACCTTGGGAAGACAATGTCCGGGGAATAATGCCGAAAAGGAAAAGTTGGATAGGTATAACATGTTCAAAAACAATATGTACAGTTGGATTACCGATATTAATGAAAGAAAGGAGCTTGCTACAGCGATACAATTGACAATTTATAAAATAAGAAACGAAGGAGGAGAGAAAAATGGGTAGCATGGAGGATGCATTTAAAAAAGTCGGTATTTCTGGTCAGGCAAATAACAACAATCAAAACAGGTATGATAGAGGGCAACGAAGGGATAGCGGCCAAAGCAGGAGTGACTATGGGAGAAGGGAAATAGAATTTCAAGGGAAAGTAATTGACGGGACTGAAGAGTATGATCCTATTGAGGAAGGGAAAAAACTGGTTGAAAGGATGCTTGAAGAATATAAAATTAACAAATATAATTTTAAGTTCACAACATCCCAATTAAGAAAAATATTAGCAATGGCTGCAAGTGTTAAGAATAGTATTGCCATGGAAAATAATAATGGCAATGAACAGAAGATTTCTTCAGAGATGAAAAATGAGATTCAATATATAAGGCTAAAGCTTGTATACCAAATGGGCAGAGAAGATGCTGTAAAAACGTGGCTAGGGAAAAAAGGCATAGATCTTCCGGAGATAATTAAAAATATTGGCGATGATGCAAAAAGGTTTAATGATTTTTACAGGCTTTTGGAATCAATTGTTGCATACAAAAAGTTTCTTATTCCGAATAATGAAGGGAGATAGATAACATGGCAAAAGAGCAAGGCATAAAAACAATAATGGACAAGCTTGAAATATCGGCAAACTTAAATATATTAACAGGGCTTCATATAGGTGCATCAGGTGATTTTTCACCTATAGGTGCGGTTGACAGTATTGTTGTAAGGGATCCATTGACAAATGTACCGATTATCCCTGGAAGCAGTATAAAGGGTAAGCTTAGATTTCTTCTTGCTAGAAATGACAGCACATCACCATGGGTTCAGAGAATTGAGGATGAGAGCATTGTCATAAAAAGGCTTTTCGGCAGCAATAGGAAAAATGAAGTATTGATGTCAAGACTGCAGTTTATGGACATTTTTATGAATGAGGAGAGTATAAACCATTTAAAAAATGCCGATACCGATTTGTATCTCACTGAGGTAAAGTTTGAAAATTCAATTGACAGAGTAACTTGTGTTGCAAATCCAAGGCAGATTGAAAGGGTTCCTGCAGGAACTGTGTTTGATTTCAAACTTGTTTATAATGTTGAAGATTTAAATAATGAACTCGATGAAGATTTTGAAGCTCTTGCAAAATCCTTTAAGCTTCTTACTTTCGATTATCTTGGCAAGGGAGGGAGCAGAGGCAACGGAAGAGTCTCATTTAGTGATTTCTCGGTAAAATCCCTTTTTGGAAAAGAGAATATAAACACCGTCAAACTGAAAGAGGTGCTTGATAATGCCGTCTGTAATAAATAAGATATACAGGTTGAAGTTTATTACACCAGTGCGGTTTGGAAGAGGTGAAGGGCTTCAATCCTTGAAAATGTGTGCATCGGCAGACACATTATTCTCAGCGATATTTTTGGAAGCTTTGAGATTATATGGCGATAAAACTGCTGATGAAATAAAAGATGCATTTGTGTCGGGTGATGTGAAAATATCCTCATTGATGCCCTATTCAACAGATATAGGTGATATATCATATTATTTGCCAAAACCCATATTAAGGATTTCCGGAAATAAGAGGATTGTGCCAGTCGAAAACATAAAAAAATATTTAAAAAATATTAAATACATAAGGGCAGAGGATTTTCAGAACTATATCAGTGAATCAGCAAATATGACATTGACAATAGAAAAATTGCAGAAGTATAAGGAAGACTTTGGGGTAGAAAGGTTATATGACAAAGTAAGCCTGTGTGATGATGAGCCAAATCCATACAGAGTTTCGGCATACAGCTTTTACGAAGGCAATGGCCTTTATTTTATAATGTCAATCGATAATAAATATGAAGAAAAGATGGATGAAATAATAAGTTCAATAGGAATTAGCGGAATTGGAGGAAAAACTGCTTCAGGATATGGGAAATATGAAGTAAAATCAAACTATATGGATGAGAATGAGTCATCACAGATACTAAAAAGAATGCTGGATGATTCCGAAGCCCCTATTCAGATGGCATTAGGTCCTGTTTATCCGATAAAAGAGGATAGGGATGCTCTTAAAGAAAATGCCTTTTACAGCCTTGAAGAGAGTGATGGCTTTGTTTATTCAACAAGCTTTTTAAATGAAGATGGCAATTTCATGAAAAGAAAATCCTGTGTTTTGATAAAGGAAGGGTCATGCTTTGGAAAACGACTTGAGGGAAGCTTGCTTGATTTGTCTCATAGTGGAAAACACCCTGTTTGGAGGCTGGCCAAAAGTATATTTATAGGGGTGAGAATCTGATGTTAAGAGATATTGTCAATTATAAGCTGGTTTTGGAGACACTGGGCAATGTGCATGTAGGAAACGGTGAAAAGCTGTCTACCCTTGATTATGTATTTGATTCTAAAAGTGAGAAATATGGGCTGCTGGATCCATCAAAGTGGATGGGATTTCTTTCGGATAAAAATTTTTTGGAAGAATATTTAAAAAATATCGAATCTAAAGGTGAGTCCATTTCCAATTACTTATGGCTTGTTGGAAAAGGTGTTGATCCATGGGAGATCGATTTATACAGGTATATAATCGAAAATGTCAAGGTAAGGGTAAAACAGGGTGAAGCTAAAAAACTCAATGATATTGCAGGAATTACTAAAAATGTTGAAGGTAAGCCGTACATACCGGGAAGTAGTATTAAAGGCATGTTGAGAACTGCGTTGTTATCGGTTTTTCTGTACAATAATAAGACCGAATATCAAAAAGAGATGGAAGAAATAACTCAAATAATAATGAGGGACAAAATCGAAAAGAAAGAGCTGAAACGTGTAATCAATACATTGGAAAAGAAAGTTTTCAACAAAATAAAAAGCCCTCCTGAAAAAGAGATTTCAGGTCAGGTAAAAGATTTGTTAAGAGGGATTATCATATCTGATTCAAGTCCGGAAAGTGTGAATATGATATCTATCAAGCAAAAACTAGATTATGGAATAAATACCAAAAAAGAACCAAAATCACTTCCTATCTGGAGAGAAGTCATTAAACCGGGTGCTTTCATGGAATTCCAGGTGGGCATTGATCGTACACTAATTGGTGAAAATCAGGTCTTTAAATCAATTGAGGATATATTGTCCAAGCTGCATTATTTTTGGGAAACGATAATAATGCCATATGAGAAAAATTTTGCGGCACCATTAAAAGATGTTAATATAAGTACAAATGAGTCACCTCTGGTATATATAGGCGGTGGAGTGGGCTTTCATACCAAAAGCATAATATATGCTTTGTCCCCTGACGGTGATACAGCAAGAAAATTGATTTCAAAATATTTGGATTTTAGCTTTAAAAATACCAGAAGAGTTCCTGCAGTGGACACAGTTGTTTCTCCAAGGACTTTGAAGCTGTCTGAGGATGAACAAAACTACGTTCTAATGGGACTTTGCAGGCTGAGGGTGGTGAAAAATTATGCCGTTAATGGTTGATATACCTTTCAAACCGCCTGAAAATGTGGTTCCAGTGGTTAATTGGGGTTCAATAATGCATGGTATGCTTTTGGATAAAATAGGAACCATGTTAGGTTCAAGTTTTCATAATGAAGGGCTCAAACCTTTCAGCCAGTATATCATACCCAAAAAAGAAGGCGAATCGACTTGGAGAATCTCTATTTTGGATGAGGATTTGGAAGATATGTTTTTGGAATTTTTAGAATCAAAATGCCATGGAAGATGGTTATTAAAACAGAAAGGCTTCCATATAGAAATAGGGAATTTTAATATAGTGAAAAAAGAGTCTTATAAGAATATTGCAGATAGAGCCTTTTTAAGTGATGGAGTAGAAAAAAGGCACAAAATGACTTTCAAGACTATCACGTCATTTAAGAAGGATGGCGAGTATGTCATAATGCCTACAACCGATCTCATAATAAAAAGTCTGTTTCAGCGATGGGACAGGTTTTCAAAGGATTTGGTACTAAATGACACAAATGTAAGGGATCAATTGGTTTCTAATTGCAGGATCGGAAGTTATGAATTGAGGAGCAGGGTGTTTGAGTTGGAAGGCATCAGAATTACCGGATTTTGCGGTAATATGACCATAGGATTCAAAGGACCCGATCCCTTATTGAGAATTGCAGACATGCTTTTAAGTTATAGCTGTTATTCTGGCATTGGTATAAAAACAGCGTTGGGAATGGGAGGGGTCATGATAAATGAGTAATGAAAATCAATGTGTTTTGTTCTCGCAGCTAGGTTTTACAGACCCGGTCAGGGATTCAAGTGAAGGTCCGATGCTTCATATAGTTCGTAAATATAACCCAAAGGTTATTTATCTTTTCATGACAAAGGAAATACACGATAAACATAAAAAAGATGACAGATATGTTTCATCTTTGCTTCATCAGGCAAAGGTCCTTGATAGGGAAGCACCGGAAATCATAATATTCGATGAAGGAAAAAACATAGATGACCCCAGTGATTTTGACATATTTCTCGACACATTTTATATGTTGTTAAGAAAGGTTCTTAATGATAATCAAAACAGTACAGTTTTGATTAATGCATCTTCCGGTACGCCTCAAATGCTGGCATCATTATGTATGGCAGCTATATCCCTTGGAGGTAATTTAAAATTGATTCAAGTAAAAACTCCTAACAAAGGTGCAAACTATCCTATTGACAAGTACTGTGACGAGGATGTGGTGAATGTATTTGAAAATATAGGTGAATTTGAAGACAGGTGTGTGGAGACAAAGGTCAATGATTTTAAGAAATCCTTGGTAACTTCAAAAATTAAGGAGTTGGTAAACAACTTTGATTACAAGGGAGCATTGAGAATCGTAAAGGATAATGGGGAATTATTTGAGTCGGATATCGAAAAAATATTGCGTTTTGCCGATAAAAAATCAATTTGGGATTACAAAAATGCAGATTTGATTCTTGATCAAAATTGGTTCAAATACTGTCCTACAAAAAGCAAAAATACAAAATCAAGAGAAATTGTAGAGTTTTACCTTACGATAAGACTTGAAGAAAAGAAGAAAGACTTTGCAAATATGGTATTGAAGCTTTCTCCAATATTAACTGCTATAACCAGTGATATTATTGTAAATAAATTTGGTTATGATTTGGAGAAGATAATTGATTCAGGTAGGTTAAGCAGGAGGAAGCTTGAGAGAAATGATCCCGAATTATTGAGATATATTGAAAGTAAAAGTGCTTTGAATTCAAATCCATATGTAAATCTTTCGTACTTACTAAGAATTGTCAATTTTCTAATAGATATTAGGGGTTGTAAATATGAAAAATGCGAAGAGCACGCCGAATATCTTAAGGAGTTGCGTGAAATAGAAGAAAAAGTGAGAAACGAAGTGGCTCATGAAATGAAGGTGAATGATGAAAAGCTATTTGACAAGGTTGGAAGCTACAAAGATTTTGTAGCAAAGCTTGACAGGCTTATAGTATCATTATATAAGAATGAATTAAAGGAAGGCTGGAAAGAGATTTACAGTTTAATTAACAGGGATATTATAGAATTGCTGTGAGGGGGAAAAGGCTCAAAAATCGTTGCTTTACGCCGGGTGGCTTTTTGCAATGCTTTGAGCACGATTGAGGAATGAATTGGTATAATTTTTATAATGATTTTATATTTTACGCAGGATTTGGGACTTGTATACCAGTCAGGGCAAGGCCTGAAATTTGTGGAGTATAAGAAACAATCCCCGATAAGGGGACGGAAACTCATTGTATCGTTAGTAGATGTAACAATATTAGTATTGGTATAAGAAACAATCCCCGATAAGGGGACGGAAACCAGTCCGTATAGTCGAAACTAACGAAGTATTTAATAGTGTATAAGAAACAATCCCCGATAAGGGGACGGAAACGCTACCGCTCTTCGCGTTAAGGAAATAGTAACTGTTCCGTATAAGAAACAATCCCCGATAAGGGGACGGAAACTCACGTCCGACTTTGGCTCCTCTGGAATCATACCATTGGGTATAAGAAACAATCCCCGATAAGGGGACGGAAACATAATATGCCACCTGTAATATGTCTTTTTCTTTTCGTATAAGAAACAATCCCCGATAAGGGGACGGAAACGGCAGGATGTTTCCAAACACAAACCCCATTCACCAGGTATAAGAAACAATCCCCGATAAGGGGACGGAAACCGTCAAAGAAGAAAGTATAATCACTCAATGGGTCTCTTTCCGTATAAGAAACAATCCCCGATAAGGGGACGGAAACTTTTCTTCGAAGATGTAGTCACGGCCGTTCCACTTTTGTATAAGAAACAATCCCCGATAAGGGGACGGAAACCTTTCCATCCCTCTAACATCTCATTACGTGCTTCGTATAAGAAACAATCCCCGATAAGGGGACGGAAACTATCTGTTACCTTATCTGTCATTAGCCGAATATCTAAGCGTATAAGAAACAATCCCCGATAAGGGGACGGAAACTGCCTGCACATTGTTCCCATACATTACCCCATGGGTTTTCGTATAAGAAACAATCCCCGATAAGGGGACGGAAACCGTTGTTTATTTCCGCTATCAATTATCACTTTCATATTTGTATAAGAAACAATCCCCGATAAGGGGACGGAAACTTTCCAAGCATGTTTTAGTCTGGTACCGAATGTTACCTGTATAAGAAACAATCCCCGATAAGGGGACGGAAACTCGCTACAACCGTTGTGTATATAACGCTCCATATCGTCCGTATAAGAAACAATCCCCGATAAGGGGACGGAAACTTTTTTTCCTTAAGAGCCTTACTGATAGCCAGGTCAATTCGTATAAGAAACAATCCCCGATAAGGGGACGGAAACTGACAGACATTCATAGCCTGCTTCACATATTGTTTTTCCGTATAAGAAACAATCCCCGATAAGGGGACGGAAACTTTAAGAGGCCTTTTTATGCGAAAATTCAATATTGAGTATAAGAAACAATCCCCGATAAGGGGACGGAAACTACACTCAACTTACATATCTTCAAAAATTCTATGAGATTTGGTATAAGAAACAATCCCCGATAAGGGGACGGAAACTAACTTTCCAACCAATTTTATAACCATTATCATTAATTGTATAAGAAACAATCCCCGATAAGGGGACGGAAACTCTCTAGCCATTTTGATTTCCTCATCTGTGACGCCATAGTATAAGAAACAATCCCCGATAAGGGGACGGAAACGAGTACCAGCTGAAGTTTTCTGCTACTTTCCCATCGTATAAGAAACAATCCCCGATAAGGGGACGGAAACCAGTTCAAATAAATCTTTGACAAATTCTCTTTCCTGTTCGTATAAGAAACAATCCCCGATAAGGGGACGGAAACCTGTTATACAGCCCGCCGGGATTCTCGGCTTCCTCCGTATAAGAAACAATCCCCGATAAGGGGACGGAAACAATTTTCCACATTGGTAAACATTCTAAATCACATTCTTGTATAAGAAACAATCCCCGATAAGGGGACGGAAACAGTAATTATGGTTACGAGGCGTTCACAAATTCCACGTATAAGAAACAATCCCCGATAAGGGGACGGAAACTGGTAGTACAGGTTCTCGTAAAGACCCAGTTATATGAGAGTATAAGAAACAATCCCCGATAAGGGGACGGAAACTTATCTGGAGATGAAAAAATCTGATACTGAGCTTGTGTATAAGAAACAATCCCCGATAAGGGGACGGAAACTTTTAAATGAACGATTGAATAGTCCCCTAAACGTTGTTGGTATAAGAAACAATCCCCGATAAGGGGACGGAAACTATCTCTATAGTCCAAATGCCATCTTCATTTAAATACGCATCAGTATAAGAAACAATCCCCGATAAGGGGACGGAAACTTTCAGATTCTTTGATGTTTTCAAAAACGGCTGTTGTATTGAGTATAAGAAACAATCCCCGATAAGGGGACGGAAACTTTGATTTTAAGCTTTAACATAAATCCAGTAATAAGTATAAGAAACAATCCCCGATAAGGGGACGGAAACTAGCCGGTGCAAATCCAGGAGCTTTCATCGATACTGTTATTCGTATAAGAAACAATCCCCGATAAGGGGACGGAAACTTTTATTAAATATGTTCATTTTTTATACATCTCCTTTCATAAGTATAAGAAACAATCCCCGATAAGGGGACGGAAACAATTTCAAATCCTGCTTTTCTAACTTCTGTCAAATTAGTATAAGAAACAATCCCCGATAAGGGGACGGAAACTGCTATACGGGAAAACACCCCTGCTCTAGGGAAAGCGATGGGTATAAGAAACAATCCCCGATAAGGGGACGGAAACTAACGTGCATCCGGTAATATGTTCATATCTGTTATAATTGTATAAGAAACAATCCCCGATAAGGGGACGGAAACTTTTCGTATTCGATAGGTAGTATATCCTTAATGCTGTAGTATAAGAAACAATCCCCGATAAGGGGACGGAAACATAATTTTTTTTCTGCATGATAATCCGTTTCAAATTTGAGTATAAGAAACAATCCCCGATAAGGGGACGGAAACATGGTACGGAATTTTTAAATGATGGTATATTCTGTGAGTATAAGAAACAATCCCCGATAAGGGGACGGAAACTTTCAGTTAATGGAATTTCTCTATCATAACAATTTTCAGTATAAGAAACAATCCCCGATAAGGGGACGGAAACAAGAGCTGCTTTTTTAGCTTCATATTTAGCATTTACGTATAAGAAACAATCCCCGATAAGGGGACGGAAACTTTCCTGAAGTCCAAGCTCAGTGATTGAGTATGGCTGGTATAAGAAACAATCCCCGATAAGGGGACGGAAACATATTGCTCTGTGGTTTCATCGAAAAGTGGTATTTGCTTGTATAAGAAACAATCCCCGATAAGGGGACGGAAACTGGTTGACTTCCACATATAGGACATGGTAATAAGTATAAGAAACAATCCCCGATAAGGGGACGGAAACCATGCTTAGGCCAAGCTCCTTGAAAAAGCTATCATCAAGTATAAGAAACAATCCCCGATAAGGGGACGGAAACTTAATACTGCTGATAATAATTACAAAAGAAGAAGGAGACATGAGAAATGAGTATACTTTATCTCAATAATGAAGGTACTGTTGTAAAAAAAGATGGTGGCAGGTATAAAATTGAGTCAAAAGAAGGTGAGATATCGATACCAATCGAGAAAGTCTCAGCCGTAATTTTAGTGTCCGGAACACATTTAACGGAAGCTGTAATAACTGAAATGCTATCAAGAGGCACACCGGTTACATATCTGTCGACTAGAGGGCGTTATTATGGAAGACTTGAACCTGTTCACAGCATTGATGTTGAAAGGCAATTGGCCCAAGCAAGGTTGACTGATGATAGTGAATTTTGCCTGGGTCTGGCAAAGGAGATTGTTTCAGCTAAAATACATAACTGTCGAATAATTTTAAAATGGTTTGGAAGACATCATCCTGATGTGCAGCTTAAAAGTATTGATGAATTAAAAATTTTAGAAAATAAAATTTTGGAGTCAAATGATGTTGAGAGCTTAAGAGGACTTGAAGGAGTGGCTGCAAGATATTATTTCGATGATTTGTCGAGATTATGTAGACCGGAATTTAGATTTAACGGCAGAAGCCGTCAACCTCCAAAAGATCCTTTCAACTCATTACTTAGTTATGGATATACACTTTTGATGTATGAGATCTATACGCTGTTTTCAATACATAGTATTAATCCTTATTTCGGATTTTTTCACAAAACTAAAAGAGGCCATCCTGCCTTGGCTTCGGACTTGATGGAAGAATGGAGGCCTGTACTTATTGATGCTTTTGTATTGCATTTGGCAAATAAAAATACATTTAAAATAACGGATTTTGAAACTAATTCTGATGGCGGTGTGTACCTTAATAGGAAACAATCGAAACTGTTTTTAAAGAGGTATGAAGAAAGAGTTTTGGCTACTAAAAAGTCTGATAATGGTGAAGCATTCAGCTATAGAATACAAATGGAAAAGCAGGTTAGTCTTATCATTAAAGCGATTGAAAACAAAGATCCAAAGGTTTATAAATCGTATAGAATATATTGATTTGGGGGTGGTTAAATGGAATGGTGGGAACAAATGCTTGCAGATAATGATGAAGAACTTCAGAATGAAAAGTTTGAGAAGAAGCTTGTTTTAGTTGTTTATGACATTGTAAATGATAAGAGAAGAAGAAAAATGGTTAAATATGTTGAATCGTTCGGTAACCGTGTACAAAAATCCGCTTTTGAATGTTTGCTTGATGATGGTGGTTTTAACAAGCTTATTAGAGAACTGCCGCGATTAATAAATGAGAAAGAGGACCTTTTAAGGGTATATAGGTTGAGCCGACATTGCCATATACAATGTTGGGGAAGTGTTTCGCAATTGCAGGAGAGCAACTACTGGATTGTTTAATAATAGCATAAAATCTAATAATCACTACCCCAAAAGTAAATTTTGTTTTATAATGGATATGAGTAAAGTAATTTCTTGGCATAAATACACCATAATAGATTATAGAAGAGATATGTTTTCAGTTAGGGGGGTAACATATGTTCTGGAAAAGTACGGATATATCC
>Ga0208695_1000252_pt1 | contig 67979 bp, 65 predicted proteins | sample AD_UKC111_MetaG_FD_184449 | JGI IMG/M metagenome (GOLD analysis project Ga0208695, IMG submission 184449) | Active sludge microbial communities of municipal wastewater-treating anaerobic digesters from Hong Kong - AD_UKC111_MetaG (SPAdes)... | ecosystem: Engineered > Bioreactor > Anaerobic >... | reverse complement strand
ACGAAAAAGCTGAAGCGACGCGCTACCGCGTCAGCCGGTCAAACGCTTCCTGATACTTCGCTGCCGTCTGCGCAATCACCTCGGGCGGCAGCGTCGGCGCCGGCGCTTTCTTGCCCCAGGGCTTGCCATCGATGCGCACGCTCTCCAGCCAGTCGCGCAGAAACTGCTTGTCATAGCTCGGCGGATTTTTGCCCGCAGCAAACGCGGCTTCGTAACCTTCGACCGGCCAGTAGCGCGACGAATCCGGCGTCAGCACTTCGTCCATCAGCGTGAGTGTGCCGTTGGCGTCGAGGCCGAATTCAAACTTGGTATCGGCGATGATGATGCCGCGGGTGAGCGCGTAGTCGGCGGCGCGCGTGTAGAGCGCAATCGCGGCCTCGCGCACCTGCTTCGCCAGCGGTTCGCCCACGATCTCGCACATGCGCGCGAACGAAATGTTCTCGTCGTGCTCGCCCATCTCGGCCTTCGTGGCGGGCGTGAAAATCGGCGCCGGCAGCTTGCTCGCGTTCTTGAGCCCCGCCGGTAGCGGAACGCCGCACACCGATTGCGACTGCTGATACTCCACCCAGCCAGATCCCGCCAGATAGCCGCGCACCACGGCCTCCACCGGCAGCGGCTTCAGTCGCTTCACCAGCATCGAGCGGCCCGTCACCTGCGCGCGCTCGGCCTCGGTCACCACGCTTTCCGGTTCGTCGCCGGTGAGGTGATTCGGCACGATGCCGGTCAATTTGTCGAACCAGAACAGCGCCATCTGCGTCAGCAGCGCCCCCTTGCCCGTGATCGGCTCACCCATGATCACATCGAACGCACTGATGCGGTCAGAGGCCACCATCAGGATACGGTCACTGCCCACCGCATAGTTGTCCCGCACCTTGCCGCGCGCGAGGAGGGGGAGGGAGGTTAGTTGGGAGGTGTGGACGGGGTTCATAGCAGAATTATCGCCTCCGCACGACTTTCGGGAATTCGACATTTTCGACACCCAATTTGCACTTCGTACCGCACGACTCCTGATCAGCAAGGCCAAGAGTCCGGATGTGCCGGCGTTGGCTGCGATCTGGGCGGATGCGGATGTGCGGCGATATCTTGGCGGATCGATCAGCAGAGATGAGGCGCTTGCCCGCGTCGAGTCGCGGGTAGCGGCAGGACAACTCTGCGCAGTTCGCTTGTACGCGAACGACCGTATCATCGGATGCGTTGTTCTCGAAGAAGTGCGTCCGCTCGAACTTGAGGTTTCCTATCTGTTCAACGTCGATGCGTGGGGTTATGGATACGCGACTGAGTCGGTATCGGCCGTCGTCGAGAAGATACGCGACAGGTTCAACGGCTACGAAGTGGTCGCCAAGACACAGGCGGCGAATTTGCCGTCGCGACGGCTACTCTCGCGCCTTGGATTCCGAATGGAGCAGGAAATCATCGAATTCGGTGAGCCACAGGCGATTTTCAGGCAGCGTTTGTAGGAGCGGCTCTGCCGCGACCTTGTTGAACAACCCGTTGGTCGCGGCAGAGCCGCTCCTACAGTTTGCGCTCCGATTTCGGTTCGAATGATTCACTCCCCGCCACCACCCGCGCCGTCCCGTTGAACGTCATGTACGACCATGCCCAGTTCGCAAGCGCGTAGTGCGTAGGCTGGGTTGAAAACCCAGCACCATCGCAGAGACGAACAATGCTGGGTTTCCAACCCAGCCTACGGCCTATTACCGCGCTGACGCTTTGTTGTCGAACGCCTCATTCCCCGCCACCACCCGAGCCGTGCGGTTGAACGTCATGTACGACCACGCCCAGTCCATCAGCACGACGAAGCGGTTGCGGAAGCCGATCAAGAAGTAGACGTGCACGAACAGCCAGAACAGCCACGCGAAATAGCCGCTGAAGCGCAGGTGGCCGACTAGCGGCACCGGCACATCGACGACGGCGGACTTGCGGCCGATGGTGGCGAGGGCGCCGTAGTCGATGTAGCGGAACGCCTGTGGCGCGCGCCCAGCGATGCGTGCAAGGATGTTCCTTGCCGCCACGCGACCCATCTGCTTGGCACCGGGGCTGACGCCGGGAACGGGCTTGGTGCTGCCGTCTTTCTCATGGCTTTTGGCCAGCGCGAGATCGCCAATGACGGAAATTTCGGCGTGCCCGGCGAGCGTGAGATCAGGCTCAACCGCGATGCGCCCAGCGCGATCCACCGCGCCTTCGGGCAGGGCGCAAGCGCGTGCGAGCATGCGGCCGAGAGGCGATGCAGCGACTCCGGCAGCCCACACCACGGTCTTGCAGGCGATCATCTGCTCGGTGCCGTTGACGGTGACGCGGATGCCTTCATCGTTGATCTGCGTGACCTTGTGCGCGAGCAGCACCTCAACGCCTAGCGCTTCCAGCTGTGACTTCGCTTTTGCTGAAAGCTCCGGCGGAAACGCCTGCAGCACACGGTCACCGCCTTCCACTAGCAGTACACGCGCCCTGCGTGAGTCAATGCGCCTGAATTCCTCGGGTAGTGTGTGCCGTGCGATTTCGGCCAAGGTGCCGGCCATCTCGACGCCCGTCGGCCCGGCGCCGATCACGGCGAAGGTGAGCCAGGGCTCGCGCGTGGCAGTGTTCGCTTCAGGCGCAGTCGAATTGGCGTTCCGCTCCGCATGTTCGAACGCGAGCAACACACGACGACGAATCTCGAACGCATCTTCCAGCGTCTTGAGCCCCGGCGCATGCGTGGCCCAGTGATCATTGCCGAAGTAGCTGTGCGTTGCGCCAGCGGCGACGATCAGATGGTCGTAGGCCACGCGCTCGCCATTCTCAAGCACCACGGCACGATTGGCAACGTCGATATGGACCACGTCGCCAAGCAGCGTGGTCACGTTGCGCTGCCGGCGAAACAGGAACCGCGCTGGCGCCGCAATCGAAGGCGCGGAAAGCCCCGCCGTCGCCACCTGATACAGCAGCGGCTGAAACAGATGATGATTGGTGCGGTCGATCAGAGTGATCTCAACAGCCGCAGAACGCAGCGCCTTTGCGGCCTCCAGACCACCAAAGCCACAGCCGACGATGACGATTTTCGGGCGGGATGATGTGGCGTTCGACATAAGCAAAAGTCTATGTCAGGGCGGTGGCCATTCATGGCTCGACAAGCTCGCCACGAACGAGAAAGGCTATTTTCCTGCTCGACGGAGTTGGCACCCAAGCATCGCCCGCTCCCTCAAGGGAGCGGGGACAAGGCGCCTACACCACCTGCTCCAGCTTCAACCCCGCATGCTCGCGTAGCGGATGGAACTGGATCTTCGGATGCCGCTCCTGTGTGAGGCGCAGATCGTAGTTGGACGTGAGCAGATAGGCCAGTGTGTTGGCTGCGTCGTAGGCGAGCTTGGTGGCGTTGTAGTCCATGAATTTCTTCATCTCGGCCGGGTCGTCGCAGGTGACCCAGCGGGCGCCGACGAACTGGCTGCCTTTCAACGCGATCTCGGCCTTGTACTCGGTCGACAGGCGATGCTGCACGACTTCGAATTGCAGTTGGCCGACGGCGCCGAGCAGCATCAGCGAGCCGAGCTGCGGCTTGAACACCTGGATCGCGCCTTCTTCGCCGAGCTGCGCGAGGCCCTGCTGCAGTTGTTTGCTCTTGAGCGGGTTTTTGAGTTCGACCGTCTGGAACAGCTCCGGCGCAAAGAACGGCAAGCCGGTGAACTGCAGCGTGGCGCCGTCGGTGATGGTGTCGCCAAGCTGCACGCCACCGTGGATGGTGAAGCCGATGATGTCGCCAGCGTAGGCTTCGTCCACCGCCTCGCGGCGCTGCGACAGGAATGTCACCACGCTGGTCGGGCGCATCTCCTTGCCACTGCGCACCACCTTGAGTTTCATGCCTGACGCGTACTTGCCCGAGCACACGCGCACAAAGGCGATACGGTCGCGGTGCTGTGGGTCCATGTTGGCCTGCACTTTGAACACGACGCCGGAGAAGCCTTCCGAATCGGGTGCGATTTCGGTGAGCGAACCATCAGCATTGCTGGATGCGCGCGGGTGCGGCGGCGGCGCGAGGTCAACCAGCGCGTCCAGCACTTCCTGCACGCCGAAATTGTTGACTGCGGAACCGAAGAATACGGGCGTCTGCTTCGCTGCGAGAAAAGCCTCGCGATCGAACGCGGGCGACACGCCGGAGAGCAGTTCGATATTCGCCATCGCGTGCTCGAAGTCGGCGCCAAAGCGCGCCTTGAGCGTTGCGGTGTCGGACAGTGGAATCTCTTCTGCCGCCGATGCCTCCACCGTGTCCTCGCCAGGCTGGAACACGCGCATGGTCTGCGTGCGCAGATTGATGATGCCGCCGAATGCCTTGCCCTGACCCACCGGCCAGGTCATCGGTACACAGGGCATGCCCAGCTCCGCCTCAATCTCGTCGAGCAGCTCGATCGGGTCGCGGCCTTCGCGGTCCATCTTGTTGACGAAGGTCATGATCGGCGTGTCGCGCTGGCGGCAGACCTCGATCAGGCGCTTGGTCTGGGCCTCGACACCGTTGGCGGCGTCAATCACCATCAGCGCGCTGTCTACCGCCGTGAGCACGCGGTACGTGTCTTCCGAAAAGTCGCGGTGGCCCGGCGTGTCGAGCAGGTTGATCACATGCTCGCGATAGAGCATCTGCATCACCGAGGACGCGACCGAGATGCCGCGCTGCTTTTCGATCTCCATCCAGTCGGACGTGGCGTGACGGCTGGCTTTGCGCGCCTTGACGCTGCCGGCGACGTGAATGGCGCCCGAGAACAGCAAAAGCTTCTCGGTCAACGTGGTTTTGCCGGCGTCAGGGTGCGAAATGATGGCAAAAGTGCGGCGGCGCGCAACTTCGGCCGTGTGCGGCGTAGCGGTCACGAGGATCAGTCTGAAACGGCTGGAAACCCTTGATTTTACGGAACTTATGCGCTTTTTGTTGAGCCAGACTCAGGGCGGGCGACGCGGCGGCAGTCGTAATCATTTGTAACGTCAATGTCGCTTTGTCCGCGACAGCTGCGTCTAATCCGTTAACCAAGCCATCGGGACAGTTTGCCCGAACCGAACAAGGAGTTTTCTGATGAACAAGTTGATCGCTCTCGGCGCCGCAGTGCTCGCGGCCGTTGCCGGCACCGCCGCCAACGCGGATGGTGGCAAGCATTTCTATCGCGGTCCGGTGGTCGTTGGCGGTGGCCACGTGCGCCCGGCCTATGTGGCTCCGGCGCACAACTATCGCCCCGGCTACGGCCATGGCTACTGGCGTCCCGGTTACTGGCACAGCGGTCGCTGGATCGCGCCGGTGTTTGTGGCAGCCGCCATCGGTGGCATTGCCTACGCAGCGACGACACCGGTTTACGCAGCGCCAACGGTCACTTACGTCGCGCCACCGGCACCGGTCGCTTATGGGTACGCCAGCCCGATGGCGGTAAACGTATCGCCCATGGCTGCCGATGGTTTTGATTACGCCGACGTCAACCGCGATGGCTTCATCACCTATCAGGAAGCCGCAGTCCATCCGCACTGGCAGCGCAACTTCGGCTTTATCGACCGCGACCACGACGGCTACCTGACGCGTGAAGAAGTCGCCGGCTGGCGGACGCACTAAGCGCTCCGCTTGACGGCACGATGACGATCAAGTCGGCCTCAATCAGAACAGCGCAGGTGACTGCGCTGTTCGCCATTGCATTTGCGTTGTCGGTTCCGCTGTCGAGTTCTGCTGTCGGCGCCTCAGGCGATCCGTTGGCACGTAAAAGTGCAATAGCGCGCGCCGACCGTGATCGCGACGGCGCCCTGACCCGTGCCGAGGCCTGTGCCGGCAAGACGCCGCGCATCTGCAAGCGCTTTCATCTGATGGACCGCAACCACGACGGTGTGGTCACCCGCGCCGAGATTCGCGCGTATCAGCAGGCAAAGCGGGTCACGCGGCCACCGGTCGCGGTGGCCCCCAGTCGCTAGCGCTTACTTGCCCGTGCGCCGCTGGCGCACTGCGTCGGCCAGTTCCGAAAGCAATGGCCGTGTCTGCTCGAAACTGATGCAGGCGTCGGTGACTGACACGCCCCACGCCAGCGGCTGCCCGGCCACGATGTCCTGCCGCCCCTCGTGCAGATGGCTTTCAATCATTACCCCGACCACACGCTGATCGCCCGCCGCGATCTGCTTTGCCACGTCACTTCCCACCTCGATCTGCCGGCGGTGCTGCTTGCTGCTGTTGGCGTGCGAGAGGTCAATCATCACTTGCGGCCGCAATTTGGCGGCGGTCAGCGCATCGCAGGCAGCCTGCACTGAGTCAGCGTCGTAGTTTGGCAGTTTGCCGCCGCGCAGAATGACATGGCAATCGCGGTTGCCGCGCGTCTCGAACACGGCGGCCTGCCCCATCTTGGTCATGCCCATGAAGGCGTGGCTGGCCTGTGCTGCAAGCACTGCATCAGCAGCAATCTTCACGCTGCCGTCGGTGCCGTTCTTGAAACCGACCGGACACGACAGCCCACTGGCGAGCTGACGATGGCTCTGGCTCTCCGTAGTACGGGCACCAATTGCGCCCCAGGTCACCAGATCGCTGATGAACTGCGGGCTCAGCAGATCCAGGAACTCGGTGCCGACCGGCAACCCCGCAGCGAGCACATCAAGCAACAGGCGGCGGGCCATCTCCAGCCCCTCGTTGATGGCGAAGCTGCCGTCGAGGCGCGGGTCGTTGATGTAACCCTTCCAGCCCACCGTAGTGCGCGGTTTTTCGAAGTAGACGCGCATCACAATCAGCAGGTCGGCAGCATGGGCGTCGGCTTCGCCTTTCAGCAGGCGGGCGTATTCCATCGCCTGATCGTGGTCGTGGATCGAGCAGGGGCCGACGATCACCAGCAGCCGGTCGTCATGGCCATGCAGGATGCGCGAGATTGCCGCGCGGCTCGTTTCGACCAGTTGTTCTGCCGCTTCCGGCACCGGTAGCTGCTCTTCCAGCAGGGCGGGTGTCAGCAGCGGGCGCACGCGCGCGATGCGGGTGTCGTCGATACGGGTGGTATCGTGAGTGGTGTGGTCGTGGGCAGAAGTCATGGCTATGCTGCGCGGCGTATCGGTGGCCGCATTGTCATTGTGTTTGCGCGCTAGTGGTTAGTCAGCGCGCTGCAGGTGATGGTTTGTTGCAGCACATGCGAATCATCGGTGCCAAGTTCAATCACGTCGTTGCCACAGTTGGCGGCTTCGAGGCAGACATACTGCTTCCAGCCGTCGCTAGGCAAATCAGCGAAGGTCTTGATCCATTCGCTGCCGGGGTTCCACACCACCAGCGTTTTGCTGCCGCCAGTGGTGAGGGTGATCTTGCGCTGCGCCGCCGGGTCGATCAGCTCGAAGCGGTTGCCTGCGTTCATGTAGATGCGGTCGCTGCGGTCGGGGTCGCGCGGGCCGTGCAATTGCCAGTCGCCGCTTTGCCGGTGCTCGTTGAAGTCGTCGAACTTGTCGGCGTAGGTCAGACCGTCGAGCCCGGTCACGCGGATACGCTCGGCATCGCCAACACGGAAGTAGGTGTGCAGCGCCTGCGTGAAGCGCACCGTCTGCTGGCTCAGGTTGACCGTGGTCAGCGCCTGCTCCAGCGCGTGTCCGATGCGCATGGTCAGCATCAGGTTCATCGGCACTTCGCCGAACTCCGGCGGCGCCATCGCCAGCACGATCTCACCATCCGGATTTTGCTGCGCGTGCGTCACCTGCCACTGCGCGGTGCGCGCGAAGCCGTGCATCGGCGCATCGTCGGGCTGCCCCTGCTTGGCGAAGTACGGCCAGCAGACCGGAATGCCGCCGCGGATCGGGTCCGGCGGGCGTTTGGTGATGGGCGACAGCCAGAGCACGTCGTCAAACCCCTGCGGCGTCCACGACAGCACGTGGCCACCGAACAGGCTGATGGCGGCGCGCGAGAACGGCGTGCTCACCAGCAGCGCGGGCAGGCCCTGAAATTCGCCGAAGCGGAGGCCGGGAATGGTAGCGGTCATGAGGGTTCAGCTTTTTATGTAAAGCCGCATCCGGACACGGCTCAAGCGTTGATTTATTGGCAAGTCAACTTTTGCAGATTTGGAACGTCAAGCCCAATGCTGACGCCATTTCCGCCAAAAGTTGCTTGCCAATTCTCCTGAATTTCAGGAGATTCCGCCATCAACAATAAACGCTTGCCCGGAACAGCCGCGCGAATCGTCGCTGGCGAGGAACAATGTCATCGCGGCAACGTCCTCGGCGTCGAGGCGAAACTTCAGCGCCTGAGCGTCCAGAAACTCCTGCTCGAGTTGTGGCGTGACCACTTGCGCCATTTGCTTCGGGGTGCGGATGGCGCCGGGCACCACGCAGTTGACGCGGATGTTCCGCCCGCCAAGCTCCTGCGCCAGCGTGCGGGTGAGGCCGTGGATCGCGGCCTTGCTGGTGGTGTAGCTGACGAAGCCCGGGCGCCGGCGCATCCAGCTGACGCTGCCCATCATGATGATGCTGCCGCCGCTTGCCGAGGCGGTCATCGCCTGCGCGGCAGCCTGCGCGCCGAACACCTGCGGGCGCAGGTTGATGGCGACGTTGTTGTCCCAGTATTCGGGCGTCAGCTCATCGAATTTGTGACGCACGTCATTGGCGGCGTTGCCGATGTAGACGTCAAGACGGCCATCGTGCGTCTTTGCGGCGGTGGCGATGGTGCCTTGCAGGGCTGCCACGTCGCGAATGTCGCAATGCCAGTAGCGCAGTCGCTCCTTCGCGTTCAGCCGCGCGCGAAGCGAGTTGGCTGCGTCGTCGTCGATGTCGAGAAAGCTGACCAGCGCCCCCTGGGCGACAAAGCTTTCCACCAGCGCGGCGCCAATGCCGGTGGCACCGCCGGTGACAAAGACATGCTTGCCACGCAGCGAGGGGTAGAGATTGGTCTGGCGCATGAGGGTTCTCCGCAGGGTTGCTTGACACGCACTAGCCGGCGTAGCGTGGTTCGATGATGCCCGGTGCGTCGCCGTCCGGCAAGCGCCACGCGAACAGGCCGCCGGCATACGGGTGCGCGGCAAGCTCGGCGTCGGTCATCCGGGTGCGGGCGGTGGTGATGTAGAGCGTGCGCAGATCGTCACCGGCAAAGGTGCAGCAGGTGATGTTCGGGATCGGCAGTTCGATCACGGCCAGCAGTTCGCCCTCCGGCGAAATTTTTTCCACCCGCCCGCCTGCCATGATGGCCACATAGACATTTCCTTCGGCGTCCACGCAGGCGCCATCCGGGCGGCCGCTGGCGGGCTCATAACTGCGCAGCTCGCGGCGGCTGGACGGGATGCCGGTGACGAGATCGTAGTCGAAGGCCCAGAGCACGTGGTTGGTGGTGTCGGCCAAGGTCATGCTGCGACCGTCGGGCGCGAAGGTGATGCCATTGGCGATGATGACGGGGTTGCACTGCGCACCGAAGCGGGCATCAGCATCCAGCCGGTAAACGATGCCGCCCGCCCGGTCGCGGGGCTCCCACATGGTGCCGGCCCAGAAGCGGCCGGCGCCGTCGCAACGACCATCGTTGAAGCGGGCTTTCGCCGGGTCGTAGTCGGGGCTGGCCAGCGGCGTGAATTCGCCGCCGAAGCGATCCAGCCGGGCATAGCCCGAGCGCATGCCGCAGATGAAGCCACCGCGTTCGGCAAGCGCGAAGCAGCCCATCTCCTGCGCCAGCGGCATGGCGTCGTCACGCCCGGTCGCCGGGTCGTAGCGGTGCAGCTGTCGGCCGGGAATATCGACCCAGTAAATCAGCTTTTGCCGCTCGTCCCAGCGGATGCATTCGCCCAGCGTGGCGCGGGCGTCCAGCGCCAGCGTGGCCTGGTGGCGGTGGGGTTGAGCGATTGCTTGAGTCATATAGATGATCTAGATGATATAGATGTTTAGGTGTTTTCTGTGCTATTCTCGCAATTCGCTTGTGGAGGAGCGTCCGCGTGAGTGATCCGGGAAAACGCATCGACCAATTGCGCAGCCAGCGCTGGCTGGCCGGCGACACCATGCGCGTGTTCTCGCATCGCGCGCGCCTTGCCCAGACCGGCTGGAACCGCAGCGACTTCATGGGTCGCCCGGTGATCGGCATCATCAACACCTGGAGCGATATCTCGACCTGCCACTCGCACCTGCGCGAACGCGCGCAGAAGGTGCGTGAGGGCGTGCTGCGCGCGGGCGGCTGGCCGATCGAGCTGCCCGCGATGAGCCTGGGTGAAGTGTGGGTCAAGCCCACCACGATGCTTTACCGCAACTTTCTGGCGATGGAGACCGAGGAGCTGATCCGCTCGCATCCCGTCGACGGCGTGGTGCTGATGGGTGGCTGCGACAAGACGACGCCGGCGCTGCTGATGGGCGCTTTCTCGTGCAACCTGCCAGCGATTTTCATCCCGGCCGGCGCATCGTCCAATGCGTCGTTCAAGGGCGAGAAGGTCGGCACTGGCACCCACACCATGAAATTCTGGAACGAGCGTCGCGCCGGGCGCTTGCCGGATGACGACTGGCAGGCACTGGAAAGCTGCATGACGCGCAGCCCCGGCACCTGCAACACGGCAGGAACGGCCACCACGATGACGGCGGTGGCTGAGGTGCTCGGCTTTTCGCTGCCGGGCGCGCACTCGATCCCGGCGGTGGATTCACATCACCCGCGCATGTGCTCAAAGGCGGGCGAACGCATCGTGGCGATGGTGCTGGAAGACCTGAAACCGCGCGACATCTGCACCGAGGCCAGCTTTCACAATGCGGTGAAGACGGTGCTCGCGATTGGCGGCTCGACCAACGCCTGTGTGCATCTGCCGGCTATGGCGGGGCGCCTCGGCATCAAGCTGCCGCTTTCGGTGTGGGAGCAATACAACCGCGAGATTCCGGTGCTGGCAAACCTGATGCCGGCAGGTACCGCGCTGATGGAAGACTTCTTCTTCGCCGGTGGGCTGCCCGCCCTGTTGAAACAGATTGCTCCCCATCTCGATGCCAGCTGCCGCAATATCACCGGTGGCACGCTGGGCGACGTCATCAGCAACGCAGAAATATTCAATGCGGACATCATCCGTCCGCTGGACAATGCGGTATCGAAGGAAGCTATCGCCGTTGTAACGGGCAATCTGGCGCCGCGTGGCGCCGTCATGAAACCGTCCGCCGCATCGCCCCACCTGCTCAAGCACACCGGGCCTGCCGTCGTGTTCGAGAACTTTGCCGACATGCAGGCGCGTATTGACGCGCCCGATCTCGACGTCAGCAAAGACTCGGTACTGGTACTGAAGAACGTCGGGCCGGTCGGCGCGCCGGGCATGCCCGAGGCAGGCAACCTGCCGATCCCGAAGAAGCTGCTGGAACAGGGTGTGCGCGACATGGTGCGCCTTTCCGACGCCCGCATGAGCGGCACCCACTATGGCACCTGTGTGCTGCATGTCTGCCCGGAGTCCGCCGTGGGCGGACCGCTGGCCTTGGTGCGAAATGGCGATCTAATTGCACTCGACGTCGCAGCCCGCAGCATCACGCTGCAAGTGCCAGTGCAGGAGCTCGATCGCCGTCATGCCGAGTGGCAACAAGCGCAACAGGCCGCCCCGGCCGTGCGACGCTACCGGCGTAGTTATGCCGCGCTTTATCAGCAACATGTGACGCAAGCCGACGAAGGGGCTGACTTCGACTTCCTGCAAGGCGCAGAATTGCTGTCCGAGCCCACCATTTTCTGACCATCATGGCACTGCACAACACCTTCAAACACGCCCTTCTCCAGCGCGAGCGCCTGATCGGCGGCTGGTTCATGTCCGCTTCGCCGGTTGTTGCTGAGCTGATGGCGAATGCCGGCTACGACTTTCTGGTCATTGACATCGAGCACTCCACCGCCAGCACGCATGACCTGCACGGCTTGCTGCAGGCCTGCGCCGCCTCGCAGACACCAGCAGTGGTGCGCATGGCGTCGCACGACAAGACGCAAATCAAGTTTGCGCTCGACATCGGTGCGCTATCGCTCTACTTCCCGATGGTGAACACTGTAGACGAAGCGGTGGCGCTGGCCCGCGCCTGCCGTTACCCGCCGTTTGGTGATCGCGGTTTTGCGCGCATGCACCGCGGCAGCCGCTACAACACAATCGGCGACTACTTCGAGCGCATCAATCAGGAAGTGTGCGTCATCGCGCAACTGGAAACGCCGCAGGCAATGGCCGCCGCGATGCAGATTGCCGGCGTGCCGGGCATCGATGGATTATTCGTTGGCCCGGGTGATCTCGCCGTTGCGCTGGGCCACGGCGGCAACGTGATGCATCCACAGGTGCGCGAGCTGATGACCGAAGTCGGTGGCTTCTGTCGCCGCGCCGGCGTGCCATTGGGCACGGTGATGCCGACGCCGGAGACGGTATCGTGGGCGTATTCGGTGGGCTACAACTTTGTCTCGCACGCGAGCGATCTCGGACTGCTGATGGGTGGCGCAAAGGCGGGCGTGCAGCGCATCCGCGAACTCTCCGTTGATGCCCGCATGACTGATCCGCCCACGCAAACGGCGCCGACCTCGGCGCCTGCGGCCTACTGAATCCAGCTTCAACATTTGCAATCGTCGGTGATTTGCTCATTTCCCCGTTATGGACTTCACGCAGTTTGATCGCCTCATTTCCCTGACGCCGGCGTCGGCCTCTCCCAACGAGGCTATCGCCGCCACACTTGATGGCCGCAAGGTCACACTGTCGGTCGCGAGCTTTGGCGAGGGTGTCGTGCGGGTGCGCATGAATGCGTCCGCGAAGCCGGACTATGGGCTGCTGCTCGCGCATGCAGACGACACCGTCGCGACAACCGATGGCTCATCGCTATCGATCGCCGCCGGTCGCGCTGCGCTGACGCTGTCGAGCGATGCCACTCACCCGGTCGGCCTTGCTCTCAACTGGCGCGGCAAGCCGCTGCTGAACAGCCTCACCGATGAGCACTTCCGCGGCATGGCGAAGCCGCTGGAAGCCACGCGCATCGCTCCGTTCGGCATCGCCGACGGCATGACGGTCGCAGCTTTTGCGCTGGCGTCAGACACACCGGTATACGGCCTTGGCGAAAAGGGCGGCGCGCTGAACAAGCGCGGGCAGCTGGTCAGCTCCCGTGTTGAGGACGCGCTGGGTGTCAACACCGATCTGTCGTACAAGAACACGCCGTTCGCCTGGGCCATCACCCCGCACGGTTGCTGGGGTGTGCTCACGCATACAACAGTGGACGTGATGCATGGCGTCGGTTATGCACAGTGGTCGAACCGCAGTTACGCAGTGGTCAGCAACGAGTCGGGGCTGGACCTTTTCTTCATTGCAGCGGATACACCAGTTGGCGTGCTGGCCGCCTATCACCGGCTGACCGGCAAACCGGAGAACGTTCCCCTGTGGTCGCTCGGTGCCTGGGTCAGCCGCGCCTACTACCGCGACGAAGCAGACATCATGGCCACCGCGAACGAGGTGCGCGAGCGCCGCTTTCCAGCGGACGTGATCACCTTCGATGGCCGCGCCTGGCAGGACACGCCGACCCGCTTTCACTTCAACTTCGACCCGTCGCGCTATCCCGATCCGAAGCGTGTGATTGACCAGCTCAAGGCGCTCGACTACAAGATTTGCTGCTGGGAGTATCCGCTCGTCTCGATCAATCACCCCGAGTACGGCAACTACTTGCAGCGAGGGTATTTCCTCAAGCGCAGCGACGGCAGCGAACTCGTGTTCGAGTGGGACACTGGCAAGAAAACCACGCCGTTTGGCCCGACGCTGACGCCGCTGCCGCCGTCCGGCCTGGTGGACTTCACCAACCCTGCGGCTTACGCCTGGTGGCGCGATTCGCACCGGGCGCTGTGGGCGGTCGGGGTTGACACCATCAAGAGTGACTTCGGCGAGCAGGTGCCTGCTGATGCGCTGGCGCACAATGGCGACACCGGTGCCCGCGTGCATAACGTCAACGCACACCTTTACAACCGTTGCGTCTACGAGGCGTCGCTGGAAGCTCATGGCGACGAGGCCTGCGTGTGGGGCCGCGCCGGGTGGATTGGTTCACAACGTCATCCGCTGCAATGGGGTGGTGATCCGCAGAGTGATTGGGAAGGGTTGGCCGCCAGCCTGCGTGCCGGCATGAACCACGGGCACTCGGGATCTCCCTTCCATGCCACCGACGTCGGCGGCTTCTACGGGGCCACGCAGCCGGAACCTGCACTCTACTTGCGCTGGGTACAGGCCGCCATCTTTGCATCGCATTTCCGCATTCACGGCATCGGACCGCGCGAACCGTGGGCGTTCGGCGCTGAGGTTGAGCGTATCGCGCGCGAGTTCTTCGAGATTCGCTACAAACTGTTGCCCTATCTGCGTGGTGCCTGCGATCTCGCAGTGAAGATCGGTTTGCCCGTGATGCGCTCGATGGCGCTGTCGCATCCGGACGATCGCGTGGCGCGCGCCTTCGAGACGCAGTTTTACTGCGGGCCGCATCTGCTGGTGATGCCGGTACTCAACCGCGACGGCGACGTCGAAGGCTACCTGCCGGAACACGACGGCGGCTGGTACGACCTGTGGAGCGGCATGCATGTCGATGGCGGTGAAGTGGTCAGCCTCAACTACGATCTGGAACGCATCCCGGTCTTCGTCAAGGCCGGTGTCGCCCTGCCAATCGGCCCGGTCGTGCAGTCGACACGACCGCTCGAAGGTCTGACGCCGGTCGTCGCGGTCGCGGAGTTCGGTCATGCTGCAAAAAGTGGCTACGCCGTCTGCGCCCGTGGCGACGCACTCAAACGCGATGGCCAGTATTGGCGTAGCTATGGCCAGCGTGTGGGCCACGTGCGGCGATTCGCCGAGTGACCGACTGAGGAGCTGCAATGGCTGGCGTCTCGATCAGGCAAGTCGTCAAACGCTTCGGTGATGTTGAGGTCATTCACGGCATTGATCTCGACATTCGTGATGGCGAGTTTGTCGTTTTTGTCGGCCCATCCGGCTGCGGTAAATCGACCTTGCTGCGCATGATTGCCGGGCTCGAGAGCACCAGCGGCGGCGATATCGCAATTGGTGAAACGCGCGTCAATGATCTGCCACCGCGGGCGCGCGACATCGCTATGGTTTTTCAGGACTACGCGCTCTATCCGCACAAATCGGTGTTTGAAAACATGGCGTTTGGCCTGCGCCTGCGCAAGACGCCAGAGGCGGAAATCCAGCGCCGCGTCAACGAGGCCGCCGCGATCCTGCGCATTGAGCACCTGCTCGAGCGCAAGCCGCGTCAGCTTTCGGGCGGCCAGCGGCAGCGGGTGGCGATGGGACGCTCCATCGTGCGCGATCCGAAGTGCTTTCTTTTCGACGAGCCACTGTCGAATCTCGACGCGCAGTTGCGCAACGAGATGCGAACCGAGATCAAGAAGTTGCATGCCCGGCTGCGCAAGACCATCATCTACGTGACTCACGATCAGGTTGAGGCGATGACGCTGGCGGATCGCATTGCGGTGCTTTCCGGCGGGCGTGTCATGCAGTACGCGACGCCTGACGAGATCTACCATCGACCTGCTGCCAGGTTCGTTGCCGGCTTTACCGGATCGCCTGCGATGAATTTTCTTCGTGGTCGGCTCTCACCCGATGCCGCCACCTTCGAGGCCGGTGCGGTGCGCATCGCTCTCCCGCCAGCACTGGCCAAAGCAGCCGGCAGTCACGCAGGACAATCCGTCGATCTGGGGATTCGCCCGGAAGACCTCGCCATCGCCAGCGAGCGCGACGACTATCCCGTCGCCAGCGTCCCGGCCACCGTTGTGGTGCTGGAGCCATTGGGGGCCGAGACACTGGTCACCCTGCGGATCGGCGAGCACGAGCTGGTCTGCCGCGCCCGACCCGATGTCGGCGTGCAACCCGGCCAAACCGTTGATGCACGAATGCGCCTCGACAAGATGCACCTGTTCGATGCCGAAAGCGGCATCGCGCTTCGATAGCCATTTCCAACTTCGGCGACGTACTCGTTGCATGCCGAACCACAAAAGCAAAAGGAGGAACCATGACCATGAAACGACTCTGGAAAGCGGGCATGATTGCCGGGTTCGCGCTCGGACTAGTCGCCGCCGGCGCGGCTTCGGCACAGACGATGCGCGTGTTCTCGGGCGGCGCCAACCAGCGCCCCGACCTGATGCGCAAACTGTTCGACAACTATGAAAAGCAGAACCCCGGCGTCAAGATTGAGATTGAGACGGGTGGCGCAACGTCGGAGCTGCAGCGGCAATACCTGTCAACGGTATTGAACGCCAAGGATGCTGCCATCGACATCTACATGATCGACATCATCAACCCCATGCAGTACGCCAGAGCGGGTTGGCTGGAGCCACTCAACGGCTACCTTGGCAACGAAGCCAATACGATCATGAACACCTATCTGCCGGCCTACGGTGCCGCCAACGTCGTGGACGGCAAGATCGTTGCACTGCCAGCGTTTGCCGACGCACAGTTCCTGTACTACCGCAAGGATTTGTTCGACAAGTACGGTGTCAAGGCGCCGGGGACCTGGGACGAACTCGCTGCAGGGCTCAAGAAGATCCTCGACGGCGAGAAAAACGGGGCCATGAACGGTGTCGCCACCACCGGCGCTGCGATCGAGGGTGCAGTCTGCACCTTCCTCAAGCCGTACTGGAGTCAGGGCAAGGAATTCAACGACGCCGCTGGCCGCATGACACTGGACAAGGCTGCTGCCCAGAAGGGGCTGGAAATGTGGCTGTCGCTGGTGGACCGTGGCGTGATGCAGAAGAACATCGGTGAGGTCAAACCGGCCGACATGATCAACGCGTTCAAGGCTGGCAATCTGGTGGCGATGGTCAACTGGGGCTTCGCGTGGGACCAGCTGCAATCGCAGGCCGACTCGACCGTCAAGGGCAAGGTCGGCGTACTGCCGCTGCCGGCGATGGCAGGCGGCAAGTCGGCCACCTGCATCGGCGGCTGGCAATGGGCGGTGAGCGCCTTCTCGAAGAACAAGGCAGCATCGGCGAAGCTGGTGCGCTACATGAGCTCGCCCGAGTCGGCCAAGTTCCTCGCCATCGAGGGTTCGCTGCTGCCGGTTTTCGCCCAGACTTACACCGACGCCGATGTGCTGAAGAAATTGCCGCACTACCGCGACTCGCTGCCGGTGGTGCAGGCTGCCAAGGGTCGCCCGATGTCGGATCGCTACGGCGAAGTGTCTGACGCGGTACGCACTTCGACCAACGCGGTGCTGGCCCGTACCGTGAAGCCGGCTGACGCGGTCAACGACATCGAAGGCAAGCTGCGGCGCGTGATGCGCTAGCAGACCTTGCGTTTCAACGGGCGGGCGCCATGACCTCCTGGCTTGACCGGCTGCGTGACCCGAGCGAGAAGACGCTCGGCGTCATCCTGCTGGCGCCCGCGTTCGCGCTGCTTGCCCTGATTGTTGTCTATCCGATCGGCAAGCTTTTCTACAACAGCTTTTTCGACATGCGCCTGTCCGGCGGACAGGGTTCGAAATGGGTCGGCTGGCAAAACTATGCCGACATGATCAAGGATGGCGCCTTCTGGGAGGCCACCTGGAATACGGTGCTGATCACCGTGGTGACGGTACCGGGCGCACTGCTGGTTGGCTTGGGCCTCGCGTTGCTGGCCAATCTGCCGTTCAAGCGGCAATGGCCGGTGCGGCTGGCGCTGCTGTTGCCTTGGGCGCTGCCGCTTGCATTCGCAGGGCTGATCTGGGCGTGGTTTTTCCACACCGAGTACGGGTTCATCAATGATGTCTGGATGCGCTTCGGCGGCGAGCCGCAGATGTGGCTGCTGTCCCCAGTCTCGGCGTTTACAGCGATCTGCATCGCCATCATCTGGAAGTCATCCTCGTTCATGGCGCTGATCCTGCTCGCCGGTCTGCAGATGATCCCGAAGTCGCTCTACGAAGCAGCAGAAGTGGACGGCGCCAGCCGCTGGCAGCAGTTCTGGCAAATCACGATCCCGATGCTGATGCCGTCCATCGTCGTGGCACTGATCTTTCGCACCATCACGGCATTGCAGACCTTTGACATCCCCTACACCATGACCAAGGGCGGGCCGGGCAACGCCACCGAAACACTTGCGATGTACATCCACAAAACCACCATTGACTATCTCGACGTTGGCTTTGGTTCCACGCTTGCGGTGGGAATGTTCGTGCTGTCGCTGGTTCTGACCGCCGTCTATTTGCGGCATATCAGCCGTCAGGAGAGCGCCTGATGGGGGACCGTCGCGGGTTGTTCAGTGCCGGTGGGCTGCGCTTTGCTGCGGCCGCAATTGTTGTGATCAACGGTTTCTTTCCGGCGATCTGGATCCTGTTCACATCGCTCAAGAGTGAGACGGAGCTCTTCCGCAAACCGATCACCTACTTCCCGCATGAGCCGACGCTGAAAAACTACATCGCCGCCGCAGTGGATCAGCCGCTGTTTCAGGTGTTCATGAAAAACAGCATCATTGTGGCGTTGCTGGCAACCGTGGTTTCGCTCGTTGTGGCGGCGTTTGCGGCCTACGCCATTGCGCGTTTGAACCTGAAGCGCAGGCAGTTGATCCTGACCGCGATCATCGCCTCGTCGATGTTCCCGCTGATCACGCTACTGGTGCCGATCTTTGAGACCATGAGGGCGCTGGGCTGGCTGAACAGTTACCTCGCGCTGGTATTCCCCTATGTCGTGCTGAATCTGCCGGTGTGCACTCTGGTGCTGGTGAGCTTCTTCCAGAGTATCCCGCGCGACCTGGAGAATGCGGCGATGATTGACGGCTGCACCCGATTCGGCACGCTGTGGCGAGTGGTCCTTCCACTATCAGCGCCGGGGGTGTTCACGGCGGGCATTCTCGCGTTTGTCAACGCATGGGACGAGTTCCTGCTGGCACTGTCTCTCAACTCGACCGCCGCAATGCGCACATTGCCAGTTGGCATCACGCTCTACCAGGGTGAGTTCACCTTCCCGTGGCCAATCATTTCAGCAGCGCTGATTGTGGCGATTGTGCCGGTGGCAATTGTCATCGCCATCTTTCAGGAGCGGGTGGTAGGCGGCCTGACCGCAGGCGGACTGAAGGGCTGAGCCTTCCGGCGAAGCACCTACGCGGTTAGGCGCAGAAAGGCAGCCTGCTGCGTCCAGTCGCTCGTCGGTTTGCGCCGGAAGCCGGACTTGGCATACAGGTGCCAGCGTCCGATGACAAACGCGACCAAAGCGTTTGCCGCTTCGCCAGCAGGCAACGAGCCTGGCGGCGGCACCAGTTGCAGCGACTGCTTGAGTGACGCTTCGATACGATCGGTCAGCTGATTGATACGGGCCTGCAGGCGGCCATCTTCGTTGACCAGGGCGTCCCCAATCAGCACCCGCACCATGCCCGGATTCTTCTCGGCGAAGCCGAGCAGCATGTCGATGGTCTGGCTGGCCTGCGCCCGTCCGTCACGTTCGCTCTGGGCGATCTGGTTGACCAGCGTGAACACGGACTCTTCGACAAACTCGATTAGCGCCTCGAACATCTGTGCCTTGCTGGCAAAGTGACGATAAAGTGCCGCCTCCGAAACACCCACTTTCGCGGCCAGCGCTGCGGTAGTGATCTTCTCGCCCTGCGGTTGTTCGAGCATGCCTGCCAACGTCTGCAGGATTTGTGTTTTTCGCTCGCCCGGCTTCAATGCCATCGTCGTTTCCCCTTTTGTTCTGCCCGTTCCCGCCACGACACAACACTCTACATGACGCCGCATCCCCTGCGCAACGTCATGGCTCCCCCAAAAACTACTCGGCCCGAATCATCGTGCCTACCCCTTCCGAGGTGAGAATCTCCAGCAGCAGTGCGTGCTCGACGCGACCGTCAATGATGTGCGAGGTTTTAACGCCATGCTGCACGGCATCCAGCGCGCCCTGAATCTTTGGCTTCATGCCGCCGCTGATGGTGCCGTCGTCGAACAAAGCGTTGATTTCGCGATAGGTCAGCCCGGTCAGCAACTTGCCGCCCTTGTCGAGCACACCTGGCGTATTGGTCATCAGTACGAGTTTTTCGGCCTTGAGTGTCTGCGCGAGCTCGCTGGCCACGAGATCGGCGTTGATGTTGTACGCCTGTCCGTCCTCGCCGACGCCGATCGGTGCCACGACCGGAATGAAATCCGCCGCGTCGAGATGATGAATCAGCGTCGGGTCGATGTTGTAGATGTCACCGACGAAGCCGATGTCGAGCATCTTGCCCTTCTCGGTCTCGCTTTCGACCATCATCTTCTTGGCGCGGATGAAACCACCATCCTGGCCGTTGAGGCCGACCGCCTTGCCGCCCGCCTGGTTGATGAGGCCAACGATTTCCTGATTGAGCTCGCCGAGCACGGCCTCGACGACGTACAGCGTCTCGTCGTCGGTCACCCGCATGCCCTGGATAAAGGTGCCCTTCTTGCCGGTCTTGTCGAGCATGTCGTTGATCTGCGGCCCGCCGCCGTGGACGACAACCGGGTTCATGCCGACCAGCTTGAGCATTACCACGTCGAACGCGAAGCTCTTCTTGAGCAACGGGTCGGTCATGGCATTGCCGCCGTACTTGATCACCAGCGTCTTGTCGTGGAACTGGCGGATATAGGGCAGCGCGTCGGCAAGAATCTGCGCGCGATCGGACGCGGAAGCGGCGGAGAGGGGCATGGGGGAGTGCAGCGAAGTGAGTAAGTGTCTGCTCAGATTCTAAGCAAAGGCCGGCGCTGGAATCGGAAATTTTCGCTTCCAGCGCCGGCCCTTTTGGCGCCGCTATCCTGCGCGCTACACCCGCTGCGGCCCGCGAACCAGTTTGCCCGGCATCGCCCCGGTCGGCTGCCCATTCTCGAAGATGGTTTCGCCCGCCTTGATCGTGGCCAGATAGCCATCGGCCTCCTGCACGATGCGGCGCCCGCCTGCCGGAAGGTCAGCGATGAAGTGCGGTGCGCGCAGCGCCAGACGGTCGTAATCAATCAGGTTGAGATCGGCGATGTAGCCGGGTTTGATCAATCCGCGGTCATTGAGCCCATAAATGACCGCCGTGCTGCTGGTCTGCCGCTGCACGATCAGTTCCAGTGGCAGTTTGTCGCCTCGCGTGCGATCGCGTGTCCAGTGCGTCAGCATGAAGGTCGGCAGCGACGCGTCGCAGATGTAGCCGCAGTGGGCGCCACCGTCACCCAGCGAGAGCATGGTGCGCGGGTGTTGCAGCAGTTGCTGCGTATGCGAAAGCTTTTCGTAGGAGTAGTTGAACACCGGGAAGTAGATGATGGCGCGGCCTTCGTCCTCCAGCATCCAGTCGTAGGCGACCTCGTTCGGCTGGCGCTCCTCGCGGGCCGCCACCGCCGCCGCACTGCCGGCTGGATCCGGCTCGTAATCAGGGCGCGGGCCGAGGCGGAACATCTTGTGAAAGGCCAGCGCCTTCATCTTCGTGTAGTCATCAAGGCCGTACGGTTGCTCGGACAGCAGTTTGGCGCGAACTGCCGGATCCAGCAGCGCCCGGTAACGTTCTTCCGCCGACAACTTGCGCAGCGGCTGGTAGGACGGATGGGCGATGAATGGGTGGAAGGTCCCGCCCCAGGAGAACAGCAAGCCTACTGGCCGACCGCAGAACGCGCCATACAGGGGGGTGCCGTCGCGCGCCGCATCTTCAATCTGGCTGAGCAGGGTGCGCCACAGTTCCGGGTGGGTGTCGATCTGCTGCACGTTGAACGCGACCGGCTGCCCGGTCTCGGCGGCGAGCTTGCGCATCCAGACCGTTTCCTGATCCATGCCGACGTGGTTCGAGGTCATCTGGAACACGCCGCGATGCGTGTCGCCCAGTGCCCGGCCAATGCCAAACACTTCGTCGAGTCGGGCAAAGGTGCCCGGCACATACTTGCCGTCGGCGCCTTTGTGAATCAGTGTGCGCGACGTTGAAAAGCCAAGCGCACCAGCCAGCAGCGCCTCGCGTGTGATGCGGCGCATCTCTTCGATTTCTTCCGACGTCGCATCGTTGCTCTCCACGCCGTTTTCGCCCATCACGTAGGGCCGCAACGCGCCGTGCGGCACCTGGCAGCCGATGTCGAGTGCGCGCGGCATCCGCTCCAGCGCGTCCATGTACTCGGGGAAGGTCTCCCACTGCCACTTGATGCCTTCCGACAGCGCTGCGTTGGGAATGTCTTCCACGCCTTCCATCAACTGGATCAGCCATTCGCGCATTTGCGGCTTCACCGGTGCAAAGCCGACGCCGCAGTTGCCCATCACCGCCGTCGTCACGCCGTGCCAGGAAGAAGGCGAAAGATAGGGGTCCCAGGTGCACTGACCGTCATAGTGGGTATGCACATCCACCCAACCCGGCGTCAGCAGCGCACCATTGGCGTTGATCTCTCGCTTGCCGGCACCGGCCTTGCTGCCGTTGACCTGCACGATGCGGCCATTGTCCACGGCAACGTCACCATAGACAGCGGCGGCGCCGGAGCCATCGACGATCTTTGCGTCGCGAATCACCAGATCATGCATGCTTACTGCTCCAGCTTGATGCCGGTGCGCTTGATCACCGCGCCCCAGCGTTCGTAGTCATTGCGTACGATCTTTGAGAATTCGTCGCTGCCTGTGCCAGTGGGCTCATTGCCCTGGCTGCGGATCAGGTTGCTGATCTCATCGCTTTTGACGATCTTCGCCAGCGCTGCCGAGATTTTCTTCACCACGTCGGGGTGCATGCCGCCTGGGCCAAAGAAGCCCTGCCAGCCGACAATGTCGATGCCGGCAACGCCCTGTTCGGCGATGGTGGGCAGATCAGGCAGCACCGGTACGCGCTTGTCGGTCGCCGTTGCCATGCCTTTGGCAGTGCCGGCCTTGATGGCGGTCACCGCACTCGCGGTGCCATCAAAGTAAAGCTGCACTTCACCCGCCATCAGCGCCTTCTGGGCGTCGGCGACGCCCTTGTACGGCACGTGCACCATGTCGATGCCAGAGGCAACTCGCAACATCTCCGCATTCAGATGTGCCGTGGAGCCGGGGCTGTACGACGCCACGTTCAGCTTGCCGGGATTGGCCTTGCCGTAAGCAAGCATGCCCTTGAAATCATTGAAGGGCGCATCCTTGTTGGCAACCAGTACGGTGGCGGAGCGCGCCACCTGCGACAGCGGTGTGAAGTCCTTGAAGGGATCGTAAGGCAGCTTCGCGAACAGATGTGGATTCTGCGTGTGGGTGATGACGATCGTGTAGAGCAGCGTGTGGCCGTCCGGCGAGGCTTTCGCCACCTCCTGCGCGCCGATGATGGTCGAGGCGCCCGGCTTGTTGTCGACCACGACCGGCACGCCCACGTCCTCGGACAGTTTCTTGCCAACGAGACGCGCCATCATGTCGGTGCCGGCGCCGCCGGCCGGGAACGGCAGCACGATGCGGATGGTCTTGCCGGGAATCGGCCACTGTGGCGATTGCGCGGTAGCCGAACCAGCGGCGAACAGCGCAATGGTCAATGCGACCGTCGCCGCACATACTGCCTTTGCAGCGTGAATGGGACGCATGGATATCCTCCTTGCGGACGATTATCCTTTTGTGGCTCCTGCGGTCAGACCACCCACCATGTATTTACGGAACGCGTAGTAAATGGCGGCCGGCGGAAGTGCGTAGACGAGACCGGTCGCCATCAGCAGATTCCACGGCGAATCGTCGGCGCTGAGAAAGTGCCCGAGCGCAACCGCCAGCGTGACATCGGAATCCTTCGACAGCAACAGGAAGGCATAAAGATACTCATTCCATGCCAGCAGCAGCGCGTAGGTGCCAATCGCAACCAGCGACGGTTTCATCAGCGGCAGATACACAAGCCGCAGGATTTGCAGTGGCGTGGCACCGTCCATGATGGCGGCTTCATCCAGCTCGTAAGGCAGCTTGTCACTCGCCTGCTTGAGCACCCAGATCGCGTACGGCGACGCCAGCGTGACCATCGCGAGGATCAGCGACCACTGCGAGTTGAGCAGGCCATACTGGCCCATCACCTTGTACATCGGCACCGCAAGAAACGCTGCGGGAATCAGATAGGTCGCCAGCGCGAAGTTCATCACCATACTGCCGCCGCGCGTCTTCAGACGCGAGATGGAAAAGGCGGCGAAAGTGGCGATACCCAACGTGAGCAGGCCAGCAGCAACGGCGATGAACAGCGAATTGCCGAACTGCTGCCAGAAGTGATTGAGGTAGTAGTGCTTCTGGCCGGCGATGATTTCGAAGTTCTGCACCGTGAACTGGCTCGGCAGCCAGGTGCCGGCAGTCACGTCGTCCTTCGGTGAAAACGACAGCACCGTAAGGTGCCAGATCGGAATCACGGTCCACAGGAACACCGGCAGACCGATCAGCCAGAGCCCGGCCTCGTTCAGATATTTGCGCATGGTCTCCAGTCCTCAGTGCGCCAACTTGGCTTCGCCGGCGGCCAGACGTCGCACCATGAAAATCACCAGTGGCAGCACCAGCGGCATCGCCATCACGATGCTGGCCATCGCCAGATCAAGCTGATCGATACGCAGATAGCGAATGCCCAACGTCGCCAGCACATGCGTCTGGTCACCCGGCCCACCGCCGGTGAGCAGGTAAACGCTGTTGAAATCGCCCAGCGTCCACACCATCGACAGCATGGTCGAGGTGAGATATAGCGTCGCCAGCGCCGGCCAGGTGATGAAGCGGAACTGCTGCCAGCGGCTGGCGCCATCAACGCTCGCGGCCTCGTAGAGCTCGGTCGGAATCGCGAGGCGCCCGGTGATCAGAATCAGCGTCCAGAACGGCAGGCTCTTCCAGATATGGACCAGTACAGAGCTCGCGAACGCCAGCGTCGGCTCGGTCAGCCAGCCAGGGCCGTCAATGCCGAACAGCCTGAAGATGGTGTTATTGATCAAACCCCACTCGGGATTGAGCATGAAGCGGAACGAGAGGATCGTAGGAATGCTCGGGATCGCCCACGGCAGCAGGAACAGCAGGAGCAGCGCCTGAATCCAGCGCTTTTGTTGCACGAAGAATCCCGACAGTCCGAGTGCGATCAGAAACTTGAGATTGACGCCGACCAGCAGAAAGATCAGCGTATTGACGACGGTGCGCGGAAACACCGGGTCCTGGAACAGCCGCACGTAGCTATCCGGGTTGCGTGCCACCCAGAGGCCGTAGACAACGGGATAGATCACGAATACGGCGAACACCAGCACGTAGGGGACGAGCAGCAGCGCGCCCCACATTTGCCATGAGTTGAAGCGTTTGTGGCCGGTGGCGGCAGCTGTATTCAAGGCGGAGTCCTAGCAATATGGGCGGGCGACGGCAGCCGTTGGCTGTCGTCACCCGTCACAGGTCACCCATCGGGCGTTGGATGAACTACCCGGCAAGCTGCTTGATGCGGGCAATCATCTCGTCGGTCGCCTGCTCAGGCTTCACCTTGTCGTTGACCACACGCTGGATCGCCTTGGCCCAAACGTTTTCCGAGTTCACGATGGTGAACTTGTAGTTGTAGACGAACTGGAACGGCTGCGTGTATTCGTTGAACTGGCCATAGACCTTGGCGCGATGGAAATCGGTGCCATCAGTCCAGAACGGGCGTGTTGCGCCGCTCTTGGTGACCGGATACCAGCGGCCGAGCGAGCCTTCGACGAACGGCGTCAGGTTTTCATCCTGCATCAGGAAGGCAAGGAATTCCTTGCCGCGACGTTTGTTCTTGCCTTCGGCAAACACGACCGCCGTCTTCACCGCCACCAGATGCGTCATGGTGCTGCCGTCGGGCTTCTTCGGAAAGCCGATGGTGCGCACGTTTTCCTTGTAGTTTTTGTCGGCCTGGGCGCGTTGTTCAGCCGTCAGCGACTGGTTCTTCGCATCGTCCAGCCACTTGGCGGCGATCGAGATCGTCGCGTTGTGCGTGGCAATCGTCTGCTTGTTGTGGAAGGCGACGTTGTTGTCAGGATCAAGCCAGTTCACCGACGACGGCGGCGTGCAGCCCTTCTCGGCAATGCTCGAATAGTCGCGCACCGCGTTGATCATCGCCTGACGATTTTTCGGCTGGTCGAGCACGATCTTGCCGTTCTCATCAACGATCTGCGCGTTGTGGGCAGCAGCAAAGGTCAGGAACGAATAGAAGGTATCGGACGCCGCCACGCCCATCGGATGGCCAATGGCGAAGATGCGCTTGCCGGTTTTCTTGCGGTAAGCCGGCTGCACCTTGTCGCACCAGAAGCCCCAGAACTCATTCCAGGTATTGGGAATCTGGTTCTCCTTGAATCCGGCTTCCTCCAGCATGTCCTTCCAGTAGTTGAAGTGCATCGTCTGGCGCTGGATCGGCATGGCGTAATACGCCTTGCGCTTGGCCTTGTCGTTGTAGAGATAGGTCGTCGACGTGGTGGTCGGCAGGAATTTGTCCGACAGCGGCGCGATGATGTCGGTCACGTCTTCCAGCTTGCCTTCGTAGGCCCACTTGCCAGTGACGCGGAAGTCATACGTCGTGCAGAAGCCAACGTCCGGCGGCGTGCCGGAATCAACCGCACCGACCGATTTGGTGTTGCAGTCCTCGGTGCCATACAGCGAGAGATCGACCTTGACTCCAGGGTTCTTCGCTTCGTACTTCTTGATGACTTCGTAGAGCGCGTCATCCTCGGCCTTGTAGAAGCCTTTGGTGAACCATACGGTGACTTTTTCCTGGGCCAGCGCGGGCGCAGCGAGTGCGCAGGCAGTGGCGATGGCGAGCGCAGTACGCGCGACGCGGGTGGTGCGGGTCATGGGGTTTCCTCCTGTGTTTTGCAACATGTGCATGCGGCAACGCTCCTCATTGCCATCGCCAATGATTATCCGCTGTAGTCTCCTGTTAGCGCTGTCATCCAGCGACAGATTGAAAATATTTTGGACAAGCGCCCAATCGTGGGGACGCCGTGGCGAAGGGCGGGCACTTCCTTTTCCGCCGCTGCGTGAGCAGTGCTCAGCGCGTTGATTGCGGTGTCAGCGCCGACCGGCCACCTGTATCGCAGCCTGGACATCAAAGAATCGCCTTGGTACCAATGACGCAATTACCGAAACACTACGTCTCGTTTTTACAAATTTAATGGCTTTTCCGTGAAATCACCATTCGACAAGGGCTCAGAGGGCGATTTCGACAAAGTCGCAAATTTCGTAAATCAGGCTGCAGGCCTTACGTGTATTGGATTTCAACAAAAAGTAGCCGCAAATTTCTGTTTGCGAATTAGTCCTGCCGTGTCAAAATCGCAGAATTGAAGGGGAGTAGCTCCCGCACCACAGTCGTCAGTACGAGCGATCACCCCCGGTGGTCCTCCGGTTGTGGTGGATGGTCCGCGTCCGGGCCGTCTAGCAAGACCTTCGCTATTGAACTGCACGGCATGTGCGGCTGCTGGCGAAGGCACGGGTCACCTGACCATTCCATGTGCGTTCCCCGGCGGCGGTCCTTGCCCTGCGCCGAAAGACTGTTGTTATCAGCGCAATCGCGAACCACTACTACCCATGGACATCTTTTCCACCACCTTCCTGATGGCCTTGCTGACCATCATCGTCATTGACCTGGTGCTCGCTGGCGACAATGCGCTGGTCATCGGTCTCGCCGCCCGCAACGTGCCGGCGCATTTGCAGAAACGGGTGATTCTCTGGGGCACCGCAGGTGCGATCGCGATCCGCATCGCGTTCACGCTTGGCATCGTCTGGCTGCTGAAAATCCCCGGCCTGATGCTGGCAGGTGGCCTGCTCTTGCTGCCGGTTGCATACAAACTGATGAGTCCGCCCGACGATGCCGGTGATGACCACGTCACCGCGAGCACCAATTTTTGGGGCGCGCTGAAGACCATCGTCGTCGCAGATGCGTTGATGGGCGTCGACAACGTGCTGGGCGTTGCCGGTGCGGCGCAGGGCAGCTTCCTGCTCGTTGTCCTTGGCCTGCTGATCAGTGTGCCAATCATGATCTGGGGCTCGACGCTGGTGCTCAAGCTGGTTGACCGTCATCCGTGGATCATCACCGTCGGCGCTGGCGTGCTGATCTGGACCGCGACTCAGATGATCCTCGATGAAAAATTGCTGAGCGAGTATCTGCCGTCGCATTCCTGGTTTGATGAAGTGAGCGGCGCGATCCTGACGTTCGCCATTCTCGGCGCGTTCATCCTGCGCCACCGTCGCAACCGCGCGACGCAGACCAAAGCCGTCGCCTCGATCAGCAGCGCCGCCTGACGGACGCATCCCTCAATTGCCGCTGAAGACGGCCTGCTACGTCAGGCCGGGCGGCGCACAATCTGGAACGAATATGGAAACCATTGGTACATGGTGGATGTGGACGGGCTTTGCCGTCTTTGTCGTGATTGCGATTGCGGTTGACCTGCTGGTCATGCAAAAGCAGGGGGCGCATCGGGTCAGCACCCGCGAGGCCGTCGCGTGGAGTCTGCTCTGGTTTGCGCTGGCCTTCGTTTTCGTCGCCCTGCTGTGGTGGTACCTCGACGGTACGCAGGGTCGAAGCGTTGCCAACGAGACGTCGATGCAGTTCATCACTGGCTACCTCGTCGAGAAGAGCCTGTCGGTGGACAACATCTTCGTCTTCCTGATGCTGTTCACTTACTTCGCGGTTCCTGCCGAGTTCCAGAAGCGCGCGCTGATCATCGGCATCATTGGCGCCATCGTGCTGCGCGCAATCCTGATCCTGGTGGGGGCGTGGCTGCTGGCCAAGTTTCACTGGGTGCTCTATCTGTTCGGCGCCTTCCTGGTCTTCACCGGCGCCAAAATGTGGCTCGCAGCCGGCAAGGAGCCGGACATAAACCAGAACCCGGTGCTCAAGTGGCTGCGCGGACACATGAAAATTGCACCGAACTTTGACGGCGAGAAGCTCACCACCATGGTCAATGGCGTCAAGCACTACACGCCGCTGTTTGTGGTGCTGGTGATGATCGGCACCACCGACGTGATCTTTGCGGTGGACTCCATCCCCGCCATCTTTGCCATTACCGATGACCCGTTCATCGTGCTCACCGCGAACATCTTTGCCATTCTTGGTCTGCGGGCGCTGTACTTCCTGCTGGCGGATCTGGCTGACCGTTTTCACCTGCTGGCTTACGGTCTGGCACTGGTGCTTGTGTTTATTGGTGGCAAGATGTTGCTGCTGGATGTCTACAAGATTCCAGTGGGCGTGGCGCTCGCCGTCACTGCAGGCATCATCGCGGCATCCATGCTGGCGTCGGTTTGGACATCGCGAAATGCGCACGGCGCCAGGACGGACTGAGCGATGCGAATCCGGCGCTGGTTGCGGCAAATCGAGCCGCGCGTACTGGCCCACCTGGATCGGCCGTCGCTGGCCTGGGCCAAGCCGTGGCTCGACCGTCACGAACTGTTTTCCTTTACGCGGCGACCGCTTGCACGCGGTCTCGCAATCGGCCTGCTATGCGGTCTGATTCCGGGCCCGCTGCAGGTGGCCGCGACCATTGTGCTGTGCTCGATGCTGCGGGCGAATGTGGTGATGGGGGTGGCGACGACCTTCTATACCAATCCATTGACCATCGTTCCACTTTACGCGCTGGCGTTCCAGATCGGCAGCGCCCTGCTGCCCGGCGAACAGGCGATGCCCGTGTTCAACCACGCTGCCGCAAACGCTGGCGGCTGGTTGCCGGCCCTGAGTGAATGGGTCGGCGCGCTCGGATGGCCGGTCGTAGTTGGTCTGCCAGTCATGGGTTGCTGGTTTGCGCTGAACGGCTACCTGCTGTTTACCTGGTGGTGGTTGCGGCCCGTGGTGGCGCGGATGCGCAGGATTCGCAGTCGCACGCCTCGCCCCGTTTGAAATGCGGCCAGCAATTGACGCCCCAATGCAAATGTCATAGCTTTGCGATGTTCCGTGGCCACAAGCCCGCCGGAACACCACAAATACCAATGAACAAGGCATAGGAGCAGTATTGATGAAACGCATTTGGCAACTGTGCGCCCTGACGGCGCTCGCCGCTGGTATCGCATCCGCTCACGCAGCACCGCGCGATCGCTCTCTCGACAATGTGCAGGGCGGGGACGTTGCGTCCGTGCAAACCTCCGTGCAATCGGCCAAGGCTTATCACCGTGCCACCGATGATGTGACGGTCAGCGTGCAGTTCACCAACACTGGCTCTGCAGCAGTCACGCTGCCGCAATGGTTGCTCGATGGCGATGAAGTCGATCGCTCCTTCCTGAAAGTCACCCGCAATGGCGCTGCGGTGCCCTATACGGCTGCGCTGGTCAAACGCGCCAACCCGACGGCCGATGAGCTGGTGGTGCTGATGCCGGGGCAGTCGATCACTGCTTCCTACGAATTGTCGAGCGCATTCGATCTCAGCTCCGGCGGTTCGTTTGAGGTGAGCTTTGGCACGGTCGCGCAGAATGCTGCAACCAGCAACGTGCAACCGTCGGAGAGCATCAGTATTGGCGTCGAGGCAAATCCGTTCCGCGACATCATTACTGATATCGACTACAGCAAGGCAGCAGGCGCCGGCGGCATCAGCTACACCGGCAAGTGCACCGCCAGCCAGAAGTCGTCGCTGGTTACCGCGCTCGGCAATGCGCTGGTCTATTCCGATGGCGCCAAAAACTACCTGACCAACACCACGCCGTCGGGAACGCCGCGTTACAGCACGTGGTTCGGCACCTATTCCTCGGCGAACTGGAATACGGTGAAGTCGCACTACACCAACATTTCAAGTGTCTACAACACACAGCCGATTGTGTTTGACTGCAGCTGCAAGAAGACCAACACCTACGCCTACGTCTATCCGTCGCAGCCGTACAAGATTTATCTCTGCGGCGCGTTCTGGAACGCCCCGGCTACCGGCACCGATTCCAAGGCGGGAACGCTCGTTCACGAGACCTCGCACTTTACGGTGGTGGCTGGCACCCAGGACTACGCCTACGGTCAGAGTGCGGCAAAGAGCCTCGCGATCAGCAATCCGTCACAGGCGATCATGAACGCCGACAGTCACGAGTACTTCGCTGAGAACACACCGGCGCAGCAGTAAGCGGCTGATGCGGTGGTCGGTCGTGTCAGCCCCTTGCGGCAGATTGTCGCCGACTGGTGCGCACGTCCGCCGCAGCGCTGTTCGTCACGCGCTGGCGACAGCCGCGTTGCTGGTATCGGGTATCTTGCCCGGTATCGGTGGCGCGGCGACGGTGTCGATGTCTGAGTCTCTCTCCTGCAGCGCATCGATGCCCGCGCGCTTGCGACCGGGGCAGGCCGCCATGCTGACGTTGACGTTGCGCAATGGTGGCCGGCAAACTGCATATCTGCTTCGCCGCAATACGCCGTTCGAAGGTTGGCTGGCTGATAGCGTCACCGTTGAGCGTGACGAAAGGCCCGTGTCATATATCGGTGCAATGGCAAAACGCATGCCGCCGTCGCTGTCGGAGTACCTGTTGCTGCCCGCCGGCAAGACTTACCGCTTCCGCGCCCCGTTGCAGGGCGGTTACGACGTCACCGCTGCCGGAAGTTACCGGGTGCAATGGCGCGGAGATGTGCTGGATGTCGTCTTCGGCACCCGTCCGCAAAGTGGTCACGAGCTGAATCCGGCGACATTGAGCTGCAATCCAGTGACGTTCATTCGGGCCCGTTAGGGCCTTTACCTGCGCTTCGGCGCTCTTGATCACGCCTTGCGCTTGCGAGCGCGTGGATGCGCCTGGTCGTACACCTTGGCGAGGTGCTGAAAGTCAAGATGCGTGTAGACCTGAGTCGACGCAATGCTGGCGTGCCCCATCAATTCCTGCACGGCGCGCAGATCCTGCGAGCTCTGCAGCACGTGCGATGCAAACGAGTGGCGCAGGCGATGGGGATAAACGTGACTGGAAATGCCCTGCTGCAATGCGCGCAGCTTGAGTGCGCGCCGCACCACTGGCGGACTGATGCGTTCACCACGGGCACCAACAAACAGGGCAGGCAATCCCACCCCGGTGACCAGGGATGACCTGAGATCGAGCCACTTCCGGATCGCGGTGCACGCCGGCGCTCCCAACGGTACGACGCGTTCCTTTCGCCCCTTGCCAAACACGCGCATCTCACCGCGATCGAGATCGGCATCGCGAACGTCCAGCCCCACCAGTTCGCCGATGCGGATGCCGCACCCATAGAGCACTTCAAACATCGCCTGATCGCGCGCGGCGATCGCGGGTGAATGCGGCTCCGCTGCCGAGGCTGGCGCGTCAACCAGCCGCATCGCTTCGCTCTCGGTCAACGCGTTTGGCAGCCGCTTTGGCGCTCGTGGCGCCTTGATGCCGCTGAATACTGCCGGGTCGGCTTCACCGACTTTCGCGAGGTGGCGAAACCAGGTACGCCATGCCGATAGCGTCACTGCCAGCGTGCGCGGCGCCAGGCCGCCGGCATGCAGACGGGCCAGGGCCCGCTGCATATCGTGTCGAGTAGCCCGCTGCAGAGGTTTGTCACCCAGTTGCTCGAGCAGGGCAATGCAAGCTCGCTCGTAGCGGGCGAGGGTTTGCTCGGAGCCGCGCGCGCGCAGGCTGGCAATGAACGAGGCAAGAGCGGCCTGATGATCCATCGCCAGGTGCTGCCGGCGGTCGCCTGTCAGCTCAGGCAGTTCAGGCGAGCTGCGGCTCGAACCCGCGCTGCGCAAAGCGGGAAAGCGCAGCGCTGGTCAATTGCGCGAGCCGGGTGACGACGTCGGTGGCCATGTCCGGCGTAAAGCGTCCGCCATCCTCGCTGGCCAGCATCAACACTCCCGTCACTCCGCCGTCAACCAGAGGCACATAGGCGAATGATCGGGTGTCGCCACCGCCCGCACCCAGCCAGGCACGCGATTCGTGCGCTGCGTTTGGTCCCACATATGGACGGTCGAGACCGCCGATGTAGCTGCGCAGCTCGTCGCTGCACGCGAGCATTTCCTCAAGTCCATGCTCACCGAGCGACGAACCCCACCAGCGCACGGCACAAAACGGAATGGCAAAGTCGGAGCGCAAGCTCTCCTGCACGACAGCCAGCGTCAGCGCGGCATCAGGCGCACGTAGCAGCGCCAGCGTGAGGCGGTGCAGCTTTTCAATCAGTCCATCATTGTGCTGACCGTAGCCGATCAACTCCAGCAATTGCTTCTCAAGCTGGCTGTTGCGGTCACGCAGTGAAATGAGCTGGCGCTCCACCATCGAGATGGCGTGCCCACCCTGCGGATGCGGTACCCGCATCGCCGAAAACACGTCGGCGTGATCCATGAAGAAATCCGGATTGGCCTTCAGCCATGCCGCAACATCGTCACCGCTCACCATGTCTGCCTCGCTCATTGCATGTCCTCCAGCATTTCAGCCGCCATCGTGCCGTCGGCAACGCGCGTCACCGGGCCGGTCATCGTGATGCCGTAGTCGTTGTCGATATTGATCGTGATGCGGCCGCCGGGCATGTGTACGGTCACATCACGGTCGACCAGACCGAGGCGATGGGCCACCGCTGCCGCCGCGCTGGAGCTGGACCCGGAAGCCAGCGTATAGCCGGCACCTCGCTCCCATATCTCAATGCCGATATTGGTGCGATCGCGCACCGTCAGGAACTGCACATTGGTGCGCTCTGGGAAGTTCGCATGCCGCTCAACCAGCGGCCCAAGTCGATGAACATCCGCAGTGGTCGTACCCGGCCGTTCGACGACGCAATGAGGATTGCCGACGGTTGCGCTGGTGAACTGTAGCGTCTCACCATCAACGGTCAGTTGCTCGCGGATCACTTCGCGCTGCGCGCCCACGACCGGTATCTTCACCGAATCAAAACTGACCCTGCCCATCTGCACGGTCACGCTGCGGCCCTGATCATGAACAGTCGCTTCGACGATGCCGCCGGGCGTGTGAACGCGGAACGCGTCCAGCTTCACCAGTCCGCGGTCAAACAGGTAGCGGCAGAAGATGCGTAGCCCATTGCCACTCTTTTGCGCTTCGCTGCCATCCGGGTTGAAGATTCGCAGCGCAAACGGTGCCCCATCCCGGGCCGGCAGCGGGCCCCACAAAACTCCGTCTGAACCAACGCCATAGTTGCGGTGACAGATGCGCACAATTTGCGCCGTCGTGAATTGCTCAGGCCAGTCACGAGGGTCGATGACCAGATAGTCGTTGCCGAGGGCGTGGTATTTGGAGAACCGCATCGCTGGATTGTGTCACGCGGATGCGCCGCGTAGCGCGCTGAAACGCCTTGCCCGCGCCGACATGTGGCTGCGTCCCGCGAGCGACGCGTTGATGGCATCGAGTCGCGCCCGGATGCGACGGCCAGCAGCGAGCGGGCTCCATTCACGCAACAGGGTGTCGCGCCCCCGTGCGCCAAGTGCCGCAGCGAAGGCGCGGTCGTCATAAAGCCTGCGCATATGGGCGGCCGCATGGTCACCATCCGCCGCCGCCCAGTGCTGCCCCCGCCAGTCGAGGTAGTCATCGGCCGCCAGAGGGATCAGGTGATAGTTGACCAGCAGCGAATTGTTCTCGTTCATGAAGTCAAGATTGCCCGAGTAACCGGCGCCGATGACCGGTTTGCCCAGGGCCATTGCTTCTGCCAGACCGAGGCCGAGACCTTCCGAGCGATGCAGCGACACGTAACTGTCGATGACGGATTGCAGGTCAGTCAGTTGCTCCCGGGTCATGGTGGCCTCGACCAGCCGGATGCGCGGATCACCGGCAACGCGCGCGTGCAACTGCGCATAGGCGGCCGCACAGGTATGACCGCGCTGGCACTTGATGACCAGGGCGACATCGTGCACCGACGGCGCGAACGCCTGGCGGAACGCATCGATCACCGCTTCCGGGTTTTTTCGCGCCGGAAACGAGCCCATGTCAAAACTGAACATGAACACAAAGTCGCCTTCGCGCAGACCGAACTCGCTGCGGGAAAATGCCCGCACAGGGCGCGCCGGCAGGATCGGTGGCGGCACCGTGAACACCGGTTTGTCGAACAGCCGTCGTGCCGCTGCCGCCACGAATCCGGTCGCCACCCACAGTTCGTCGACGATCGCACCATGCGCGGCCCATGAGGGAGGCATCTGCTCCAGCTCCCAGTACCAGTAGCCGATGTCGTAAGCGTCGGGAAGTCCGAGCGCGCCATCGATAAAATTGCCCTCCGCCAGCGTGTCCGGATTGGCGCAGATGACGCGGGTGCGGTATCGGGGCTGTTCCGCAATGTAGTCGTTGACTGACTCGTTGTTCTGGCGTACGCCCATGTCCAGCGGGATGTTGACCACCGTGATCGGCAAGTCGTCGGCGACGCAGGCGCCAGCAAGCAGCCGCAGACTCTCGCCGAGTCCGATCTCGGCGCGGGCGAAGCCGATCCATTCGATGCCGCCGTCCGAGAGCGCCGCACTGGTTGCGGGTGCCGAGTCGACGTGCTCGACCAGCAGCGCCAAAGTGTCCTCAGAGAGCCGCTTGCCAAGGCCGAGTCGCAACGGGCGCTTGAGGAATCCGGGTCCGTCCAGAGCGGCGCCTGGCGCCAGCGGATTGGAGGGCGTCTGTACCGTCAGTGCGCGTGAAAGGTAGCGGTCGGCGGCGGTAGCGTCGGGCGACCAGAAGCTGGCGCTTGCTGCGGCCGCGAAGTGAAGCAGCATGTCGTCAACGCAGGCAGGCTCGTCCAGCCAGATCGCATCGGCGACCAGGGCGTGTACGCTGCCCGGTTGCACGGCCAGACATTCGAGCAGGAATTCCCGCTCCCACACGATGTTGCTGGAACAGCGGTTGACAAGGATATCGGCAAACAATGCCGCGCCGACCCGTTCGCTGCAAGCCAGTGCGGAGAAGGCGTTGGCGAGCACCGGTGGCGGTAAGGTTGCTGCCGCGTCTGGTCGCGACTGGCATCGCGCTACACCCCAGCGTGCGCCGCCCGAGGCCAGCCGGGTCACCGCCGCGGGGGCGCTTGCATCCAGCAAGTCGCCCGGGCTCAACAGCACCGCGAACGCGGTGTCGCACGTCGTCAGTGCGGACGCAATGGCGGTCGCCGTTGCTTCGCCGTCGCAACTTTGCCAGCGTGGCCGCAGCGACGGCGCCACGGTTGCCAATGCGCTGACGTCAGGCGCCACCAGCACCACCTGCGGCGCGCGCGTGCAGCGCTGCGATGCTGATGAGCGAGTCAGCGACGGCGGCAGGATGCGTGGCGCCGTCGGCAACGATGATCAGTGTGAAGTCAGGCGCTGACGGGTCGCGCATCCTGCTCGCGCGGGCGGCGGCGCGAGCGCCGCGCTGCTCGCGGACCAGGCCCGTGCGCTGCGGCAGATTGCTCGGCTCACGACCCGACAGCAGCGTGGACAGCAGGTAGCCATAGTTGTGTCGGATGTCTGGCACCGACCAGCCGGTCAGCTCGCCGGCCTGCCGTATCAAGCTGCGCGCCCCGGCGAGGTCGAGTTGCAGCAAACGCACGACACCGAGCATGTGCAGGCAGTCAGGCTGCAGCGGGTCGAGGGTCAGTGCCGCGCGATAAAGTGCCTCGGCGACCACATTGTCCCCGGCCTGCTGCGCGGCCAGCGCGCGATGCATCAGATCATGCAGCTCGGTCGACGCAGCTGCAGCGGCGGGCGGCGCAGCGCTGACTGCGCCGTGGCAGGCTTTGTAGCGTTTGCCACTTCCGCACGGACAGGGGTCATTGCGGGACTTTGGCAGAGGCAAGCCAGTCATGGACGCGGGAACGATGGCATATCTGGGCCCGTTCAGGCCCGCACGCTACCGTCGCCCAGCACCACATACTTCTGCGTGGTGAGCCCTTCAAGCCCGACCGGCCCACGCGCGTGCAGCTTGTCGGTCGAGATGCCGATCTCGGCGCCGAGGCCATATTCAAAGCCATCGGCGAATTGGGTGCTGGCGTTGACCATCACGCTCGCCGAATCCACCTCACGCAGAAAGCGCTGGGCGTGGCTCCATTGCTCGGTGACGATGCTGTCGGTGTGATGGGAACCGTACTGTTCAATGTGCGCAATGGCAGCGTCCAGATCGGCCACCACCCGAATCGAAACGATCGGCGCGAGATACTCGGTTGCCCAGTCTGCTTCGCTCGCCGCCTTTACATCAAACGCGGCAAGCGCGCTGCGGGTGCGTTCGCAGCCACGCATTTCGACGTTTTTGTCGGCGAATATTTTGGCGATGCGCGGCAAAACGTCGTGCATGCGCGCCTCGTGCACCAGCAATGACTCCATGGCGCCGCACACCCCGTACCGACGCGTCTTCGCGTTGTCCGCGATACGCACAGCCTTTTCCGCATCGGCCTGCTCATCCACATAAACGTGGCAGTTTCCGTCGAGGTGCTTGATCACCGGGACCTTCGCGTCGGCAGCAATGCGCTCAATCAACCCCTTGCCACCGCGCGGGATGATGACGTCGATGTACTCCGGGCGGGTGATCATTTCGCCCACTGCAGCGCGGTCGGTGGTTTCAATCACCTGCACCGCCGTCTCCGGCAATTTTGCGGCCTTGAGGCCGGCGTCGATACAGCCGGCGATTGCCTGATTGGACCGGGCGGCTTCGCTGCCACCACGCAGGATGACCGCGTTGCCGCTCTTGAGGCAGAGCCCGGCAGCGTCAGCGGTGACGTTGGGGCGGGATTCGTAGATGATGCCGATCACGCCCAGCGGCACCCGCATCTTGCCAACCTGAATGCCTGACGGCCGGGTGCGCATTCCGTCAACGGCGCCTACCGGGTCGGGCAATTGCGCGATCTGGCGCAGGCCCTCGGCCATGGCAGCAACGGACTTCGGGGTCAGCGTCAATCGGTCGATCAGCGCCGGGGTGAGATCGGCCTTCTTGGCGTCACGCACGTCGGCAGCGTTTTCTTCCAGGATGTGGGCTTCGCGCTTCTCGATGGTGGCGGCGATCTCCAGCAGGGCGGCGTTTTTGCTGGCGGTGCTGGCGCGGGCGATCACCCGCGCGGCCGAGCGGGCGGAGCGCCCGACCAAGTGCATGTATTCGGCGACATCAAGAAGCTTGTTCATGACGTCATTCTACCGGCCATGACGAAGGCATGAATCGTCATTGGCTTTTTCAGAAAGCGCTTATTTGATGCGGGCTTGACACCTATTAATGGCTAAAGTCAACTTTCTGCAATTTCGGCGGCCATGCCGCATTCGGACGCCAATCTTCCGAAAAGCTATTGCGTGATTGTACGCTCCGGTTTCGCCGGCAGATAGCTTGCGTCGAAGATGTCTTCCGCCTTCGGTTTGTTGCTGAACTTGAAGCCCTCGCCGATCTGCTCGATTGAACGCGCCAGGCGCTTCATGTCGACGCCGCCGATGCCGTTGGCGCGCACTTCGGGTGTCAGCACGTTCTGGTCAATCGCCATCTTGAAGCGCACGAATTCCTGGCCGTCGTTCAGGATCGAGTTCCGCTTCATCAGCGAGGCAATCGCGCCCTTCGGGTCGGCAATCGCGTCCTGCCAGCCCTTGAGGGTGGCCCTGACAAAGCCCTGCACGATCTTCGGGTTCTTCGCCGCGTATTCGCTGTCAACGATGATGCCGTTGCCGTAAAGCTCCAGTCCGAGGTTGCGCATCAACATCACGTGGATATCGTCCTGAGCGATACCGCGACCGCGCAGATTCATGTACGACGAGAACGAGAAGCCGGTGATGGCGTCCACCTTGCCTTCAACAAGCATCGGCTCACGCACCGGGAAGCCGACGTTTTCGATCTTCACTTTGCTGGCGTCGATGCCGTTCTTCTTCACGAAGGCCGGCCACTGCGCGTAGGCACCGTCGGCGGCGGGCGCGCCGAGCGTCTTCCCTTCCAGGTCTTTCGGTTTGCTGATGCCAGCCTTCTTCAATGACACGATCGCGAACGGCGGCGCGTCGTAAATCATCGCCACAACCTTGAGTTTCTTGCTCTCGGGCTTGTCACGAAAGCGCACCAGCGTGTTGATGTCGCCAAACACGAACTGATACGCGCCCGATGCAGCACGATTGATGGCCTCGGTGGAACCGTTGCCAGTGTCGATAGTCACGTCCAGCCCTTCGGCCTTGTAGTAGCCCTTGTCGAGCGCCACAAAATAGGGCGCCGCCGGCCCCTCGAAGCGCCAATCGAGGGCGAACTTGATCGGTGTCTGGGCAAACGCAGTGGGCGCGAGCGTGGCGAATGACGACAGCGCACCGAGGGTGAGCGTTGCGAACAGGGCGCGACGTTTCATGAAATCTCCGTCTTGTCAGGTCTTGTTGATCGATGGCTCCGGTACGCAAATTGCGTGCCGTGGCCAAACAGACATTGCGGAGTGTGTGATGGTGAACGCGGGCGATCCGCTGGTAGTGCTCGACCACGTGAGCATGACGTATGGCCACGGCCAGCAGGCAGTGAAAGCGGTTGACGATTTGACGCTGACCATTCACAAGGGCGAATTCATCGCGGTGGTGGGGCCTTCGGGTTGCGGCAAGAGCTCGATGATGAAGCTGATCAGCGGGCTCAAGCCAACGTCCGAAGGCCGGCTCACCATCGAGGGCAAAGCGGTGACCGGGCCGATCAACAAGGTCGGCATGGCGTTCCAGGCGGCCAACCTGCTGCCTTGGCGCACGGCGGTGGACAACGTACTGCTGCCACTGGAAATCGTCGAGCCTCATCGCTCGCGCATCGGTCGCGAGAAAGCGGCTTATCGCGACAAGGCTCGCGCGCTGCTGGGATCGGTCGGGCTCGGGGGGTTCACCGAAAAGTTTCCGTGGCAACTCTCGGGCGGCATGCAGCAGCGCACCAGCATCTGCCGCGCACTGATCCACGAGCCGGAAATCCTGATGCTTGACGAACCCTTTGGCGCGCTCGATGCCTTTACCCGCGAGGAACTGTGGTGCATGACGCGCGACATCCACCAGTCACGCGGCGTCACGGCGATGCTGGTCACCCACGACCTGCGCGAGGCCGTGTTCCTCGCCGACACCGTGTACGTGATGAGCGACCGGCCGGGCAAGATTGTAAAGGTGCAGACGATTGATCTGCCACGTCCGCGTGATCTGGAAATCACCTATGACAAGCCGTTTCAGGACCTGGTGCATGAACTGCGCGCACACATTGGCAAGCACTAAAAGTCGGCTATGAAACACTGGAAAGAAAATATCCTCGCCCCGCTCGCCTTCACCGCTGCGCTGATTTTGCTGTGGGAGCTCGCCTGCGTGCTGTTCAGCTTGCCGGCAACGGTGTTGCCCACGCCCTCCGCAGTCGCGAAGGCGCTGGTGCAGTACTGGCCTGCGATCCGGGACAACAGCCTGCAGACACTGATGACTACGCTGCTCGGGTTTGGGCTCGCGATCGTGTTCGGTCTCGTGCTCGGCGTCGCGATCGGCTGGTCAAAACTGATCTACGGCGCGCTATACCCGGTGATGATTGCCTTCAACGCGGTGCCGAAGGTGGCGGTGGTGCCCATCCTCATCATCTGGTTCGGCATCGGCACCATTCCGGCCATCTTCACGGCGTTCCTGATCTCGTTCTTCCCGATCGTGGTTAACGTCGCCACGGGGCTGGCGACCACCGAGCCGGAGCTGCAAGATGTCCTGCGCGCCCTCGGCGCCAGCAAGCTCGATGTCGTGCGCAAGGTGGGCATTCCGCGCTCGATGCCGCATTTTTTCGGCTCGCTAAAGGTCGCCATCACCCTCGCCTTCGTCGGCTCAGTCGTGTCGGAAACCATCGGCGCCAACTCGGGGCTTGGCAAGATGATGCTCGACGCGCAGGCGGGCTTCAATGTGGAGCTGGTGTTCGCCGGTGTGGCGGCGCTCGCCTTGCTTGGCATTGCGCTCTATGCGATCACTGCACTTGTTGAGCGCCGCTTCACGGGTTGGGCCTTCCGTGCCGAAGGCATCGGATGACCCGCTGCTGACAACGCCGGGCCTCAGTCAGGCAGCCCGCACTGCGTTCTCGCAAACGCAAGCGCCTTTTTCGGGCTGTTGCGTGGCGCCGACAGCGTGATGCCCTGGCCGATTGCCGCGCCCGTGATGCCGAGCATCTGGCGCACGATCAGCAAGCCATCCACGGTTGCGGCAGCCGTGCCGTTACCGTCGAGGTCGTAACAGTTTGGCTTCGGTTCCTCGCCGGCATACCCGACCAATGCCACCTGCACAGTGGCCGGTGAGACCGTCGTGACTGGGGTTGATGTCAGCGGGCAATTCAGCGACGCCGTGCGTACACCGGAGCCCACCGGCCGGAACTGCACCAGCAACTGCCGCGTTTGACCGCCCGCGACGGTCACCGCGTCCGACACTACGGCAAATTGCGCCGCGTTGGCACCGGTGATGGAACAGTTCGCGGCGGTGTTGACATTGACGGCGGTCGCGCCGTTTGCGGTCGGCGCGCTCAGCAACACCGGCAGCGCGGGGCCGAAACCCACGGCGGGATTGGCACCGAAGCGCAATGTCGAGGGGGCCGTTGCCAGCCGAACCGGCGGCGGCGCGGACTCCAGCGTGAGGCTCGCGGCTGTCACCGTGCCGGTATCAAAGGAGGTCCAGTCCCCAATCCGCAATTGCCAGGTGCCATTTACCTGTGCGGTCGGCAAGGCAGCAAACGCGGCGACAAGGTTGGTCAAGACTGGCGGGTCGGTCACGCCAGCGCCTCCCACCGGAGTGGTGGCATAGGTGCCTGCAGGGATTGGGTCCGCGCTACTGGTCAATGCCGCCGCGACGCTCCATAGGTTCTCGATCGTGACCGCCGGATCCACGAATTCGTAAGTGCCGTTAAGGTCATTGCTCTTGCCAAATGCGGTTGCGGTTGTCACGCCTACCCGCCCGAACAGCGGGAACGAGACCAGGCCGCCCGGTGAAATCAGTCGCGCTTCCACATCTCCCACAAAAGTATGCGTCAACGTCATGCTGACCCGAATATCGGTCAACGGAGCGGTGACGCCGCTGACCGCGAAACTGATGGTCAGCGGCGTCGTGGGCGCCGATGGTGTGCTGCTGGGACCATCTGGAATTAGCCCGGTGCCAGTCCCGGGAAAGGTAGTTGCGGCCAGCGACGTCGCTGTCACGATAGCGCACGCAAGCGCGATGAACGCCCGCGTCAGCAGCCCCTGATTCCGCTCGCTGATACCGTGTGCCATGACGTAAACCTCCTGTCGAATTGGCTGTCGATGCGGCTTGATACGGAATTCGTGCTGGATGTCGGACATGAGGCCCCGGTTGGAGAAGGTGACGGCGGGACGACGCGGTCACCATGACAGGACGCTGGCTTAGACTGCTTCCTGACAGACGACGGCGCAGCCCCGCGTCCGCCGCCCCCACACTTCCGCCTACCGGCAACAGGAACCCGTATGCAACCGATATTGACCCTCCGCCGCAAAACGCTTCGTGGCGGACTCGCCATACTGGGGTTGGGCGCCACGACGTTGCTGGCGGCGTGCGCCATCGCACCGGCACCCACGCCAGCGCCCCGCAGTGCGGAAATCCGCGTCATCACCTCGGGCGCTTTCACGGAGGCCTACAAGCAACTGGTGCCGCTGTTCGAAAGAGAGAGCGGGCACAAGGTCATCTCGTCGTTCGGCGCCTCGATGGGCAACGCACCCGACGCCATCCCCACGCGACTGGCGCGCGGCGAGCAGTTCGACATCATCATCCTGGCCGGCCCCGCGCTCGACGGCTTCATCAAGGAAGGCAAGGCAGTGGCGGGCAGCCGTGTCGATCTGGTGCGCTCGACCATTGGCTTCGCGGTGAAGAGTGGCGCACCGAAGCCCGATATCAGCACGGTGTCGAAGCTCAAGCAGGTACTGCTGGATGCCAAATCCATCGCCTACTCGGCCAGCGCCAGCGGCACCTACTTCTCGACTGAACTCGTACAGAAACTCGGCATCGCCGATCAGGTGCTGCCGAAGAGCAAACGCATCCTGAGCGAACGCGTCGGCACCGTGGTCGCGCGTGGCGACGCCGAGCTGGGCCTGCAGCAGGTCAGCGAACTGGTGCCGATCCCCGGTGTCGACTACGTCGGCCCCTTGCCCGACGAAGTGCAGCAGGCAACGTTCTTTTCCGCCGGCATTGTGACGGGCGCGAAGGAGCCGGAGGCGGCCCGTGCACTCATCAAGTTCTTCACCTCAGCCAAGGCCGCGCCAGTCATCGCCAAAACCGGGCTGGAGCCGGTCGGCAGCAAATAAAAAAGCCGCCCGGCGATTGCCGCGGCGGCCCTGAATGAGCTGTTGGTTCGGTAAACGTGCCATTCGCCGCATTCATGCAGCGAATGGCGTGGATTGACCTAGAACGTGTGGCGGATGCCGGCTTCGAAGCCGGTCGAGTTGCCACCTGCCGTGACGGGTTTCAGGCCGTCGCCCACCGCGAAGTTCTTGCCAACGCCCTTGTTGTCGACCTGCGAGGCATCGACGTAAAGCGTGGTGCGCTTGGACAGGCTGTAGAGCACGCCCCCCATGATCTGCCGCGCACCGTCGCCGCCCTTCACGCGGGCGTCGGTGTAGCCGGCGCGCACCTCAAAGGCGCCCAGCGGAACTGCAACCCCGACGTGGAAGGCCGAGTTTTCCACGTTGGCCTTTTTGTTCACGCCGTAAAGCGCATTGAGACGCGCCACGCCGAAGTCATAACTGGCGCCTGCCGTGGTTTGCGTCTGGTTACCAGCCAGATAGGTGGTGCGCGCGGTGCCAACGGCGACATGCAGCGGCCCCTGCTTGTAGCCGATACGGCCCGATGCGTAGCGCCCATCCGAGTTGGTTGAGTTCTCGCCAAACGCATAGGTGAGGTGCGCGTACACGCCACCAAGCCCACCCGGCGTGAAGTAGCTGATTCCGTTGGACGCGCGAACGTGGGTCTGGCTTGAGAAGATCGGGTAGAAGAGCGCGCCGGCGTTGCCAGTGCCATTGGTGCCGTACAGATTGAAGTCGGAGAGGTTGTTGAACGCGGGCGTCAGGTCACGGCCGAGACGAACTTCACCAAAATTGCCCGACAGGCTCACGGTGGCGCGACGGCCAAAGAGCCCGGTGGCAGAACCGGTCGACTGGTTATTGGTATTGGTTGAGCCGATGCTGCCGCTGTCGCCGCTGAACGCGCCTTCGAGCCAGAAACTGGCCGACATGCCGTCGCCCAGCGACTCGGTGCCGCGCATACCCCAGCGGGTCGAGCTGAGGCCATCGGTACCCATGCGGGTAAGCGATGCTGCGCCCGACGCGCTGTACCGCTGCAAGCCGGTATCGATCAAGCCGAACAGCGACACGTTCGACGTCTGTGCGCCAGCGGTAGTCGCCAGCAGCGCTGCTGCCACCGCCGAAAGCGCGTGACAGTGCCTGTGAAGTTTCATCACATGTTTCCCCTTGGTTTAACACTGGATATCCGGTGCGAGGTCGCACCGAAACTGTTGGCCGCCGTCTGGCTATGCGCAGCAGACGGCGGCGGCCGGGATCATTCCGGCTCGATCTTGGCGTCCTTGACGACCTTTCCCCACTTCGGCATTTCGGCCTTGATCAGGGCCGCGAACTGCTCCGGCGTACCGCCTGCGATTTCGTTACCCTGATCGAGCATCTTCTGGCGCAGATCCTTGTCCTGCAAGGCCTTGTTGCCTGCGGCATTGAGCATCTTCACGATGTCGGCCGGCAGCCCTTTGGGGCCCACAATGCCCTGCCAGTTGAGCACTTCAAAGGTGGGGAAGCCGGACTCGGCCATGGTTGGCACGTTCGGCAGAATCGGCGAGCGTGTCTTGCTGGTGACGGCGATGGCGCGGGTCTTGCCCGATTGCACACCGGGCACGGCAACGTACATCTGCTCGAACATCATCTGCACCTGGCCGCCGAGCAAGTCGGTTGCAGCAGCAGAGCCGCTCTTGTACGGCGCGTGGATCATGTCGATACCGGCCACGTGCTCAAACAGCGCACCGCTCAGGTGATGGGTGCCACCGATACCGCCAGAGCCATAGGACAGTTTGCCCGGCGATGCCTTGGCGGCCTTGACGATGTCAGCCACCGTTTTGAACGGCGAATCCGCGCGAACGGTCAGGATCAGCGGCCCCTTCTCGATCAGCATGATCGGTACGATGTCGTTGAGCGGGTCGAAGTTGATTTTCTTGAACAGCGCGTGGTTGACGGCCAGCGGCGCGAAGTTGCCCATGCCGATGGTGTAGCCGTCCGGTTTGGCTCGGGCAATGGCCTCGGTGCCGATGTTGCCGCCGGCGCCAACCTTGTTGTCGATGATGATCGGTTGCCCGAGGATCTGGCTCATCAGCTTGCCAACCTGGCGGGCCCGGCTGTCGGCGCTGCCGCCAGCACCATAGGGGCTGATCCAGGTGATCGGCTTGCTCGGATATTTGTCCTGCGCGAACAGCGCGCCCGGCAACAGTGCAGCGCCTGCAGTTGCCTGCAGGAAAGTACGTCGTTTCATCAGCTAAACCTCCTTCACGGACGCGTATCCGTATTCACCGGCGGCGATTATTGGTGCGTTGGCTGTCGTTTTGCTTGACCACGCACTGCTTGCGTGCATCCGTCGCACGGTTGCGACGATGCATCTTTCGCTCATGATCCTTATTCCAACTGGGCTCAATGCGCAAAAATGACGATAGTCGACTTCATGGCAAAACAGTCGATGAGCCCATATCAAATGGGCGTTTCATACCAAAGTTGCTGCCGCCGATTGTTTGCCGGTGCCTCTTTCAATGCCGGCAATCGCCCATAAGTCCCCTCGATGAACGATCGCTCCGCCGTCCTGCAATTCATGTGGCCGTTTGTGCGGCCGTACTGGCGGCGCATCGCCGTGGCCATGCTTGGGCTGGCGGTCGCCGCTGCGGCCGTGCTGGCCATTGGCGAAGGCCTCAAGCGGGTCATCGATCGGGGCTTCGCCGCTGGCAGCAGCGCCGAGATCGACAAGATTCTGGTGGTGATGGTGGCCCTGGCGCTGGCGCAGGGCATCGGCATTTACGTGCGGTTCTCCAATATCGCCTGGGTCAACAACCGTGTCGTCAATGACATTCGGCAGCGTATCTATGCCCACCTGTTGACGCTGTCACCCGCGTTCTTCGAGCGCGAGCGGGTCGGCGATGTGTTGTCGCGCCTGACCAACGACACGCAGGTGCTCGAAGGCGTGGTCTCCAACGCGTTCTCTTGGGCGCTGCGCAATCTGGTGATGATGCTGGGCGCGCTGATCATGCTGGCGCTGACTTCTCCAAAGCTGCTGGTCTATGTGCTGGTCGGCACCCCGCTGGTGATTGCGCCCGTCGTGCTGCTTGGCCGTCGTGTGCGCAATCTGGCCAAACAAAGCCAGGATCGGCTGGCCGACGCCATGGCGCGCGGTGACGAGACGATTCACGCGGTGCGCACGGTGCAGGCCTACGCGCGCGAGGGCTTTGAGCGGCAGCGTTTTTCTGATCGCATCAACGCCGTCTTTTCCAACGCCGCCGCACGCGAACGCACCAGCGCCATGCTCTCGGCCATCGTCGTGGTGCTGGCGTTCACTGGCGTATCGGTCATCCTCTGGATTGGTGGTCACGACGTGCTCGCTGGCCGCATGACAGCCGGGCAGCTCTCCGCATTCATCTTCTATGCCGTGATGGTGGCGACGGCAGTGGGCGCCATCTCCGAGGTGTTCGGGCAGCTCAAGCGCGCAGCAGGTGCCAGTGAACGCATCCGTGAACTGCTCGCCACGCCCACCGAAATTGCCGCGCCCGCAACGCCGCTGGCGTTGCCTGCACCGCGCGGCGAGGTCACTTTCGACAACGTGACATTCAGCTACCCGACGCGACCGCAAGTCGAGGCATTGAAAGACTTTTCGCTTGCGGTCAAACCCGGGGAAGTTGTCGCGCTGGTCGGCCCAAGTGGCGCCGGCAAGAGCACGGTGTTCCAGCTGCTGCTGCGCTTTTATGACCCGAAGGCGGGCGCGGTGTCGGTGGACGGCGTTAACGTCAAGGCCGCCGATCTCAACGCGCTGCGCGAGCGTTTTGCGCTCGTCTCGCAGGAGCCGGTGATCTTCTCCGGCAGCGTCACCGACAATGTGCGCTACGGCAACCCCAATGCGAGCGACGCCGACGTGCGTGCTGCCTGTGACGCTGCCCACGTCACCGAATTCGCCAGCGCGCTGCCGAACGGATTCGACACCGAGCTCGGCGAGCGCGGCGTGCGTCTCTCCGGCGGCCAGCGCCAGCGTGTTGCCATCGCCCGCGCCATCCTCGCCAATCGCCCGATCCTGCTGCTCGACGAAGCCACCAGCGCACTCGACGCCGAGAGCGAAGCGCTGGTCACCGACGCCATCGAAAAGCTCGCCCGCCCAAGCGGCGGCGACCGCGTGCGCACCACCCTCATCATCGCCCACCGCCTCTCCACAGTGCAGAACGCCGACCGCATCATCGTCATCGACGAAGGCCGCGTGATGGCGCAGGGCACCCATGCCGAGCTGATGAACAACTCGCCGCTCTACAGCCGGCTGGCGTCGTTGCAGTTGCAGGGCTAAGATCGCGCACGCTGCGGTGGCCGCGGCGCGGCACAACCCATCGTCATACGCCGTTCCCCGAAACGTGGTAAGTTTCGTCCTAGTGACGCGACCGCGTTGCGCAAGAAGTGACCGTTGACTGCGCCAACCCGGCGCAGGGGGAGCAGCGAATCGATGTCGTTAGCGATCTTGGCACTTGATTCCGGTGGCCAGCCCAAGGGCTGGATGACGCCGGAAACCGCCGTCTGTCAGTACGCACGTGGCACCGTTGTCTGGTCTCTGGGACAAGTCATCTTCACTTTTCGTGGCGGCATCCAGCGTTGCAATGGCGAGCGCAGCGTCATCGAGGTGGCGTCCATCATCGCCTGCGAGGGCGAACACAAACACAGCACCTGGAGCCCGGTCTCCGCGCTGCCCGGTCGGGATAACCGTCTGCTGTTCTCGCGTGACCGCCACATCTGCGCCTACTGCGGCGAGGAGTTCAGCGAAACTGACCTCACGCGCGACCACATCGTGCCGCGCTCACAGGGCGGACGGGATACGTGGGAGAACTGCGTCACTGCCTGTCGCGAGTGCAATCTCGACAAGGCGGGCCGTACGCCGGAGCAGGCCGGATTGCGTTTGCTCTACGTGCCGTACCGCCCGGTCAAGAGCGAGAAGCTGATCCTCGCCAACCGTCACATCCTCGCCGACCAGATGGAATATCTGCAGGCATTGGCGAGGACGCACAAGAAGCTGATGCGCGCGGCGTAGCGGCGCCAGCTCAGCCCCCGCTTTCCTTCTGCTCAAGCATTGATTGCCGACGCTCAGTCGGACAAACGCCGCGTTTCACCGTTCTTGAACACGTGAAAGCGCTCCGGCGCTACGCCGTGGCGGGCAAGTGCCGTCGCCAGATCCTTTGGCGGCTGGTCGAGTGGCTCATCGGTCAGCACAAAGGTGCCCCAATGCACGCCAAGTGCCTGCCGCGCGCCGACGTCCTTCATGATCTGCACTGACTCATCCGGGTTGACGTGCTGCGCTTTCATGAACCAGCGCGGCTCATAGGCGCCAATCGGCACCGCCAGCCAGTCGAAGCCGCCCGCGAACCGCGCACCGATGTCACGGAAATCCTGCGAGTAACCGGTGTCACCGGTGTACAGAAAGCGCCAGGGCGGCGCATCGCTGCGCGGCTCGCCCACGCCTGGTGCGAGGCGGTCCTCCACTGCGATACCGCCCCACAGCATGCGGTTGGTGTCGGTCAGTGTTCGCTTGCTCCAGTGCTGCACCGGCACCAGCGTGAAGTCGAGACCACGCACGAGGGCGCGATCCCACCAGTCGAGCTCGCGCACCTGCGCCTCGGGCACGCCGTGCGCCGCCAGCCACGGCTTGAAGCCGAGCGGTACCACGTACACCGCCGACGGAAAGCGCTCGCTGAATGCGCGGATGGTGGCGGCATCGAGGTGGTCATAGTGACTGTGCGAGATAAAGACCACGTCGATCACCGGCAGCTCGTCAATCGCAAGCATCAGCGGCACCTGTCGCTTCGGTCCGGCAAACTGCACTGGCGAAGCCCGCTCGGAGAACATCGGATCGGTGATGATGTTGACGCCGCCGGTTTGCAGCAGCACAGTGGCGTGGCCCAGCCAGGTCAGCGTACGCACGCTGCGGTTCTCGCGCAGAAAGGCAGCATCTGGCCGCACGCTGGGCAGCACACTGCCCCAGCCGCCCGGCGGCGCGGGTGGCGGCGCATTGGCCATGAAGCGCTCGTACTGCCACTTCCAGAAACTCTGGTCGGTCGGGTGCGGGTAGTTGTTGCGGAAGCCGGCCGCGGTGTGATGCTGCTTGCTGGCATCAAAGTAGGGATTGCTGCCGTGCGACAGCAAGGTCGCACAACCCACCACGCCTGCCGCGACAGCCGCACCGAGCAGCCATTTGACGATTGCCTTCATCTGCCTAAGATACAGTCCATCACCACGGAATCAATGCAGGAACAACCCGATGCACTGGGCCGACATCATTGCCGAACAGCGCGCGAGCGAAGCCGCGCGCAAGGGCGAACTGAGTGGACTCGACGGCGAAGGCGCGCCGCTCGACCTGAGCGAAGACCCGCTGGTACCGCCCGAGCTGCGTGCGATTCACCGGGTGCTCAAAAACGCCGGCTACGCACCGCCGGAAATTGCCGCCATGAAGGCCATCGTCGATCTCGAAAAGGAGCTCGCCAGCTTGCCCGACAACGAGCGCGTCGCCAAAGCAAAAATGCTGCTGACAAAGATCGCGATGTTGCGCGAGGCGCGGGAGCTGGCGAAGGGTGACTGACGGCGCCCTAGTTGGGCGCCCAGCTGCTTTGGTTCGGCAATTCTGCCGCCACACAGAAGGCAATTCCATCTCCTGCCCATCCGTTCGCCAACAGCATTCGATAGGTGGCCTGTGGCACGTAGCGGTGAATCATCGCTTTCGGATCGTAGGCGCGAAAGACACCGGGCCGACCGGCAGGGCAGATGCCAGCGATAGGCGCCATTGCGGCAAAGGGGGCAACGCTTGGTGCGGCGTCCACAAAGGCTCCGGACGCGAGCAGTCCAGCACGCTCCTTGGTGTCGACGGTGTAGAACAGGCGCTCAGATAGCCCGGCAATTCGGCTGGCGAGCGCGTACACCTGTCGCAATTGCGAGTTTGGTTCGGGAGTTCGCTTTGCCCATGCCTGGAACACTGATTGCCAGCGGCCCGTGTCGCTGGCGTAGTGCGGATAATATTGGTACGTACCTAAGTCCTCAGCACCAAGAACCGTCGCGGTGCCCGTGCCGTCCAGGTACACGCCGACAACTGGCGGCAGGTCAGATGCGACAACGACCGTGGTCGACATTGACGAGCCAATCGTTCGGTTCGCGTATATCGTTCCGCTGAAGCCAACCGTTGAACCGGCGACGCGCAACGAGTAAGTGCCCGCTGTCAGGGGCGGCAATGCGAAAGTCAGCAAGCTCGTTGCAGTGCAACCTGCAAAGGCGGGCGTTGCGGAGAGGACCACACTGATGGTCTGCCCCTCCACGCGACTTTGAACAATCGCCGAGGTCGTAACCGCAGCGGGCCGCGGCACTGCTGGGTCCGGGTTGGGGGCACAAACGGGTGCGTCGAAGCGCACGTCGATATTAAGGGTATCCCGCTCGGTCGGTGCGATAGGCCGAACCTCAAGTTGTGAAATTGCCGCTTGCACGATCGGCACAGGAGCAACGATGAGCAAGGCGGTAACGATCTTGGCGACTCTCACATACGCGGTGACCGTAGGACTGAACAACATCTCACATCTCCGCAGAACCTCAAGGTTGAGGCATTCTCGCACAAGCACGGCCGCCCTGCCGACCGCCTAGCCCAGCTTCGCCTTCACCTTGCCCGACACCGCGCTCATGTCGGCCTTGCCGGCGAGTTTGGGTTTGACAATGGCCATCACCTTGCCCATGGCTGCGTTGCCGGTCACACCAGTGGCGGCGACTTCGGCGACGGCGGCGGTCAGCACGGCGTCCACTTCGGCGCCGCTCATCTGGGCCGGCAGATAGGGCGTGAGCACGGCGATTTCAGCGGTTTCCTTCTCCACCAGATCGTTGCGGCCGCCAGCGCTGAACTGCGCGATGGCTTCCTTGCGCTGCTTGATTGCCTTTTCGACCAGGGCGACGATGTCGGCGTCGGTCAGCGTGATGCGTTCGTCCACCTCGCGCTGCTTCATCGCTGCCAGCAGCATGCGGATGGTGCCAAGCTTCTGGCTGTCGCCCGCCTTCATGGCGGCTTTCATGTCGTTGGTGATGGTTTCTTTCAGGGACATGATGAATCCTTGGTCAGTGTTCATGGTGCGACCGGGTCGCCACGAACGGAAAATAGAAACGAAAACGGCCCCGAAGGGCCGCATCAAGACTCAGCGAACAAAGCTTCTTAGTAGAGCTTCGGGGGAAGTTGCATGCTGCGGATGCGCTTGAAATGGCGCTTGCAGGCAGCAGCGTGTTTACGCTTGCGCTCGGTCGTCGGCTTCTCGTAGAACTCGCGCGCGCGCAGTTCGGTGAGGAGGCCGGTTTTTTCGATGGAGCGCTTGAAGCGGCGCATTGCCACTTCAAAGGGTTCGTTTTCGCGGACTTTGATGATCATGCTGATAGATGCCGGAGGCGGTGTTTTCGCTGAGTAGCCCGATAATATATCCCGAAATGGCTGAACTTTCAACACAGGTGCCGTCCGCCCGATCAGGACTGGTGCTGGGCATCGAATCCTCCTGCGATGAAACCGGGGTGGCGCTGTTCGACTGCGCGACTGGCCGCGTCGTCGCCGAGGCGCTGCATTCGCAGATCGCGCTGCATGCGCCGTACGGCGGTGTGGTGCCCGAACTGGCTAGCCGCGACCACATCCGCTACGGCCTGCGCCTGACCGATCAGGCCCTCCGGCAGGCCGGCGTAACAGGGTTGGACGTGCAAGCGATCGCTTACACACAAGGCCCCGGTCTGGCTGGCGCACTGCTGGTGGGGGCACAACTGGCCGCCAGCCTTGCCTTCGCCTGGGGCAAGCCGGTGATCCCGGTGCACCACATGGAGGGGCATCTGCTGTCGCCGCTGCTGGCCGACCCGGCGCCCGCGTTTCCGTTCATTGCGCTGCTGGTCTCCGGCGGGCACACCCAGTTGATGCGGGTCGATGGTGTCGGTCAGTACACACTTCTCGGCGACACCATCGATGACGCTGCGGGCGAAGCCTTCGACAAATCGGCCAAACTGCTTGGCCTGGCCTATCCCGGCGGGCCGCTGCTGGCGAAACTGGCCGAAAGCGGCGACCCGGCGGCGTTTGCCATCCCGCGCCCGCTGTTGCATTCGGGCGACCTCAATTTCAGCTTTGCCGGGCTGAAGACGGCCGTAGCCAATGAGGTGCGCCGCCTGACCGGCACCGAATTGCCGGCCCGGGGCGCAGTATCGGCGCCGCAACCGCTGCTGCCAGCCGACCATCCGCGGCGCGCTGATCTGGCCGCGAGCGTGCAGGCCGCTATCGTGGACTCTCTCGTGAGCAAGTCGCTCGCTGCACTACGACAGACAGGACTCAGGCAGATCGTGGTGGCCGGTGGCGTGGGCGCCAACGCGCGGCTGCGTGAAGCGCTGACGACCGGGGCCGCCCGAATTGGCGCAAGAGTTTTTTATCCGCCCGTCGCGCTCTGCACCGACAACGGCGCGATGATCGCGCACGTCGGCGCGCTGCGGCTCACCGAGGCGACGGCCGACTACGCGGTCAATGTGCGACCGCGCTGGCCGCTGATGGAATTGTCTCCGCCCCTTGCCCGTTGAGTGAGCCGACATGAACAAGCCCTTGCTGATCGCCGCCCTCGTTTTCGCCGTGACGATGATCGCGGGCTGCACGCTGAAGAGCGATGCCCAGTACTCTGCCGACCAGAGCCGGCGGGCCAATGAGCGGGCGGCGGAGTCGATGAAGCTTTCGACCCAGCAAACGGCGCGCGGCACGGCGCTGACCACCGCGACGCTGACTGCGGCAATCGCTGGCAAGACGCTGGTCAACCGCTACGACAAGGCGCCACCGGGTCTGCAGGGGCAATACGTCGTACAGCGCCATTTCGCACCGGATGGCCAGTTCATTCTGGTTGAAGCGCCGACCCATTACGTGCGACCGCCCAACATTGAGGATCGCTGGCGGGTGGACGGCGACCAGCTCTGCATCAAGGGGCCGCCGAATCCGCATCGCTGGGAGTGCTATCGCATGGCGCGTGCGGCTGACGGCGCTTTGCAGTGGTACGTCGACGATGCCACTTCGCCAGCCAACAAGTTGCTGACCATCGTCACCCGCGAGATCTTCGACGGACCGCCGAAGAAGTAGGCCGCAGCGGAGCTACGGCCGTTTGGCTCAGCGCTTTTTGAACGCCGCCTCTTCGCCCGAAGCAAGGCGGCGGATGTTCTCCTTGTGCCGCCAGAACAGCAGCGCCGCCATCACCAGCGTGGCGTAGAACACGGCGCCGTTACCGAAGAACACGTAGCCCAGCACCGGCGCGGCGGCGCTACCGATCAGCGCCGACAGCGACGACACCCGCGTCACCGCAAACACCAGCGCCCAGATCGCCGTCAGCCCAAGGCCGACGCGCCAGTCGAGCGCCCACAGCACACCCGCCGCAGTCGCCACGCCTTTGCCGCCCTTGAATCCGAAGAACAGCGGGAACAAATGGCCAAGAAAGACGGTGACGGCGATCAGCGCAATGCCGTTGACAGTGATGCCGAACTGCGTCGCAAAGGCCTTCGCCAGCAACACCGCAGCCACGCCTTTCAGCGTGTCGCCAAGTAGCGTGAGAAGCGCCGCCTTTTTGCTGCCACTGCGCAGTACATTGGTGGCGCCGGGGTTGCCGCTGCCGTAGCTGTGCGGATCGGGCAAGCCGAGTGCTCGGCTGACAATGACGGCGAATGACAGCGAACCGATCAAATAGGCAAGCACTGCGGCCGCAATGTCGGCAGTTGTGAACATGCGGATGCTCCCCGGTACCGTATCTAGAATGCTTGCCAGTGTAGCGCCCTGAAATGACTGGCGCCGGAAAGCTCTGACGTGGACATCATCTTTATTCGCGGCCTCAAATGCGAGACGATTCTCGGCGTGTACGACTGGGAGCGCGTGGCACGTCGTCCTGTGGTCATTGACCTCGAAATCGGCGCTGCCTCGCGCGAAGCCTTTGAGCATGACAGCGCGAAGGGCCTGATGAACTACGACAGCATTTCACGACGGCTCAGCGAGACCCTGCCTGCGCTCACCTACCGCACCGTGGAGCGGCTGGCCGAGCACGTCGCACAGACCGTGCTCGGCGAATTTCACGCGCCCTGGGTAAAGGTGACGATTGGCAAGCCAGGGGCGGTGCGCAACGCCGCACTGGTCGGGGTCACCATTGCGCGGGCTGCGCCGGCGTCAACCATGCCGCCGGGCTGATCAATCGCGTTTTTTGTCGCGTGCGGCGGCCATTTGGGCGGCGTGGTGTCGCCGCGCGTACAGACCAATCACAACCACCGTAATCGCCCCAAGGGCTCCCGCCCACATGTGCGAATCGGTCAATTTGTCGAAGAAGTCCTTATCGGCAGGGTCGGTGACGAACATTTCGCCGGCGAGGAAGCCGAGCAATGCCGCGCCCAGCGTGATGATGATCGGGAAGCGGTCCATCACCTTCATCAGCAGTGTCGAGCCAAACACGATCAGCGGAATACTCACTGCGAGGCCGATGATCAGGAGGGTGTTGTTGTCCTTGGCGGCGGCGGCAACGGCGATGACGTTGTCCAGGCTCATCACCAGATCAGCGATCAGAATGGTGCGCACGGCGGCCATCATGCCCTCCTTGCCGCCATCGTGGCCGTCACCGGCCTCGTCTTCATCGCCCTCAGCCATCAGCTGCACGCCGATGTAGACCAGCAGAAAGGCGCCAACGATCTTCAGGTAGGGCAGCTGCAGCAGCTGCACCGCGATCAGCGTCAGCACAATCCGCATCACAATCGCAGCGGCGGAGCCCCAGAACACGGCCTTTTGTCGCTGTCCGTCGGGCAGCTTCCGCGCTGCCATCGCGATCACCACGGCGTTGTCACCGGAGAGCACGATATTGGCCAGAATGATGGAACCCAGCGCGGCCCACCAGGCGCCAGAGAAAAGTACGAGATCCAAAGCGTGTCCCCCTTGTTTGCTTGCCGGAAATTCTAGAAACGGAGACTGTCAGTTCGCTGCTCGGGGCGCAACGGCTTTAGGATGCAATGCCCATCCAGCAAGGGCTCAGGCCTAATAAATGCCGATTGTCGACTTATAAGCAAATCAACGGTCCAGCCCTTATTCTGTAGGGCTTTCGACAGCAGGCTATTGCTGCTGGAGCGTTACTTTTCGGTGTCAGTGAGCCCCTTCACGAAGCTCTTCTGCATCAGGATGATCACCAGTACCGGCGGGATCAGCGCGAGCATGGTGGTTGACATCACGATATGCCAGTCAGTGGGCTCGGCGCCGGTACCGATCATCTTCTTGATCGCCACCACGATCACGTCCAGCGAGTTTGACGTGGTGATGAGCAATGGCCACAGATACTGGTTCCAGCCGTAGATGAAGAGGATTACGAACAGCGCCGCAATATTGGTGCGCGACAGCGGGATCACGACATCCTTGAAAAAGCGCAGCGGGCCGGCACCGTCGATCTTGGCGGCTTCCACCAGCTCGTCAGGGATGGTCAGGAAAAACTGCCGGAACAACAACGTGGCGGTGGCCGAGGCAATGATCGGCAAGGTCAGCCCGGCGTAGCTGTTGATCAGTTTGAGATCGGTCACCACCTGATAGGTTGGCAGGATGCGCACTTCCACCGGCAGCATCAGCGTGATGAAAATCATCCAGAAGAAGACCATTCGGCCCGGGAACTTGAAGAACACCACCGCATACGCCGAGAGCAGGCTGACGGTGATCTTGCCGAAAGTCACCACCAGCGCCACGATCAGCGAGTTGAGCAGCAACGTCCAGGCAGGAGGCGACAGGTAGGTGCCGGCCGAGCCCTTGCTCCAGGCCTCGCGATAGTTGTCCCAACCGTGGGCGCCGGGGAACAGTTGCATCGGCACCTGGGCGATATCCTGCGGCGTCAGCGTCGAGGCGACGAAAGTCACGTACAGCGGGAAGGCGGTGATGAATACACCGATCCAGAGCACGGCATGCGGCACCCAGTTGCTGCGACGGCCAACGGCGGCGGTGATCGGGCTGTCCAGCATCAGTAGTGCACCTTGCGCTCGACGTAGCGGAATTGCACGGCGGTGAGCACGATCACGATCGCCATCAGGATCACGCTTTGTGCCGACGATGAGCCGAGGTTTAGCGAATGCACGCCGTCGTAGTAAACCTTGTAGACCAGCACTTCGGTCGCCTTCGCGGGGCCGCCATTGGTCACGGCGTCGATGATGCCGAAGGTATCGAAGAAGGCGTAGACGATGTTGACGACGAGCAGGAAGAACGTCGTCGGTGACAGCAGCGGAAAGGTGATCGTCCAGAACTTCTTCCATTCACTGGCGCCGTCAATTGACGCGGCCTCCAGCAGCGCCTTCGGGATCGACTGCAACCCGGCGAGGAAGAACAGGAAGTTGTAGCTGATCTGCTTCCAGGCAGCGGCCATGATCACCAGAATCATCGCGTCGCTACCGTCGAGCTTCGGGTTCCAGTCGATGCCGAGCTTCTTGAGCCCGTAGGCGACGATGCCGATGGACGGCGAGAACATGAACAGCCACAACACGCCCGCCACCGCCGGCGCGATGGCGTAGGGCAGCACCAGCACCGTGCGGTAGAACGTCGCGCCGCGAATCACCCGCTCCGCCATCACCGCGAACAGCAGCGCCGGGAACAGCGCAGTCACCGCCACCGCTGACGAGAAAAGCACCGTGCGCCACAGCGTCTTCACGTAGTCAGCGTCGCCCAGTACTTCCTTGAAATTGTCGAGGCCGACGAAGGTGACTGACTGGCCGAACGCGTCCTGCGACAGCACCGACATGTGGATCGCCTGTCCGGCGGGCCAGAAGAAAAAAATCAGCGTCACCGCCAGCTGCGGCGCCAGCAGCAGATAGGGCAGCAGCTTTTCGTTGAAGATGACGCGGCGTTGCATGAATCGAATCTAACAAAAAAGGGGCGTGTTGAGCGCCCCTTTTTCCGTTGTGCCAGCTGGCTTAGTTGGTCGCAGCGGTTTTCTCGAACGCACGCAGTGCGGCATTGCCACGCTTGATGCTGTTGTCGATTGCCTCTTTGGCCGACTGTTTGCCCTGCAGCGCCTTCTCGACTTCTTCGTGGTAGTAGTCACGAATCTCGGTCCAGCGACCGAAGCGGTAGCCGCCGGTGTGCTCACCCTGCTTGCCGTTGGCCAGGGTACCAATCGCGACAGCTGTCTTCGGGTTTTGCGCGTAGTAGCCTTCGTCCGTCAGATATTTGAACGCCGCATTGGTCGCCGGCAGGAAGCCGGTCGTCTTCGCCCAGTCAGTCATCACCGGCGTCGACTTCAGGTAGTCGAGGAACTTGGCGACGCCCTTGAACTCGGCCGCGCTGCGGTTCGGCGCATTGAACACCCAGAGCGAGGCGCCGCCCACGGTGGTGGCGTACGGCGCACCCTTGACCTCCGGCCAGTACGGCACCGGCGCCACACCCCAGTCGAACTTGGCATCGCGCACGTAGCCGCCATAGGCGCCCGAGCTCTGCGTGATCATCGCGCATTCGCCGGACTGGAACGACGCCGAGGCATCGTTGCTGCGGCCCTTGTAGTCGAAGCTCTTGTCCTTCTGCATGTCAACCAGCGTCTGCACCTGCTTGACGAACAGCGGATTGCTGAAGTTCAGCTCGGCGTTGAGACCACCGCGACCGTTGGCCTGGGTGCCGATTGGCAGGTTGTGGCGCGCGCCCAGCTGCTCAAGCTGGATCCACGCCAGCCAGGTGGTGGTGAAGCCGCAGTTGGCCGCGTTGGTGCTGCGAATCTTCTTCGCCGCCGCAATCAGCTCAGGCCAGGTGGCCGGCGGTTTGTTGGCGTCGAGCCCCGCCTTCTTGAACACATCCTTGTTGTAGAACAGCACCGAGGTCGACACGTTGAACGGCATCGACAGCAGGCTGCCATCCTTCAGGCCGTAATAGCCACGGGCCGGGGCGATGAAGTCACCGGGGTTGAACTGCATGCCGGCGCGCTTGAACACCTCCGACACCGGCACGATGGCCTTGCTGGCGCCCATCATGTCGCCCGAGCCGGCATCAAACATCTGCATGATGTGCGGCGGGTTGCCGGCGCGGAACGCGGCCACGGCAGCGGCGCGCTGCTCGGGGTATTGCCCCTTGAACGAGACAACGACCTTGTACTCGTTCTGCATCTTGTTGAATTCTTCGCCGTACTTGGTCAGCGTTTCGCCGCCGAGCCCGGTCAGGCCCATCCACATCTGGATTTCGATCGGCTTGTTCTGTGCCGAGGCGGTGCCGGCCAGCAGCGCAGTCCCGGCGATGGCCACGGCCAGCGCTTTGCGAATCATTTTCATCTTGTCTCCTCAGTCGTGCTGATTGTGTGTTGTTTTGGTTAACGCGATAGCGTAGTCAACTAATGTGACACTTTTCGCATGGCCGTGCAAACGCGGGTTTCCCTTGCTTATGCTGCACCGCCGCATGCATGACCAGTCCGACGGCTGGGAAACGCTGAACAAGTCCCCGCGAAGGTGCGCGCGGCGGATCGGGATGGATGGCGAGGCGCAAAACGCAGTCGTAGCGGGGCTACGACGAGGCTTTGCAACAAAGCCAGCCGCCCGAGTCCGGCGATGCGCGGCTCGTGAGGGACTTGTTCAGCGTTTCCCTTGATATAGTGTGCTGTTATGGCTCAAGTCGAATTCAAGCAGGTCAAAAAGTCCTACGGCAATGTGGACGTGATCCACGGTGTCGATCTCAGCATCGCCGATGGCGAATTCGTTGTGATCGTCGGCCCGTCGGGTTGCGGCAAATCCACGCTGCTGCGCATGGTGGCCGGGCTTGAGCCCATCACCGGCGGCGAGATTCTGATCGACGGCAAGGTGGTCAATAACCTGGAGCCCAAGGACCGCGACATTGCGATGGTGTTCCAGAACTACGCGCTGTACCCGCACATGAACGTGCGCGAGAACATGTCGTACGGGCTGAAAATCCGCAAGATGAGCGAGAGCGAGATCAGCTCGCGCATCGCCAAGGCGGCGGAGATTCTCGAACTTTCGCATCTGCTCGACCGCAAACCAAAGCAGCTTTCGGGCGGCCAGCGCCAGCGTGTGGCGATGGGCCGCGCCATCGTGCGCAATCCGAAAGTATTTCTGTTCGATGAGCCCCTGTCGAACCTCGACGCCAAGCTGCGCGTGGACATGCGGCTGGAAATCCAGAAGCTGCATCAGGAGCTGCGCGTTACCAGCCTCTACGTCACGCACGACCAGATTGAGGCGATGACGCTGTCGGACCGCATGCTGGTGATGAACAGCGGCATCATCGAGCAGGTCGGCACGCCCAAAGAGGTCTACGAGCGGCCTGCATCGCTGTTTGTCGCCAACTTCATCGGCACCCCGGCGATGAACCAGCTGTGGGGCGTGCGCGCCGGGCAGTCGCTGAAGACCGATCAGGGCGACATGTTCCACGTCGGCGAATTTCCGTCCACCATCGACAACGGCGGTCACGTCGCGCTGGGCGTGCGTCCGGAGCACCTGCAGGTGGTGCCCAATGCGCAGGCGCGCTTCACTATCGCCGTGCAGATGATCGAATGGGTCGGCGCCGACGCCTATGCCTACGGCCAGTTTGCCAACTACCGCATCATTTGCCGGCTCGACAACGCCACCAGCGTCAAGGTCGGTGACCGGCTGCCGCTGTCGTTCGACCCGATGCGCGTGCACTGGTTTGACGCAGAGACGGGGAAGCGGATTTAGCGATTTCTTCCCCTCTCCCGCAGCGCGGGAGAGGGTGCCGAAGGCGGGTGAGGGCGGTCGCGTTGCGCATTCCGTCGCGTCGAACGGTATCGCTACGCACCAACCTCGCCTAAGTCGCCTCTGATACGGTCGAAGCTGTAGTTGCTGATTGCACGCAGAATACCTAAGCAGCATCACTGAGAAACGTAAGAAGGAATAGCGTCAAATTCTTTCAGCACTTCTGATGCCACTTGTCGATACAGTTGATTGCTATTCTCGTCGGCAGCTTTAGCCAGATAACTCAAAACTTTGGAGCGATCTTTACTGTAGCGTACAGTCAGCCGCAAGCACGCCAATGACGCATCGCGATGTCCCTGCCGAGCCGTTAAGTCCGAAAGGTTCGCCCAAGCCGACGCTCGATCCGGCGCAATTCCCAAGGTCTCGATCAATCCGCGTTCGGCGTCTTCAAAATGCCCGGCCAGCATATGAGCGTATGCGAGGTTGTTACGCGCTTCAACGTTAGCCGGATCCGCAGCCAAACTCTTCGCGAACGCTTGAACGGCCTCTTCAGTGTTGTTCGCAGTGATCGCCGCCAGCCCCTCCTTGTTCGCTTGTTTCGATGCTTCCTGATCACCACGTTGAGGCGGAGCTAGCTGGTACAGCGCAGCATGCCGCGTATCCACCTCTTGCCAATTCGAAACCTTCGCCGCTGCAGCCATACCAGCGACATTTGAAAACACAGGATCTACGGATGCAGGTGCATTGATCACAGGTGCTTCAACACCTGTTTGCGTTGTCTGCGCTTGAGAGAGTTGTGGTTGAACAGATGACGGCGTCGGTGGGGCACTACTCTCAGTAGCGGCGGACGTGTAAACGCCTTTAGCTGCAACGTCAGGTGCGTGGGTTTGCGCTATGCCAAACCACCGGTCAAAGTATGTCAAAGGCAATGTAAGAGAAAGGGCGAATGTCACCAACCAGCATACGAAGTACGCCTTGCTTTGCCCTAAGTATTTTGCGCGTTGATACAGATAAACAGGCACTAGGAAAACCCACCAAGTGAACCTTTTTGCAGTGTGCCCCGCTTTGCGCAGTACTTCCTGATCTAAAAGACAGAGAATTGTGTTCGCTCCAGCCGTGGCTGCTATGACCGCCATTGGCGCGATTTTTGTGTGTTGAGATACATAGGATTCCACGATGTGGCTGAGGATCGGAACGAATGCCGCTACCCACACCAGCATATTGCTTACATGTTCGCCTGCTAGCGCTGGTGGCTCATCACTCGCCGAAATTTTGGCGCTTAATTCAGTCTCTATGAGCGCCGTCCATCCCGATAAACCCTTCTTCCAGACGTAGGATGTCGCCGTCAACGATGCAGATTCCAGCAATGTCGCTATTTGTTCGGCTGACACTGGGCCGACTCGCGCCCCGCGCTCTTGGTAGTACCAAACGGCATTGCTGGTCGGTACTACGTCAGCTTGCCTCGCAGGCTCCGGGGGTTGTTCGACTTTCTCAGTTGCGCTTGGAGTGGGCACAGCTTCCGGCGTAGGAAACAGCCCGCGCGCCGTCCCCGCCTCTACCCAATTAGCCATGCCCTCCTTCCACACCAAGTCCGTACGCAAAAGTTGTCCAGATCGCGCCAACGCAACGAGTTGTTCGGCTGCGACCGGCCCGGCCTGTACACCGAACTGTGTGTAATGCCAAATTTTGTTCGTCGATTCCAATTTATCCCTTCTTAGGCTTTGTTTTTGCAATTTAATTTATTGTCTGCACAACCGTGATCTCCGCCTTAGACAGATAGTTAAATCGTGTCATGGTGCCGTTGTCGAAAGCGGTTTGTAAGCCGAATCAACCGACGTTATGGTCGCCTGCCCGAGTTGCCTGGATGAGTGCGCCTGCCTCTGCCCGGAAGCCCTTTGGCAAGTTTTCAAAAATGCCGTGATCGAACTCCTGACGAACAACAAAGCAAACAAATGGAAAAGCAATGCATAGTGCGCCCGCAACAGCGCTAATCAGCAATAGTAAGGACGCATCAGGCTCCCACCAAGCAACGGTGCCCGCAAATGCAATCGAAAGTGCGGCAAACGCTAACCAGACAATGGCATCGGCAACTAGTCGCGCTTTTGCACAACGAATCGCGAGCAGGCAGCTTTGAATGGCGACGACGAGCAAAGCGGAGGGAGTGAGTGCGATGGTCGCAGTTTGGGCGACGCTAAACAATATGTGTGCTGCAATATTCCACTGCGCTACCAAGTCGGCGTCTGACATGGTCGCCCATGCATATTGAACGTTTATCAATGCATTGTTTTGCAGGTAAGGGAGAGGCCCGCTGGCGGCTATCGGTAGCGCTATGAGAAAAAACGCCGCAATCGCACCGGTATCTAACCGAGGGCTGGCACGCCAAAATGACCGGAGCTTGAATTGACCGCCGTCAGCCATCTCGGCGACGTTGCGCCCAATAATGAAGACGTGCATCGCAGCCACGCCAGTCAAAATTAGGAAGGTGCTACTTCTAAAAGTACCCGAGTCAACGGGAACTTTGGCTGCTATAACCAATGCGACGAAAGACCAGATCAATCCGGGCATCAATCCCAAGAGCGCCAGAAACTGTGCTCGTGTCACCAAATCCCAAGCTCGCGACAACCAACGGTTCCAACGTCGGGGCGGGATTGTGTTCGCCACATCGCGGCGCTGCTGACGATAGATCACAGCCCGCCCGCTATCGCACCAACAACGCCTATCGTTGCAGCAGCCCTGCCTGAAACCAAGCGTTTGGCAAAAATCAACAGCACAACCCACCCGAATACGGTGCCGCCGAAGAAAATATTGCCAATCAGAATCGCCCAACGATGTTCGCTTTGCTTTCTGAACGCGATCTGTGTCGGCAGGAAGTAAACCCACAGCACTACGAAGGACCCGGCACCAGCGATCAGGCCTACCTGTGCTCCCGCATACGACCAAACGCCAAATGCAATCAAAGCGGACACGAGAGCATATGCAACAAGCAGTCCTTGCGCAGACGATACTCCGTCGCGTTCCGATTCGCGGTAAATGGAAACGGCTTGCTGTGCTTTCTCGTCCTCCTGTACTTGCCGTACCGCGCCTAGTATTCGCTTGCGCTCACCGAGCGATGAAATACCCATGCTTTGTAGGTCTGCATCAGAAAGATCGGTCAACATCTCCCGTGTCAGCGCGTGTGAATCGAACAACTGCTTGAGATGTAATAGGCCCAGGGACGTGAGAAATTCACCAATGTCCGAAGTTTGCGCAACGGGTGCGCGGCTTCTGTCGACGTCAAACACAGCAGTCTGCGCCGCATAGGGTGGTAACGGTGGTGGCTCAACTTTGGTTGCACCAATAATTGGGGTTTGTGAAAGCGGCGGCGCGCCACCTGTCGCGGGCTCGCCAACAGGTAGTATCGGCGGTAGGGGTGGGGGCTGTTGGCTAAGCGGCGATATAGATGGTGGCGAAGCTGTCGCGAAATCCTGTGCCTCGTCATCGAATTCGAAGAAGGCATCCAAACCTCCCTTCTGCAACGCGCCAACATAACCTTGCGCCGTATTTTGATCCACGCGCCTGCGAAGTATTACCCGCCGTCCCACAGCGGAGCGAGCGCGGTCAACGGGGATGCGAAATATTGCTGAAAAATTGACTACAGCTTGCTCCGCTGACGTCCCGACTAATGTTTTACCTGTCAGTACAACGCGATACATACCTTGGCTCATAGATCGTTATCCATTCGATTCTTACTCCAACGCTGACGGCACATTTTTGACTCCATGTCAGAGGCTCACGAAATGTCCTGCCGCGACGCGGAGCTAACTACTTGAATGTCATTCAATATCGAATACGTTGAAGAGGGCCGTCACAACGGGCGCCCGGGCCAGTTTGTTGGAGAGCCTATGAGAGCGTCGGAAGCGAGTAAGAATCAGGTCACGCAAGTTAGTGCCAAACTGCTACCCCATTACCGCTCATTGATATCCGCGTGCTTGGTTGACTCCCAACGCCATTCAGTCTATGGAGGGTTCGAAAGCGCGTCAAGAGAGCGGTTTAGTCCTACGCAATTTGTACCAATGTCGCGCTTAGAAGCAACGTGTGGTTTCGCCTGACGCGTGATTTGGCTCGACCAACTGAATGCATGCGAGGAGGCGTCACCCCCGATTGATCCGCTCCGCCAGCACCACCGACGTGGTGGTCTTGCTCACGCCTTCGGTCTCGCCAATCTCATCAAGCAGCCGGTCCAGCGCGTTGGGCGACTCGGCACGAATCCACGCCACGTAGTCGAACTCGCCGCTGACGCTGCACACCAGTTTGATCTCCGGCATCTTCGCCAGCCGCTTGAGCACGTCGCGCCCGGCGCGTGGCGCGACCGACAGCCCGACGTAGGCCTGCAATGACTTCTCCAGCGTCGCCTGATTGAGCCGCACGCTGTAGCCGGTGATGACGCCGCCCTTCTGCAAGCGCTCCATGCGCGCGATCACGGTGGTGCGCGCGATGCCGAGCTTCTTGCCCAGTGTCGTCACGCTCTCGCGGGCGTTGGCTTGCAAGAGCGCGAGCAGCTCGCGATCCGTGGCGTCGAGCGACGGCGTTTCGGTGGCGGAACGCGGCGCGATCTTGCGGGAATTGGTGGCCATCGGTGACAAATCCGTCAATACGTCATTGGCTGACTACAAATTGTCTCAATGTTATTTGCATTACGTCATTTTGTGCCTATCAATCGTCAATGCCGCTTCCTAGAATTTCTGGATTCACTCATCGCACTCCGCTCACCGCATGAAAATCGCACTCCTCGGCGCCGGTCATATCGGCCACACCATTGCCCGCCTGCTGGTTGAATCTGGCGACTACCAGCTCACCGTCGTCGACCAGTCCAGGATCTCGCTGGACAAGCTGGACAAGCTCGATGTCAACACCACCGTGGTCGATACCAGCAACGCCAGCGCACTGGAAGCCGCCATCAAGGGGCACGACGCAGTGATCAACGCGCTGCCCTATCACCTCGCCATCCGCATCGCGACGGCGGCGAAGAACGTGGGCTGCCACTACTTCGACCTCACCGAGGACGTCGCTGCCACCAAGGCCATCATGGCGATGGCAGAAGGTGCCGGCACCGCCTTCATGCCGCAATGCGGACTCGCGCCCGGCTTCATCGGCATCGTGGCCCATCACCTCGCGCAGGGCTTCGACTCGCTCGACGAGATCAAGATGCGCGTCGGCGCGCTGCCGGCCTTTCCGACCAACGCACTCAAATACAACCTGACCTGGAGCGTGGACGGCCTCATCAACGAGTATTGCCATCCCTGCGAAGCGATTCACGAAGGTGCGATGACCGCGATGTTGCCGCTGGAAGGCTTGGAGCACTTCTCGCTCGACGGCGTCGAGTACGAAGCGTTCAATACCTCCGGCGGTCTCGGCACGCTGTGCGAAACCCTCTCCGGCAAGGTGCGCAATCTCGACTACAAGAGCGTGCGTTATCCCGGCCATCGCGCGCTGATGCAGTTCCTGCTGTCCGAGCTGCGCCTGGCCAGCGATCAGGAAGCGCTCAAGGACATCATGCGCAAGTCGGTACCAACCACCATGCAGGACGTGGTGCTGGTGTTCGTAACGGTGAGTGGCATGCGCGGCGGCGCCTACGTTCAGGAAGTGTTTGCGCGAAAGATCTTTGCCCAGCGCGCCAGCGGTCAGACCGAGGCGGTCTCGGCCATCCAGATCACCACGGCCGCCGGTATCTGCGCCGCCGTCGATCTGTTCCGCACCGGCAAGCTGCCGCAGCGTGGCTTCATTCGCCAGGAACAGGTGGCGCTGCCCGACTTTCTGGCCAACCGCTTCGGCATGGCGTATGAGCAGTCGCGGCGCATAGAGTCCATCTCCTAACTCTCCTGATACTGTTTGCTCCTGCCGCACGATCTCTCCTCCGTGCGACAGGGGATTTCTTCTTCCGGGCTCACAGCATGAAACAAACCACCCTCGATCTCTGCCAGCAACTTGGTGTGACTTTGCCCACGGCCGAAGGCGCCGACAGCCTCGTGGCGCGCACACCGATTACGGGTGACACGATCGCCAAGCTGCGCTGCGCGTCGATGGCCGCGATCGAGAATGCGCTGACGCAGAGCCACGACGCATTTCTCGCGTGGCGCCACGTGCCGGCGCCAGCCCGCGGCGAGCTGGTGCGGCTGTTCGGCGAAGAGCTGCGCGCCAGCAAGCAGGCACTCGGCCAACTGGTCACCGTCGAGGCCGGCAAGATCCTGCAGGAGGGCCTCGGCGAAGTGCAGGAGATGATCGACATCTGCGACTTCGCGGTCGGTCTTTCGCGTCAGCTCTACGGCCTCACCATCGCGTCCGAGCGGCCCGAGCACCGCATGATGGAAACCTGGCATCCGCTGGGGCCGACACTGGTGATCAGCGCGTTCAACTTTCCGGTGGCGGTGTGGGCGTGGAACGCCGCGCTGGCGCTGGTCTGCGGCAACAGCGTAATCTGGAAGCCGTCAGAGAAAACGCCGCTAACCGCACTCGCGACGCAGGCCGTGTTCGAGCGTGCAGTGAAGCGCTATCGCGATGCCGGGCACACAGCGCCGGATGGCCTCTCCGCCGTGCTGCTGGGGCGCGCGGACGTGGGCGCCACGCTGGTGGCCGACAGCCGCATCGCACTCGTATCAGCCACCGGCTCCACGCGCATGGGCCGCGCCGTGGGCGAAGCCTGCGCCAAGCGGTTCGCCCGCAGCATCCTCGAACTCGGCGGCAACAACGCCGCCATCATCGCGCCCACGGCGACGCTGGAAATGGTCGAACGCGCAGTCACCTTCGCCGCAGTGGGCACCGCAGGCCAGCGTTGCACAACGTTGCGCCGCCTGCTGGTGCACGCCAGCGTATACGACGCGCTGGTGCCCCGACTGCAAGCGATCTACGGCAAGCTGCGCATCGGCACGCCGCTTGACGAAGGAACGCTGGTGGGCCCGCTGATTGATGCCGCCGCGTTCAATGCGATGCAGTCCGCGCTGGCTGACGCGCGCGCTGCGGGCGGCCACGTGACCGGTGGCGAGCGCGTGATGCAGTCGCTCGGTGCCGATGCGTACTATGTGCAGCCCGCAATTGTTGAGATGCCCGCGCAGTCCGATGCCATGTGCCGCGAAACCTTCGCGCCAATCCTCTATGTCGTCCGCTACGACGGCGATGTTGACCAGGCCATTGCGCTCAACAACGCGGTGTCGCACGGCCTCTCGTCCTGCATTTTCACTAACGACCTGCGCGAGATGGAGCGCTTTCTCAGCGCGGCCGGCAGTGACTGTGGCATTGCCAACGTCAACATCGGCACCAGCGGCGCCGAGATCGGCGGCGCGTTTGGCGGCGAGAAAGAAACCGGCGGCGGCCGTGAGTCAGGTTCGGACAGCTGGAAGGCCTACATGCGCCGCGCCACCAACACCATCAACTACGGCAGCAAACTGCCGCTGGCGCAGGGCATTCGCTTCGACCTGTAGCAATTCGCTAATGCAGGAGCGGCTCTGCCGCGACCGCCCCGGTGGTTGGTAGCCAGTCGCGGCAAAGCCGCTCCTACAGTGCAAGGCCGGACTAAACTTCGGCCATGAATCTCCCCCCCTGGCCCTACCCCAAAACCATCGCCCACCGTGGCGCCGGCAAACTGGCGCCCGAGAACACGCTCGCCGCGATCCGCCACGGCGTTTCGTTCGGCTATCGCGCCACCGAGATTGACGTCAAGCTCGCCGGCGACGGCACGCTGCTCCTGATGCACGACGACACCACCAACCGCTGCTCGGACGGGCGCGGTCGCGTCGCCGCCAAGACCTGGCACCAGCTCGCCCTGCTCGACGCCGGCTCGTGGCACTCGCCCGCCCACGCCGGTGAGCCGATCCCCACCTATTGGCGCGTGGCCAAATACTGCATCGCCAACGGCGTGATGCTCAACACCGAGATCAAGCCCTGCATCGGCCGTGAACGCGAAACCGGCGCCGCCGTGGCGCTGGAGACGCAGGCCCTGTTCAGCGCGCCGGAACATGCGGCGCTGAAGCCGCTGCTGTCTTCGTTCTCCACCGAGGCGTTGATCGCCGCCCGCGACGCCGCGCCCGAGTTCGACCGCGCCCATCTGTTCGAAAACCCGCTGCCGGCAGACTGGCTGGCGCGCTGCAAGGCCGTCGGCGCCGTCGCGCTCGACGCCAACTGGCGCACGCTCACCCCGGATATCGTCAACGAAGCCCACGCCAACGGCCTGCGCGTCGCCTGCTACACCTGCAACGACCCGGCCGACGCGGAGCGGCTCTGGGGTTGGGGCGTGGACAGTGTGATTACTGACGCGGTGGACAAAATCGCGTTCAGGCCTTGAGGCGCAATCTGGCCGCTTTGTCCGGTTTTTTCCAAGCGTTGCTGATCCAGCATCTTTTTGGTGAAATGGCCGCCTGATAAGGGCTTGAACGCCAAAACTGCCGAAAGTCGACCCCTGATTAGCAAGGAGGCTCAGAGAGTCTTATTTTGCGTTGAGGCCAAGGTTTGGTTGCTACGGCGGCGTGGATCAGTCGAGGCAGCATGGCCGCTAAATTGGAGCGGCGGTTGAATCGCCAAGCG